>FWWM01012977.1_pt1 | contig 13646 bp, 8 predicted proteins | sample 2228351 | NCBI WGS metagenome assembly FWWM01 (sample SAMEA103939774, study PRJEB20133) | metagenome | reverse complement strand
GGCGTTGACGCCAAAACCTGCGTAGGTGGTGGTTGTGTAAACAGTCCGCCCTGAAAGAGGGTCCATTACCACAATATCCGCATCGCGGACGGCACTGCCATCCGGAAAGAGAAGCCGCCCCGCGATCACGCCTGTGCCCGCGTAGGGGGCGATCCAGAGGCTGGGATTGCGCACATAGTAGTAGCCGTTGCGCCCTAGACGCACCTCAAAGTGGACGTGTGGCCCGCTAACCAGACCAGTGGCACCGATGAGGCCGATGACCTCTCCGGCTTGCACGCGGTCCCCTACCTCTACAAGGATGGACGAGAGATGAGCGTAGAGGGTGTAAATATCCTGCCCTCGGTAGCCGAAGTCATGCTCAATGGCGATGACATTACCGTAAGCCCCTATTCTCTCCAGCTCGTTAACGAAGCCATTGCCGGCCACCACGACGATGCCATCCCCTGCGGCCTTGACCTCCACACCTACCGGATTGGGGATGTCTATGCCATGATGGATGCGCAGGTCGTTGGCTGGGCCATCCGACCCGTAGCTGTACCACGAGAGGCCATAGTTGACGTAGTTTGAGGCAACGGGGCGCAACAACCAGTAGTGATCGTAGGGATGGCGGGCAAGGGGCACGGCCAGTGAAGGAGGATTCCAGCCTGCAACGGCCAGCGTGGGGGTGGCCGTTGCAGCGGGCGGCGTTCCTGTTGCTGAAACCTGATGGGGAGAGAAGCTGCTCCCCTGCCTGCCCGTCGCGCCGGAAGAGAACGCAGTTCCCGCCACAGCGATCAGCAGGATCGGCACTGCGGCCAGAGCTGCGAACCACGTCCTGTGTGAATGCAGCATTATCCCCCTCTTGAGCCGAACACGCGCGCGAGCTCTTCTTCGGTGTACAACTCCAGCATGGCTGACCACCAGTCCAAGCCATCCCGCTTCTCATATTGCCAGAACAGGATGCCCGACCAGTTGTAGCGCCAGGACGCATCGGAGGCACTGGGATACCAGCCGAAGAGGCGGGCCGCTTGGGTGAAGTCCACGTAGTAGCCGGGTGGCACGCTCTCCCGGAAGCGCCCCCCTTCCTCGTAGGCTTGCACGTCGCCGCTGTAGCGGGCGGCAAAATCCCAGGGGAGCCGGTGCAGCGGCTCGCCCAGCGAGCCGTCCTGAACAGCGCAACGCACGTAGAGGCGCCAATAGGTGTCAGGGCCTATCTGCTCGGGGACCAGTTCAATGAGGGGAGGATCGGCCAGCGCATAAGCCTGTGCCACGTCAAAGGCACGCCCTGCCTTGTGCCAGTTGCGGTAATCCTGCCCCGGTTCAACTCGCCGGGTGAGGTCCCAGTACATGCCATCCAGCTGGGCAAGGAAATCCCACCCTGCGGCCTGCTCTACATAGGCTTTCAGGGCTGCGAAAGAGGCATCCACCCGGTCGCTGAGGAAAGGTGCCTCGGTGACGATGCCCAAGGATTGCACATTGACCAGCCGGTAAGGTGCGGCACCGGCAAGAGATGGCCCACTGGCAAGGGTCTCCTCGTAGGCGGTGGGGATAGGGGCAGTGGCAGCAAACGCCAGCTCACCGCGCGGGACTGTGGGCAGAAGGGCAGACGACCAGCGGGGCGAGGAAACCGGTGCGGGCAAGGCAAAAGCCTGTGCATAGGTTTCCCACGCCCCGAAGGCGCCGTGCAACAGCAGGCTACCACCTGTAGGGCGTTCTGAAACGAAAACGAGGCTGTTGCCATCAGGTGACCAAGTAGGTGTGCGCCCCTGGCTGATCACCGTTGGTGTGCTCCATCCCTCATCCGAGAGGGCACTGACATAGACCAAGGGGATACCATTCTCCACACCGCTGAAGGCGAGCCATTTGCCATCCGGCCCCCAGGCTGGGGCCTCTTCATCCACCGCCGGCGTTTGCGTCACCGCAATCGCCTGTTGCTCATCTGGCGCATCCAGTGAGAGGATGTAGATGTCTTGACTGCTCCCGCGTCGGGAGACGTAGGCAATCTGCCGACCGGCGAGGTCGGTCGTCCATGCAGGGGAGAAATCCGGGCCAGGCTGGCGAGTGAGTGGATAGGGACCTTCACTACCGTCTGCCCGGATAATGTAGATGTCCAGATTCCCCGTGTAGTAGGCCTCATAGGCTAACCACTGTCCATCCGGGCTCCACGAAGGTGCAGCCTCATAGGCCATATCATGGGTCAGGCGGGTCACTTCGCCGCTTTGCAGTTCTAGGATGTAGAGGTCCCAGTTCCCGTTGCGTCGCGAGGCGAAAGCGATGCGTTGTCCATCGGGGCTCCATGCTGGATCGCGATCGTCAGCTGGATCGGCGGTCAGGCGCAGCGGTGTTTCTGCTCCAGCAGGCAGGGCAAAGAGGTCCTGTTGTGCCCCGGCAAACATGGCGAAGATCAACGTGCCGCCTGCATCCATAAAGCGCGCAGAGGCGCGCCCGGCTTGAAGGTCGGGAAGGGGCTCTCTGCTGCTGGCTACCGGTGTGGCCTCCACAGCCAACGGGAAGAGCCGTATCCCCTGTGTGTCTCCTGGGTATGGGGAAGTAACCCAGAAGACAAGCAATGCGAGGGAGGCCAACAGGATCACCGTCAGGCTGCTGAGCGCTCGCACTTGGCCCGCGCGCATCGGCCCTCTCTGGGATGTAGGACGGGGCACTCGTTGGCGCGCAGGCGGACCAAGCGCTGACCATCGGCGGACTAAGGGACTGCTGACCCATGTGCTGGTCCTGATAAGCACCCAGCCCAGTCGGTCTAATAGGCGGAACAGACGCGAGAACATGTCCCCGATCATAGCATCAGCGTTACTGGCCTGCCATTTATACTAAGGTAGGGGCACATCCCTTGCAGCCAAGCGCGATTTTTCAAGCTGTGCTAGACTGCTGGGCAGGTATATCCTAACTAGGAGGTTGCTGCGTACCTGTCTACGCACTTGGAGGGAGGATTGTTTGATGGAGGGACAAAAGCCGAGTTTCAGTGCGGAGGAAGAGAGAGATGAAGAACCCAGGACGCGGCGTGGGCCGCTCTTCTTCACTCTCGTCGGTTTGGCAATCTGCTTGGTGCTGATAGCGGCTGTCTTTCTGGTGTACTACCTGACCTCATGGTCTGGGCCGCCGGGCGGGCTGGCAGGTAGGCTGACCGCATCCCCTGAGGTAACTTCACCCGGCGCCCCTACCTTCACGCCTGCCGGAGAGCTGCCCAATCCACCGAGTGCCATTGAGGCGGTGGAGGTCGCCGTCTTTGACGTCCCCCTGAGCTGGCAAGACAACAGCGACAACGAAGACGGTTTTAACGTCTATCGGCGCCGTCTGGACATTTTGGAAGCGCCAGTCAGCGTGGGAAGCTCCGGCGTTGACGAGACGGCTTTTCTCGATCAGGAAACCCTGTGTGGGGCCACCTATCAGTACATCGTTGCCTCGTTCAATGAGGCGGGCGAGTCGCCCGCTGTGGAGTGCTGGGTGATCACCCTGCCACCCTGCCCCCAGCCGCGCTTGATGCGTCTGGCGCTGGGTGAGGAATATGGGCGTAACTTCCTCACAGGCGCGCTTGGCCAGCAGGCCGACTTCTACCTGACTGTGGGGCCTACGGGCAAGTTCATCTTTGCCGCCGACCGCGAGGGTCAGCAGGGGCTGATTGACCTAGGTAACGTTGGGGAAACACCCCTTGATCAGGTGAACTTGCCACCACAACCTCACTGGCAGCGCGAGGAGGTGGCGGCAGTGCCCGGCCACACCTATGCGGCGCTGGCACGTGATGGCGAGAGCGTTATCGTCTTCACGCTGAGCGAGCTGGGCAACCCTGCCGTTCTAGAATACATCGTACACCATAAGGACTACACCATCGCACAATCGCAGTGTCCGAGCATGGGTGGGCGCCAGCCCGGTGGCCCCTGCATCAGCGGCGACGGGATTTGCGACCCAACCTGTGTGCCCGATACAGCCCAGCTGGGCAATCCGGTGCCGGAGGACTTCTTCAGCCAGCCGGACGATCTGCCGGGGGCGCCTGCGGACAGCCCGCCCGTTTTGGCCGTGGCCTACCTTCAGGGTTATGTGCCCGACGAGGCAGGCAAACCCCTTCCTGATTACCCCCAACCGACTTTCACCGAGCAGGACCTGGACTGCTCCAATCAGCCCTGCATTGATGGAGATGGGGTGTGCAACCCTTTGTGCGCCACTTCGCCTAACTTCACGGCCTGGGTTCCAGAGGATACGCTCAGCACGGCGGATCTCGCCTCGCTGTATGTGGACAGCGACTGCGGCCAGGATCGCTGCGTGACTGGCGATGGGGTTTGCGACCCGACCTGCGTCCCCAACCCTGACGATCCAGGGCGTCAATCGCAGGATGTGCTGTGCTATGACCGTGACGGCGATGGGCAGATGGACGAATGTGTCCCCGCTCAGGTAACAGGTGAGCAGCCGAGCGCGGGCGAAGAGACCACATGCCAGTGTAGGGGGGATAACCTGGTCTGCGGCGATAAGACTTACTACCAGTTCCCTGCCTGCAACACAAATCCGTCTTGCTCGTGCGATGGTACCACCCTGTATTGCGATGATGGGACATCCTATGAAGACTTCCCGGACTGCACATCTACCCTGACCGAGTGCTCCTGTGATGGCACCACGCTCCGTTGCGGCAATCAGCCCTCGCAGGAGAATCATCCCGCCTGCACTGGCGAGGGGGAGACGCCGGGGGGCAGCTCTCGCATTGATGGAGACTGTGGAGGACGTTGCGTTCAGGATGGCATCTGCACGCCGAACTGTGACCCGTTCTGGGATCCCTATGACGATCCCACGCAGGACGACCCCGGCGATGACTACTACACTGCCGCCCTGCTGTCTTATCAGCCGGTAGGGGCGCCAAGCAATGCCGTTGATCCCGACTGCGGCCCGCCATGTAGCGTGAACGACAACCTGTGCACCTGCCTGCCGACTACTGCCATCACCTATGGAAACCAGCGCCTTGAGGTGTGCTCGCCGCAATGCGGCTGTGAGGGAGAGGACTACGTTTGCCGTGACGCGCAGGGCAAGGTGATCGTCTCCCGTCCGGGTGCTCGCCAGTGTCAGCAGACCTGCCTGTGCGAGGGCGTGGATTATGTCTGTCGCGATGCCAATGGCAAGGAAGTGAGCCGCGTGCGCAACGCGCAGGGGTGCACCCCTGTTTGCGCCTGTGAAGGTCTTGACCTTGTATGCCGTGATCGCTTCACCCAGAGGGAAGTCAGCCGTTCAGCAGGCGATCCAGCCTGTGCCCCGGCCTACTGCGAGTGCCAAGCTAACGACTATGTCTGCTTTGACGCCAGCGGCAAGGAGATTTACCGCTCGGTTGAGGACCTGCAGCGGTGCGGCTGCTTCTGCAAGGGCCCGGATGTATACTGCGGCACGAGGGGATACATAGGGACCTTCCCAGCGGATTGCGGATGCTCGTGCGATGGCACAACGCTCTACTGTCCGGATGGGACGAGCTACGAGGACTATCCGACCTGTCTCCCCGCTATCACGCCCACGCCACAGTGTGAGTGCTCGTGCGGCCCCGACGGCTGCTTTGATACCTGCACGGGCAAGCCGTGTAAGCCGTAAGGCGCAAACTTCGGAGCTGAGAGGACGGCGCATATTGTGCCGTCCTCTTGATTCGAAGTAGGTCGCTATATTTCGCAATATCATGACCTATTGTCGTCGGTGCCCCCCACAATCCAATGCCGAACGGGGTACAATATCCGAGAAGTGGAAAGGAAGAACGTATGCCCACGCAAGGCACCTTTGACCTCACTCTGACGGGCATCGCGCATGGCGGTATGGCACTGGGGCGGCATGAAGGGCGTGTGATTTTCGTCCCCTACGCCGTTCCGGGCGAACGTGTGCGTGTGCGCGTTGTGGAAGACAAAGGCCGCTACGCCCATGCCGAGGTCGTGGAGGTGCTCCATGCCTCCCCCGATCGCACTACGCCACCCTGTCCGCATTTTGGGCCTGGTTTGTGCGGCGGTTGCCAGTGGCAGCACATCGCCTACCAGCGGCAGCTGGACCTCAAGCGCGAGGTGGTGCGCGATCAGCTGGTGCGCATCGGCAAGTTTGGTGCGCCGCCTGTTCACCCCACCCTTCCTAGCCCTCAACCCTGGGGCTACCGCGTGCATGCCACCTTCACCGTGTTGCCTGAGGGACGCCTTGGCTTCTACAGCGACGACAACAGCCGCCTTGTCCCTCTTGACACTTGTCTTATCCTGCATCCGGCACTGCTGGACCTCTTTGAGGCGCTGGACCTGCAAGCACCGGAGATAGAACGCCTCCGCCTTCAGGTAGGTAGCGATCCTGACGACCGCATGATCGTCGTTCAAACAGCCCATGATGCCGCACCGGAGATCGCCGTGGACTTCCCCGTCTCGGTCAACCTGCTGACGCAGGATAACGAACCGGTCAACCTCATCGGCAGCGCCCACGTGACTTATCACATTCGGGGGCGCACCTTTCGCGTGACGGCGGGGGCTTTCTTCCAGGCCAATCCGCCGATGGCCGAGGCGCTGGTTGACCACGTGCTGGAGCTTCTGCCCTTAGAGGGCAGCGAGACGGTACTGGACCTCTACAGCGGCGTGGGGTTGTTCACCGCTTTCCTCGCTGAGCGCGCCGGATTGGTGGTGAGCGTGGAGAGCTACCCTCCCGCCGTGACCGATGCTGAGGTCAATCTGGCTGATGTGGACAACGTGGACCTGGTTGAGGGCAACGTGGAAGATGTGCTGGAAGACCTTAGCGGGCCGGTGGATGCCGTAGTGCTGGATCCGCCACGCACAGGTGTCCATCCCAAAGTCGTAAAGGAGCTGGCGCGCCTCGCCCCTCCCACTATCGTCTACGTCAGTTGCGACCCCGCCACCCTGGCCCGCGATGCCCAGCAGCTGGCCCGCCATGGCTATCGCCTGGTGGAGGTGCAGCCGCTGGACATGTTCCCTCAGACCTACCACATTGAGGCAGTTGCCCTCTTGCGGCGATGATGCTAGGCTATAGCCCGTAAAAAATACCGTGCCCTTAAGGAGCAGAGACCTATGAAGTACCGTATCACGGGTAGCACGATGCAGTCGTTGGACGTGTTGTTGGAGCGCGGCGAGGCAGTCTTTACAGAAGTCGGTGGGATAGCGTGGTATCAGGGCGACGTGGACATGAAGACCAACATGCCCGGCGGCCTGATGGGCGGGCTGGGGCGCGCCCTCTCCGGCGAATCCCTCTTCATGACCACCTACACCGCCCTTTCTGATCAGGCAGTGGTGACCTTCACTCCTGAAACGCCGGGCGCTATCGTGGCCCGCGAGCTGGCCCCTGGCGAAACGGTCATTGCCCAGCGCGATGCGTTCATGTGCGCCCAGCAAGGCGTGCAGGTGGCTGTTCACTTCAAACAGCGGCTGGGTGTTGGTTTATTTGGTGGTGAGGGTTTCATCCTCCAGCGCATCACTGGGCCGGGCGTTGCCTTCTTTGAGATAGATGGCGAAGTGCGCGAGATTGAGCTGGCTGCTGGCGAGAAGATGCGCATTGACCCCGGCCATATCGCCATGTTTGATGCTACCGTCACGCATAGCATTGAGCGCGTGAAGGGGGTGACCAACATCCTCTTTGGCGGCGAAGGGCTGTTTTTGGCCACCCTCACCGGCCCGGGCAAGGTGTGGCTGCAGACCATGCCCTTCTCCAACCTGATGGCCAAGATCATCGCTCGCCTGCCCAAGAGCAGCTGAGTACGCATACCCACAGGGCGCCGGAGGATTTGCCGGCGCCCTTTTTGTTGCTGGCGGAGATGTGCTATCCTCTCGGACACGACCAACCCTGTACTATTCAACATGAGGAGAACCCACCATGAAGCTAGATTGGGGCAAAACATTCCTGATCGGGTTTGGCTTCTTCGGCATCAGTGTCATGTGGCAAATCTACGACTCGTTCGTCCCCATTTACCTGCAATCCGGCAATCCGCTCTTTGCTTCCACGCGACATGTGCTGGGCTTTGGCCTGAGCGCCACGCTCACCGGCTTCATCATGACGTTGGACAACATCGTGGCCATCTTCATCCTGCCGTTAATAGGGATGTTGAGCGACCGCACCCGCACGCCCATCGGACGGCGCTACCCTTACATCCTCACTGCTGCGCCAATCGCTGCGCTGGGCTTCTTTCTTATCCCCCTTGCTGCCAGTCGCATCAACCCCGCCACAAACGGCAGTGTGGCCGATAACGTGGGGCCATTTGCGCTCTTCATGACGGGCGCGGGCCTCATGTTGCTGGCGATGGCAGTGCTGCGCACGCCTGTTATTACCCTTATGCCCGACCTCACTCCCTCGCCGTTGCGCAGCAAAGCCAATGGTGTAATCAACCTCATGGGCGGCGTGGGCACAGTGATCGCCACTATTGGGGTGGCCCGCCTTTTTGACGTCAACCAGTTCGTGCCCTTTGTAGCAGCGTTGTTATTGTTGCTTGTGGCCATCCTGCTGCTCTTTGCCACCGTGCGCGAGCCGCGCTTTGAGGATTTGGAGGCAGCCGCTGCTCACGAGAAGAGCGAGGAAGAAGAGGCACTCACTGGCTTGAGGGGTGTGCGATCCATTCCGGCTACCAACCGCCGCAGCCTCATCTTGCTGCTATTGGCCATCTTCTTCTGGTTTGTGGGGTACAGCGGCACCAGCACCTTCTTCACCTCCTATGCCGTGAACGTGCTGCACGTGACGGAGGGCTTTGCTCCCACCCTCTTTGGCGTTGCCGGCATCACCTTCATCCTCTTCGCCATTCCGGCGGGTTTCATGGGGGGCCTTGCTGCCTTCGCCATCCTGCTCGTCATCGCCTACTTCCTCCCCAATGCAACCGTGGTGGCGGCCATACTGGCGCTGGGAGGCGTGAGCTGGGCAATGGTCAACATTAACTCCTTGCCGATGGTCGTGGACATGACCCGTGATCCTCGCCTGCTGGGGACTTTCACCGGCCTCTACTATCTGGCTTCGCAATTGGCTTCCAGCAGCGGCCCCACGCTCAGCGGTGCGCTGATTGATCTCACAGGGCGCAATTACAGCGCCATCTTCTTGTTGACGCCCACCTTCTTTGTGCTGGCCATTTTGTGTATGGCCTTTGTGCGGCACGGTGAGGCGCACATCCCCGATGCCGAGGTGGTGGCTGTCAGCGCAGATTAACACTTACATCCAGCGAGGGATGCAGATGCCATACGAAAACATCCTCACGGAAGTACGTGACCGCGCCGGGCTGATCCGGCTGAACCGCCCGCAGGCGCTTAACGCGCTGAACGCGGCACTGCTGCGCGAACTGGCCGATGCGTTGGCCGCCTTTGATGCCGACGTGGCCATCGGCGCCATCGTTATCACCGGAAATGACCGTGCTTTTGCCGCTGGTGCTGACATCCGCGAGATGGCAACAGCTTCAGCGGTGGACATGCTGACCGTGGACGCCATCCGCTGGTTTGACAGCGTCATGGCGGTGAGAAAGCCGGTCATCGCTGCTGTATCCGGCTTTGCATTGGGCGGCGGCTGCGAGCTGGCGATGAGCTGCGACATGATCATCGCCAGCGAGACAGCGGTCTTCGGCCAGCCGGAGATCAACCTCGGTGTGATCCCGGGCGCGGGTGGCACCCAACGCCTTGTGCGCGCCGTAGGCAAGGCGCTCGCTATGGAGATCATCCTCAACGATCGCCGCCTGACAGCTCAGGAAGCCCTCCAGTTCGGGCTGGTGAACCGCGTCTATCCAGTAGAGACCTATCTGGAGGAGGCACTGAAGCTGGCCAACGCCATTGCGGCGCGCGCGCCGCTGGCCGTGCGGCTGGCCAAGGAGTCGGTCAACAAGGCCTTTGAGATGAGCCTCAGCGAGGGGCTGGCTTTTGAGCGCCGCAACTTCTATTTCCTGTTCAGCACCGAGGATCAGAAGGAAGGCATGGACGCCTTCCTCTCCAAACGGCCTGCCCAATGGAAAGGGCGTTAGGGGCAGATGGAACGATGGCTGGTGGGTTGAGCGCACGCGATATCCAGAGGGAGCTGCAAGAGGGGCTGGGCATCAACAAGAGTTTGGACCTCATTGCCCACGTCAACATGACCTCGCTAGGTCCGGTAGAGGGCGGCCCGCAGGCAGTTGTTACTGCCCTTTTGGCTGCCACTGGCACGGTGGTAATGCCCGCCTTCACCTTTCAGACGCAGGTCATCCCGCAGGGCGGCCCGCCAGATAACGCCATCCTGTATGGCACAGGCGATGAGATCAACGTGCGGGCTGAGATCTTCCGCCCCGATCTGCCAGTGCATCCCGATTGCGGTTCAGTGGCCGAGGCCCTGCGCCGCGATCGCGCCACGCTGCGCAGCATCCATCCCATCCTCTCCTTTGTGGCGCAGGGATCACACGCCCGCGAGGTGCTGGCTTCCCAGACGCTTGCCAACCCCTTGGGGCCGATCGCCTGGCTGGAGGCACACAACGGCGCTGTGCTGCTGATGGGCGTGGACCAGCGGCACAACGTCTCACTGCACCTTGCCGAGCAGCGTGCTGGACGCAAGACATTCGTGCGCTGGGCACTGACGATGGATGACATTGAAGAGCTGCCCCACATCCCCGGCTGTTCGGAGGGCTTCAATGCTGTGTGGCATGAACTGGCCCCGTTGGCGCGCGTGCACCGGATCGGGCTGGCACACTGTGAGCTCATCCCGCTTAAGCCTATGTTGGCCTACGTGGAGCGGCGCATCCGCGCCAACCCAAACTTTATGCTGTGTAACAAGCCCAGCTGTCTGAGCTGCCAGGCACGGCGGAAGTGACCTCCAGTTACTTTGGGAAAAAAACAGGGGCGGCGCTACCTCTCAGCGCCGCCCCATTGCGTTCTTTACAGCTCACGGGAACGTGTAGCGATGCGCTCGGTGACCAGCGCCACGAACTCCTCCAGCGGCATGTTGTCCTGACGGGAACCATCCCGCTTGCGCAAGGCCACTGTCCCGGCGCTGACCTCCTGATCGCCCACCACCAGCATATAGGGCACTTTCATCAGCTGCGCCGAACGGATTTTGGCGTTCATGCGCTCTGACCCCAGATCGGCGGTAGCGCGCACGCCCAGATCAAACAGGCGCCGCTCAATGCTGAGCGCATACTCGCGGTGGGCATCGGTGATGGGGATGATGCGCACCTGCTCCGGCGCCAGCCACACGGGGAAATTGCCCGCATAGTGCTCAATAAGGAAGCCGATCATGCGCTCGTGGGTGCTCAGTGGGGCACGGTGGATGCACAGCGGCGTCTCCTCCACGCCCTCGCTGTTGACGAACTTCAGCTCAAAGCGGGCCGGTTGGGCAAAGTCCACCTGATTGGTGGCCAGTGTAAACTCACGACCTGTGGCGCTCCAGATTTGCACGTCAATCTTGGGGCCGTAGAAGGCTGCCTCATCCGGCACTTCTACGAAAGGCACACCGCCATTGCGCATGGCCTGACGTACCATCTCCTCGGTCTTCAGCCACAGCCGCTCGTTGTCTACATACTTCTTGCCCAGCCCCTTTTTGTGGTGAGTGCTGAGGCGCATTACGTAGCGGTCAATGCCGAAGATCTCAAAGTAGCGCAGGTAGAGGCTAACGACGGCCATGAACTCCTGCTCAAACTGCGACTCGGCACAGTAGATGTGGGCATCGTTCATCTGCATGGAGCGCACGCGCATCAGCCCGAACAGCTCGCCGCTTTTCTCGTAGCGATAGCAGGTGCCGTATTCGGCCAGCCGCAGCGGCAGATCGCGATAGCTGCGCGGTTTGCTGGCAAAGATTTTGTGGTGCATGGGGCAGTTCATGGGCTTGACATAGTAACGCACGCCCTCCAGCTCCATAGGCGGATACATGCTCCCCGCGTAGTAGGGCAGATGCCCGCTGCGGATAAAGAGGTCCTCTTTGGTGAGGTGCGGAGTACGGACGCGCACGTAGCCCGCCTCACGTTCCACCTCCTTGGCCAGCTTCTCCAGCTCCTCAATGATGATGGCACCGTTGGGCAGCCACAGCGGCAGCCCAGGCCCTACTTCGTCATCAAAGATGAAAATTTCCAGATCGCGGCCCAGCTTGCGGTGATCGCGCTTCTTGGCCTCCTCCAGCATGTCAAGGTATTGCTGGAGCTGTTGCTTGTTCTCCCATGCCGTGCCGTAGATGCGCTGGAGCATGGGGTTGCTCTCATCGCCGCGCCAGTATGCCCCTGCCACAGAGAGCAGCTTGATAGCATCCGCCGGTATCTGTCCCGTGCGCTCTACATGGGGGCCACGGCAGAGATCCTCAAAGGTATCGTGCCGATAGGTAGAGATGATCACCGGCTCATCAGTCTCCTCGCCATGCTCGTCTACCTCACCCCGCGCCAGGCCCTCAATCAGCTCCAGCTTATAGGGCTGATCGGCAAACAGACGGCGCGCCTCCTCGGCGCTGACCTGCCGATACTCAAAGGGATGATCCTCGGCGATGATTTCCCTCATGCGCTGCTCAATCTTCTCCAGGTCCTCTGGCGTAAAGGTGCGCGGCTTGCCTTCCTCATCCAGGCCGAGGTCAAAGTCGTAGTAGAACCCATTTTCAATGGGCGGCCCGATGGCGATCTTGGCCTCTGGATACAGTTCCAGCACAGCTTGCGCCATGACGTGCGCTGCGGAGTGCCGGATACGGTACAACCACGACTCCTCGTATGGCTCAAATGCTTGCGGGCGGTCTTTCACGTTTGCTTCGGCCATCGTCATCCCTCCTCTTCAACCTGTCCCTATAACGCAAAATCCCACGCCCATTGGGGCGTGGGGTAGCACGCGGTTCCACCCAACTTCGGGCCGTCCGGCGGAGCCGGAAACCCATCTCTAGGGCCGTTAACGGGGCCAAACCGTCATCCCATACTGGCCGGCTGATGGGCCGGTGTTCCGGGATGCACTCACGGGGGGTTTTCGCTGCGCCCGTGGCGGAAGGGGCTTGCAGCCCATGACCCCTTCTCTCTGGCGCTGGTTGCGCGGCTACTCGTCCCGCTCAACGCTTCTTGTTTTCGCTTGTGCTTATAAGATTAGCGGCGATAAGGACGGCTGTCAACTCCACTCTTGCGCCAGGCGGCACTCTCCCCGGCAAAATGCCCCCAAGGGGATTCGAACCCCTGTTTCAGCCTTGAAAGGGCCGCGTCCTGGTCCTCTAGACGATGGGGGCGCCTGCTGTCACGGCGACATTTTACCCCATCGGAGAGGAGCGTCAAAATTGCGCTGGCTCAAGGGAGCAGTGTGGCCTCGCCCGCTGCAATAGGGCGCAGCTGCCCCGACGCCTCCCGCAGCCAGAGCATCCCGCCCTCGTCCAGCGCCTCGGCTAGCCCCTCCAGTACCCCTTCGGGTGTTTCAATGCGCACATGCCGCCCCAACGTCACGCAACGCCTGCGCCACGCATCCAGCAGCACCTCATCCTCCAGACACTGGCGCCAGTGATTTAAACGCACAAGGACGCGCGCCAGCAGCGTTGCCCGGTCATGTTCGTGGCCGCTCGCCATGCGCAGGCTGGTGGCCGTTGCTGCCAGCGGATCGGACGCCTCAAAAGTCTGGTTGACATTCACCCCGATCCCCACCACGACCCACGCTAGCCGCTCGCCCACAAAGGCACCCTCCGGCAAGATGCCGGTGAACTTGCGCCCCCTGATGAGGAGGTCATTTGGCCACTTGATCTCCACCGTGGGAATGCCTTCTTCTTCCTCACACGCCTCG
>FWWM01012971.1_pt1 | contig 13652 bp, 12 predicted proteins | sample 2228351 | NCBI WGS metagenome assembly FWWM01 (sample SAMEA103939774, study PRJEB20133) | metagenome | reverse complement strand
AATGATGTTGCGTGAGTGGTTCGGCGTATCCTGACGGGCCTTTTAGGCCTGTGCCGGTCATAGAGCCCTTTGCAAAACGAAGCGATGGAAGGAGGAGGACATGGCGTTGAGAAAGAGTCCCAGATGGTTATTGGTTCCGATCTTTATTCTTGCGGGTGTGGTCTGGGCCATGGCTTCGGCACCTTCGGCCAAGGATTCCAAAGAAGCCTATCCATGTGGGGAGTGCCTGGCCACACCTCAGTGGCTTCTGCAACACCACAAGGATGCCCATGTGGTCATCGTGGATGTTCGAGAAGACAAGGACCTGGACGGGCGGTTCATTCCCGGAGCTATTCGGCTTCCATTCCGAAGCTTTCAGCGTCATGACACGGTTCGAGGTGTAGGGGCGGTCTTTGTGGGTGCGGCGGAAGCGCAGACGATTCTTGGTCGCGCGGGTATAGCCCGCACGGATACGGTTATCCTCTACGATTCCGTCGCCCAGGACGGTGGGGCCACGGCGTCCTATATCTTCTGGGTGCTGGACTACCTGGGACATCCGTCCAAGCGGATTCTGGAAAGGGGTATCGACGGCTGGGTGGAAGCCGGAGGAAAGACGGTGACGGAACCTGACCGCCGTGAATCCATTTTCTATCAGGCCCCGTCCGAAGAGATTCAAGGGCTGCGCCTGGTGGACGGACCTTTCGTGCAAAGCCGCTTGGGGGATTTCTACTACCAAATCCTGGATGTTCGTTCTTCGGAAGAATACCTGGGTGCTCGGCAAAATACGGCCCCCGATGGAAGTCCGCTGGCTCCGGGCCATATTCCCGGAGCCTTTAACGTGGATTACCGTGCCAACTGGAAGGATCCTTCCACCAAGGCTCTTCGGTCTTACCCCGAGTTACAAAAACTTTACGCAGGTCTGGATCCCAATCGTGCCGTGATCGTGTATTGCCATTCGGGACGACGAGCCTCTTTCACCTACTTCGTGCTGCGTCTCATGGGTTTTCGAGACGTGCGGCTTTACGAAGCTTCATGGAATGAATGGGGAAACCCACGCTTTTATTACCCGCTGGAAACCACGCCTCACGGGCTGGAAGGGGCTCTTCCTCTGCCGACGGCCGCTCCCGCCACGCCGGTAAGTTCTCCGCGAGGCGTCGATGACAGTAAGAAAACACAACCGGCATCTCCAAGCGGTTACATTTCCTGCGGAGGGTGAAAGTGCCATGAAAAAAAAGAATCGTCCAAAAAGCACAAAGCCTGAGGAAACGGTGGGCTATTGGCCGGTGCTGCCGGCGGCTTTGGCCTTGGCAGGCATCATCGTCTTCATTTTCGCCAGTTTTGGTCCACCGGCATCTTCCAGCGGATTCGTGAGTCTTCTCAAAGGCTTTTTGAGCTCCCTCGCTCCCGACTACATCACCCACAAGGAACACTACAGGATCATTCCGGGGCCGGGTTCCTGGCTTTTTGCCTTCGTTCTGGGCATGGCGGCCGGAGGATATCTGGGCGGGGTCACGATGGGAAAACCCGTTCGCAATGTCCCGGCCCTCTGGGAACGGCGTTTCGGAAATCGACCGGCTCTTCGTTATGCAACTTCTTTTGTGGGAGGATTTCTCATCCTTTTTGCGGCTCGCCTGGCCGGAGGGTGCACTCTGGGACTCTTTATTTCCGGATCCACGCAGCTGGCCGTGAGCGGCCTTTACTTCGGTGTGATCATCTTTGCCGTGGCCATGCTCACCAGCCGCCTGGTGTACGGATCACACAAGGGAGGCAGCCGATGACGCAGGTTTTGCTCGGTCTTTTTTCCGGAATCGCTTTCGGTTTTGTGATTCAGCGGATCGGGGCCACGGATCCCGACGAGATGGCCCGAGCGCACCTCATGATAGAACCTCGCATCCCTCAGTTCATGATGCTGGCCGTAGCCTTTTCAGCGCTCGGTCTGGCTGGGCTTCAGGCGGTGGGTGTGGGCCGTATGGTCATTTTACCGACCAGTCTGGTCGCCACGGGAACCGCCGCGGTGCTTTTCGGTATTGGTTGGGGATTATGCGGCTATTGCCCGGGGACCTGCTGGGCCGCCGCGGGAGAAGGGCGCCTCGACGCCGTTTTTGCGCTTCTTGGAGGTCTGGCGGGAACCGCTGTTTTCGCCCATTTCCATGAGTGGATCATCCCGGCGCTTTATATGCCGACCAATAAGGGACCGCTCAGCCTCAGGGACTGGGTGGGAAACCGATTCATTGCCGCCTTTGGGCTCGCCCTGGTTTTTGCCGCGGCCGCATGGGGTATCGGCAAGATCTGGAAAGGCGCAGCCAAGGATGCTTAAGGCGTTTTGGAAGATTCCATGGTTTTGGACCCTGGCGGTGTGTCTTTTGTGGAACTGTTCCGGTGGGCAGGGGCCGGAAGAGAAGGTCCCCTTGAACATTCCCCGTGGCTATGCCCCGGTGCTGGAATTCGTCCATCATGGACGGCAACTGCGCTTCGGCCCTTTTGTGGGTTACTATTTTCGGCCGGAAGTTCCTGAGGATATGAGCCGCATTCGTTTGGTGTGTTTCAACGAAAGAAAATTTTATGCGTCGAATGCTCCCGAAAGCGCTTTGCTTTATGAAGGCGACGGGGTCCTGACCGATCTTCCTTTCGTCGAAAAAGCCGTTCCTCGAGGGGAAGAGAGGATTCAGCCCGTCTTTTTTCACGAAGCTCCTTCCGCCTGGCTTAAGACACGCCCGGAACCTCAGGACGCCTATGTCCACTTTCATTCGTGCCACGATGCTTCCGGAGCGGTGCTCACAGGCTTTTGGATTCGGCATGTGGCCGTGAGGGATTTCACCTACGATATGGGTGGGCGCGTCGGCCCCGATAGCCCTCTTTACCATCGAGTGTTTAAGGGGGAAGACACAGCGTTTGCTCGAATTATCGAGTTCGATCATGGCAAACCAAAATTCTAGGAAAGACAGCCTGACCCTATGAAGGGCGGCGCCAGGCCCATGGTTTAGAGCGAAGCATGGAGGAGGCCGTCGACAAGCCTTGTCTGCGGTCGCCGTATCGGCCTTTTGAAGGAGTGCCGGAATCTGGAGGGGTTACGGGTTATGGCGTTCGACCACGTGTCGGGGCGGACACATGGATTTGCCCCGACAGGGATTTGTCATGGGGGGACGGTTTTTGGGGTTATGCCTTCTAAGGGTCGGTCGTGGGGCGGACACATGGGTCCGCCCCTACAGGGACCTATCAAGAGGGAGGGTTTAAGTCCCGCCTCTAAGAGCACGTCCGAGAACTGGAAATACCAAGGGTTTTAATGTCGTTTCAGGGTAGGGACGAGGCGGCGCCTCGCCCCTACAGGGCCAGCCTGAGTTTTTCTGAGAGAGCGGGCCTCTCGCCCTTCATTTGTGTCGGCGGGAGGCCCGCGCTTTCAGGGAAAGATTCATTCTCGGACAGCTACCGGAGGTGTTCACCAAAAGGGAGGTTATCAGAGGCGCCTCCAAGGGCTGTAAGAGGAAGGTTCTTATCCTCACCCACAGGGAATGTGGGTGAGGGCTTTCTGCTGGTGAACCCAAAGATTTTGCTGCTGAGGTTTAGGACGCTACTTTGGCTTTACGGATCGACACCGCTCCCACCTTGAACTCGGGGATTTTGGCCAATGGGTCATAGTCTTGGGCGCTCGTGAGGATATTGGCGGGGCTTTCCCCGAAATGGATGGTGGTAAAAACGGTTCCAGGGGGCACACGGTCTGTGACCCGCACAGGGGCCAGCATTTCCCCTCGTCGCGACTTCACCACCACCAACTCTCCCGAAGCTACCCCGATCCTGGCGGCATCTTCCGGATGCATTTCCACATACCCTTCCCGTTGTTCTCGATCCAACTGCGACGAAATGCGTGTCATTGTTCCCGTGTGATAGTGAGCGAACATACGTCCCGTGGAAAGCACAAAGGGGCATTCCTTCGAAGGTTTCTCCGCAGGATCCTGATGTTCCACCGCGTGGAATGTCCCGCGTCCTTTGGTGAAGCGATCCCGATGCAGATATCGGGTTCCGGGATGTTCCGCCGTCGGGCACGGCCAGAACAGCCCATCGATGCCGAGACGGGTGTAGCTCATTCCTCCATAATGAGCAGGGCTCATTTTAGTGATTTCCTGAAATATCTCTTCAGGATCTCGATAAGACATCGGATATCCCATGACGGTGGATAAACGGCACAAAATTTCCCAATCCGGAAGCGACTGTCCTACGGGATCCACCGCTTTTCGAATCCTTTGGCATCGCCTTTCCGTATTTGTGAACGTTCCATCCTTTTCCGCCGCCGAAGCCGCGGGCAGGACCACATCCGCCACTTGCGCCGTTTCTGACAGAAAGATATCTTGGACGACAAGAAAATCCAGCCGCCGCAGCGCTTGGCTCAAGTGATGCCAGTCGGGGTCGCTGAGTTTCGGGTTTTCTCCAATAACATAAAGGCCTTTCAGTTTTCCCGCCATCATAGCAAAGGCCATTTCCGTAATGGTAAGACCCGGCTTATCCGGTATCGGTCGTCCCCATGCTTTGGCAAAGCGTTCTCTTACCTCCGGATTCGTTACCGCCTGATAACCCGGAAGCAGATTGGGCAGTCCCCCCATGTCGCAGGCTCCCTGAACATTGTTTTGTCCCCGCAAGGGATTCACACCGCCGCCCCGTATGCCGACGTTTCCACAAAGCATGGCCAGGTTACAGACCGACTTTACGTTATCCACCCCGGTGACATGTTGCGTGATGCCCATGGTGTAAACAATGGATCCAGGGCGATGGGTGGCATAAATCTCCGCCAGTTTTTCCAGGTCCTTGGCGGGCACTCCTGTTATGGCTTCTGCCCGCTTGGGATTGTAGGCGGCAACAACCTCTTTCATCTTGTCAAAATTTTCCGTCCGCTCCTCAATGTAAGATTTATCCTCCCAGCCGTTTAGCAGGATCACATGCATTATTCCGTTGAGGAGCGCCACATCCGTTCCGGGCTTGTGTTGCACGGCAAGATCCGCAAAGCGAGCCAGCTGAATCTTTCGTGGATCCGCCACCAAAAGTTTGGCCCCTTTCTCCCGGGCCCGCAACATGCGACGTGCCACAAGCGGATGGCATTCCGTCGTGTTTGATCCGATCACAAAAACACAGGCCGACTCCTCGATCTCCTCGATGGAATTGGTCATGGCCCCACTTCCAAACGCAGCGGTAAGACCTACCACCGTTGAGGAGTGTCACAAACGAGCACAGTGATCGATATTGTTGGTTCCTAAAACCGCTCGAGCGAATTTTTGCGCCAGATAATTTTCCTCATTGGTTATCTTGGCCGAAACCAGAACCCCCACACTCTCCGGGCCGTAGGTGTCCCGAAGTTTTTCGAGTTTTTCAGCCGTGATCGCCAAAGCCTGGTCCCAGCTCACTTTGCGGAACCGTCCGCTGATTTTCACAAGAGGCGCCTTGAGGCGCAAAGGATGCGTGACGGCTTCATGAAGGTTCCAGCCCTTGATACAAAGCTTTCCTTGATTTACCGAATGCGTTTTCAAGGGCATTGTGCCGATGAACCGGCCGTTAAGCACCTTCAACAGCACACCGCATCCCGTTCCGCAATACCAGCACACGGAAGGTACGAGCTTGTAGTCCATGGCTTTTCTCCCCTACGAGACTTTCTTTCGGTGAGATCTTCGCCCTGTACGCTTCTAAGGTTATTCTGCCAGGCCGATTCCGCCGGCTGCAAACCGCCTTTTCTCTTCCTCACCCATCGGTCCAAGGGACAAGGGTTCTGTGGCGAGCCCCGGCACATAGTCAAAAAGGTCTTTCACGATAGTGGCCACTTTCCGGTATAGGAGGCGAAGCGGGATATCCGCAGGGCAGGCTTCTTCGCACAAGCCACAATCGACACACCGTCCCGCCATGTGCACGGCCCGCACCAAATGGAACAGAGGAACTTCCACGGGAAGCCACCCTTTTTCCACCAGATCTTCACCGGCCAGGCTACAATCCTTGCAGACGCACACAGGGCAAATACCCCGACAGCCATAGCACTTGATGCATTTGTCAAATTCGTACGCCCAACGTGCAAAGCGTTCCTCGGGCTCCATTTCTTCTGCAGCTTCTAAAGACGTTCCTTGATAAATTCCCCACCGGTTTTTTCCCGGCAGTTGCGGCGGTGGCTGAAGCGAAGAGCATTGCGGGCTTTGATGCAAAGGTGAAGGACAACACCCCACCGTGATCATTCGCAGCCGTTCCGGTTCCAACTGCCGAAGCACGCCCAACACGTTCACGGCTCTTTGTGTGCACCCACGCGTCAACAGCCCGATCCTGACGTTCCGGTTCCAACTGCCGAAGCACGCCCAACACGTTCACGGCTCTTTGTGTGCACCCACGCGTCAACAGCCCGATCCTGACGTCCGGGTTCTGCGCTTGGATCTCCATCGCCATCTTTTCCAAAGGATATCGGGCGGAGCCCTCCACAAGTTCCTCCAGCTCCTCTAACCGCTCCCGATGAAACGCATAGGGAATGGGATGTCCCTCCACCATGCGATATCCAAGGAAGACCGCGATTTCTTCACTTTCCAACCATGCCCGAACGGTCTCCTTCATGGCTTGCTCCTTCGGCTCAGACGGCCTGGGCCAACGTTTCTATCCATCTTGCAGACTCTTGGGTTTCCATCGAACCATCCCTTTTCCAGCTCGGTTCCCCTGATTCCATCCTTTGACGGATCGGACTGGGACCAAGAGCCCGAATGTGCTCCGTAAACTCTGTGATGACTCGAGCAAACTTTTGCCCCTCAGCCGAAGAAATCCACTCTAAACGAAGGCGTTCCTCCAACCCAATGAAGCCGAGCAATGCATTCAGAAACAGGAAACGTTTGAGGGTGGCGTGATTTCCGTACTGGTAGTGACAATCTCCCAAGTGACAGCCACCTACCAAAACGCCGTCGGCGCCGCTTTGAAACGCTCGAAGAATGTAATGGGGCGACACTCCGGCCGAGCACATCACCCGAACGGGCCTGAGGGTTGCCGGATAGCGAAATCGACTGACTCCCGCCAGGTCTGCGGCGCCATACGCACACCAGGTGCACAAAAAGGCGACGATCTTGGGCTCAAAACGGGACTCGTTCATGGATTTTCTCCTCCTCCTGCGGGCATGTGGCCTTCATTGGCGCCCACCATTTCTTCACGCCGCCAAAGCATGACGAATCTGGGCGTAAATCTGAGCGTGCGTAAAACCTTGAAGCGTTGCCGCCTCCGCCGGGCATGCCGCGGCACAGGCACCGCACCCTTTGCACAAGGCCGGAACCACTTCGGCAATTTTTTTCTCCGGGTGCACCTCAACAGCTCCAAAGGGACAGACCCCGGCACAAATGCCGCACCCTATGCATCTCTCTGGATCAATCCAGCTGACAACACCTGACAGAACGATGCTGTCTCGGCTCAAAACCCTTAACGCCCGTGCCGCCGCCGCCTGTGCCTGCGCAATGGATTCTTCCACAGGTTTCGGATAATGAGCCATGCCGCAGAGAAAGACTCCGTCCACGGCGAAATCTATGGGGCGAAGTTTTTGATGCGCTTCCAAAAACCATCCATCCCCGTCCATAGGAACCTTAAAAAGCTTGGCCAGCTCCGTGTCCTTGTACGATTCGATTCCGGTGGCGAGGCACAGCACATCCACTTCAACCTGGATCGGTCGGCCCAAAATCGCATCCAGCACCTCAATGCGGACACGGTCCCCGACAGGGGTGACCTTCGGCTTTCCTGTCACTTGGTACCGGATAAAGAACACGCCTTCTTGTCGAGCTTTTTGATACAGTTCCTCTCGGCGCCCGTAAGTCCTCATGTCTCGATAAAAGACGTAGATATCCATCTCCGGATTGAGCCGCTTCAAAGACAAGGCACTGCGCACGGTGTGTGTGCAGCAGACTTTGGAGCAGTAAGGGCGGTCCGGTGTGCGGGAACCGACACATTGTATGAAGCCGACAGATCGAGCATTCCTGAGGCGTGCCGAAGAATCCTTCAACAGAGCGTCCAATCCTAGAGAAGTGACCACTGCCGGATGCTCTCCATACAGGTATTCACGGGTAGAGGCTTCTCGAGCCCCGCTGGCGATCACCGCTACACCGTGGTCCACACAGACATCCCGGCCGTTTTCTTGAATACGGCTTTTAAACTGACCCACAAAGCCTTCCACGTTCACCAGGGAGGCCTTTTTATGAACCGCGATATTTGGATGGTTTTCTACGGAATGGATCAGGGATTCCACCAGAGGCGCTAGGGGTTCTCCGTTCCACCCTTCATTCACTTTCAAAGCCCAACCGCCAAGTCGATCGGTTTTTTCCACCAAATGGACGGGAAATCCATGGTCCGCCAGCGTCAGAGCCGCCGTCATTCCTGCGATGCCTCCGCCGATAACGAGAGCGGATTTCGACACCGAAATATGGATCTCTTGAAGCGGCGAAAGCAGTCGAGCCTTGGCCACGGCCATGCGCACCATATCCTTGGCTTTGACCGTGGCCGTCACCGGATCATCGCTGTGGACCCAGGAATCCAGATTCCGAATATTGGCCATCTCCAGTAAAAACTTATTCAGCCCTGCTTGGATCAAGGTTTCTTGGAATAGACTTTCGTGGGTGCGAGGGGAACACGCCGCCACCACCACGCGATTGAGATGGCGTTCTCGAATCACTTCGGCCATGCGTTGCTGGGTGTCCTGGGAACATGTGAACAAGTTTTCCTCGGCGTACACCACGTTCTCAAGCCCGGCGGCGTAGCGGACGACTTCCGGAACGTCCACCACTCCTCCGATGTTGATGCCGCAACGACATACAAATACCCCGATGCGAGGCCGCTCAAGCCTTACATCACGTTCCTTCGGTGGTTCCACGACACGGGTCATGGTATGGCGTACCGATGCCAAAGGAATCGTTGCTGCGGCCGCGGCAGCACTGGCTTCCATCACGGAAAGGGGAATATCTTTTGGTCCGTTAAACGCGCCGCAGACATAGATACCTGGACGGGAAGCCGCCACAGGCATTCCCAGGCTTGTTATCGCAAACCCGTTGCGATCAAGATCGAGTCCCAGGCGCTGAGCCGTTTTGACGGCCTCTTCCCCTATTTTCAGCCCGACAGAGAGAACGATCAGATCGAATGTTTCCCGAATAACTTCTCCCTGTTCTGTAACGTAGTAAATCTCGAGATCTCCTCCGCTGCCGGGGACTTGTTCCACACTATGCACACGGCTGCGAATCAAACGCACGCCATAGCGCTCTTGGGCTCTCTGCGCGTACCGATCAAAGTCCTTTCCTGGGGTGCGCATATCCATAAAGAAGATGGCTGTTTCCAAGTCTTTTCCGGCATGTTCCTTGGCGATGACGGCTTCCTTGATGGCATACATGCAACAGACGGCCGAACAGTAGGCATGGTCGCAATGATGAATGTCTCGAGACCCCACACACTGGAGCCAGGCGATCTTTTTGGGTTCCTTGTGGTCCGAAGGGCGCACCACATGGCCCATGGTCGGTCCGGACGCCGAAAGCAGCCGCTCGAATTCCATGGCCGTCATCACGTTGGCCAAACGCTTGTAACCGTAGGTGTCGTAAATGCTGGGATCAAAAGGTTCAAAACCGGGAGCCAGAATCACGGCTCCCACCTGAAGTTCCTGAACCTGTTCCTGATCCTCATGAACCACCGCGTTGGCCAAACAGGCATCCACGCAGCGGTAACATTCCGAACATACGCCGCAGTCCAGGCATCTTTGCGCTTCCCGGCGTACCTGCTCTTCGGTGAATCCCAACTGCACTTCGTTAAAGTTTCCGAGGCGTTCCTTCGGACTCAGGCGTGGCATGCGCTCTCGAGGAACCCGATCATAGCCTTCCGTCGGCACATTCCGGACCGCTTCCCAGCGTTTCTCTCGGCCTTGACGTAAATCTTCGCCGCGCAAAAACCGATCCATGGACACGGCGGCCTCTTTGCCGGCCGCAATGGCTTCGATGACCGTCCGTGGTCCCGTGACCGCATCGCCTCCGGCAAAAATATCCGGATCATCCGACTGCAAGGTCAGAGGATCCACCTTGAGGGTTCGCCAATCACTCAAGGAACAGGCACATTCCGGGGTCAGACACGCCCAATCCGTTTCCTGCCCGATGGCGGCGATGACCGCGTCCACTTCCAGAATGAAATTGGATCCTTTCACTTCCACGGGCCGACGACGACCGCTGGCATCCGGTTCCCCAAGAGCCATCTTCACGCATTCGATGGCCTTGACCCTGCCGTTTTCCCCAATGACACGCACGGGATTGGTCAGGGTGAGAATCTCGATGCCTTCCTCATGGCATTCTTCAATCTCTTCCTCATTGGCGGGCATTTCCGCCAAACTACGCCGATACACGATAAAAGGCTTCTTGGATCCCGTGCGCAGCGCCGTGCGCACACAGTCCATGGCCACATTGCCGCCGCCCACCACGGCTACACGATCCCCTAGAAAGATTCGATTCCCCAGGTTCACTTCCCGCAGGAACTGAACTCCGGAATACACCCCTTCCAGATCTTCGCCTTCAATGCCCAGCTTCTTGCATTCATGGGCTCCGATTCCGATGAAAAACGCCTTGTAACCCTGCTCACGCAACTGCCCGATGGTGAAGTCCTTTCCGATTTCCACACCGGTTTTGAACTCCACGCCCATGTCCCGAATCACCTGAATCTCCGCTTCGATGATATCGCGAGGCAGCCTATAGGCGGGAATTCCTACCGTGAGCATGCCACCCAGGACCGGAAGCTTTTCAAAGACCGTAACCCGGTAACCTTCCTGCGCCAAATAATAGGCACAGGTTAAACCCGCTGGGCCGGATCCGATAATGGCCACCTTTTCTTCACGTTTTTGCTTGATCTCAGGAACGAACCGAGTTTCCGCCTTGAGATCCAAATCGGCGATGTAGCGCTTGATAAAGTCAATAGCCACCGGCTCATCCACTTTGCCCCGCATACAGGCGGTCTCACAGGGATGATGGCACACACGGCCGCAGATGGCCGGCAAAGGATTGTCCTTCTTGATCAGTTCCAAAGCTTCCCGATACCGCCCTTGCGCCGCCAAGGCCACATAACCTTGGACCGAAATGTGCGCGGGGCAGGTGGCCTTGCACGGAGAAGTCCCACGCTTTTCAATGGCAAAGGCTCCGGGAACCGCTTGAGCGTAACGGCGATAGGCCGCCCGCCGCTCGCTTAAACCCATATCGTAGTCGTTTTTCAGGGTCACCGGACACACACGGGCACATTCTCCACAGCCCGTGCATTTTTCCAGGTCAATGAAACGGGGTTTTCGACGAACCTTGACCCGAAAATTTCCAGGCTCCCCGCTCAGTGCTTCCACTTCACTCAGGGTCAGAATCTCGATGTTTAGATGCCGGCCGACCTCGACCAGTTTCGGAGAGATAATTCACATGGCACAGTCATTGGTAGGAAACGTCTTGTCCAACTGGGCCATGGCACCCCCGATGGACGGCTCTTTTTCCACCAGGTACACATAATAGCCCATTTCCGCCAAATCCAAGGCCGACTGCATGCCCGCAATGCCGCCGCCGACCACCAGGACCGATCCGACCATGGGGTTTCCAGTTCCGCTCGAATTCATCGTTTTTCTCCCTATCCAATGAAGATTTCACAGGATAATCCGCTCGGAATCGGCCGCGGTGCGCTTTAAGTCCCACGTGCGGTTTCACAAAAAAGACAACGGGACGGGCAAGTGTGCTGCACGGCCGAAATCCCTTGGGGTTATAAAGCAGGGGTTCCAACAGAGTCAAGCCGATGTGGCACATGGCCCAACTCTTTGTTTAAGCAGCTGAATGAAAAGCACATGGAAAAGGGCCGGGGGTTTCAATCCTTTGGGTTCAGGCTTTTTCGACTGGTTTTGACGAATGGCCTGGCTTGGTGTAGAGCACTTCACGGATTTTCCACAGAAGGGCTTCCGCCGTAAACGGTTTATGAATAAAAAAGGATTCTTCCGCCCCAACCCCGCGGTGCACCAGCATATCGGCCGTGTACCCGGACATAAACAGGCAGGTCGCTTCGGGATGGGTTTTCTTCAATTGATCCCAAAGTTCTCGGCCGCTCATCTCCGGCATGACCACATCGGTTAACAACAGGTGCACAGGATCCCGTATTTTTTCCGCCCACGTCAGGGCGGTTTTAGGATTGGGAAAAGCATGGACACGATAGCCGCTGTTTTCCAGGATCGACTGAGCCAGTTCCAAAATGACGGGTTCATCCTCCACCAAAAGCACCGTTTCTCCCGCCCCGTAAAAATCTTCTTCCTTTAACAGCCCCGTTTCCGTGGCTTGACGTTCCTCATCCGTGAGCAAGCGAGGAAAGAAAAGATCGAACCGTGTTCCCTGTCCCGGAATGCTAGTTACATCGATCCACCCCCGGTTTTGCTTCACAATGCCGTACACCGTGGACAATCCCAACCCTGTGCCCTTGCCCACTTCCTTGGTGGTGAAAAACGGCTCAAAGATGCGTTCCAGCGTCTGCGCATCCATGCCGCAACCGGTGTCCATCACCGTGAGTCGTACATACTCACCTTTGGGAATGAAGACAGGGCCTGCCTTTTGGCTTCCGTCCAAGGTGACGTTTTCCGTCTCCAGGGTGATCACTCCGGTGCGTTCAATGGCATCGCGGGCATTGATCACCAGATTCGCCACCATCTGGTCCGCCTGGGAAGGGTCCAAGAGAATCGGCCAGAGATCCCGGCCGGGTCGCATTTCCAAAAGAATCTCTTCGCCGATAAGCCTTTGAAGCATGCGATGGGTTTCAGCCAAGTGCTCGTTCAGGTTCAAGGGCACGGGGCGAATGACTTCCTTACGCGCAAAAGTGAGCAGTTGTCGAACCACGCCAGCCGACCTTTGAGCAGCCTTATGGATTTCGTTAAGCATTCGGTGAACGCGATCCTTGGAATCCACAAATCCCAAGGCCACTTCGGCATAGCCCATAATGATCTGCAAGGCATTGTTGAAATCATGGGCCACACCTCCAGCCAAACGCCCTACCGACTCCAGCTTTTGCGCCTGAGCCAGCTGATCTTCCAATTGCCGCTCCGCTGTGATATCTCGCTTCATGCCCAGGTAATGACTGATATGCCCGGCATCGTCCACAATGGGGCAAATGACGGCTTCTTCCCAAAACAGCGTGCCGTCTTTCTTTCGATTGCAAAACACCCCTTGCCATACCTGGCCGCGTTGCAGTGTTTTCCATAAGGCCTCGTAGGTTTCTTGAGGGGTTTGTCCAGACTTCAAAATCCTGGGATTCTGGCCGATGACTTCCTGAGGACTGTAGCAGGTCAGCCGACAAAACTGTTCGTTGACATATTCGATCTGTCCGGATGGGTCGGTAATGACAATGGATAAGGGGCTTTGTTCCACGGCCCGTGTCAGCAGCCGCAAACGAGCCTCCAAGGTTTTTTGGGCGGTGATGTCGGTTTCAACACCGATCATGCGCAGAGGTTTTCCGTCTTCATCCCAGGCAATCACTTTGCCACGGTCCAAAATCCAGGCATAGTCGCCCTTGCCGGATCGAATCCGGTAGGTCGCTTCAAAATACGGTGTTTTCCCTGCCAGGTGTTCTCGAAGACGGACCACGACTCTTGGGCGATCTTCCGGATGCACCGCTTCCGACCATGTTGTTTCATCGCTGTAAGACTTCGACGGATCCAACCCCCG
>FWWM01012964.1_pt1 | contig 13661 bp, 7 predicted proteins | sample 2228351 | NCBI WGS metagenome assembly FWWM01 (sample SAMEA103939774, study PRJEB20133) | metagenome | reverse complement strand
GGTGGGAAGTTGCCCTAAATAGGTTGCTAAGAAAAATTCTTAAGTAAAAACCTTTGAGAATCTCGCAAATCTATTGAAATGAAGATTTTGTTGTATTATAATAGATTTAGGAAATAGGTTTGGGGCCTGAAGTAATTTTTGTTAAAAATGAAAATTTTTTGGAGGTATAGAATGAAAGTCTATCAAAATCTAGTTAATTTGATTTTGTTGATAATTCTAGCTACTAGTTTGGAAAATTGTGGTGGTGTTAAGAAGATTCAAGAACTAGGTTTGGAAGCTTTTCTTACCAATGGTAACAATGTAGTTTTAAAGACACCCAAGATTACATTTGTTGTTTCGCCTAACAAGGGCGGAAGGGTTATGTCAGTTATTGATAACTTAACAGGGCTGGAGATACTCGAGTCATATGACGAAAGGGATCCTAAAATAGGTGGAGCTTTTTATGATATTTTAGATTTCATCTGGCCTGGTACTGCGGAAAGACAGTATAATCTAGATTCATGGGGGATCGACTACGACAAAAAAGTTGTTTTTGCGAAGGTATCTTATGTGGTTGGTTCGGAGTCTGAGAAAGCTAGAGGACTAAAAGTTACAAAATATTTATACGCTAACTCATATGAGCCCATAATAAAAGCGCTAGTTACCATAGAAAATACATCCGGTGTAGAAAAGAAGTTTAATTACTGGCATCAAACAAGGCCAATTCTAGAAGATGTTTCTAATATTAATAAAGTGATATATCTTAATATACAAGGGGAAGCTGGAAAAATTCCCTTCGAACCGGGTAGCGGTGGAAGAGGTGATATTCTGACAGAAGCAAATTTTTTTGCGTTTTCTTCTCCTAATGCAACTAACACACTTTTGATAACAGTGGATGGAATAGGGGTAAATCATTTCTGGACTTGGCATGATACAAAATTACCGACATTCGATATAGTTTTCAAAGAGCAATCTTTAAAACCTGGAGATAAAGCTAACTATACAATAGACTGGGTACTCATTCCGCGTATGATGGATATAGTTCACGCAGACAAGACTACAAGTTTGGTTTTCAGTTTGGATTTGCCTGATAAAGTTAATGATAACGCTAAGTATAAAGTTAATTTTGGGACTACCGCTTATAGTGCTGAGGTTTTAGAAAAAATAGGAAGTACAATATATGTTGTATTCGAGTTGCAAGATTCTTTGGGTAGAACTATAGGTAAAGTTAGTGAGACTAACAAAATAGAAGTAATTCCATTTTTCTTAAACAATACGAAAGTTGATATTACCATACCTTCTCTCAGAGGTGGGTATTACTATGTAGTTTCTAAAGTTTTAGATAGTAAACAGAATTACCTATTTAGCTTTAGAAAATCGGTTAAGGTTAAAGAAATAGAGATTCCGAACTTCACAAAAACTTTAAGAGTGGGTTTTATATGGACATTTCATCAGCCAATTTACGGAGATAAAAAGTCAATAAGGCAAAACATAAACCAATTTCTCCCTATATATGATAAAACTGTCCAAATATATTCTCAAAGAAATACACCGGTTACGATAAACATTTCTGGCGGGCTACTTTACCAATTATCTCTTTACTTTCCTAAGCAGCTTGAGGGGTTTAAGAAACTTCTGAAAAGACCTAATGTTGAACCGATGTTGACTTCGTTTTCTCATTCCTTATTACCGTTTGTTAGTGATGCTGAAGCGTATAGAGCTGTATATCTAGATAAGTTATTTAAAGAGAACTATTTGGGTATTTATGGTATTACAGGTGTATGGTTGCCAGAAATGGGCTTTTCTGAGAAAGTGATATTCCCGCTTTTGCAAAACGGCGCAACGTGGGTTCCTATTTCAGATTTGGCAGTTGACACTGGATTTGCTGGATGGGATATAAATTATTTTATTCCTTATAGGCTTATAAGTAAAGCATTTTCTATAAATACTGTTATAGTTAACACAAAAGCTTCAAGAATACTTTACAAGAAAACGGATAGATCTATAGATGAGTTTATCCAATATTTAGTTGAAGTGAATGATAAGAATAAGGGTAATGCGGTGGTTGTTGTTGCGGACAATGGTGAATCGATAGGTGATGGAGTATTTTTGACCAAACTTTTGGATAAACTTGAGAAGATACCTTGGGTAAAAATAGTTAAAGTTGGGGATATATTTAAAGAAATTCCTCCTGTGAAAGATCTCCTTGCTGAGAAAATATTCGGTGGGTGGTATTATGATCCAGAAGAAAAGAAAACAACTTTCAGGTTATGGTTTGATACGCCTATGAAAAAAAAGATGTGGGAGATATGTGATAGTGTAGCATCTGATGTTATAAAGGTGGTAGATAGGTTTAAGGAAGCTGAAAATGTCGGAGTAGATCTTTCTTTTCCAAGCTACCTATATGATAACGCATGGAATCACTTAGTAATTTCAAGAGATTCAGGATGGATATGGATGGGATCTGAAGTAGGGTTAAATAGAGTCATAGAAGAAGTAAATAAAAGTAGGTTTTTCTTAAAAGACATATACGAATCACTTATAATGGCTATAAGAGGTAAAATATCACCTGTGGCAGAATACATAACTTCAAACGCGCAGATTATAACATTAGATGAATTTGAAAAGATAAAATCAGAGGCAAAGGCTAAAGTTGCTAACATAAGTGATATATTCGTAAGGCCTAGGGTACCTTTGGAATCATCTTTTATTTCTGTGAAAGTATCAATAGATGAGGTTTTAGAGTTTATAAACTTTGAGAATTCTAAAATTGTATTTTCGATTAGTACTGAACCGAACAAGTATTTTATCAAAGATTTAAATCTGGATTATAACGGAGAAGTGATAGGCTACCTGGGTAGAGCACCATCAGGAACAATAATAGATATATATGTGATACTAGAAAGTTTCTCGAAGAAAAAGCAAATACTAGGACCTATTTCTACCAAGGTCGAATAGCGTAACGTGAGAATATTCATATAATGCCATCAAATGTTTTGGATATAGCTTTATAAATCAGGAAAATTTTTCATCTAACTCAAAATATGACCTCTGAATGTAAGGGCAGAAATTTAAATTTTTAAATGGTGTTTTACATAATTTAGACTTATGTCGCCAAGGGGGATAGGATGGAATACGATATAAAAGACTTAAGTCTCTCTGAGTGGGGGCTTAAAAGGATAGAGTGGGCCTACATGGATATGCCAGTAATACAAAAAATAAGAGAAAAGTTCAAAAAAGAGAAACCTCTGAAGGGAATTAAAATCTCTGCTGCTTTACATGTTACTACAGAAACTGCTAATCTTGTTATAACTCTAAAAGAAGGTGGGGCAGATGTGAGGCTTTGTGCGTCTAATCCGCTTTCTACCCAAGATGACGTTGCGGCAGCTTTAGTAAAATTTTTCGAGATACCTACTTTTGCTATCAGAGGGGAAGATAGAGATACATACTACAGACACATAAATTTGGTCCTAGATATTCAACCAAATATCACCATGGATGATGGTGCTGACCTTGTTTCTGTGGTACACTCGGAAAGAAGAAACCTAATTCCCGGAATTATTGGTGGCACTGAAGAAACAACAACAGGTGTGATTAGGCTTAGGTCTATGGAAAAAGACAATGTTTTAGCCTATCCTATAATTGCAGTTAACGATGCTATGACAAAACACCTTTTCGATAATAGGTATGGCACTGGACAAAGCACTATCGACTCGATAATGAGAGCTACAAATAGACTAATAGCAGGTAGGTACTTTGTAGTATCTGGTTATGGGTGGTGTGGAAAAGGTGTTGCTATGAGAGCTAGAGGAATGGGAGCAAGAGTTATTATCACTGAAGTCGATCCAATAAAGGCTCTTGAGGCTGTAATGGATGGATTTGAGGTTATGCCAATTCTAGAAGCCTCTAGAATAGGAGAAATATTCATAACTGTTACAGGTAACAAAAATGTAATAACCAAAGAATGTATTTACAATATGAAAGATGGAGCTATAATCGCTAACTCGGGGCATTTCGATGTCGAAATAGACATAAAATCCCTATATCAAATATCTGATTCCTACAGAGAAATCAAAAACGGTGTTGTAGAATTCACTGTTAAAGGTAAAAGAGTTTATCTCCTTGGCGAAGGAAGACTCGTAAACCTTGCTCTTGCCGAAGGACACCCTGCTAGCGTGATGGATATGTCCTTCGCGAATCAAGCTTTGAGTGTTGAATTTCTCACGAAAAATTCTGATAAACTAGCCAAAAAAGTATATTCAGTACCAAGAGAAATAGACGAAGAGGTCGCCAAACTAAAACTTGAAAGCATGGGAATAGAAATAGATACCATGACAGAGGAACAGAAGAAATATATATCAAGCTGGAATGAAGGAACTTAATCACCCAACTTCTGATTAGCTTTTTACTATATTATAGGGGCTTCGCACCCTATAATACCTCCGTTTTAAGAAAAGTGCTTTAAGCACAGTGCTTTAGGCACCCTTAGACATCTCCAGTTTTGGAGTAGAGAATTTTCTTCCTTTTATAGGAATTTAGAAAGATGAATTGGAGTATTACTAACAAACCGTTCAGAAATTTCTACTTAACAAAAATTTCTCCTTTTAAAAAGAAGTTATAGAGAGACGAAGTCCCTCTAAGAAAACAATTAGGGTGGGTTGGCAGAAATTTCTATTTAAGGATTTTTGTTTATGAATTGGAGTTTGGATTTAGGGATTTTTATGTTTAATTTTATTTTATGAGGTTTTCTTTTTTCTCTTTTTCTTTCTTCTTCTCAGGAATTTCTGTTTAACAAAAACTTTTCCTTTTAAAAAAGAGTTATAGAAGGATGAAGTCCCTCTAAGAAAACAATTAGGGCGGGTGGGTGGGGATTGCTCACTTTAGCGGAGTCTAAAATAGAAATTTCTTTTTTTCTTTTTCTTTTTTTTCTTTTAGAGATGAGTATAGATATGTGGGGTAGGAATTTATGGATATTAATAACATACTTAAGGGTGTTGATTACTTTGTTATCCAGTGTCTTGCGCAAGTTAAGGATGTTAGGAAGAGGGTTAGGGAGAGACTGAGGATGGGATATGTTTTGGGGTATATCATATTTGGTTTAGTAATGGGGAGTAAGAGCAAGTTAAAGCTGGAGGAAGCTTGGTTAAGAGAAGGGGTTATGAAGGATATTAAGAAGAGGATAGGATGGGGTGGAAAGAAGTACATAACGGATCAGGGGATTGAGAACATTTTAAGGAGGGTTGATAATGATGAGCTTAGGGGTGTATTAAGTGGAGTTGTCAATTTTGTGGGTATGGAAGAGATGGTAGTAGGGATAGTTGATGGTAGTCATATGGGAGGGGTAGGAGTGAGTGTATTTGAGGGGAGGCGTTTGTAATAGATTACGAGGAGTATGAAAGTAGAGGGTATGAGCTCAGAGGGAGTCGTAATTTGATAGAGAGGGTGCTTGATGAACGCGGAGGTAAGATAAAGATTATACTACTTGATGGGTTATACTACTGCGGTGATTTGATAAGGAAGTGTAAGGGGAAAGGGATTGATGTACTTAAGTGTTAGTAATTCATGAGGAAGGCTTCACTTGAATAGGTAATAGTCTTATCCAGTTCGATAATATTTTCTTTTAATTGCCTTAATCGAGGGGATTATAATCCCCCTCCCCTCGACTAAAGCCAACTAGGCTAGGTGAAGTAAAAAAACAAAAACAACGCCTGAACTCTATCCTCACTTAATTTTGTATCTCACTATATGAAAATAACAATAAAATTTTAAAATATCAACTCTAAAATAGAAATTCCTGATCATGAAGTTAAACTCTTGAAGATTTTTCAAATTCTTGTTTATAGTAACTCCCACCCAACCTCTCCCTTTAGTTTGATTCTAGGGGGTTTCACCCCCTAAGTGTACCCCCGAGACTAAGCCTTTTCTCTTAATTGTAAGGGTCTTAGCCCCTAGTGTACCCACTTTCTTGAATTAGAAAGTAACTTCCTACCTACCCCAAGGTTAACTAATAGGGATTTCATCCTCTATTTTAAGAAAGCACCTTAGGTGCCCCCCATTTTCTAGAAAAGTGCTATAGGCACCCTTAGACACATTGGGTTTTCCTATTTCCTTTTTCCTTATTATAAGGAGCTTTGCCAACTATGAATACTACTAAAATTTGACGAACTATTTAAGAAGCCTTCTATACTTGTAACTTGATATATTGAGTTTCTCTGCTATTTCCCAAAAGCCTTTTATCTTCTCGAGGTTTTCTTTTGAGTTTTCCATCTCAGATATAAATTTTTTGAAACCATTTTCATCTTCTAAGTATTCATAAACCATGTCTTCGAGATGTCTTCTATTTTCGATTTCAATCCCTAATGATACCGCAAAATCTATTATATCACTAACACTATTCACATACTCACGGTTTAGTGGATCTTTAAGAATAAGAGGCAAATATTCACTTATAAAGCTAGAAATGGCAATACTCAGGTTCCTAAGAGATATGTTTATACCATGTTTTTTGGATAGATTTATTATTTCTCTAGTATACACTTTATCAAAAACCTTTTCTTTTCTCAATTTTTCAGACTGAGTGTCTAGGTACTCCTTAAACAAGTACGATATCAGGACTTTCTCATTTTCAGGCAGTCTAACATCCATAAGGGAATAAACTTGTATTATCTTCAAATACTCTGATATATCAAGTTCATGCTGGAGTTTCAAAGTGCCAAATTTCCTTTCGAATAGCTTATACAATACTTTCTCTCTGATTTCATACTTTATATCTGAAAGCGTATACCCCTCATAAAACCAATCATCAAAAAACTTTCTAACTTTGGTATAGTTAAGTTCTTTTATTACCTTATCTATGTAAGTATCCATACTTTCATAGAAATATTCCTTAGTATATATTCTTATGTCGGCCAACTCGTGTGAAACGAAAAAGTAATATATGTAATCATTTTCTTCGAGTGTTATATTGTTTCGCAAAGATACTATACCTCGAAAAACTTCAAATCCATCGCAAGTAAGGTTTCTAGTATTTTTTAGATAAATCGTGTAGAAGTAATAATTCTCAGTAACCTCTGGTATAGTATTATCCGAAATATACTTACTTAAAACAAATTGAGAAATAATCTTTTCTGGAATAAATTTATTTCTTTCTATCCAATTTTCAAATATCCATCTACCGTCGTTAAACTCTCTTATATTACTCTTAGCTCTACTCAAAATATACAGAAATTTGTTCTTCACCTCGGGTGAAATGTAATCCTTCAGTAGGTAGAATATGTATGATGGGTATTTCATAACCTGGACTGTTTCTATACCTGATATATCCGCAAAAAACCAACCACAACTTGTATACATCAACATTTCATTGTAAAGTGCTTCTAAAAACTTCAACACCGTAGAAACTTCCTCACTAGTTAGATCTCTAGATTTATGGGTGTCTATAAACCTATCAATTTCAAATTCCCATTGGTCTGGGCTTTTCGATGATCTTATAAAAACCAAATCTATATAGTCATTTCTTGCCTTCCATATGTTTTTTAAGTAATTTCCACAGACTTCTTCTGAAATTCTATACAACTCGTCTCTTAAAAAATCTAGTGCGTTTCTTAATGGTTCTCTCCACTGCTGGTTCCACCCATGCTGCGCACCAGTGTTACATCCACAATCTCTATACCACCTATCAACACCATGAAAACAACTCCACGAAACACCGAGATTATTATGACCTTTCTTGAGAGTAAGTTCGTGAGTAGGTTTGATTATATCAAGAACATTAGCAAAGTTTGTAAAAATAAAGTTATTCTCAAATTGGTTTCTATAAATCAACGCTGAAAGACACATATCTCCAAAAGGTTCATGATGTCCGTATATTTCTCCATCAGTAGCTATGCTTAAGAAGAATGGATCTTTCGAAGGGTTAGCATGTGATAGTATAGCATCTCTAAAACCTGTATAACTTCTTAGAAGGTGATTGAAACTAACTGCATGAGAAAGAGCTCCATGGTAAACAAAAACATTTATTTCACCGTTTGGTTGCCTTAGCAAATAGGGCATAGAAACGTCTATGTTTCCTTGAGATACATCTATCCAAGTAGTGCCATTGAGATGTCTCACTTTTTCTATTTCATGAGGAGAAAGAATAATAAACCTTATACCATAATCAATCAGAAACTGCACAACTACATCGTTTACAGCAGCCTCAGGTAACCAAATCCCCTCTGGTTGTCTTTCAAACCTTTTTTCAAAATCTTTTATTGCCCACTCTATTTGTGTTATTTTGTCCCTATTTGAAGCAAGAGGAAGTATCATGTGATTATAACCCTGAGCTATAGCATTACCATGGCCACCATTTTTTTCTCTGCTTCTAAAGTCAGCTTCTATTATCTTTTCATATGTTCTTCTGTGATATTTCTCCAGATAAGATAGCAAGGTAGGACCAAAATTAAAACTTATGTATTCGTAGTTATTAATAACAGCTTCTATGTGACCAAAATCGTCTAAAACCCTTGATGAAGCATTTGCTTCATAACATTCTTTCGTTATTCTTTCGTTCCAATCATGCCACGGATAGGCTGAATCTTGTAGATCTATTTCACCGGTAAAGGGATCCTCTCTTGGAGGTTGATAAAAATGCCCATGGATCACTAAATAAAACCTCTTTTTTGTCATAATCTAACCTCTAATCACAAAACAAGTATTATTTTTACACCAACTTGGTTTTACAATTCAAGAAAAATCAAATCAATTATCTATTTCTTCAAGCCAGACAGCCTTTCTTTGAGTTAGGGGACTTTTGTTTACTTTTTAGCATACTATTTATAGTAACTCCCACCCACCCTTAAGTTTGATTCTAGGGGGGTCACCCCCTAAGAATACCCCCGTTTCTAAGGAAAGTGCCATAGGCACCCACTCTAATTGTTTAGAAGGAAAAATCTTTGTTAAATAGAAATTTCTGTAGGAGTGGACTTTTGTTTGAAAAATCATTTTTGGGTTTTGTATTTTTTTAATTAATGTATAAAAGAACTTTTATTGCTACAGTAGTTATAACTATAGTTATTCTATTACTAGAAATGTGTACAATAAGAATTGATACCAATAAGGTTACAAGTTTTTCAGGTTCGCATGACCAAATAGAGACGGATAATCAACCTCCTGAGGTAATTATTATATCACCACAGAATGACCAAGTTATATCTAGGACTTTTTTGATTCAAGGGAAAACTCAAGATGAATCTGAATTTTTTACACATTTGCTGATACGAGATTCTGTGATTAGAGTTTTTTCAAATCAAGTTTATTGGGAGTATCAATTGAAAACATGGTACTACCAAAATGGTGAACTTTCTATAAAAGTATTTGCAACAGACAAGTTAGGAAACTCTTCGCCAACCCAAGAGATAAAAACAATAGTATCAAATGATTTAATAATAACTTACGAAAATCTTAATATCTCTACAAATAATAATTTTACAGCCTCGATAAATTTTCTAACTACAAATTACTTTTCATTAAAATTGCTAATAAATAATTCCTTAATCATAGAGACAAATGCGGTAACAAATATATTAATACCTGTATCTACCAATTCATTCACACAAGGAGTAACAAATTATATATACATGATAGTAGATGATGAGATAACAAATATTTACTTTTTTGTGATTGACCTGGAACCACCAATTTTATCGATAAATCTTCAATCAAACCAGTATGTATACTCAGATTTTGAGATTTCTTTTTCTTTAGCGGATTCATCTGTATCGAAAGTGTTTTTTATAATAGAAGGTCAAACAAATTATATTTCAACATATCCATTCAACTCGAATTATACATTTTCGATAAACACATTTAACTTTCAGAACGGCCCCAAGACTTTAGAGATATTTTCTTTAGACGAAGCAGGAAATAAATCTGAGACACTTTTGATACCGGTTTTAATAGCAAACTTCTATGTTTCAAGTGTAATTGAGAATAATACAACAAGGAAATATTATTTCAATCTAGTATATCACGTTGAAGATTTACTTTTCTGGACTACAGAAAATTTCAATAGAATAATGATTTATAGACCTAGCTATAGTGGTGGTTCAATTAGTGCATACTATAACTATAGCATAAATATTGACGATATCCAAAGCTGTGTCATAAACCCTAAGATATATTTAGGTATTGTTGATAAGAATAACTCTGTATTTAGGATCCTAACAAACAAAACGGATACAAATTTTAATGTCCAAAACACTATTTCTGGAGTATTAGATTTTAGTATACCTAGAGACTCAGATGGCAAAATACTTATCTATGATACGAATAGTCTTTTGAGAATTTATGACATCGTGACGAGATCAACCGTGACAAATTACAATATTTCTGAAAAGGTCTACGATATCTTTTCGCTGGATAAACTAGGCAATTTATATACATTTCTCATAACTACAAATTCGATATACACTGCGAAGATTATAAAGATAGATAGTAATGATTCCTTAATCGAGATAACAAATAACATAATCATTTCTAGTAGTGAATTCGTCACTAAAACGCCTGTTTCTATGGTAAATCTGAATGAGAAGATTTATGCGTTTTTCATCTCGGAGTTTACCGGATATGATCAGCTAGATCTATTGATTATATATAGGGATGATATAGTAACAAATATTCAAATACACACCACTACAAATCGTATTCTGGGCATAAATGCTTTTTCTTACACAAACAGTACCTTCATAACATGGGTTGAGAGCAAATCTAACATGATGTATTTATATCTTTGTGAGATAGAGGACTACCAGATAAAAAGGATTCAAAAAGTTTTCAGTAAAGATATTGGTTTTGCTGTAGAAGGAGATAGTATGACTGAAGAGTTGATAAGTAAGGTTTATGTTAAGAAGGAACACAATACTATATTTGTTTTCTGTCCTGTAGTCGAATACAGTGGATACAGTTATATTCTAAAACTCGAAGGTATGTAGTTTAAATTCACCTATATTAGTATCAATTTAATAAGTATGTTTAGCTAAAACTAGTTGCCATATATGAAACCTTTAGTTGAATTATACGTCTCAAAGAACTCTAAAACTTGTTTTGCTACATTATCAGAGAACGATTTCTGGAAATCGGATGATTTTATTTTTCGTAAGTCTTCCAAGTTTGAGATGTAACCGATTTCAATTAATATCGATGGCACTGGAATGTATTTTATTACGTAAAAGGGGCCTCCTTTTAGCTTTACATCAGTGTTTACAAATCCTTTGGCTATGTAATCTGATAATATTTTACTTTCTTCCATGAGTTGGACACTTTTTATCTTACTTATAATTTTTTGAATTTCGTCTATTCTAGAGATTTCGGTTTTTGATATGAAAGAATTTTCTAAAGCTATTGTTTCTCTTGTATCGCTGTCTACTGCTTCTTCACTTACATAGTATATTTCAATACCTTTTTTAGATTTGTTTATAGATGCGTTCATATGAATGCTTAAAAATATTCCATATCCTTGGTATTTCTTCAGGGTATTTTCTGCAATCTTAGTTCTTTCCTCGAGCGAAAGATATATATCTTTATCTCTTGTCATTATTACTGATACTTCTTTGGGTAATATTTCTTTCAGCTTACTGTAGATCAACTTCGCGTATTCTAAAGTCAAATCTTTCTCTTTCACAGAATTATGGATTGCTCCTGGATCTTTACCTCCGTGTCCTGCATCAACTATTACGAACTTAAAAGGTAGAAATTCTGAGTTTTTGAGTTGGTTTGTTTTCTCAATCTTAGAAATATTACCACTACCTACTTGGGTTATTTTTGTATCTTCACTAGAAGTTGGATAGTTTTGAGATGAAATGATTGATGAGTTAAAAGGAGTATATTCAGAAAAATTAGTTATCGTCGAAGGTATTTTCAAAGAAGTAATTATGTATTCTAGTGTAGAAACGTGAATATAATAGTCATTGTTTGTAAATTTCACTACCTCCTCGTGAGTTACACCTACATAGTTAGAATTTATGAAAAAAATATTTTCATACTCAAAGAATTCGACTATATTTGTTCCAAATCTAAGTGTTATTATTCCTCTGTATGGATTATAATCTAATTCGCCATTTATTTCCTTGGTTATTGAAATTAGCGAGACATATCCATTAGTGGCCATGAATGTGTATGAATGAAGAAGTAAGTGTGGTATAAAAATTCCTAAAATAACGAGTAATTTTCTCATGTTCAGAGATTTTAATTATACCTATATTTGTTTTTCTATCTTTTATCGAACGTATCAGGAATTTCTATTTAAGAATTTTTATCAGCATACTATTTATAGCAACTCCCGCCTACCCACCCTTTAGTTACTTATAGGGGGTTCCACCCCCTAAGATTACCCCCGTTTTAAAATTAGGGTAATATCCTTACCCGCCCTTCAGTTACATACAGGTGGCTATGCCCCCTAAAATACCCTCGTTTTTTTAAAGAAAGTGCTTTAAGCACTCACTCTAATTGTACCTTTTAGAAAGAAAATTTTTGTTAAATAGAAATTTCTGAAGACTCTTTACTTTTATTGAAAAAATTCGTAGAAATTCCCGGACAACAGGCTTGAATAAATTTGAATTGAAATGTCAATTTAGACATAATTTTTTTATGCTTCATGTTTCGGATTATAGAAAACTCTCTAAGAAATCTAGAAAACTCAGAAGTTGGACCATACTCGTTATTTCAGTAGTTCTTGGTGTTTTGATAGCAACAGTATTCATGGGCTACCATTTAGTTAGCGAAAAACAACAAGAAGAGTATTTCGATGATATAGTGACTATAAAGGAAAGTACGATAAAAATACACCTTTCATATAACATCACTAACGAAATTCATGAGATATACGAAAGAATACTAAAAATAGCTAAAAAAAAGGAGTTACACAAAGTAGAAATATTTCTTGAAGGAAAGTTAATATCCAAATACGATATACGCAATCCAGGTATATGTGTTTTGAATGGAAAAGGTGAAAAGGACATAGCAATGAAAGTTTCAAAAATTCTCATAGATAATAAGCTTACCATAGAAAACTATGGTAACTTCTTAGAATTTGGCACTAATTCCATGATTATCCTAAGAAGCCCTTTTTTTAATCTAGTAACTCAAGTAACAAACATACTCGGTTGTACAAACTTTCAAGTTATTCAAAACCTAGAATCAATAAAAGACATCTATTCTCCAATAGTAGTTATCTTAGGCAAAGATTTCTCTTTAAAAGAATAAAATAACCTTCCATCCCATACTACCTACCCCAAGATTAACTGTAGGGGGCTTGATTCTAAGAAACCATCTTCTCAAACAAAATTATTTCTTCCATTTTTACAGTTTATTCAAGGCAACTTTTTATACCCTAATTGTTGTGTTAGAGATCTCTGTCTCTAAGTATTACCTCTACTTTTGAGTATATGTTCTTTTTCGTTTTTAATCTAAATCCCTCATATATATAGAGTAAATTCCTACACACCTAAATCTTATGAAAGTCTGGGCCAGAAACTTTCTTAAAGTTTTCAACTATAATATTTTACTTTTGAGATGAAAGTTGAGTAGATAGAAACTGTCAAAATTTGCCAATTTACAGATTTAGGAATTTCTACTTAAGAATTTTTCTTAGTATCCATCTAGGGCAACTCCCGCCCACCCACCCTTAAGTTTGATCCTAGGGGTTT
>FWWM01012953.1_pt1 | contig 13667 bp, 14 predicted proteins | sample 2228351 | NCBI WGS metagenome assembly FWWM01 (sample SAMEA103939774, study PRJEB20133) | metagenome | reverse complement strand
GCCCCAAATTTTGTCTAAACTCGAGTCATACGCTGCCATCAGAACTTACCCAGAGTAGGCAGTTACGTCAAATGTGCAAATTGCGAGCAAGCCTGTTCGATAGTTTCTGCCACAGAAGCAACCAAGGAGGAAAAGCCCCTCTCCCGCTGGGAGACCCCGATAGAGTGATAAGGGGTTAGGGAGAGGAAAAACGCATGATTTCAAGAAAGCCCTATACCTTCCGTTTTCCCATTGCCCCCACACCTGCCAGCAAGAGAGAAAGGCCCAATACAATTATGACCACGAAGAAACTATGTTTGCGAACTGAAGAATCAAGCGGCGTTTTTTGCTCCTAAGCGGTCGCAGCAGGGGTAAGTGTGGGCGTTGCCGTGAGAGTCTGAAAGAAGGTTTGCGTAGCAAATGGTGAGGGGAAAGGCAAAGCCGGGGCCGGCTGTGTGGCGCCTGTCTTGATGAGCAATTTCTGGTCGGGCGCAATCACTTCGGAGGACAGGTGATTCAGGCGTTTGATTTCAGAGATGGTGGTCTCATACTGGATCGCCAGCGCCCACAAGGTTTGCCCATATTGGACTTCATGATAGACCTCCCCGCTCGGCAAGGCGGTACTTCGCGCGACCGGCCACATGGCTTGAGGCGACAGGCCATACTGAGCCGACTGCGTCGCCATGCCCATACAGGCGGCCTGCGTCATGGGAATGCCGGTCAGGATGGGGTAAGCATCATACTGCATCTTGCCGCTGCTGGTGCTGAGGGCAGTCTCCAACACGATATAGACCTGGTCACTCGTGGCTACTGCCGCGCCAATTCGCTGCGGTGAGGAGAAAGCATGGTATTGGCGTGCAACTCGTCGCCCAACCACATGGAAATGGCTTCTTGCACCGTAGAGGCAATGCCCCAGTTCTCGGAACGATAGCCGTCCAGCGACAAATCACCCAACAGCGGATAGCCGCGTGCCAACAGATCTTGCCCCAACGTCATGCCGCACGGCCGCTCATGGCCCACTGCGCCGTTCGAGGCCGCCAGCGCGCCAACCTGCTCAGCGGCTACCTGCATCAGTACAGGGTGAACAGCCAGCGTGTTCAGCCCACGCGACAGGCGCAGGGCATTGACCGCTTCGATGATTTCGGCCGCAGAGGGAATCGAGGCGGCAGGCGTGGCGGTGGAGAGGACTTCCTGCCAGGGACGAGAGAATGCCGCTTGCGCGGAAGCAGGCCGAAGGGGGAAAAGAACGGAAATTCCAAATAAAAGCAGCGCCAAAACAGGCAAGGTCAATGTCTTTTTTCATTGGATCATCTGGTTATCCTGTTGCATATTTTAAGCGAAAAGTCACAGAAAATCTGCCTCACCAATCGCAGAGGATGTATAATTGAAAAGAGATTCTCAAATATGACCCTTTCCATGCTTCTCACCATTCTAATACTCATTGTCTTGCTGGCCTTTGGCGGCGGTTTGTTGGCATTGATCGTTTACGGGCTTGGCTGGCTCCTTCATCTGATAACCAAATTCGACCTGTTTCAATCCACCTTGCTTGGTCTGGCAAGTATGTTTGCCTTTGGCTATCTGGCAGATCGAGTCTTTTCGGCCATTTTCACCTTGAGTAATAGCAGCCTGGAAGACCAAGACCTCGACGAAGACTTCGAGGACGAGTTCGACGAGGACTTCGAAGACGAGTTCGAGGAGCAAAACGCGCGAAACCCCTATCCAGGTATCCCCCGCTGGCGGCAGCCGTTGAAACAGGTAGATTTTTCGAAAGCCAGGCCAAACGACCTTTGCCCGTGCGGCAGCGGGCGAAAGTTCAAACACTGTCACGGCGCCAAGCGCACGACCTGAGATCAACCCCAGCGAGCCATCAGTCTCAGGAAGTTTTCATCTACTGAGACTATAAGACTATAAGACCATTAGACCCCCTGGCTCCCCATGTTCCTAGATCAAGTCGAAATCTTCGTCAAATCCGGCAAGGGCGGCGACGGCGCCGTACATTTCCGCAGGGAAAAATACGTCCCGCGCGGCGGCCCAGACGGCGGAGACGGCGGCAAGGGCGGCGATGTGATTCTGGAGGTCAAAGAGACACTCAACACGCTCAATTTTCGCCACAAGGAACGCTTCACCGCTGAAGCCGGCCAGCCTGGCGGACGGCAAAATATGTTTGGCAAATCGGGAGGAGACCTGGTGCTACATGTCCCGCCCGGCACGCTGGTTTACGAAATACTCGAGGACGGAAGCCGCTTGCTCTTGGGCGACCTGACCCAACCAGGACAGCGCTTGACGGTGTGCAAAGGCGGACGAGGCGGACGCGGCAACACGCATTTCAAGAGTTCGACCAACCAGGTGCCGCGCACGGCTGAAAAAGGCGAACCGGCCCAGGAAAAACGCCTCTTTCTGGAATTGAAGTTGCTGGCCGATATTGGGCTGATCGGTGTCCCCAACGCCGGCAAATCCACGCTGCTGACCGCCTTGACGAATGCCCGTCCCAAGATCGCTGACTATCCCTTTACCACGCTGGAGCCTAACCTGGGCGTGGCGCAGGTTGACGAGGAAACGACCGTCGTGCTGGCCGACATCCCCGGCCTGATCGAGGGCGCGCACCAGGGCGCCGGCCTGGGGCATGACTTCTTGCGTCACATCCAACGCACGCGCGTCTTGATTCACTTGCTGGATGGGCTATCTGCCGACCCATTGGCAGATTACAGCCAGATCAACAGCGAATTGGCCCTCTTCGACCCTCATCTAGGCCGCAAGCCGCAAGTGGTGGCGCTCAACAAAATGGACCAGCCTGAAGTGGCAGCGAAGTTCGAGCGACTGAAAGCGGCCTTCGGCAAGAAAAAAGTGGACCTGATGCCAGTTTCGGCGCTGGTGCGAACCAACGTGCGCGCGTTGCTGCTAAAAGCCATGGCCAAGTTGGCGGAAACGCCGCTGCCAGAGACAAGAGAAGCCTCCCTACCGGTCTATCGCGCCGAAGAGGACCCGCGCGCCTTCACCATCAGCCGCGAGGAAGATGGCAGTTGGCGCATCAGCGGCGCCGCCATCGAACGCTCGGCGGCTATGACGTATTGGGAGCACGCCGGCTCTTTGCGCCGCTTTCAAAAGTTGATGGAGCGCCTGGGCGTGGACGAGGCCCTGCGCTCGGCCGGCATCGAGGAGGGCGATACGGTCCACATTGGGGAGTTCGAGTTGGAATGGCAGGAGTGATATCTCTTACAAACACCTTCGCCAAAGGAAAAAGCAATGTCCAATCAAACGTATGACTTCGTCATCATCGGCTCCGGGTTCGGAGGCTCGGTCTCAGCCATGCGGCTGGCTGAAAAAGGCTATTCGGTGCTGGTTCTGGAGAAAGGCAAACGCTTCGAAGACGACGATTTTGCCGCCACCAACTGGCAATTCTGGAAGTACCTGTGGGCGCCAGCCCTGCGCGCCTTCGGAATCCTGCAAATCACCATCACCAAAGGCGCCATGGTGTTGCACGGCGCGGGCGTAGGCGGCGGCAGTTTGGGATACGCCAATGTGCTGGAAATTCCCAGCCAGGCTACCTTCGAAACGCCAGCCTGGAATCATCCACTGGCATGGGGTCAGGCGCTTGCGCCTCATTACGAGACGGCTAAGAAGATGTTGGGTGTGACGCGCAATCCCAAGTTGTGGAAAGCGGATGAAGTCTTGCGCGAACTAGCCGAGGAGCGCGGCTTGGGTCACACGTTCCGCGCCACGGAGGTGGGCGTGTTCTTTGGCCCCGAAGGCCAGACCGTGCCAGACCCTTATTTCGACGGCTCAGGCCCGGCGCGCGCCGGCTGCCGTCACTGCGGGGGATGTATGGTGGGCTGCCGCTACAACGCCAAGAATACGCTGCCCAAGAACTACCTTTACTTTGCAGAGAAATACGGCGCACAGGTGATGGCCGAAGCCGAGGTAACCGATGTGCGGCCAATGGATTTGGAGGGCAAACAGGGGTACGAGGCAACCTGGAAGTCGCCGACGCGCTTGTTTGGCGGAAACAGGAAGCGGGTCTGGGCGCGAAGCGTGATCTTTGCTGCGGGCGTGATGGGGACGATGAACCTGCTCCTGCGTCTGCGGGAGTCGTCCCTGCCGCATCTGTCCCCCCGTTTGGGCGAGAACGTTCGCACCAACTCCGAGGCGCTGCTCGGCTCGGTGGCGCGCAAGTCGGATATCAATTATTCGCAAGGCATTGCCATCACGTCTATTTTCAACGCCGACCAGGTGACGCGCATCGAGCCGGTGCGTTATCCGGATGGCTCGTCGCTGATGCGCTTCGTCTCTGCGCCGCTCATCTCGCACGGCGACAGTGTGCCGGTGCGGATGTGGAAGTCGCTGTGGTGGAGCGTGACGCACCCGCTGGATTATCTGAAAGCCATGCTCCTGCCGGGCTGGGCGCACAACGTGACCATTTTGCTGGTGATGCAGCACGTGGACAACCGCATGAAGTTCCGACTGGGACACGGGCTTTTGACGCTCTTTCGGCGCGGACTGGTGGCCGAGCCAGACCTGGACAAACGCATCGGGGCGCGCGTGGACGTGGGCCACGATATCACCCGCCAGTTTGCCGAACGGACGAATGGTGTGCCAATGGGTTCGCTGGGCGAAAATTTGCTCAACCTGCCCACCACCGCGCACATCCTGGGCGGCGCGCCTATCGGAAAAGACGCCTCGCTAGGTGTGGTGGATGAGAATTTTGTCGTACATAATTATCCTGGTCTGTATATCGTAGATGGCTCGGTGATGCCGGGCAACCCGGGCGTAAATCCAAGTTTGACCATCACGGCGCTGGCCGAGTATGCAATGAGCAAGATACCGGCCAAAAAACAGGTTAGCGCGTCACCTGATGGGACGGCACCCCCTACGAGGGCAACGGCAGCCTGAACGAGTGTCATCCCAGCACTTTGACACGCCAATCGAGCATTTTCTGCGTCAAAAACGAGAGTTTGCCTGGTAGCAATAGGCCTATTTGGCAATCTACTGGTTGTGTCCTTTCTTACAACATCGTTCACAACCAGGAGGGGGCCTCTTCTTTGGCAAATCCAATACTACTCCAAGTCTATTGGAGGAGCGTTCTTTGCAATAGCATCCTCTTTAGGGATGAAGCCCTGGCCTCGATACGGCGGCGATGGTCGAGTAGCCACGAAGTGGTGTATCGAGACCCGCCGCCTACATCTCGACAATCTCGATGCAGCGCTCGACCATCGCTCGCAGTGACAGAAAGCATAGAGTTTTATAAAACAAATGTTTTAATGTGGCATTGCCAAAGTAGTTACGAGCCGTACTTGTAATCGGATATAATAGGCGCGCTATCAACTTCGTTTCAGTCAGGCCGAAATGCCCTGCCTGAGCAGATTTACAGGATAAACCATGAAACAATACACCAAACAGGGACTATGGTCCCTTTTTCTGATTTGTGCCTTTCCGCTTCACGTTTGGACCTTCCTGCTGGCCTTTCGAGATTTTTCCTGGGTCAGTGAGCGCACCAACGCCTGGGATGCGGTAGGCGTGATGTCGTATGGATTGGTATTTGCCTTCATCGAAAGTGTGATCATCTTCCTCATTGCCGTCTTGCTTGGCTTCTTGATCGCCAAAGCCTGGGACGTAGAGCATCGCGTAGCCTTGATGGGCCACCTGGCCCTGACGGCCAGTTTGTGGGCGATCATCACTTCGCTGTTCTTCCTAATCCCGATCACCCCTCCCCCCGCCGTCATTGCTTTCCTGGTAAAACAGGCACATCCGCTTCGCATCTTATATGGCGTCAGCCTGGCCCTGGTAGGCTCGACCGTTTTCGTCCCCACACTTCTCATTTTGCGTTCTCAGCCATTCTTTCGCGCGATTCAAGGCCTGTTCGAGCGACTTGGCATGCTAACAACGCTCTACTTGTTCTTCGACCTGGCGGGATTGGTCATTGTCATCTGGCGTAATGTTTAGAGGTCGTGAAAGAAATGAAGAAACAACTTACGCGGCGCGACTTCCTGAAGTTGGCCGGAGTGCTGCCTTTGAGCGTTGCTGCGCCCAAACTTGCCCATACGCTAGACGCTCGAAAATCGCAAAATGTCATCGTGGTGGTGTTAGACGCTTTTTCTGCTTACGATATTTCTCTCTACGGATACTCGCGAGCAACCACGCCCAACCTGGCCCGCCTGGCCGAACGAGCCATCGTCTACCACAACCATTACGCCGGCGGGAACTTTACCACCCCTGGCACTGCCTCCATCCTCTCTGGTATGCTGCCATGGAAGCACCGCCAGTTCATCCATTACGGGACGATAGATGAGAACTTCATCACCCATAACCTCTTTGCTGCCTTTCCCAATCATTACCGAATCACCTACTCTCACAATCCACTGGCTAATAACCTGCTCAATCAATTGAGCGTTGGCGGTAATTTCGACGATTACATCCCCTCCAAGAATCTCTTCCTGACCACCGACGGCTTCATCCCTGACCTGTTCGCTAAAGATGAGGACATTGCGACCGTCAGTTGGGTGCGCACGGTCAAACGACAAGAAGAAGGTTATGCTTACTCCTTGTTCTTGTCACATATCTACGAACCCTATCAGGAGATGAAAATTGCCAATCTGCGGCCCTACTATCCACGCGGCATCCCCAGCGTGAAAAGCGACAACTATTTCCTGCTCGAATATGCTGTAGATTGGCTTGGCGGTCAACTCCAAAAGGTGCCCCAGCCCTTCCTGGCCTATTTCCACTTCATGCCACCGCACGCTCCCTACAAGACCCACCGCGATTTCTACCGCCGCTTTGCCGAGGATGGTTGGAAACCCATCCCTAAGCCTATGGACATCTTCTCGCGGGAAGAAGATTACAACTACGAAGAACTCAAAGCAGCGCGCACCGACTACGATGAATTCATCCTCTATGCTGACCGAGAATTCGGTCGCTTCTACGATAACCTGGAAAAAGCCGGCCTGCTGGAAAATACCTGGCTGGTGCTGACCTCTGACCATGGCGAGATGTTCGAGCGCGGCATCCAGGGTCACTTTACCCCCGTCTTATATCAACCGGTGATCCGGGTGCCGCTGATGATCTTCGAGCCAGGGCGAAAAACGAGGGCCGACGTGTACGCAAACACTAGCGCCATAGACGTTCTCCCCACGTTGGCCCATGTCACCAGCCAATCTCCAACGCCCTGGAGTGAGGGCCTTCTCCTGCCGCCTTTTTCGTCCCAGGAACCGGAGCGAAGCATTTACGTCATTCAGGCACGCACTAACCCACAATATGCACCACTCACCACGGCGACGGTTGCACTTGTCAAAGGCCAATATAAACTCATCTATTTCTTTGGTTATCAAGAATTGAAGAACGAGGACCGCATCGAACTTTATGATGTACACAACGACCCAGAAGAAATGAACAACTTGTATTCCGTCAAGCCAGAAACAGCCGCCGAGTTGTTACAAGAACTACAAAGCAAGTTGGCCGAAATGAACGCACCCTATCTGTAAAGGCTCCGTCCATGAGCGTTGCCCCGTCGCCTGCTGCGGCCAACCGCGCTTCCCTGACCCGCTTTGCGTGGCTTTCCATGGCCGCCTCTATCCTCATCATCGCCTTGAAGGGCGGCGCTTATCTGCTGACCGGCTCGGTCGGTTTCCTGTCGGACGCCCTGGAGTCGCTCATCAATTCGATGGCGGCCGGGATGGCGTTGTGGATGTTGACCATCGCTGCACGCCCGCCCGACGAAAGTCACCTATACGGACACGACAAAGCGGAGTTCTTTTCGAGCAGCGTGGAGGGCCTCCTCATCCTGGTTGCCGCCGGCGGCATTGCCTGGACCGCCATCCAGCGCCTGCTTCATCCCGTCCCGCTAGAAAAACTGGGGTTAGGGGTGGGTGTCTCCTTGCTCGCCACATTACTCAACTTCCTGGTGGCCCGCCTGCTGATTGCACAAGGCAAGAAACATCGTGCCATCACATTGGAGGCCGACGGCCAGCACCTGATGACCGATGTGTGGACCTCTGTCGGCGTCGTTGTAGGAGTAGGCGCGGTGGCGGTCACCGGCTGGCAGGTACTCGACCCTTTGGTGGCGTTGGCCGTGGCCGCCAACATCGTCTTTACCGCCGTTCACCTGCTGCGCCGTTCTGTAGCCGGGTTGATGGACGCTTCCCTATCTTTACAAGACCAGCAAAAAATCGAAAATGTGTTGGCGTTGTACCGTGAAAAGGGAATCTCGTTCCATGCCCTGCGCACCCGTCAGGGCGCCTCGCGCCGTTTCGTCTCGCTGCATGTGCTGGTTCCCGGCGAGTGGACTGTCCACGACTCGCATCATATCGCCGAAGACATCGAGCGCGACATCCGCGCCGCCATCAGCGACGCGGTCGTCTTCACTCACCTGGAGCCGGTGGAAGACGAAATCTCGCTGCACGACATTCCCCTCGACCGGTAAAGAGTAGGGCTATTGCGCCGTATTACCGCCGTCTGCCAGCAAGAGATGGCCGGTGACGAAGGACGAATCATCGCTCGCCAGGAACAAGACGACGCGAGCGATTTCTTCGGGCTGGGCAAATCGGCGCAGCGGAAGGTACGCGGCCGACTCAGCCAGGGCCTGCTCCCGCGTAACCGGCTCTGACTGCTCGAAGTAGCCTTTCTCCACCCACCTCTCCACAAAGGTATCGCCCGGACAGACCGCGTTCACGCGAATATTTTCGTGCGCATGGTCGAGTGCCATGCTTTTCGTTATCTGTGCCACGGCGCCCTTGCTGGCGGCATAAGGCAGGGCGTTGCGGGCGCCTACCACGGCCCAATCCGAAGCATTGTTAACGATCACCCCGCCCCCCTGCCGCCGCATGATGGGAATGACCAGGCGACTCATGCGCCACACGGCAGTCACGTTGATAGCCAGCGTGGCCTGCCAGTCTTCTTCTGTGACAGTTTCGGCCGTCCCCTGCGTAACGATGCCGGCGTTGTTGAACAGGATGTCGAGGCGGCCGAATTCGGCCAGGGTACGCTCGACGACACGGGAGCAATCTCCAGCGTCGGTATGATCCGCCTGGATAAAGCGGCAGACGCCTCCCAAGGCCGAGATAGCGGAGACCACTTGCTCGCCGCGATCCCGCCTGCGTCCTGTCATCACCACCATAGCACCTTCCTGTGCAAACAGGATAGCCGTTGCCTTGCCAATGCCAGAAGTAGCGCCGGTGATGAGAGCCACACGATTGTCCAATTTTCCCATGACCTTCTTCTCCTCTCAGAGTGTCAGCAAAACGATAGCCAAGAGTGCCAACAGGATGCCTACAGCCTGCCAGCGCGAGATACGTTCTTTGAGGATTGTCCAGGCCAACACAACAGTGGCGCCAGGGTAAAGGGCGCCCAACACGGCGGCCACGTCCAGGCGGCCCAAGCGGGCCGAAAGAGCATAGAAAGCGTTGCCAAGTGTGTCCAGCAGGCTGCTCAGCACAACGGGGAGGAGGCTTTCCCGCTTGGGAAGCCAGTTTTGGCGGGTCAGCAGAGCATAACCCAGCATACTGCTCACCGACACGATGCGCACAGCCACCAACGGCCATAGCAGGGCGGTTCGACTGGCGCGTTGCAGGAAGATGAAAAAAGCGCCAAAGGTAAGACCGGCGAAAACGGGCTGACGCAAATCATCGAAGCGCACGGCCAGGCCCTCGCCGCCCGAAACCAACCAACCGGCTGCCAGCGCCAGGGCAAATCCGCCGACCGCCCAGGCTCCAGGATAGCCATCCTGAAGAAGGCCGACCAGCACCGGCAGTGCAGCCGCCACCACAGCCGAGACTAGCGCAGCCACGCTCATGCGTCCCTCCGCCAGAGCGCGGTAGAGTAGCATTAGACCAATCCCACCAAAAAATCCCGAGGCGCCGCCCCACAACCAGTCTGACAGCGGCGGCAGGGGTTCACCCAGCATCCAGGCTGCAAGAAGAAGCAAAATCAGACTGAGACTGTGCGCCACCACAATCACGCCATAGGGATTGCTGCGCTTAACCGCCAGGCCGCCGTTGAAGTCGCCGGCGCCCCAGGTGAGGGCAGAAAGCAGACCGAGGAGAATAGGAGCAGTGATCATCACAGGGTCAGGAAAACGATAGCCAGCAGCGCCAACACGATGCCGAGGGCTTGCGAGCGCCTTACACGTTCTCGCAGCAGGAGCGCCGCCAGCAAGACAGTGCCGGCTGGATAGAGGGAACTCAACACGGCGGCTACGTCAATCCGTCCAGTTCGGGCAGCAAGCAAATACATGGCATTACCGCCCGCATCCAGCAGGCTATTGAGGACAATGTAGGGCCAGGCGCCGCCGGTCACATGCCAGGGTTGCCGCCGCAGCGCCATGTACAACAGCATGATCACGGCCCCGCCGCTGCGCGAGGCCAGCATCGGCCAAAACGTAGCCGTTTGGGCTGCCTGGTGCATCAAGATGAAATACGTCCCAAAGCCGACGCCCGCCAACAGCGGCAGGCGCAGTTCTCGGAAGTGGGCCAGGAGGCGGTGGTCGCTCCCTTCTTCGTGTGAAATCAACCAAATAGCCGCCAGCGACAATCCAAAGCCGAGAAAAGTCAACCACCCGGGGAAACCTTGCATGAACGTCCCTCCCAAGACGGGAATGACCGCCGCCATCAAGGCCGAGACAGGCGTAGCAATGCTCATCTTGCCAATCGTCAGCGCGCGATAAAGCAGCAACAAACCGGTGGTGCCAATGGCGCCAGCCACGCCCGCCAGGGCAAGGACGATCCAGGCTGGTGACAGTTCGCGCGCAGCAACGAGAGCGCCGACAATGAAAATCAGGCCAACGGCCTCAGCGTATAAAACCGTGTGATAAGCGCCCGTGCGACGAGATGCCAGGCCGCCAGTGAAATCTGCCGCGCCCCAGCCAAGCGCCGCGGCAAGGCCATAAAAGATAGACATCAAGCGGATTCCCCCTCGTGTATCTTGTTCGAGGCTTTCTTCCCGTCCAGGGTATACATATCGTACTCTGCTGACTGGAGTTGAACGCCAAAGAGTCGTCCAAGATTTTGGTTCGCAATGCGGATGACATCGTCTAGCCTCTCGCGGCTTTCCACTTCCCCGCGCAACACAGACTCCTTGGCGCCGTTATCACGCTGGATGAAATGTACCCACTCGATGATTCCAGTCTTGCGCTTCTTGGCCAGCAATTTGTAGATGCCCACTTGTGGGATATGCGGTGTAGCCCAGCCGCCGACGATTTCCTCGCCTTTGTCCACGTTCATCACAGCCATTCGAGAGAGAGTAGTAGGTTTCATGACACCTTTCCTGCCGCCCTGGCTCGTTCCAGGACTTTTTGCGCATTCTTCAAAAGCGGCATGTCGATCATCTTTCCATCCAACGCAAAAGCGCCCTTGCCTTCTTTTTGACTGGCCTCGAAGCCCTCGACGATACGAATGGCTTGCGCAATGGCGACGTCGTCGGGCGTGAAGGCTGCCTGCACCGGTTCGACCTGCGCCGGGTGGATGATCTGCTTGCCGCTATAACCCAGCCTGGCTCCAAATTCGGCCTCGGCGCGCACCCGGTCGAGATCCTTGAAGTCAATGGTGACGATGTCAATGGCTTGTAAACCGTAGGCGGCGCAAGCCGTCACCACGGCCTGGCGAGCATACAACAACTCGATCGCCTCCGGCGTGCGCGTGGCGCCAATGGAAGCGGCAAAATCCTCGCCGCCAAAGATGATGGCTTCCAGGCGCGGATGAGAGGCAATTTCTTTCAAGTTCAAAATTCCGCGCGCGGTTTCCACGCCCGCTAACAGGCAGATGGAACCAGGCAACCAGCCAAATCTTCTCTCGGCGACAGAAATCGTCTTGCTGGCCCATTCGATTTGGTCGAGCGACTCGACCTTGGGAATCACGACTCCATCTGGCCGAAAAGGCAAAACGGCCTCGATATCGTCGCTTTCCCAGCCCGAGCCTACCGCATTGATGCGCGCCAGTTTCTCGCTTCGACCAAAGTCCAGTTCCTGCAAGGCCCTGGCAATGGTGACGCGGGCCGCGGCCTTCTGGCTGAGGGCTACGCCGTCCTCCATGTCCATACAGATACAATCTACCCCCAGGGTCAAAGCCTTGGTGATTTTCTTCCAGTCATCGCCAGGCATGTAGAGAAGAGCGCGTCGAGCGTGCATTTTCTTGTCAGACCTCTTCGAAAATTCGATGAGCGAATATCGTAACGCGGAATTTATCCCCTGCGGGGACGCAACTGAAAGCGAAATAAATTTTGCCTTACAAAATCTTCGCGAACGATAATGACTTCAATCGTCCAGAAAAAGCGACTAAAACCTGCGCTGAACTTGTCGAAACGTCGCCACTATGAAGCCCTTCTATGAAGTGCCGAGTATAGCATGAATTTTTGCCACGGAGTGCCTCTTCTTGCCTTCCCTGTATCGATTTCATTGCCTTTCTAATGAACTTATGCTACCCTTGAAGCAAAACAGCCTTGATGATATGCGAGGAGAAGTAACATGTCCTACGCGCCTGGGATTGATGTTTCATACTGGGAAGCCGGCATTGACTGGAAAAAGGTGCGCGGCGAGGGTATTCGCTTCATGTTCGCCAAAGCCACCGAGGGCGAGGAATACGTGGATCCAACCTTCGATGACAATTGGCTGGGCGCTAAATCAGTGGGCATCCTGCGCGGAGCATATCACTTCTTCCATCCCAATATGAATCCGGTAAAACAAACCGACCGCTTCCTTCAAGTGGTCAAGGCTATGAACGACCCAGGCGAGTTGCCGCCTGCGCTCGACCTGGAAGTGTCCGACAATCAATCCAGCCAGGCGATCATCGAACGAGCCAAAATCTGGCTCGACCGCGTCCAGCAAGCGCTTGGCAAGCGTCCCATCGTTTATTCCAGCCCTGGTTTTTTGAAATCCAGTTTCACAGTAGCGGGCGACGGGCCTCCCTTGTGGGCTACAGAGTATGCGCTGTGGATTGCCCATTATGGCGTCAACCAACCGTACCTGCCCAAAGGCTGGATGAAATGGACTTTTTGGCAATATTCAGAAGCAGGCAAAGTGAGGGGCATCAACGCAGCGGTCGACCTGGATTGGTTCAACGGGACGATAGAGGAATTGTATCAGTTTGCCGGTGTCCAACCTCCTACGGCAACGACCTACCGCGTCAAGCAAGGAGATACCCTACCTGCTATCGCAGAACAGTTCGGCCTGTCACTGTTAGACTTGGTTGCCGCTAACCCTCACCTGATACAGCCCAACCTGACCTTGAGAATCCCGTCCACTTCGTCATCCAATGCTGAGGCGCAACCCGCGCCGGAAGAACGCCCAGCGGAAGTCAAACCGTCACAGCAGCCGGCCCGACTCTACACTGTCAAGACAGGCGATACACTTTCGGGCATTGCCGCCCAATTCTGCACTACGTATGGGATGATTGCGCAATTGAACGGCATTGCGCCGCCGTATGACATCCACCGCGGTCAGGTCCTAAAAATCCCATGAGGTCGAGCCATTAAGGATGTTGATTGCGAGAGCGGCGTTCTCCTACTCGAAACCCTGGCGGGCTACTCCACCTGCTCTCGATACGCCCTGTGACCGTCCCGAAGGTTTTCGAGGGGCGTTTTGGGCCTTTACTCACAACCTTCGGGACATTTCAGCCTATTACCAATAAAAGGTAACTACTTTGACAATGTCAAGTTACCTCGCCAAAGGCAGTTTTTTTCAAAGTTTTAGTGTGGACTAGCACATTGTACCG
>FWWM01012952.1_pt1 | contig 13667 bp, 11 predicted proteins | sample 2228351 | NCBI WGS metagenome assembly FWWM01 (sample SAMEA103939774, study PRJEB20133) | metagenome | reverse complement strand
CAAGCACCAGGCATCAAGCACCAGGCATCGAGCACCAGGCATCAAGCACCAGGCATCAAGCACCAAGCACCAGGCATCAAGGGGGCGATCACAAAGCACCGAGCGCCAGGCTCCAACAAGCAAAAACCACCAATTGCCAAGGCGATGGCACAAGGGGAAGCCTCGGGCGTCAAGGCGGCTTGGGCGAAGATTTCAAACATAAGGCAAACGGGCCGCATTGCCGGCGTCTGCCCGGGGGCTAGTCGGCGCATGGGCTGTGGTTCGCCCCAGCCGCGGCCGGCCTGGACTCGCCCCGCCAGGTCCGTGCGCTCTCGCCTGGTACACGGCCTGGAGTTCGGCCGGAAGAGGAAGTCCCGAACCGGCTCGTCTTTCTTCCGCATCCGCTCTCCCCTGGCGCATCACCTAGGGTTCAGCACGGGGGCCCAGGAGTGCGTCCAGGTGCTGCTGGAAAGTAGCGGGGTCCAGGGCCCGGTCGTAGATCGCCACTTCGTCCAATTGGCCGGGCCATGCAAAGGCGTGTGCCAGGTCTTCGCGAAATCCCTTGCCGATTCCCAGCCGGCCTGCGGGCACAACGCCCGGGATCGACCGGTTGTTGAGCACGGTGTGGAGCTTGCGCTGGCCACGGCTCAGATTGGCCGAGAAAACGCTTACCACCGTATTGCCCTTCTCCGCCCGGAACGTGGCAGCCACGTAGTACCAGTCGCCGGGGATGAGTCGGAATGCGGATTGGCCGGGCAACGTCCCAGGGTCGGGCCGGCCGAATTGCCAGCCAGAATCCTCCTCCAGCCGCAACGCCATTTGCGCGTGGTCCACGGTGGCCAAAAGGAATGCGCCGCCCGTGTCGCCCTGGACGGCCACGGCAGCGCAGACCGAGTCGCCTTCCAGCCGATAGTTCTCGTCCAGGCGTAGCAACAGTTCCAGGGTCATTTCGGCCGAGGGGATCAGGGGCGTCTCCGATTGCAGCCCGATTCCCTCGGCATTGCCGTGCGACAAGCCGCGCCAGAATCGCACGGCACGGGAGGTGGGATCGAATCCGCGGCAGTCTGTCTGGAGTCGGCCCGCACCGTCCCCGCCGGCCATCACCACCTCGGCCAGGTGGAGCCCGCCACGGTGATCCGCCAGGCGCTGGGCCACCGAATCGCCCTCGAAGGGGTAATGGTGCACCAGACCGGGCTGGCTTGTAACCGTGCGGCGCAGCCGGGCGATGGAACCGCTTTCCGGCCCCGGCATGGCCCGCACAAAGCAGTCCTCGCGCAGGGCGATCTCCTGATACTGCGGCGCAAGGCCCGCCAGCCGTATCACCCGCACCGCCTGCCCGGGGCCGAGCCGTCTGCTGGGGCCATCGGCCCGGCCGAACGATTCCTCGGGTTGAAGCTCCACGCAGCCGGCCAGCACGTGGACTTCCAGCGGCCTGTCCGGCGCGACGAGGACCCCGAACTCCGTGCCCCGATCCACGATCACCATCCCAGACGCAGCCACGGTGAAGCCGGCGGCTTGGGCAGGCACTCGGGCGGTCAATCGGCCCTGGTGAAGAACAAGGCGCCCGCGGGATACGAGAGCAAACCTCGCTGGCCCTTCGAGGATCACGCGGGCGCCGGAAGTGAACTCGATTTCGGCCAGCCCGGCCGCAAGCTGCACCTCCTGGCCCGCCACCAACTCGCTGCCGGCCGCCAAAGGCCCTGCGGCACAAGTGAGCTGGTCCCCTGCGACCGCAGCCAGCCGGGCTACGGGAACCGCAGGGACCTGGGGCAAGGGGGTTTTTCGGATCCACACGGCCAGGCCGGCCGCCAGCCCCACCACCGCGGCCACACCGGCTGCCCACGCGGCCCATCGTGCCGACCGCGTCAACCGCCGCCGGGCCCCCGGCCGCACGGCCCGCCCGCATTCCTCCACCCTGCCGGCCGCCGCCGGCCGCTCTGTTCCGGCCCCGCTGGCTTGCTCCCAAAGCAACTCGCCATGGAGCTGGAGGTATTCCACCAAAAACCGCCGCGCCTCGGCCGAGGCGGTCACCAGCTCCTCCAGGCGAGCTGCCTGGGTCGGTGCCAACTCCCCCTCACACAACAACGCTGCCAGTTGGGCGATCTCGCTTTGCGGGTCAACGGGCATCAGGCTCGCTCCTCGGCCGCCAGCGTCCGCTCGATGCACGCCAACAGGGTCATGCGAATGCGGTGAAGCGAACGGCGTGTGCCCTGAAGGCTTCGGCCCAGGGCTTCGGCCACACTCCGCGTGGTGGCCCCGGTGCGATACCGCGCCAGGACCAGCGCCCGATCCGCCTCGCGGAGTTTTTTCAGGCATTCGGCCAGGGCGCTGCGGCGGGCATCGAGGACCGAATCGGTTCGATCGGCCTCTGCGGCCAGGGCCTCGATGAACGTGTCCGAAAAAAGCCGCTCGGCACGCGCCTGCCGCTGCCGGAACTTCAGCACCTCGAAGTAGGCAATCCGGCAGGCCCAACGCTCAAAGCTGGTTCCCGGCCGATACTCGTCGAACTTCCGCCACAGCACCAGGTTGGTTTCCTGCAAGATCTCCTCGGCATCGCTAGCGCGGTGAACCAGGGTCAGCACGTACAAAAACACCCGGCGCTGACATCTGGCCAGCAACTGGGCGAACTGCTCGATCCTAACCGGATCCACACCGGGCTGGACCTCGCTCACGGTTCACCATCTCCCTGCAATGGCCCACACGAACGGCACCACCCCTAGGGCGGGGGAGGGACCTCCAGCCACCCTGCCGAAGCCGCAAAGAAGGGCGTGTGTGGCACGCGCGGCTTACAGTCTGGGGGTCCGCTGCCCCAAAAAAGTGTACAATGCCCCCTTCCAAGCGCCGACCGGATGCGGCATCCGACCGGCGCTGGCTACCCCGCTTCCTTAACCCACCGGCGACGCCGAATCGGTATCCAAAAAACGGGAAGACTACCATAATGGCTGGACGGCACGTCGGCCGGCTGGCCCACGCGGGCCGAAGGCCAACGCTCCCGCCTCTGCTGCTGGCGCGGCGTCGGCGGCATCGGTGGCCTCGGCAGGACCAGCGAACAGGGCCCCCACTGACCGGCCGAACTCCACTCTGGGGGCCTGCTGGCCCGGTCCAAACACCGGCTCCGTGCTCAGGCGTGCCGAAGGGAGCGGCGGCCGGGGCCTGCAAGGCACCGTCCAACCCCACTCCCAGGGCGTTGGTGGACAAAGTCATGGGCCGAAGGCCACCCAGTCACCAGGCAATGCCCCCCAAAGACGGTAATCTTTTGGACGAGGAGTTTTCTAATGGACCGGCACCTTTGGCGTAACCTGCTCGTCATTCTGGCAACAGGGTTCCCACTTTTTGGTCTTGGGTCCCCCTTGGTGGTGGATGCCGGGGCGTTGGCTGCGGCCCCAACCCAGCCGGCAGCGGGACCTGCTGCGGCCTCCGCCAAACAGGCTTGCGGCGAAGAGGGGGCTAAAACCGGCGACGCCAAATCCACCCAGCCGAAGCCAAGTCAGCCCGCGACAAAGTCCGACGTCGCGTCGGCCGTCAAGCGATTCGAAAGCAACACTCGGGATGTCGTCCAGCGCCAAGAGGAGATCCTTGGCGCTTGCGAGCTGCGCCCCGGCATGGCCGTGGCCGATGTCGGTGCAGGCACCGGCTTTTTCACCCGCTTGATGGCCTCCCGTGTCGGTCCCACCGGCAAAGTGTACGCGGTGGAAGTCAACCGGGCATACCTGGAGCACATCGCAGCCACATGCCGCCAGCAGAAACTGGCCAATGTGCGCACCGTGCTGGGCACCCAGCATGGTACCAACCTGCCGCGCCACTCGGTGGACCTGGTGTTCGTGTGCGACACCTATCACCATTTCGAGCATCCGGTCGAGATGCTCGCCTCGATCTTCGAGGCCCTGCGCCCGGGCGGCCGAATTGTCCTGGTGGACTTCCATAAACGGGGCCATATGGCTTCGCACGTGCGGGTGGATAAAGAGCAGGCGGTAGCCGAGTTCGAGGCAGCCGGTCTGACGCTGCGGGACGTGCGGGACCTGGGGAGCGCCCAATACCTGGCCCGCTTCGAAAAACGGGCCTTTCGTCCGCCTGCCGTACCGCTGGTCGTGCATGACCCCTATTTCAGCATTTGGTCGTTCGCCGACGAACTGGCCGCCGACTGGCCCCGCCACTGGACCGGCAGGATCCACGCCCTGACGAGCATGATCCGGGTGGACGGCAAACCGTACCGGCTGATGGGGCTGGAGTTGCGCGATGCGCCGGCCATGCGGCAAGTGGGGGTCGAAGTGCTGCCACTCCGCACCATCTACGACTTTGCAGGGGCCGGGGTGCACGTACGCTTGACCTTCACTTCGCCGTTGTTGCCCGAAGAGTTGGAACTGGTAGGCCGCCCGGTCACGTACCTGACCTGGGAGGTCTGGTCTACCGATGGCCGGCCGCACCAGGTCTCGGTGTACTACGACAACTCGGCCGAGTTGGTGGTCAACGAGGCATCGCAGGCGGTGTGCTGGTCGCGCCCGGAGGTGCCGGGGCTGGTGGTGCTGCGCATGGGTTCGGCCGATCAACCCGTGCTGCAAAAGAAAGGGGACGACCTCCGGATCGACTGGGGCTACCTGTACGTGGCTGCGCCGCAGGGGGCGGGGACGACGGCCGTGGTGGCCGACCATCACTCGGCCCGAAAAGGCTTTGTCGCCGGCAAACTCTCCACGGCCGACGACAGCCGGATGCCGCGGCCGGCCAACCGCGACTGGCCCGTGGCCGCCCTGCACTTCGATCTGGGCGCCGTGGCCGAAAAGCCCGCCGCTTGCTGGCTCATGCTGGCCTACGACGACGTGTATGCCATCGAATACCTGGGGACGCGGCTGCGGCCTTATTGGCGCCGCACCGGGACCGAGGCCTCCCAGTTGCTGCAAATCGCGGCACGCCAGTATCGGTCCCTGGTCGCCCGAACCGAAGAATTCGATCGGCAACTCCTGGCCGATTTGGTTCGGGTGGGCGGTCGGGGGTATGCCGACCTTTGCGCACTGGCCTACCGCCAGGCGATCGGAGGGCACAAACTGGTCGCCGCTTCCGATGGGCGGCCCATGCTTTTCCCCAAGGAAAACTTCTCCAACGGGTGCATCGGCACCGTGGACGTGATTTACCCGGCCGCCCCAATCTTCGCACTCTTTAACAACGATTTGCTCAAGGCCACGCTCACACCGGTACTGGAATATGCGGCTTCGCCCCGGTGGAAGTTTCCCTTCGCCCCGCATGATCTGGGGACGTATCCTTTGGCGAACGGCCAGGTCTATGGGGGTGGCGAGACGAGCCCGCAAAATCAAATGCCCGTGGAGGAAACGGGCAACCTGCTCATCTTGGCCGCGCTGGTTGCGCACGGGGACGGGAACATCGAGTACTTGAAACCCTACTGGCCGCTGTTGGAACGCTGGGCCGAATACCTCAAGGCCAAGGGCCTGGACCCCGAAAACCAGCTTTGCACGGACGATTTCGCCGGCCACCTGGCACACAACGCGAATCTCTCGGTCAAGGCCATCGTGGCGCTGGGCTGCTATGGCCGGCTGTGCGAGATGGCGGCCAAGCGCGATCAAGCGGCCCAGTACCGCCGCCTGGCCGAGGAGTTCGCCCGCCAGTGGGAAACCCTGGCCGACGATGGCGACCACTACCGCCTGGCGTTCGACCGGCCGGGCACCTGGAGCCAGAAGTACAACCTGGTATGGGACAAGCTACTCGGACTGCGGCTTTTCCGACGCGAGGTGGTGGCCAAGGAGGTGGCCTTCTACAAGCGGCAGCTCCAGCCGTTCGGCCTGCCGCTGGACAATCGCGAGAATTACACCAAGACCGACTGGGAAGTGTGGACAGCCACGCTGGCCGAGTCGCGCCACGATTTCGACACCCTGATGCGGCCCGTGTACGCCTTTGTAAGCGCCACCCAGCCGCGCGTGCCCCTGACCGACTGGTACTTCACGCGCGATGCCCGCCTGCGGGGATTCCGTGCCCGGCCGGTCATTGGCGGCGTGTTCATCAAAATGCTCGATGACCCGGCCGTGTGGAAGAAATGGTCCACGCGCCGGCCAATGTCGCAACCATAGATCAGGCCTTGGCTTGCAAGTTGCGCGGGAGCATCCTGCCCCTCCACTCGGGGCGGGCCGATGCGGGAGCGGGCGTTTCCTGCGGCGGCTCGGCCAACAGGTCGCGCGCCGGCCAGTGCGGGCCGCCTGGCCACGTTTCCTCGGCCCGCCGAATGGACGCTATCCGGCCGTCGGGGTGCAGCCGGTAGGCGATCCCCCGCCAGCGAACTTCGCGCCCCACGGCCGAAGCCGCCACCACCGCCAGATTGGCCAGGATGATCAACGGCCCGGCCCACACCTCGAACCACCGCGCAAGACGCAGTCGGGGGCGAAGCTCGGGAAAATACAACCCGGCCAGCGCGCTGCGAAGGTATCCGGTGGCCGCACCGATCACATACAGGGCTGCGGCAACGCCCGCGGGCACCCAGGCCCAACCCGCCTTATACCAGAAGCCGACGCCGGCGGCGGCCACGTTCCCCCAAAACACCGCGTTGGCCAGCACGGTAGACAAGGCAATCACCTGCCATGCCAGGCGGCTGTAAAAGCGCGTCAGAAAGTATTGGCGGCGCGCAAAGGCCAGCATCGCTGCGAGGCGATGGTCCACCGGCGTGGCCACCATGCAGGCCGGCTCGAATGCCACGCGCACCCCGGCCTGGCGGAACACGCCGCCGGCCACCAGGTCCTCGTCCAGCATGCCCTGCCATGCCCGGCGGAGCTCCAGCGACTCGAAATGCCGCCGGCCGATGGCCCACGACCCGCCCCACACCACCGTTGGCGAGTTTTTGCCCAAAAAAACCGCCACACACGAGTTGAGGCTGTACACCAAAAAATTGGCCAGCGAGTTCCGGCCCGGAACGAACCAGCGGTATCCCGTGGCGGCCACCACGCCGGCCCCCTCGATGCGGCCAACAAGTGCCCGCAACCACTGGGGGCGCAAACGGGCATCCGAATCGGCAAACGCCAGGTACTCGACATCGCCAGGAAGCTCGGCCGTGGCCGCAAGCAGGTTATGCACCTTTTGCCCGCAAGTCGTCGCCCGGCCGGCTACGATCAACTCGGCGGCCACATGCGGAAACTGGCGCATTACACGCCAAATCACGTGGCAGGCCGGATCGCGCGTCGACTCGACCACGAACCGCACCGTGTAGTCAGGATAGTCCTGCCCCAGGACCGTGCACAGGTTTTCTTCCAAGCCAGGCTCGGCCCCGCGGCAGGGGACGATCACCAGCGCCCGGCCCCGCGCAGGGGCGCGATTGAACTCGGCTAGGCGCCGGCGCGCAAACCGACGGTGCTCCCACGTCTGAAGACCCACCAAAATCGCTTGGACAAGGCCCAGCAAGCTCACCAGAAAATACGCGCCGAATGCAAATGCTTCCATGCCTGGGCCGACGGTCTTCGGGGTGGGCTATGAATCAGGGGTGTCCGTCACAGGAGCGGCAACCAGCATAGCCGGCCCATGGTGTGCGGTCAAGGGCAACGCCCCGAAAAGGCAGGCAAACTCGGCAAGCGGGGAAGGAGCCCGAAAACCGAGCCGCCACCCCAAAACCGAGCCGCGACCGTAAGGAAGCCGCTGCAATCAGGCCCGCAACCGCAAACCTGAGCCGCGACCCCAAAACCGAGCCGCGACCGTAAGGAAGCGGCTGCAATCAGGCCCGCAACCGCAAAACCGAGCCGCGACCCCAAAACCGAGCCGCCGCCGTAAGGGAGCGGCTGCAATCAGGCCCGCCTTCGCGCAGTTCCAGGCAGCCCCCCGCGCTGCGTGCGAATCCACCGAGGTGCCGCTTTTCGTCCAACACGGCCGGACGCAGCGCCTAAGCAGGCTCTAGCGGCCGAAACGGCTTTGGCGTTCACACCGGCTGTAGCGGACGCAACGGATAGTCCGAGCGGCTCGAACCCCAGAGGACCAGGTTTGCCGAGAATGCCGCAAACGCAGGGAGCTGCCGGGCCGATGCTTGACCATGAGATAGTACCGCATGGAACGCTGAACGGAGTCTGGCTATGAGGATTGCCGGTTTTTTGCTGTTCGTGGCGGCCCTGACCGGGCCGGTCGGCGCAGCTTTGGGCCAATACGGATTGTCGGGTGCGCCGGAGATGCTTCCCCTGGGGGCCCCAGATAGGGTGGGAAGCATTCACCACGCTGGGTATGAGGGAGGCTGGGCGCAACCGGGCGCGGAAAGCGCCTGGCCGGCCACCCCTTCGGCCGCCGTTTCCCCCACACCGCGGCCTGCAATGGCTGGGCCCGGGAATGCGACTCTGCCTGGGCCCGCCTTCCCCAGCTACCCCGCACCGCCTGCGAACTCGGTTGCCCCGGCGGCCGCGCCCCCTTCGATCATGCAAAGCATGCTGGCCGAACTCCCCTCGGGCAACGTCCCGCCCGCGGGGCCGATGCCCAATCCAAGCGGACCTCTGGGCTGGCAATGCGGTCCGGCAGAGGCTGGATCGGCCTGCGGGGGCGCCGAATGCTGTCCCGCGCCCGCCACCTGGTACGTGGCCGGCGCTGGTCTGGCCCTGTCACGCGACGACTCCAATAGCCTCCACACTTCCTACGAAGATGGCAATAACCCCAACCAGTTCCCGCGACCGCGGCATTTCGACTGGAACGGCGGCTGGGAGTTCAAGATCGGCCGGCGGTTTTCCTGCGGCCAGTGGGCCGTCGAAGCCGACTACTGGGCCAACGAGGCCATGCGGGGGGACTGGCGATTCGTGATCCCCGGCGGGGCGGTCAGCACGCCGCTGATCGTCTCGGACATCGAGTTCGACGGGGTCAATGGCACGACGCTCTTCGACGGGGCGGCCGAACACCGCGTGTGGCGGCAAAGCGACGTGCAGAATATCGAGCTGAACCTTGTGCGGGCTCGCCTGGCCAACCCTTGCGACTCCAACTGGGATGCCGCAGTGCTGGCCGGCGTGCGGTACTTCCGCTTCAACGACGACTTCCTGTTCGCCTCGCTCCAAAGCGGCGGGGCCTGGGGCGGCGATGGCAGCGACGAGGCCTATCTGCACGAGCGGATCGAAAACCACTTGGTGGGAGGGCAGATTGGGGCCGAGGCCGGCTACCGGCTAGGCCGAACGGTGCGCATCGTCGCCGTCCCCAAGCTGGGCATCTACAACAACCACACGCGAAGCCAATTCGACCTGTACCGCGGCGACGGGGTGCTGGCCACGCCGACGGCTGCCAGCGGCGTCATCGGCACCTATCCGGTCCGCTCGTCGGACGATTCCTTCTCACTTCTGGGCCAGATCGACCTGACCGCCGAATGGGAGTTCTGCCCCAACTGGACCGCCTTCGTCGGTTACCGCGTGGTGGGGGCCACGGGCATCGGCCTGGCCGATAACCAGATCCCCATCTACGTCGTCGATATTCCCGAGATCGCGCGGATTGACACCAATGGCAGCCTGATCGTGCACGGGGCCATGGTAGGGCTGAAAGTGGCTTTTTGACCCCGAGGCGGATGGCTCCCGCCGGCCCGGTCAAAGCGGCAAACCGCCGTATCGATCAAAAGCACCCCGCTACGCAAGCTGGGTCGCCGCCACAGGGCACATCCCGCGCGGCGACCCGGAACTGTTTTGGCAATGAACTCCGGGCCGCCCGAATGCTTCATCCTCAAAGGGGCGGCTGTTGGTTGTTGCCGTTGAAGTCCTCGGCAGGCAGGTCCACATCGAGTTCCGAGGGCGTGGTGACCACTGGCTCGGCCTCGTGATGGCCCACGGCAGGGGTACACCCCCCCAGGATTGGAAAGAAAAACGCCAAGAAAGCGGCTGCCAGCCAGAACTTCGATAACCTCATATACCGGCTCACGTGAAAACGCTTGGGACAAAACGCGGGATTGTAGCGGGCTGGAGGCAACTCCGCCAAGGACGCGCAGACTTTGCTGCGCAAATGCGCAGCGTCCTGCGGAAATGCGCGGCAGGCGATCTTCGCGGCGGCGTTGTTTCTTAACCTCGCAAAACCGCAAAGATCGCCGCGCACCAATCGCGTTTCTTGACTTTCTCCACCGCCTCCGTATACTATATGCCGTAGAAAGGGGGGGAACGCGATGAAACTTTCGCGGACCGTTTCCTACGCCCTCCAGGCCACCCTTCGACTGGCGCAGTCCCAATCTGGCGCTCCGGTTCCATGCAGCCGGCTAGCAGCAGAAGGGAAAATGCCCGAGCGGTTCCTCCTCCAGATTTTGCGGAACCTGGTGGCCCACGGCATCCTGGGCTCCAGCCGCGGGGTCGAGGGGGGCTATCGCCTGGAGCGCCCCCCGGACGAGATTTCGCTATTGGAGGTCATCGAGGCCATCGAGGGACCGCTGGTGTCGGCCGTGCCCGCAGGCGAGGGGCTGCCTCCCGAATCGCGGGCCCGATTGGAACAGGCCCTTTCCGAGGTCACCAACATCGCGCGCCGCGAGTTGGAAGCCATCAAACTGGCCCATCTCCTGCCGCAACCTCCGCAACCCCAGGGGCCCGGTTGCGCGGCCAGCGAAACCAACGCATCGAAGGGGTCGCTCGGGTGAATGCGCAAAGCTGGTCGGCCGGGCTGCCGGTCCGGACTCGATCCGCGTCATGGGGCAAGTGCCGGCTGGCCGGCGTGACCGGCGTCGCGACCCGGCATAGCGGCGGCCCCCTCGATTGGCTCTTTCGGGCCGGCTCGATAGCAGCGGCTTTGCTTTGTGCGCTGGTTTGCCACGCCCCGCAGGCCTTTGGAGCAGAGTCGCCGCCGTCGCCCCCCCCGGCCCTGCCCGTTGAGGATACCGTGGTGCCTGTGGATGGGCCGGCATTTGTCGCGCCGCTAGTCGAAATAGACCGCCAAGGGGAGCTTACATTTGGCCGTCCCGGGGCCCAGCGCCGCCTCAAACTGGAAGAGTTTGTGCGGTTTGGCACGTGGCACGAGTTGGCCCGCGGGCCCCTGGTCGTGTTGGCCGATGGTGGTATTCTGGCCGCAGAGGTGCTCTCGCTGGACCAGCGGACCGTGGCGGTGGATTGGCGCCTGGCGGGCGAAATCCACCTAGCGCGCGACGCGGTTCGGGCCCTTGCCTTGCGCACACCAGCCGATCGGCTCCGCAGAGAGCAGTGGCTCGACACGCTGGCCCACAGCCCGGCAACTCCCCACCCACCCGTGGCTGACCAATTGATCCTCGTCAACGGCGACCGATGGACGGGTACGTTGCACGCTGTGGCGGATCGAAAGGTCCGGTTTTCGACCACCCTGGGGCCCACGGAGATCGAGCTAAAGCGCGTACGGGCTTTGGTATTCCATCCCGGGTTATTGCAACCGGGGGAGTCCCGGGGGCCGCGGCTGGTAGCCGGTTTTCGCGATGGCTCGCGCCTGGTCCTGGCATCGCTGCGCATCGAGGGGAACGCGCTGGAAGGGCGAACGGCCGGCGGGTTGGCCATCCGCACCCCGGCCAGCGCGCTGGTGGCACTAGAGCCCCTGGGCGGGCCGGTGACGTACCTTTCGGACCTCGAGCCGGCCGAGTATCGGCACGTACCGTACCTGGAACTCTCCTGGCCGTTTCGCAAGGATCGGCACGTCGAGGGGGGTTGGCTGCGGGCTGGCGGCCGGTTGTACCTCAAAGGGTTGGGCGTCCATAGCGCTTGCCGGCTCACCTATCGCTTGGAGCGGCCGTACCGACGTTTCGCGGCGGAGTTGGCCATCGACGATCACGCCGGCGGGCGCGGCAGTGTGGGGTTCCGCATTTTTGTGGACGGGCAATTGCGTTACACCAGCCCGCCGATCCGCGGAGGCGAAGCGCCGGTGCCGGTGGTGGTGGACCTGGCCGGGGCCAAGCGCTTGGACCTGGTCGTCGATTATGGCGAAGAGGCCGACGTGCGCGATCTGGCCGACTGGCTGGAGGCCCGCCTGGTCCGCTAAGCCGGGCTGGAGGAAGAGGGAGCAGGCACTGGCCTGCACGGCCGGCGATTGCGCGCTTCGACACCCAGGACTTTGCGCCTGGGATTCAGGACTTTGGATTTCGCGGTTGCTTCCCGGTCCTTGGTCTCGGCGATTGGGCATTCAGGCGTTTCACGACCGACTGCGGGCGATGCGCCGCAGTTCCTCGGTGGTGCGCATCGCGCAGAACTTCGGGCCGCACATGCTGCAAAACCGGTCGTCCGTTGCCGGGGTGCCGGCCAGCGATTCCTGGTGCATGCGCCGGGCGGTTTCGGGGTCGAGCGCCAGGCGGAACTGCGCGTCCCAGTCGAAGGCGAAGCGGGCCCGGGCCAGGGCATCATCGCGGTCGCGGGCGCCGGGCCGATGCCGGGCAACATCCGCCGCATGCGCGGCGATCTTGTAGGCGATCACCCCTTGGCGCACGTCATCCAGCGTGGGCAGGCCCAGGTGTTCCCGGGGGGTGACATAGCAGAGCATGGCCGCGCCATACCATGCCGCCATCGCCGCCCCAATAGCGCTGGTGATATGATCGTAGCCGGGGGCGATATCGGTAACCACCGGGCCCAGGACATAAAACGGCGCCTCGTGGCACCATTCCCTTTGCCGGCGGACATTGCCTTCGATCTGGTCCATGGGGACATGGCCGGGACCCTCGATCATCACCTGGCAGCCATGCTGCCAGGCCCGCTTGGCCAGGCGCCCCATCACGCGCAGTTCGGCGAATTGGGCCTCGTCGCAGGCATCGGCCAGGCATCCCGGGCGGAGCCCGTCCCCCAGACTCCAGGTCACGTCGTACTGCCGGAAAATCTCGCACAACTCGTCGAAGTGCTCGTAGAGGGGGTTCTCGCGGCCGTGGGCCGCCATCCACTTGGCCACCAGCGACCCGCCGCGGCTGACAATGCCCGTGACCCGCTTTTCCGTCAGCGGCAAATGCTCGCGCAACAGGGCGCAGTGCACGGTCATGAAGTCCACGCCCTGCCGGGCCTGGCGCTCGACCGTCTCCAAAAAATCGCGGGGCGTCATGTCGCAGATGTCGTCCAGGCGTTCGGCCACCTCGTAGATGGGGACCGTGCCCACGGGCACGCTCACCGCCTGGATGATCCGGCTGCGGATTTCCTCCAACCGCGGACCGGTGGAAAGGTCCATGACCGTATCGGCCCCGTAACGAATCGCTGCCAGCACCTTGCGCAGCTCGCACTCGGCATCGCTTTGGACCGGCGAGGTGCCCAGGTTGGCATTGATTTTGGTCCGGGCGGCCAGCCCGATGCCGATGGGGTGCAAGCCCAGGGCCAAATGGACCCGGTTGGCCGGGATGACCATTCGGCCGCAGGCCACCTCGCGGCGGACCTGTTCGGGCTCGAGGCCTTCGTCGCGGGCCACCACTTCCATCTCGGGCGTGAGGGTGCCTTCGCGGGCAAGTTCGATCTGCGTCATATCTGGCAAACGCTGCGGCACGGTTGGCCCACGGCCGGCCGCACTGGGATCGCGCGTAGCCCGACCGCGATCCGGCGACGGGCATCCCAGCGAACGGCCGGTTCATTCTGCATCCTACCGCTTGTATGGAAGGAGCATCAAGGCCCGCGCGGCGGCCGGGCCGCGTGGCCGGCCAAGATGGCCACCCGGAAAGCATCCGGCACCGAATCGCGCTTCGGGCCAGGGCCGCAAGGCCCAAACGCCAGTGGCCGCCCTTTCGGCGTCCACAGTTCCATAGGCCGCCAGCGCCCAAGCAAGGGGGCCATGCCAGGCCCTCGTTCGCCGGC
>FWWM01004786.1_pt1 | contig 13668 bp, 10 predicted proteins | sample 2228351 | NCBI WGS metagenome assembly FWWM01 (sample SAMEA103939774, study PRJEB20133) | metagenome | reverse complement strand
ACCACCACGCTGCCAGAAGCATCTTCTACCACCACAACCGCCATAGACGGCCCGCGCATCCTCCATATTACGTTGGGTTGGACCGGCGGAAAGGAGGTAACCATCACCTGGGAAAGCACGTCGGAACAAAGCTACCAGATTTTGCTGAAAGATGATTTCAACAGCGCCTTCAGCACCATCGCGACGGTGGCAGGGTGCCCTGGAACGACCTCGTGGACCGATACCGGGGCCTGGCCGGGCGGGACGCACCCTGCAACAGTACCGCAGCGCTACTACCAAATTTCCGCAAACGGCACTGCGTCGCAAAACACGGTAGGCATATACCGCCTTATCCTGGAGGAAGGCATGAACCTTATATCGCTGCCGCTGTTGCCGTTCAGCACCGCACTCTCGGATGTTTTCGGAAACCAGTTGACCGGGGCTCCGAATGAAGGCGACGCCGACCGTCTCTGGGTGTGGAACGGAACCAACTATGAATTTGCCTGGCTGGTGGAGGGCGCGGGACCGGCCTATGATGGCAAATGGTTTACCGGCAATGTCGAGACCTCCATCACCATTGGCGCAGACCGCGGTGCCTGGATACAGGTTCGCCCGGGACACGGCACTCAAACGGTGTATATCGCCGGCGAGGTGGCTGCAGCATCGCGGATGATCCCGCTGGCAGCCGGTATGAATTTGATCGGCAGCAGTTTTCCCGTTGCGGTGCCCCTGGGAGACCAAGGGACAAACGATGCCAATTTGTGGGAAAGCGGGGCGACAGGTGCCGACAATGAGGGCGATGCCGACCGCGTGTGGAGTTGGACCGGTTCCAATTATCAGTTCCACTGGCTGGTGGACGGCGTGAGCACGGCCTTGAACGGTATATGGTATGCGGGAAACAGCCCGAGCACCCTTGCCCTTGAACCGGGGAGGGGCTACTGGGTACAAATTCGCAGCAATCATGAGGGATTCACCTGGAACTATCCAAAACCATATTGAATGGTGCCAACCATGAGCAATAAAACAAGCATTGCGGCAAAAATCAAGCGACAACAAAGCAGCGAAGAACATCCCGCCAACACCAATAAAACATTTCACAACCCATGTGTGCTGCTTATCGTCCTGCTTTTGACATTTTACTGGTTGCCCTATGATTCTGCTTCGGCCGGTGTCATCGGGGTGCGCTCTAGCACCGGTATTAAGAATAGCAGCGGCGATTATTTAGCCGGCGATGGGTTTGGCGGGGTGGGGCCAGATTGTCTGGTACAATGCATATATGCGGGTGCCGACGAGACAATCAATCCGCCACACCCTGTTGACGGAAGCACAACCGGCGATGATCAATTGCTGGAGCTGGAGGAAATTCCCGGGCGATTTTACACCGTCATTGGAGAAGGTTACCCCTTTTCTCCCCACACGGGAAAATTTGCCGAGGATTTCAGACATGGGTTAACTGCCGGAAGCAAAATCTATTGCCGCGCATGGAATGGCACTGCTTTTAACGAGGCAACCTGTTATGGCGATTCGCCCCTTTACACCATAGAAAATACGGTGGGCGAGACGCACGATTTTGGCACGTGGATCACAGATATGTGCGCCTTGTCAACCAGCACGACCACGGTTGTGTCAACGACCACAACGATTGCGGTCACAACAACGGTTGATTCAACGACCTCATCTATTGAGCCAACAACCACGTCCCTGGAACCCACAACGACTTCCGTAATACCGACCACCACGATAGAAGAGAGCACGACAACATCTCTGCCGACAACCTCAACCACTGTGGAAGTCACCACCAGCGTTCCGACAACGTCAAGTTCTCTTGAGCTTTCCACCACCTCCATCGCCAGCACAACCACCATGCTGCCGGTTTCTACCTCGCTGCAGCCAACCACTTCATCAACACCCCCGGTCATAACCACCTCCGTCCCGAAACCGACAACCTCCATTGGCCCGGTTATTACCACCACCTCTTCGCAAAAAACCTCAACCACGTCCACCTTGCACAGCAGCAGCACCACAACGACTGCCGCAGCATTTACGGTAACGTTCACGGCCGATGTCTGCACAGTGCGCGTGTTTCGGCCGGTGCAGTTCACCAGCACCAGCAACGGTATTATCCGCGCCTATCGGTGGCGCTTCGGTGACGGTGCAGAAAGTACTCAGGCACATCCGCAGCATACCTATAAGAAGAAAGGCGTTTATGATGTGACGTTGACCGTAACCAGAGATGACGGCGCGATGGCAACAGACACAAAGGAACATTATATTACCGTCAAGGGATTCTGCCCGCTTGCCGCATCCTTGCACCAGGAAAGCGACATAGACCTGTTATATAACGTAAGGAACCGGCTGTTAACCGGCTCCTTGGGTATCAGGCTGGTCTCGTTGTATTATCGCCATGCCTTTGAGCTGGTGCAGATTCTTGAAGAGAACCCGTCTCTGAAGCAACAACTCGGGGAGATGGTAACAAACAATCGGGAGGTGGTAGAACAATGGCTTGCGAGCGGACAGGCTGCAGTGCCGGCAGCTCACGTTGATGAGGTAGTTCAGGTATTGGAATCAATAAAAGCACCAAGCAGCCTGCGCCTGCGCAATGATATTGATATGTTTATCGCGGGACTGAACGACGGCTCCGTATTGCAGGAATTTCATATTCAGGTGGAGTAGCTGAAGCAGTAGCACAAACTAATTATCTTGCAGCGCCTTTCCAATATCTTCCACCAGATGGGCGCCCAGGCGAAACGCCTCCTCAAGGCGTTCCTGAAACTGCTCTGCGGTTATATTTTCAATGCCGCCCACATACATCTCATAGGACGTATCAACCTGCTCAAGCATCAGGCTTGATTCCAGTGCTTCAAAACAGGGATCGGCCATCACTTCCTTATATTCGTCTGCCGCTGCGCCGGTCACAATAAATGCCGCTTTGCGCTTAAAGTTTGCCGGGCAACGCGACTCGGGGAGTTTGCCATAGGCATCAGGCGCTTTATAGGTGAGCATGATTTTGCGCTCAAGAAAGGTTTTCATCAGGGCGGTAATCGTTCCATCATATACCGGCGACGCAAAGATGTAGCCGTCTGCTGTTACATAGTCTTTCAGGATGGACGCCACATCATCCTTTATCGGGCATTTGCCGATGGTAAGTTCCGGGTCGTTTCGGTAACAGGTGTTGCAGCCCCTGCAGTATTTAATGTTCAGCCTGATTAAATCAAACCGTTTGGTCGCAGCGCCTTTGCTTGCAGCGCCTTCCAGCGCCTTCGCCAGCAGTTTTGAACAATGCCCGTTCACCTTCGGACTTCCTAAAAACCCAAGTATCAGCATCGTTTTTATTCCTTTCCAGTCAATATAACAAAGTGGTAAAAAATGAAAGTGGTCACGGTAACTGTAATAGCCGCCATCTTCAGGGTCTAAAACCATAAACACAGGGGCTCATTGTAAAAAATGAGCCCCTGTGTTTATTCCTTATCTACCCGCACAGCATTCTTTTTTATGGGAATCGGTCCGTGATTTTCAGAGCTATCCAGAAATGATTTTTGTCAAAATTGACCGTGCGAATTCTTTGAGAAAAGGGGTTTTCTCCAATATCTGTATAATCTGTTCTCCGTTTTTATAATAAAGCTCAATGAACGTTATCCCCACTGTGCTGGTTGCTAAAACAGTATCGCGAAAATTTCTTAAAACAGCGAGACGGGGATTTTCTTTGCCTAACAGATACGATGCCGCACACAAACGCGGTTTTGCCCAGACAATAATTCTTCTGGTTGCGCTGTCCGTAAGCCCCGAGGTATCTTTAACTTCCAGCTTAACAGTATAAATACCTTCTTTTGAATATTGATGAGTAGCAATTTTGCTCGTTGAAAATTCTGTATCCCACGTCCCGTCATTTTCCCAATCCCAACGAACAACCAGATCAGAGACGGGGTCTTCTTTGTCCGAACAACCCGACGCATCAAAGGTGAATGGTGTGGATACGGTGGCAGTAACCGGTTTTACAGTAAAAGCTGCCTTGGGTTCTGTCCGCGGAGGCGGAACCGTTGTCGTCGTTGTCCCGCCGGGTATGCTGGAAGTGGTGGTGGTCGTGGTAACAGGCGGCGCAACGGCAAATTTCTGCACACTGTTCCCGTTCAGCAGATATACATTGCCATCCTGGTCTATGGTTATGCCGGTGCTGGTAACTTCATCATCATTAATATCTTTACGGTCAGTTGTCCATTGTGTGAGAAATTCTCCTCGTGCAGTGAATTTTTGAATGCGTATTTTCCCACCCGCATAATTTCTGTCCACCGCATACACATTATCTGCTGAATCAAGCGCAATGCCAGACCAGTTTAGAAATTCACCAACCGGAAAAGTTGGGGGGTTATTCTCTTCTTCAGACCCCCATTTGGTGATAAATTCATGGTCAGAGGTATATTGATATATCAGATGATAACCCTCATAAAGCGGAGCGATATCTGGATCACTTGCCGGGAGATGACCAATCAGATAAACATTCCCAAGAGAATCCGGCGCTATGCCATACCGGATTGCATTCCCACCTGAATCACCCTCTTTCAAGCATCCTGTATTGACCTCCAATACAGCATCCCAAAAGATTTCCCATGTTCTAATTAATTGACCTTCCGCGTCGAATTTCTGAATTGAACAGTTGTCTATTACGTAAACATTACCGGACAAATCAACTGCAATCTCCTCAGGGTGAAGAAACTGGCCCTCGATACGGTTCGTACAATCACACTCTCCGTCTGGACGAGGTACAACCTCAGTTCCCCATTCAGTAATAAAAGTTCCATCCGCAGTAAATTTTACGACGCGATAGTTTTCTCTGTCTGTTACATATACATTTCCAGTACTATCTACAGCCACGCCGCTTGGAAATCTCAGTTCATTCAGATTTGCAAGCGGTCCATACCATGTGTCCCAATGTGTTACAAGTTCGCCCTCAGCGGTGAATTTTTGAATTCGGTGATTGTCTCGGTCAGCGACATACACGTTGCCGTCGGCATCCACTGCTATGCCGGTCGGGTTCCAAAATTGACCCTCAGCAGAGCCAAAAGATCCCCACTCGCCAACCAGCTCATAGATCTCGCCTGCATCAGGCGGAACAGCCCAGGCAATTGCAGAAGCTGATACAAACCATGCAATAATTCCCCCGATAAATAGAATTTTTTTCATCGGCTGAGTCTCCTTACCGTTAATTAAAATAAACAGAAAATGGGATAGAGAATGACCGCGATGAGCGCGATGATAAAATTAATGTTCGCCAGAATTAAACTTATCAGCAGCAGGTTGGGCGCCAGCCCGATCACGTTCAACGCTGCCACCGCAAACAGGAAATACAGACCTAAGGCAAGACATGCCGCCGCCACGTTTACCAGATCGCTGCAGATGCTGTCAGATGCCAGCAACTCGAGCTTTTCATCCGTGCTGATGTCGAGCCGTGCAACCTCAACAATGTGTTTTACCGTTTCTTTAACGCGTTGCGGCAATAAGCCGGAAGTATTGAGCAAATAATTAATATAGAATTCATTCTCCGGTTTCTTGAGCTCCTCAAAAGCATCGTCAAGATAGGCACGATACGTTTCCGCAATTGCGGCAAGCTGGTCTTGGGTGAGCGCCGCCTCACCATTGTTATATGCCTTGATTGTTTCGTTGGTTTTTTGGACTTCCAGCAATCTGCTATACGCTTGGCCTGCGGGCATTTGCGGGGTCTTCGCAAACGCCGCGGGTGCTGCCGCAGCAAGCATCAAGACAACTGATATGATCAACCATACATACCTGTTATTCATGTCAACGCCTCCTCTTGTTTTGTTTTTTAGACAAGTCGTTATCGCCATTTTTTATATTCGTCCATCAAACAGGCTGTTGGCAAGGGAAGTCATGAGCCGCACCGTGAGAGCCAATGCCACGGTATAAACTTCTCAGGCTGCTGCCCAGGCCGAGCTTTTTCGCTTCGTGCGGCATGACTTTTTTCAAAACCCTGCTCACGCCGTTATGTTATTGAACGGAAGAACAGCCCAGCACATCATTCACAAACGCGATGAGATTTTCAAATATGCAAATCGTGTCGGCTCTCTCACATCCCTGAATTGCCTGAATTAAATCAAGAATTGCCTGAAAAATGCACAGGAAGCCCGACGGGTCACCCGCCTGTTGCGCGGCAAGGATTACCGTGCCGGTTTTTGATATTGTTACCAGTGTTTCTTCTCCGTTGACAGAAAACAACAGGGTGTTGTTCTCGGCTGGGGTCTCATTAACTGCCACGATGAGCGGCGCCCGCCCCGGGCCTGAAATGACCATGCCCTTATATATGCCGTCAGGCCGGGCGAATGCAACCACCTCAAAATCAATCTGCGCTCGCTTTAATACATATTTTATCAGCGCATAATTGTTCATGACTTTTCCTGCAGCGGCTGCCTCGGTGAGCAGAAGGCAGGAGACGATACACACCATGAGTCCGATTACTGCAATTCTTTTTTTCATACATGCCCTCCTTAAAAACAGTTTCATATTGGCAAAACGAACCATTGAGCACACAGAGAAACATCTGCTGCGGACTCTGCGGTTCATAGTATTCTCTCTGCTCTTCCGGAAAAAATTGATGAGCAACGCACCCAAAGTTACGCCATGCACGCTGCGGTTGCCATGATTAATTCACGCGTAGCTTGGCGCCCACTTTCAGCGTTGATTCTTCATACAAGCCGTTTAATTTTCTCAACGTCGCAACATCAGTATTATATTTGCGGGAGAGCGACATCAGCGTCTCACCCGGCGCTACCACATGATATTGCGGCTTCGGCGCTTTCTGCGGCGCTGATTTGACCACCTGTTTTCGGGTGTCCTTTTTTGCCGGCACCGGTTTTTGTGCGGTCTTTGGTTCCGGCGGTTTTATCGCCTTCTTTGCTTCCGCCGGTATTGCCGGCACCGGTTCGCTTGCGGTTTTTTCAGCCGGTTTTATTTCCGGCGCTGATGTTTTGTCCGAGGTAACGGCGGTCTCTGCTGACGGCAGCGTCGCTATTTTTTCCGCTTCAGACTCTGTTTTGAACTCTTCTTTTTTCTGCTCAGTTGCCAAAGGGGCGGGAGGCTCCTCGATCGCCGGGACTGGTTTGCCGGGCAGTTCATGTGCCGTCTGCGGCGTTGATTCGGTTGCCGGCACGGTGGCGACGGCCGCAGCGGGAACAGCTTCCGCGCCAGGCTGCCCACCTGCGGGCGTTTCAACCGGAGCAGGGCTTGCCACAGATGTGGTTTCCTCACCGGACGGAACCTGCGCGCCTGCCTGTTCAGCCTCGCGCGGCGCCTCTGGTTTCTGAACGGCAGCAGGCTCAGCAGACACCGGGATTTGAGGAACCGGCGCGCCGGTTTCGCCGACTACCGATGGTTGCTTTTCCGCTGGTTTGTCATCAGTGATGCCGCCGGGTGCCGCCGGGGCTTCTGCTTGCGGCCGGGGTGCTGGAACGGCATCGTGCGGCGCCGGTGTTGGCGTTGCTTCCGCAGCCTGTTCTCTTGCTTGATCCGGTCCGCCAGGGGTATCTGAGACCGCGATTTTTGATTCTTCGTGTGCGGCATGATCCGGCTTTGGCGCCGGTTCGGTTATCGGCACCGGTGGCGACGCCACAATGTTCGCGGGCGCTTCTTCTTGGGTGGTCGCAGACGGCAGATTACTGACTGGTGCCTGCTCTGGCGGTGCGGGTGCAGGAGCAGTTTCGGGTCGTTCCACAGTATCCTGATGAACGACGGCTTCACCCCCACTGACCGGCGCTGCGGGGGGCGCGTTCTCCGCGATGGGTGCGTCGGTTTTGGCTGCGGCAACAGGCTCCTTGCCTGACGTGATATCGGGTTGCGACGAGGGGACTGCCACCTTTTCTGAGGCCGGTTGCGGTGGCGGAACCGCAACGGGCGGGTTTGTTTTCTCTTGCGCCTGCGGGGTAACACCGCCGCTCTGTTGCTCTGCGTTCTTTTCAGCCCTTGGGGCTGGAGATACATCCTTATCAGGTTGCTTCATTTCCGTCCGCGCCATCAGCGGCGTTTTTCTTGCCTGTTGTTCATCAGGCGCTGCTTTGCGAGCGGTTTTTTGCGCCGGTTCTGTTTTGGAAATGGAGGCTATCTTCTGCGGCTTTTTCGAGGGTTCTGGTTTTACTCCGTCTCGTGGCTGCTGTTTTTTTATTGTTGGGGCCCCTGATTGCTCCTCGCGCAGATTCTGCACGGTAACCGTTGGCGGTTCCTTTATCACCGGCTGCGGCTCCGGCTCCTGCATCTTTGGCGGCGGCAGTTCCTCGAGATTAAAATCTTCCGCTTTGACCAGTTCCGGCTGCGCCTTATCAGTTAAAAAATCTAATTTTGAAGAACCGCTGGCGCCGGTCCTGGCTTTCTTTAAGTTTTCATTGGCGATGGTGTAGAACGAGGGCTTCAGCTTGATTGCTTTTTCAAATGCCTGATTGGCTTTCTGGTAATCGCCCTTCATGAGCAGCACGCATCCCAGATTATTATAGGCGGTTGCCTCGTCGCTCACTTTTTTAAAGGTTTCCAGCGCTTCCTGATACCTGCCGGACAGTCCCAGTGCCAGCCCCATATTATTGTAAACCTTATTGGGCACGGATCTGAATCCCATTGCCGTATCAAAGGCTTTTATGGCGCTGTCATAGTTTCCGGAAAATAGATAGGAAAGCCCCAGATTATTATACAGCAGGGCGTTGTCCTGTTTGATTGCGATGGCCTTCTGATAGGCGGCGATTGCCCGCTGGTAGTCCTTGCGCTTATCGTAAATAATGCCGAGGCAATTATGGCTTTTCCACAGGTTCTGATTCAGCTCAATGGCTTTCGTAAAATACCGTTCTGCTTCAGCAATCTTTTGCTGCTGGAACAGCGCCAGCCCCATTCCCTCGTAAGCAAGGGCATTTTGCGGCTCTTTTTTCAAGACGCCCTGAAACTCCAGGATGGCATCGTCATACATTTTGTTTAACAAAAACAGCAGGCCGATTTTATATCTGACCCGGGGATTTTCCGGTTCAAGCCTTACCGATTTATCATACTGCAGGAATGCCTGCTGCAGGTTGCCGCTGTTGAAATAGTCGTCGCCTGACCGTTCATAAGCGGCTGCCGACATCTCAGGGGGTTCTTTGAGGGGGACATCGCGTTGTGCGGGGTTGGTGGGCTGGCGGGGCAGATTTTTTACGGAGTATTTGCCGGCAAAGGGATCTTTCAGGGTGTCTTTCCCTGCCATGGTGCTGTTCTGCGAACAGCCTGATAAAAAAAAGATGCTAACTGCAAATGAACATACTGTTAGCATCACCCCCGTTTTAGTCGCCATATACGATTCCCGTTGTGGTCAAAGGACAGTTTGCTATTTTTTTATAAGCGCATGGAAAATCCGAATCGCAGCCGGACCCATGAGCGTTACCAGCAACGAAGGAAAAATAAACAGAATCAACGGCACCACCAGTTTCACCGGCAGCTTGGCGGCAATTTCCTCCGCCTTCATATAACGCTTGGTTCTGAAGGTGTCAGAATAGGTGCGCAGCGCCTGCGCAATGCTGGTGCCGAATTTATCCGTCTGGATGAGCAGCGTGGCAAAATTTTTAATGTCTTCAATGTCTATGCGCAGCCCCAGATTGCGCAGAGCATCTGGTCGCGATTTGCCTGCCCGCAGTTCTAAATTATACATGCGCAACTCGTCACTCAGGGGTCGGTTGGTCAACTGTATCTCGTCAGCCACCCGGTTCATCGCCGCATCCAAACCCATGCCCGCCTCAACGCAGACCACCAATATATCCAGCGCATCGGGAATGCCCCGGGCGATTTTATCTTTTCGCCGCGCAATTTTTAACTTCAGCAACAGGTCGGGCAGATAAAACCCGGCCATGGCCAGAATAACGCAGATGAGCATAACCAGATTAGGCTGAACGATTTTAAAGACCGTCACGCGGAGCAGAAAAAATATGACCGGAAACACGATCGCCAGAAAGCATTTCAATCCCCAGTACACGGGAATCAAATCTTCATTGTTGAATCCCGCCTGCAGGAGGGTGAGTTTCATGCGCGAGTAATCCTCGGTTTGTTCATTGACAAAATATTTTCCCAGCGGTTTGAGCCAGCCGGTAAAAGACAGCAGCGTGCTCTCCTGCCTGCTCCGCACACTCTCTTTTAAATCTTCAAACGTTCCCGCATACTCTTCGAATTGCACCTTTTTAATGAGGCGTTTTTTGCTCTGGATAACATTCACGTATTGGAGGATGCCGAAAATCAACAGGAATACGAACAGGAACGCGGTAACTGCAATAAAGATAGTCATATACTTGCCACCAACAGGTTAAATTTTTATATCAATCATTCTGCGTATGATATAAATACCCATGACCATGATCACCCCGGCCGCAACCACCAGCTTCCTGCCGATCGGGTCTTCAAACAGGGTATTCATATACTCCGGATTCAGCAGGCGCACGACAAAAATAACAATAAACGGCAGAATAATAAGAACCAGCGCCGATAATTTTCCTTCCGCGGACAACACCCTGATTTTATCGTTAAATTTAAACCGCTCGCGGATGATGTAGGCGATGTTGTCAATTATCTCCGCGAGGTTGCCGCCGGTTTCGCGCTGGAGGATAACCGAGACCACAAAAAATTTCAGTTCTGCGCAATCCACACGCTCGGCAAGGTTTTTCAGGGCATCGGCAACCGGCACCCCAAAATTGATTTCATCCAGCACCTGGGCAAATTCCGGACCGAGGGGGTCGCCGAAATTATCCACCACCACGCGCATGCCGCTGGTGAACGCATGCCCGGCGCGCAGCGAGCGGGCAATCAGCTCCAGCGCTTCCGGCAACTGCGACTCAAATTGTTTAATGCGGTTCTTTTTCTTTAACAGCAGCAAAAAAAACGGAATCAGGCCGCAGGCAAGGGCTATCAAAAACGCAGCGCCATAGAATTTCTGGGAAAAAAAGAAGCTGCCGGCAAGATAGCCGATCTGAAACAGAAACAGCGAAAATAAAATGAACACCCCCACCGGATACTTTGAATCAGCCTGCTGTATCAGGCGGTCAAGGCGCGCAATGCCGGGAATGTTATAGAACAGTTTGTTTAAAATCGGGACATTGCTGAGGATCCGTTTCCGCAATATGTCCGGGGCGTCAACTGAATAATGGGAGAAGGAAAACTTTTTTAAGCGATTCTGAACCTGCCGCTTTCTCAGCCGGCGGAACGACCTGATGCCGAATAACAACAGCTCAATAAACGCTATGGAGATGATTGATAGAAAAATGATGAACCGGTATGGTATATCCATCCATGCATCCTTTACGGCTGGTTAGCGCCTGTTGCCCCGCTTATATTTCCATGACCGTGGTCGGCTCAAACATTTCCTTGGGCAGCGTTATGCCGAATGCCTTGAACTTCTCTATGAACTTGGGCCGCACGCCATGAAACACAAATTTCCCCCGCACCCTGCCTTCTGAATCAATCGTTGTGCGCTGGAATGAATAAATTTCCTGCATGGTTATAATATCCCCTTCCATGCCGGTGATTTCCTGAAAGCTGATCAGTTTTCTGGTGCCGTCCTGCAGGCGGGCAATGTGAATAACCACATCAAGCGCCGAGCTGATATAGCGGCGCAGGTGGTCAAGGGGAATGTCAACATTTGCCATGGCAACCATTGATTCAATGCGCATCAGGGCATCGCGCGGCGAATTGGCATGGATCGTGGTCAAGGAACCTTCATGTCCGGTGTTCATTGCCTGCAGCATATCAAATGCTTCCTTGCCCCTGACTTCGCCGACGATAATACGGTCGGGCCGCATGCGCAGGCTGTTGCGCACCAGATCGCGCTGGGTTATTTCTCCTTTCCCCTCAATGTTGGGCGGCCGGGTTTCCAGCCGCACAACGTGCTCCTGTTTCAACTGCAGTTCTGAGGCGTCTTCAATGGTGATAATGCGCTCGTCAAAGGGAATGAAGCGCGACAGAACGTTCAGGGTGGTGGTTTTACCGCTGCCGGTGCCGCCGGAAATCACCACGTTTAACCGCGCCTTAACAATGCCTTTCAAAATCTCGCCGATTTCCGGGGTCAAGGTCTGCAGTTTTATCAGGTCTTCCAGTTCCAGCGGATCCCGGGAAAAACGCCGGATAGATAATATTGGACCATCTATTGCCAGCGGCGGGATGATGGCATTAACGCGGGAACCGTCCGGCAGGCGCGCGTCAACCATGGGCGATGATTCATCAACCCGGCGCCCCACCTGCGAGACAATTTTATCAATGATTCTCATTAAATGCGCGTCGTCCTTAAACCGCGCATCAGTGCTTTCCAGTTTGCCAAACCGCTCCACATAGATGTTTTTGTAGGTGTTGACCAGAATGTCCGAAACGGTCGGGTCCTGCATGAACGGCTCCAGCGGGCCATAGCCCATCACTTCATCCTGAATTTCCGTAACCAGCAGTTCCCGTTCCAGTGAATTGAGGGGATAGCCGCTGCGGTCTTCATTGAGAATCCGTTCCACCAGCGCGCGAATCTGGGATTTCAGCGTGTCGGTCTCAAGCGTTTCAATGAGTGTCAGGTCTATGATGTCCAGAAGGCGGTCATGAATTCTGGTCTTGAGTTCAAAATATTCCTCGGGGATTTCTCTGCGTGCCGGGCGCTTGTCCCGTGCAGTTGCCTGTGCGTATGGTTGCATAAAAACTCCTATGCTTGTTGGTTATCTGCTTAACTTGCTGCTTCCCTGCTGTTAAACCACCGGAACAATTTGCCCCGCGACTCCTTCTCAGTTTCTTTTTTGCCGATAATGTTTTCCGCCAGTTCTTTCAGACTTTTGGTAATCGGGGAACTGGAGGCAACGCTGGACAGCGGCAGCCCCTGGTTGATGGCATTCATGGTTGCCCGGTAGTCGTTGGGGATTGTCCAGTAAATATCCTTCTTGATGCCCTCTGCGGCATCCTTCAAGGTAAGGTCTGACTGTTTGATATACCGATTGATGATGACCCTGATCCGCTCCGGTTGCGGATAGCCGATCTCTTTTAAGGAGGAGAGCAGCTTTGAGGTATTGGACAGGCACGGCAGGCTGAGCACTGAAATGATAAAAATCAAATCAGACATTTCAAACGCCTTGACCGTGGTGTCGTCTATGGAGGTGCCGGCGTCAATGACAATGAAGTCAAACATTCTCTTTAATAATGAGAGAATGCGCTCCATGATTTTTGGTGTGGTTTTTTCCCCTTCTTTCCAGTAGCTTTCCGAGGGCAGCACATACACGCCGGTGTGATGTTTGGACAGGATGTCCATGAGAAATGTGGGGTCAAGACGGTTGATGTGTTTGGTGATTTCGCTCAGGTTGTATTTGGGCTTGATTTCCAGAAACAGCGGAATTTCACCGTAGAGCCGGTTCATATCCACCAGCACCACCGAGTTTCTGCGTTTTTCCTCGGCAAGCTCCACCGCCAGATTGACCGCCAGCGTCGTGGTTCCCACCCCGCCCTTGCTGCCCAGCAGGGTCAGAATCCTGCCGAATTTGACCACGTCTTTGGGCTTGGCGTCTTCTGCCTTCTTTCGAAAGGCATCAAACGCCTGTTTTATCTGATTGGGGTCAATGGGCTGTGCCAGGAACTCCTTGGCGCCGATTTTGATGGCGCGCATAAGAATTTCCGGCGCAGGGTTCTTTGCCGTCAGGAATACATCGCCCACCAGGTTCACATTTTTCA
>FWWM01012947.1_pt1 | contig 13672 bp, 14 predicted proteins | sample 2228351 | NCBI WGS metagenome assembly FWWM01 (sample SAMEA103939774, study PRJEB20133) | metagenome | reverse complement strand
CCTGGCGATCGCGCACGAGCCGGCCGACGAGCTCCGCGGCCAGATGCTGCGCGTCGGCGGCGGAGCCGCCGTTGCCGCAGAAGAGGATGCGGTGGCCGTTGCGTACGGCGTCGGCCGCCGTCCGTGCGGCTGCGATTAGATGCGGCTGCAAGGTGCCCAGCGATGCGAACGTGCGCGTGTGGGAGGAAAGCGCGGTCTCGAACAGAGAAGCGGCGGGGCTCATAGAGCAGGCGATGCGCACAGCGGGAGTTACGGCGCAATCGTACAAGCATCCTCAGCCGCCATACGTTCGTATGGAGGGACGTGCCGTGTCGGGCTAGACTCGTCCGATGTGGGAGCCGAGAAAGGAGAGGCGATCCATGAGCAGGAGAATCGGATACACGAATGAGCCGATCGGTCATCCGAAAGTGGTTCGCGACTTTCTCCCCTCTCCGGAGGAACTCGGGTTCCGCGAGGAGGACGTGAAGGTCACCATCACCCTGAGCAAGAAGAGCGTGAACTTCTTCAAGTCCGAGGCGGCGAAGGCCAACACGCAGTACCAGCGGATGATCCGTCGCTCGCAGGATGCCTATGTGGACGCGCATGCGGGCGCTGTAAGTCGCCGCTCGACGCGAGCGCGCGCTGAAACCGCGCGAGCCGGTTGATCTCGGGTGCAACAGCCCACCTTGCTCCGGTTCCCACGAGACTTCGACCGCGCGGACGACGTTCGGCGAATTGCCTGAGGGCGAGATCGCGATCAGCACGTCGCCCGCGTGGCCAAACCCTCGACCTGGCGCGCAAAGACCTCGTGTCGAAGCAGAAGGCGTTGTCGATGCAGGTCAGTGCCGACGAGTCCGTGCTGAGGGTCAGTCCCGGCAGTGCGCGGCGATCGCGCGCGAGCCGGCCGACGAGCTCGGCGGCCAGATGCTGCGCGTCGGCGGCGGAGCCGCCGTTGCCGCAGAACATGAGTTTGCCGCCGGCATTGATTATCGCCGCGCAGCGTCGCGCCGCCGAATTGACGGGCGTACCGAGCGACGCCAGCCGCGTGAACACGGTCGTGTGTCGTGCGAGTGCCTCTTCAAACGTCATACGGGATCTTCCTTGTTTGCCGTGAAGCCGTCGCCCTCGGCCGAACAAGGCAGTTGTGCGAGTGATCGCAGATGTGCCTACCGCTTCTGAGCTAACCCCGTCAAGTGAATCTTCGGCTGCGGGCATGATGCGTGCTTCCACTAGAATCGCCCGCGGTTTCAAGGCAGCAAAGAAATGAGGCGGGGTTTCAAACCTCTCGACAAAACCATCGCTTCCCGACCCTGAGCGAAGCAGGTGGCTTGACCGCTTGCGCAATGTAATCGTGCATTCTTCCGGGAGTCGTTCATTCCATCGGCGCATTGCGACTGCAACCGTCGTGGTCGGGCTGTTCGTTCTCGTCAGCCGACTCGGTATGCTGCTCCGCGAGGTGGCGATCTCCTGGAAGTACGGCGCCAGCGGAACCGTTGATGCGTACCAGATCGCGTTCAGCGTGACCACTTGGCTGCCCATGGCGCTGGTGTCAGTGTTCAGTGTTGTGCTTGTTCCGACTCTCGTTCGCATGCAGCAGGAGACCGCGGAGACGCGTAGTCAGTTTCTTTCAGAACTAAACGCGGCGGCACTTGTTGCAGGAGTGTGCATCGCGCTTGCGGCGGCTGCCGGGCTGCCGCATGCCGCTCTGGCGATGGCCGCCTCGCTTCCTGCCGCGACGCAGGAGGCCGCGGCTGCGATGACACGCCAGATCGCACCGGTCGCCGGAATGATGATTGCCGCCGGCGTGCTCTCCGCGCGACTGATGGCGCGCGAACGACACGCAAACACGCTGCTCGAGGGACTACCGGGTTTGGCGATCTGCCTGGCTGTGATCCTCTGGCACGCAAGCGCGCCCGGCGCAGATCTGGTCACCGGGTTACTGCTCGGTACGACGGTACAAGTGCTGTGGCTCGCGGCGCTCGTCGCAAGGGACCCCGATGGCATCGGCAGTCCAACCTTGACGCTCAAGTCCGAAGCTTGGCCGGCGGTATATCAAGCGATGTGGGTCATGAGCGTCGGGCAAGTGTTCATGGCGCTGATAACCCCCCTTGAACAGGTCTTTGCTGCGCGCCTGGGGGAGGGCGCTGTCGCAGTCCTTGGTTACGCGAATCGCATCTTCACACTAATCGCTAATCTGGGCGCGATGGCGATATCGCGCGCCCTGCTACCGGTTCTGGCAAACGTCAGAGCTGCGACCGACGCAGCCCAGGCGCGCGCGATCGCCTTTCGTTGGGCCTGGGCGATGGGCGCCGCTGGCTTCGGCGTGGTCCTCGTCGGCTGGCCACTGGCGCCGCAGGTCGTGATCCTGCTCTTCGAGCGGGGAGCGTTCGCGCGGGCCGATTCGCTGGCCGTGGCGGAGGCGGTGCAGTGGGGATTGTTGCAGTTCCCTTTCTACTTCGCCGGTATTGTGCTGGTTCAACTCCTGGTTGTTGCGGGGCGTTACCGCATCCTGACCCTCATTGCCGTGCCGAACCTAACGGTGAAGCTGATCTTCACCGCCCTACTGGCAGAAGCTCTTGGTGTTCGGGGCATCACGCTGGCCACCGCCTTTATGTATCTATTCTCATGCCTATGCTTGGTGTTCGCAGCGCAGTCTCGGCATCGGTGAATGGCGATCCCCGAGGGACTGCCACTTCAAGCGTGTCGCAAGGATCTCGCGCTGCCAGGTCGCGGCTGCAACAGACGATTCGCATTGTCCTCACGCTGGGCGCGTTCTTCATCTTCTGTTCGTACATTCCTTCATTTCTGTTTCTGCTTGGTCATACCAGCGTGAATCCGGGGGCAATTGTTGTTCTGTTCTTTGGAGTTTCGGTCCTGCTCTGGTTGCTGTTCGATCAGACCTTTCCAGGTCGAGTTTCTGCAACGTTCGCCTGGGCGCTGCTGTTTGTAGCGCTGAACCTCGCGGCCTTGGCAATTCACGGTCCTGGTGACGAGATGTACCAGCGGGTGGCCGGAGCTCTGTCAATCATTTGTCTGGTTTGGTTCTGCCTCACTCCCGCGGTTTCGTCGACACAGCTTCACTGGTTTCTGTTTGCTTTCTCTCTCTTCAATCTGTCGTGTGTCGCGTACGATTTCTTCTTTCCAGGCCTCTTCGTTCCGTCCGACAGTGAGTTCTACAACGCCGGGCGTGGTGCGGGATTCTTCGTCAATGCGAACAAGGCGGGATTCGCTGCAGTCTTCGTATTGGTATTCTCAGCGTTTGCCGCACGCAGCCGCATCATGATCGCCACGTTGACACTGTGTACGGCCTGGGTCCTTTTCACCCTATCTCGCTCCGCGATTCTTGCGTTTCTAGTTGTGCTTGCGATCCTGATTTCTACCGGGAAACTAAGGTTGCGAGACCTGCTGCTACCGGCGGCTCTTGGCGTAGCGCTTACCGCGACTGGCGTCGTCTACTTGTTGGCGATCCAGCCCGAGGGGATCGGCAACATCGAAGAGCGAATCGAATGGGCTACTGCGCCAACGCAGATCAGGGATCAGGCAGGAGAAGAACGGAAAGTTGTCGCCTCCAATGCGTTGCGTGCCCTTACGGATAGTCCACTGGTCGGTAACGGATTCGGAACTCCCCTCAAACTGTTCGGTCGGCCGCCGCACAATCTCTATCTCGGTTTCGCAGCCGATTACGGGGTACTTGGGTTGGTCGCGCTTATTGGACTCTATCTGGCGATGTACATCGATTGGAGACATGCGGGAGCACCAGAGTCGCTTCGAGCGCCGCTTTATTCATGGCTCGCGGCAACAGCATTCTTGTCGCTCTTCTATGACGAGACCATCGGCATCACCGAATTCGTCTTCTCCGCTGCATGGTTTCAACTGCAGGTTGTGCAAACAAGGCACGCTGTGGGGCAGGACGTGAGGTCCAGTAACTGTTTGGGGGACAGGCGAGACGACCAAGATCTGTCGACAGGTGATGCGACGTGAGTACGCAGGACAAAGCCGGAGAGCATTATTGGAGTGAGAACTGGGACGAACGGCCCCTGCCGGATGTTTGGGCCATCGATTCGCGTCGACTGCGGCATCACGTCGAAAAGGCGCTGTTCGAATGGATTGCGCAGTCGGTGATAAGCCACGGACTCGATCGAGCTAGTACGAAACTAGTCGAGGTCGGATGCGCTCGGTCGCAGGTTCTCCCGTTGTTTGCGAAGCGATTGGGGGTAACAGTTCATGGCATCGACTATTCGCCAGTTGGTTGCGAACAGGCGTCGATGATTCTTCGTCGGGAGGGCGTTGCGGGGGATGTTTATTGCGCAAATATCTTCGCGGTGCCTGATCACCTGGTTGGGGGGTTTGACGTGGTGGTCTCATTCGGCTTGATTGAACACTTTGCGGATACAGCGGCCGTAGTTACTGCGCTGGCAGGTCTGCTGAGACCAGGGGGGTTGATCTTCACGAACATCCCAAATATGTGCGGCATTGGTGGGTTCGTTCAGAGAATCATCAACCGGCGAATCTACGATATTCACGTCCCACTTACGCCGAGGGAGGTGAAGGATGCCCACGAGAGAGCCGGTATCGAGGTCATCGAATGCGACTACTTCCTGTGCAGCAATCTTGGCATAATCAATCTGGGAATCGCTGAACGAAACAAAGCTACGTGGTGGATGAAGAGATTCGCTCTTGGCGGCCTATCGAGGATATCGATGATCCCGTGGTTGCTTGAGCGGGCAACTGGCAGGAGATTGCCGGTCAGCCGCGCGTTTTCGCCGTATGTCAACTGCATCGGCCGGCGCCGGTGAACGAAGGATGAAAAGGGTTGTTCTGCTCGCACGCAGACTGGCTGCGGGCGGCGCCGAGAGGCAGTTGGTAGCCCTCGCGCGCGGGCTCAAGGCGCGCGGCGAGGATGTGCAAGTCGTTCTGTTCTACAAGGGCGGTGCCTTCGAGGACGAGTTGGTGCGTGCGGGCGTGCCGGTGCACTGGCTTGGCAAGCAGAGCCGGTGGGATATCGTTGGCTTTCTGGTGCGTCTGGTGGCAACCTTGCGCCAGTTGCGGCCCAGTGTTGTTTACTCGTTCCTCGATCTGCCGAATATTCTGGCCGCCCTCGGAAGTGCGGCGTCTGGCCACCCGCGCCTTGTCTGGACGATACGAGCGGCGGGAGTGGAAATGCAGCACTACGACTTGCTCATGCGTCTGATACCTTGGATCGAAGCGCGTCTCAGCCACATTCCAGACGTAATTACCGCTAACTCGATGGCCGGCCTGGCGTGGGCAGTGCGTCGCGGTTTTCCCGCAGCCAGAATGAAGGTCATCGAGAACGGCATCGACACGAGGCGCTTTCGCTTCGATCCAGAGGGTCGGGCGCGACTGCGTCGGACGTGGGGAGTGGACGAAAGTAAGGCGCTGATCGGCCTGGTGGCGCGCCACGACCCGATGAAAGACCACGAGACGTTTCTTCACGCGGCGGCGCTGGTGGCGCGCGAAGTGCCAACAGCGCGCTTCGTGTGTGTGGGCGATGGCCCTGCCGCCTACACGATGGCGCTCAAGCACGCGGCAATGGCGTTGGGGCTAACGGATCGACTTACATGGGCAGGCGTGCTTTCTGACATGGCGGCAGTCCACAGCGCGGTCGATATCGCTGCTTCCTCTTCTTCCTACGGCGAAGGATTCTCCAACGCTATTGCAGAAGCCATGGCCTGCGAGCGGGTGTGCGTGGCGACCGACGTGGGCGACTCGGCACGTATTGTGGGGAGTACCGGCTGGGTTGTTCCGCCGCGGGATCCAGAGGCTCTAGCGAACGCCTGGACTGCTGCACTGCGCTTGGCTCCACATGAGCGCGCGAGCAGGGGCTTGGCCGCGCGCGCCCGCATCGAAGCGGAGTTCAGCCTAGAGAGCATGGTCGACAAGACTGGGCAGGTGTTGGGACTGTGGTGACGCCCCGCGTGCTCGTGGTGACCACGGGCCTCCATACCGGCGGAGCGGAGGGGCAACTTGCGTTATTGCTTTCCCGCCTGTCCGGACACGCGATTGAAGCGATCGTTGTGTCGCTGGCCGCGCGCGGACCCGTGTCGGCGAGGGTGGAGGCGCTCGGCGTGCCGGTCTGGCACCTGGACCTGAAAGCCCCGCTACGCGTACCCGGAGCCCTGTCGCGACTCATGGCGATCACGCGGGCGTTTCGTCCGCAGGTGGTCCAGGGGTGGATGTATCACGGCAACCTGGCGGCGCTGGTCGCCTGGAAGCTCGCGGCCAAGCGCGCGAGGCTGATCTGGGGAATACGCCAGTCGCTCTATGACCTCAGGCGGGAAAAGCCTGTCACGCGGCAGGTAATCCGCTTCGGGGCTCGGTGTTCCCGGCGCGCGCATGCCATCGTCTACAACTCATATACCGCGCGCGCGCAACACGAGGCCATCGGCTTTGCACGAGGTGCCGCACATGTTATCGACAACGGCTTCGACAACGGACTCTTCCGCCCGGACCTGGAGGCCCGAGACGACGTACGCCGACAATTGCGTGTGCCGCCCGACACGCCGCTTATTGGGCTCATCGCCCGCTACCATCCGATGAAGGGGCACGACATGTTTCTGAGGGCAGCTGCGCTGCTCGCGCAAAGCGATACGCGCACACATTTCCTGCTCGCCGGGCGCGACGTAGTGCCTTCGCACCCTCTCTTCGCGCCTTGGCTCGGTCATCCGACGTTGGGCAAACGACTGCACTTGCTCGGCGAGCGCGCCGATATCCCACGCCTTACGGCGGCCTTGGACATCGCTTCTTCTTCTTCTTGGGGCGAAGCCTTCCCCAATGCAATCGGCGAGGCGATGAGCTGTGGAGTGCCTTGCGTGGCTACGGATGTCGGAGATGTGCGGCGTATCTTGGGGGAGGCCGGTGTCGTGCTGCCCGTTGGCGATGAACCCGCGTTGGCTGATGCATGGGCAAGGCTACTGGCCAACGACGAACTGCGACATCAGATGGGAACTGCGGGGCGCCGTCGCGTTGCGGACCACTTTTCGCTGGACCGGACTGCGGCTCGCTACGCTGCTTTGTATTCCGAGAACCTAAATGCAGACTGACCTGACGAGCGCAGATTCGCACTTCGCCTTCGGCCGCAACTGGGCCGAGTATGCGCAAAAGCTGAGCGAGGCGGAGATTGAGGAGGCTGTTGGCGGGCTTTCGCGATTGTTGGGGGGCGAAAGTCTCGAGGGCAAGCGCTTTCTCGACGTCGGCAGCGGCTCCGGACTGCACAGTCTCGCCGCCTTGCGGCTCAACGCGCGCGAGGTTGTTGCGATGGATCTTGATGTCGAATCCGTCGCAACAACGCGAGCGGTGCTCACGCGCTTTGCGCCCGCGGCGAACTGGCGTGCGCACGCCGCCAGCGTGTTCGAACTCGATCGCTCCGGGTGGGGCGAATTCGACGTCGTTTATTCCTGGGGCGTGTTGCACCACACCGGGGACATGGCGCGTGCCATCCGCAATGCGGCGGCCATGGTCGCGAACGGGGGGCGTCTTGTTTTCGCTCTTTATCGGCGCGTCTGGATGGATTGGTTCTGGCGCTGGGAAAAGCGCTGGTATGCGCATGCCTCACCGACCGCTCAGGCGAGGGCGCGCGGCCTTTACGTGGGACTGTTCAAGCTGGGGCTCTTGGCGACCGGTCGTCGGTTCTCGTCCTATGTCGCCAATTATCGCGGCAACCGCGGAATGGACTATTACCACGACGTGCACGACTGGATGGGCGGCTGGCCATACGAGTCAGTTTCTCCCGGAGAAGTGGACGGAATGATGCGCCAGCTTGGCTTTGCAGTGGAGCGGATATTCGCACGCAGGGGGTGGCTGCTTGGCCGTGATCCCGGCGTATTCAGTTCAGGTTGCGACGAATTCGTCTATCGACGCGTGACGCGCGACTGATCACCGATGTGCGGCATTACTGGCTTCTGGGCGCAGGGTGTGACTCCACAGCCAATGGCCGCCGTCGTCGGCCGAATGTCTGACGCGCTGACTCATCGCGGCCCGGACGACAGTGGCGTTTGGGTCGACGAAGCCTCGGGGCTGGCGCTGGCTCACCGGCGGTTGTCTATTCTCGATCTGTCGCCGGCTGGACACCAGCCGATGACCTCGACGTCCGGCCGGTTCGTGATCGCGTTCAATGGCGAGATCTACAACCACCTCGAACTGCGGCAGCAGTTGGAAGTTGGCGGGTCCGCGCCGAGCTGGCGGGGCCATGCGGATACCGAGACCTTGCTCGCGGCCTTTGAAGCTTGGGGTGTCGAGGCGACGCTTCAGAGGAGCGTCGGCATGTTTGCGTTCGCTCTGTGGGACCGGCAAACGCGTGCACTGACGCTCGCCCGCGACCGTTTGGGCGAAAAGCCTCTCTACTACGGATGGTGTGGAGGGGCATTCGTTTTCGCCTCGGAGCTCAAGGCGATCCGGGCTTTCCCGCAGTTTGACAATGCCGTCGAGCGGCGGGCGTTGGCGCTGTTCATGCGACACAACTACGTTCCGGCTCCCTGGAGCATCTACGAGAACATCTGGAAACTGCGGCCGGGGTGCTACCTTCAGCTCGGGTCGGACGTCTTGAAGCAGTCGCGTGACTTGGGTGCACCCACGCCGTATTGGTCTGCGCGGAGCGCGGCGGTGGCCGGATTGGGCAATCGATTTCCGGGCGACGAAGAGGAGGCTCGGAACGAACTGGAGAGCCTGCTCTCGCAAAGTGTTGCAGGGCAGATGGTCGCAGACGTACCCCTGGGCGCGTTTCTGTCAGGTGGGATCGATTCCTCCACAGTCGTCGCCCTAATGCAGACTCAGTCCTCCCGCCCGGTCAAGACTTTTACGATCGGTTTTCATGAAGGAGGGTACGACGAGGCGAAGCATGCAAGTGCCGTCGCACAGCACCTGGGGACAGACCACACGGAGTGGTACCTAACACCGCAGGACGCCCTCGACGTGATCCCCAAGCTGCCCGCGATGTATGACGAACCCTTTGCCGATTCCTCGCAGGTGCCGACCCATCTAGTTTCGATCTTGGCGCGCCGACACGTGACGGTGTCGTTGTCCGGCGATGCCGGCGATGAACTTTTCGGCGGGTACACCCGCTACTTCCTCGCCGCGCGCACCTGGGGGCGGATATCGCGAATGCCGCAATTGATGCGAAAGGTAGGTGGCAGGGTCATCGAAGCGCTGTCACCGAGCGCCTGGGACAGACTATATGAGCTCCTTTCAGTGGCTCTGCCTGCGCATTGCAAACTGCGGCAGCCTGGCGACAAGCTTCACAAGGCGGCAGCGGTTCTTGCGAGTGGTGACGCCGGCGCGTTGTACCGCCAACTCGTCAGTCACTGGCAGCCGAGCGAAGTCGTTGAGGGTGCGGACGAACCTCGGACGGCCCTTTCGGATGCGTGGCTTGGACTCGACAACCTAACCGAACAGATGATGGCTTGGGACTTGGTGAGCTACTTGCCCGACGACATCCTCGTTAAGGTTGACCGCGCCGCGATGGCAGTGAGCCTCGAAACGCGCGTGCCGTTTCTCGATCACCGCGTCGTCGAATTCGCTTGGCGTCTTCCGCTTTCGCTAAAGGTCCGTGATGGGCAGGGCAAGTGGATTCTTCGTCAGATGCTTTACAAGTACGTCCCGCAAGACCTGGTCGAACGGCCAAAGATGGGTTTCGGCGTTCCGATCGACACATGGCTGCGCGGCCCGCTACGTGATTGGGCGGAAAGTCTGCTCGACGAGACGCGGCTGCGGCGCGAAGGCTATTTCCGGCCGGACGCAATCCGTAGAAAGTGGGCTGAACATCTGACGGGTCGTCGCAACTGGCAGTATCACCTTTGGGACGTGCTGATGTTTCAGACTTGGCTTGACAGGTGGAAGTGAAGCGACTGCTGTTCATCGTGTCGGAGGACTGGTACTTCGTCTCCCATCGGTTGCACCTGGCAGAGACGGCCATCCGGGCCGGGTACAGGGTCGGCGTGCTGACCCGCATAACGCGCCACAGAGAACGCATCGTGAGCGCGGGGATCGAAGTCATTGACTGGAACCTTAACCGCCGCTCGCGCAACCCGCTGACTGAGTTGTCGGCCGTCGCCAGACTTATCGGGGCTGTGCGGAACTTCAGGCCGGATTTGATCCATGCGGTCGCTCTCAAGCCGGTCTTGTATGCAGCGCTTGCGGCTCGCCTTGTCGGGCCAAAGGCTCGCGTGTTTGCGCTGGGCGGCCTTGGGTTCGTCTTCAGCTCGGCGCGAACCGCTGTCCGCCTCTTGCGACCGCTGGTCGTCGGTGCGTTTCGGCTGGCGCTGACCGGAAAGAACACCCGACTCATTCTGCAGAACCCTGATGATCTCAAGCTCCTTACGTCCGCCGGAGTCATAGACGCAGCAAGAGTTCGTTTGATTCGAGGTGCAGGCGTCGACACCGAGGCATTTCGACCGCGAACCGAACGCGACGGAGAGCCGCTCGTGATACTGCCGGCTCGAATGCTATGGGACAAGGGAGTAGGTGAATTCGTGTCGTGCGCGCGCAAACTGCGCCAGAGCGGTTTGGTGGCGCGCTTTGCGCTGGTCGGCGAACCGGACGAACACAATCCGGAATGCGTACCGGAGGAGCAGCTTCGGCAATGGGTACAGGCGGGGGATGTTGAATGGTGGGGCCGGTGCGACGAAATGCCGGCCGTCTATGCGGGCGCCCATGTGGTATGCCTTCCGTCATATCGCGAAGGTCTTCCGAAGGCGCTGCTTGAAGCAGCGAGCTGCGCACGTGCGATCGTCACCTACGACGCTTCCGGATGCCGGGAGATCGTCGAAGATCGGAAGAACGGAATTCTCGTTCCTATCAAGGACGAGCACAGGCTCGCTGAGGCGATCGCGGAGCTCGTGCGAAACGCGGAGCTGCGACGCGAAATGGGGGCCGCCGGACGGGCAAAGGTGCTGCGGGAGTTTTCGCAGGAGTACATAGCCGCCCAGACGCTCGAGGTTTGGAAGGAGGTCCTGGCCTGAAGTCGGGACCGGCTATGGTCAGATTCGACGTGGTCAACACCGCCACTTGCGAACCCGAGCGCGCGCTCCTGGGAAGAAGGCGGTGAGTCGCCGTCACGGGAGCGTCGGACTTCATCCGAAGGCGATTCCCGGGCGACGCCTTTTCGAAGAGATGCGATCGGCCTGTTCACTCCCGCGGTCTCGCTTGGCAGTCCCCGCGTGGGCGCTCCGCACGGCCGGCCGCTGGGGAGACTCTATCGAGCGAATCGTCGGGCAGCGTGTTCCGGTGGACGGAGAGGTCGTGTCTCGCCTCCTCGATTCGGCTTGCTACTTCCCGACGGCCCTGATGACCGAGTTGGGCTGGACTCCCCGTGTCGACATTGCTGCCGGTATAAGAGATCTCGTCGAATGTCAGCGCGTGCAGGAGCAATCGCATTGAAGAGGGCTTTCGACGTCGCCCTTGCGCTGCTACTGACCGCGCTTATGGCGGTGCCGATCATCATCATTGCCGTCATCATTCGGTCGACGTCGCGCGGACCGGCACTGTACTGGTCGGATCGCGTTGGCAAGGACAACGCAACCTTTCGGATGCCGAAGTTCCGGTCGATGTACGTGGGCACGCCTGCCGTAGCGACGCACTTGCTGACCGACGCCGATCGCCACATCACTCCGATTGGGAGATGGCTCAGAAAGACGAGCCTCGACGAGCTTCCGCAGCTCTGGAGCGTGCTCAAGGGCGACATGAGTTTCGTCGGGCCGCGCCCAGCACTCTTCAACCAGCACGATCTTGTCGCGCTAAGGACGGAGTTCGGGATTCATCGCCTGAGGCCCGGAATCACCGGCTGGGCGCAGGTCAATGGCCGCGATGAGTTGTCGATCGAGCAGAAGGTCGAGCTCGATCGGCAATACTTGGAGCAGCAATCCTTCCTGCTGGATCTTCGAATCCTCGTGTTGACGCTGGTGAAGGTTGTTCGGCGCGAAGGAATCGCGCACTAAAGTGCGATTGCTACTGCCCGCGGCGTGTCACGTCGGGCCGTGGCATGATCGCCTAACGACGGAATGCAACTGACCAAACGTGAAGGAGTGGTTGGCAATGAGCCCGCTAACTCGGCTGGATCGCCTGCTCAGAGAATCCTTCGGAGCGGGATTGCTCCCGGTTGCCATCGGGACCGCCTTGCTGTCCGCGGTCGGTGCGACTGTCGGATTCCTGTTTCCAAAGTACGAAGCGGTCGCACTGCTGCAGTTTCCTGAGCCCGCCCGGCAAGCCGAGCGGCTCGAACTGAGCGCGTACAAGAGGGTCGCGGCGTCGTATGCCTCGCCGACACAGCTGAGGGCGTACGTTGAGTCCGCCGGGCTCCAGCAATCGGCGGCCGCTGCGCGGCTGCTTGGGCAGGCCGAGCGTTCTTCATTCTGGGATCGAGCCGCGAGCCCCGTGCTGCCTTTCACGCGACGTGACCAGAGAGAGTTCGGTGATATCAAGGATGCCGCAGCAAACGTGCTCCTCGGGCTCGATCTGGCGGCCGATGCGCGCAGCCCGGAGCTGGCATCACAAATGATCGACGTCTTGGCTGCGTATTTCACGAACGCGGTCGTTCGAGAGCGAATTCGCAGTTGGGTATTGGCCGGAAGGGCCGACTCAGTGGGGGCTGCCAAGGCGCTTCAAGCGGACATCGTACGTGCAGAGCTCGATATTCAGCTCCTCGAGCGACGTGCGCAGGATATGAAGGCGATACTGAGTCGCTACCCAGACGCTGCTCGGATGGATGCGCGCCAGGTCGTAAGTGTGAACCCGAACGAAGGTGGCGAACGCTTCTTGTCGCCGTTGGCTCAGTTGGTCGGTTTCGAGAGCGCGATCTCGCAGCGCCGCGAGCAGATTCGCCGGTGGGAACGCGAGCTGAAACAGAAACAATTGCTTGCTGGCTTTTTCGACGCAGCCGAGCAAGCCGTAAACACCACGACGACTTTGGATCAACTTTTGCTGGCGCTGCAGAAGCTTGGCGCAAAGAGCTTTGCCGAGGCTGACCCTGCGCAGGAATGGGTGAAGGAGGCGACGCTGCGGGTGAACGGTGCCCTCGACAACTTCGCTGTCATGCGCGACCAGTTCGGTGTGCGGAACGGTATTCGCGTGACCGAAGTCGCCATGCGGACCCCAGCGCGCTTGGCGCTCCTGCTGTTCTTGCTCGGGATCGTTGCAGTGGCCGGCGTCGCATTTCTCCGGGCCAGTCTGCGCGCTGCCCGTGGGGATGAGGCTCGGACCTAGAACGGCTGGCCGCCGCTGTGCATGTCCGCATGCACGATGGTGAAGAGGACCTCTGCTTCCCGCAGCGCGCTTAGGGCCGGTTTGCGTTCCTTCTTCGCGGCGATAACGGCGCTCAGACGGGGAAGGTTTGCGCGTCGGCTACTGTGTCGAAGTCCACATGAAGAAAGCACTGAGCCTCTTTGTCTTCAAGGGAGTCTACCGTGCCGTGCTGATCAATTACCCCAATGCGGCACAGAAGGAAGCACTGATCGCTGGAGCCGTGCCATAGGGAATTCTCAGTATGTCATTCGCGGCTTCTGCGGTCGGCCGGTACGCCTCTTGCGAGGGCGGTAAGATGCCAGGGGCCGCGACAGGTTGTATGGAATAGCTGATGCGAGTAGCAGTCACCGGAGCGAACGGATTCATCGGATCGGCCCTCTGCCGCGACCTGCGCGAACAGGGACACGAGGTGGTCGCCGCAGTTCGGGATCGGGTCGCGCTG
>FWWM01012946.1_pt1 | contig 13672 bp, 11 predicted proteins | sample 2228351 | NCBI WGS metagenome assembly FWWM01 (sample SAMEA103939774, study PRJEB20133) | metagenome | reverse complement strand
CGACGGGCAGTCCAACGACCCCGCCCAACTGCATCCCATTGGTCAGGCCGATGAAGTGCACCCCATGCCGCACCACCTGATAGAAGCCGATGGCGCCCAAGGGCACCTCGCCGCCGCCATCCTCGGTCAACGGTCCATCGGCTGGATCCCGAACCCATCGAGGATCCCAAGGCATGGGTGGCACCGGAGGCCATTCGATCCTGTCGGTATCGCTGTCGCCTTGATCGGTGGAAGCTCCCTCCGGTGGGGGCGGATTGCCGCCACCCCCGCCCCCTCCGCCGCTGGGATACTCGACCACACCGACATGAGTGAACAGGGTGCGATTGGTGCCCGAAGCGGCGGGATAATCGTTGGTGAGAGTGATCCAAGGATGCGCTCCGTCCAAGCGCGCTCGATACCGGACGATAAACGTCTCATTTTGCGTGCTCGGCCAGGAGAGTACGGCATTGGCGCCCTGAACTTGAAGTTTGAGGTCTTCGATGGCGTGAACGGGTTGCGCGCCTGCTGAAAGAACCAACAGCGTGCGTGCAGTGAGTTTGATGCGTGTTTTCATGGTCGTATGCGTGTTGTTTTGGGTCCAACGACAGAACTGAGCGACAGCCGCCCCGTCGTGATAACGCCCCTGACTCTCGAGCACCAGAGCGCGTCGCCGAAGCCCGCGACTCTCGAACGGCGCAGCAGGGCGGCTGTTCGCTCCAGTGATTTTGTTCGGCGACCAGTATCTCCTTGTCTCACTCGGTCACCGCGCCGCAGGCGTGGTCGTTGGAGAGGGGCCACCATCGGTCACCAACTCGAAACCAAGGTGGAACTCGGCCCACGTGACGCGGGGAAGCACCAAGATGTAGTCTTGCTCGGCGCTCACGAACATAGACACTCCCAACGCTAATCCTTGGTCGCTTTCTGCGCCTTCCCGGCTCCCAAGGTAAATCTCAAGAACCGGATACCCGCCATCTGGCTTTGAAAGAACCACGTTTCTTGAATTCAAGACAAACCGGCTGGAAAGAAACTCCTCTCCGGCATCTTCCGGACTGGGGAATTCAAATCCGACAAGAATGTGTCCTCGTGTCAGATGATTGAACTCAAGCAGAGACCGTTGGCAGCGGTGGTAAGTCTTGCCGCGAGACTCAAAGCCTACCGGAGCGAAGGGGATGGTGATGGCCTTCACCATCCCCTCGTTCTCAAACAGGACGAAGTACTGCGGGGTCACGGGCATAAGTAGTCCCAGACAAAGTTAAAGGACGGCGGGGCCACGTTGTTGGCCCAAATGGCAACGTCGATGGCTGGGTCACAGAGGTCGTCACCGTTTACCGCAGCGGCATGGTACGCGATAGCCGCATCAATCAATTCCTGCTGCGAGCCATGCACATCGATTGCGACCATCACGCCGCCGATGATCGCCAGGGGAAGAAGGGCCTGACCGGCACGCCCAACGGCTCGCCGGACCGCGTTGTACCGGCTCACCTGCGTATCGACCGCATCAATGTAAATGCGCCTTTGAGCGGGGCTGATATTTGGATTGTTCGCTTTAATCCAAAACTCTTTGGCCTTGGCTGCGTGAAGCTCCGCGGCCTTTTCCAGAGTTTCGGTAGGAATCTGTTGTAGCATGCTTTGATTTGGAGTACTGAATATGCCGCTTCGGGAGCGAGTGCCGTGTCCGTACGCGTCTCCCAGTTGCTGCAACTCTTCCGGTGACAAATCGAAACCTGCACTGCCGGCCGCAGCAGCGGCTCTGAAACTGCCCTCAATGAAAATCGAGTAGAAGCTGATCCGCACCGTACCTTGCTCGGTAGGCACGCGAGTGTACATGCCACCAATTCCATCATTATCGTTGCCGTACACAGCCAATTCTGTGTCGATGGAAGTCGTCGCAGCAGCAGCCAAGCCCGATGGGACCGAAAGCTCCACCTCGAATTCCTCCCGAATCGCTGCGCCAGAAGTCAAAAAGGTATGGGTGATTAGCTCGTCCGCCACGAGCGGGTCGGTGCCAGCCACAATTTCATGGTAGTTGGAGCGTCCGTCTCCGTCGAAATCTTCCATGCCGTCATCAATCAAATCCCCATCGCTGTCGGCTTTCAGAATGCTTGTGCCGAGAAGCAACTCCCAATCGTTTGGCAGCAAATCGCCGTCAACGTCCTCACCTAACTCGGTGACGAAGTAAAAACCCATGCTGCCGCTCATCATCGGCCCGGCAGGGCCGTCACCCACGGGGCTGTCGGCCTCAGCCGGGACAGCCGCCGCAGGCGGCTGAATTCCGGCTCGCAAGAGCGCCGCGCGCTCTTCTCGCATGGCGTCGGCTTTTGCGATAGCCGCCTCAAGTTGGGCCATCAGGTAGGCAAGCGCCTTCTTGGCAGATTCCAACGCTGCTGCCCTCCGTGCCGCTCGCTCCTCGGCAGTCAGGGCGATGCGTTGGCTCTGCGCCGAATCGCCGCCGAAGGCGGCGGCCATCATCTGCCCACCACCGCCTTGGAACGCTCCACTGTGGGTGAACGTGGTTTAGCTGCCGGCAGCAGCCGGTAGCGTATTCGTTAAGAATGTCCACGGCGTCGCCGGGTCAAAGGCGGGGCGATACCCGACGATAAACGTCTGTCCTGGCTGACTCGGCCACGTGAGCACGACATCGCTGCCTTGAATGGTGAGTTGAACGCCGGTGACGGCCAACGCTGTCTGCGCGACCACAAGGAGCGCGACGGCGAGCGTCATGATTCTGTGCATTGTCCTTTTCATTTGGTTTTCCTTTTTGTTGTTTGTTCGAGAGTGCGCCACCGCTGCGAGGGCGGTGACACCTAACGACCAAGCTCAGCGACCGCCGCCGGAAACGCCCGGTCGGCTGCAACAATCGCTGACAACTTACCTGAACCGTCCGCCTGCCCAGCGGGGCGGCGGTTCGCTGCAGCGCTCTGGTTAGGCCAACGGTTTCTTGTCATCTGACTCATCCTCCTCGTAACCGACCTCTCCGGCAACTCCCTCAACGATGGAAAACCTGCGAGTGATGATGGCAAAGAGAATCCCTACAGGGATGCTCGCCCAAATCATGCACATCGAAACGATGTGTCGCCAAGAACCTGCTGGCTCGCCAAGCCAACACGTGCCGAACCCGGCGAGCAACGCCGCCGGGAACAAGCCGTTGAAAACTCGGTGCAACCAAAGAGGCAAATAGCGTTTGTCACTCATGGCGTGTCCGGTGGCCTAACCATTGATTAACAGGTCATTTTGACCTGATAACGCGATATTGGCGGGGTTTTCGGGCAAACTTGACCGGGCCATTATCATTGTCAGTATCGGGCAAAATTGTGCGCAAACGACGATGGCGGGTCAAGGAAAAACCGAGGCCGGAGCGCCGGCGCAGGCGCCCCGGCTGTTGGACCAGGTGCGGGCGGTGATGCGGTTGCACCATTATTCGCTGCACACGGAGCGGGCCTACGTGGACTGGATCAAGCGCTACATCCGGTTTCATCGGATGCGGCGGCGGGAGGACCTGGCGGGCGGGGAGGCGAAGATCGAAGCGTTCTTGACGGGCCTGGCGGTGAATGGGCGGGTGGCGCCGGCGACGCAGAACCAAGCGATGAACGCGCTGGTGTTTCTTTACAAGAAGGTGTTGGAATTGCCTCTGGCCGAGCGGATTGACGCGGTGCGGGCGGAGCGGAAGCCGAACGTGCCGGTGGTGTTGACGCGGGAGGAGGTGGCCCGGGTGGTGCCGTTGGTGGAAGGGGGGCCCAGCTTGTGGTGAAGCTGCTTTATGGCAGCGGGTTGCGCATCATGGAGGCGGTGCGACTGCGGGTCAAGGACCTGGATTTTGGGATGAAACAGGTCGTGGTGCGGGATGGGAAAGGGGAGAAGGACCGGGTGACGCCGTTGTCCGGAGCGCTGATTCCTTTGTTGGAGAACCACTTGCAGAAAGTGAAGGGGATGCATGAGCAGGACCTGGCGGCAGGGCACGGGGCGGTATATCTGCCGCATGCGTTGGAACGGAAGTACCCCAACGCGAATCGGGAATGGGGCTGGCAGTGGGTGTTTCCGGCGCGGGCGTTGTCGACCGACCCGCGCAGCGGGGTGGTGCGGCGGCATCACGTGGAGCCGAGCGTGGTGAACAAGGCGATCAAGGCGGCGGCGCGGCGGGCGGGGCTGACGAAGGTGGTGAGCGCGCACACCTTCCGGCATTCGTTTGCCACCCATCTGCTACAACGGGGGACGGACCTTCGGACGATCCAGGCGTTGCTGGGGCATCAAGACGTGTCCACGACGATGATTTACACGCACATCCTGCAACAGGGCGGCCAGGGCGTTGGCAGTCCGCTGGACAATTGGGGGCGCAAGGACGTGATCAATTTCGGTCTGAAGATTCTAGTAACACAAGCGCACATAAATTGGGCGTGTGTCAGGCCGGGCATCTGGCGGGTTACAGAATTCACTGTCTCGCCGCTTTGCCGGAGCCGCATTGCCCTGTTGCTTCAGCGTTCTCGACATAGCCGCTCAATTAACCGGGCCAGCTGGTCACGATGTGCCAGCAACGGTCGGGGATCGGTGGTGAATCGTGTAAGGTCTCGCGACACGTTCGCCGGCACCCCCAGCAGTGCCCGCGCCCGGGCCAGCCGTTCCGCCCGCGATCCCATCACCCCATTTTTGCCTCGTTCCTCGATCAACGCGCCGACCCGTCTGACTTGCTGATCCAACAGCCAAAAGTACTCGTAGTCTTCCAATCCGTCACGGAGGTTTTCCCAGCGGAGGGAGCTGATCGGCCCGTCCAAGCAGGGCGCGGTGACGGCGTTCGGGTCGCGGCGCGGCGGGTACAGGAACCGGCCATCGCCGTTGCCCCAGGGCAGGCGTGCGCCCCGCGGGGTACCGTAACTGGTCGTCCAGCTCATCGGGTCTTCCCAGGGATTTTGCAGCGTGTCGGGGTAGGCCTCCAGACTGTGCCAGTAGGTGGTGGCCCAAATGAGGATGCCCTGTACGCCGTACTGCCAGGATTGCCACGGCCACAGGCGCAGGGCCGTGCCCGGATGGTCAATAAACAGGCCCAGGTACGGGGCCTTTGGCACGGTGCAGAGATACCACCACACCTCCTCGCCGGCCGCCCGTCGCTCGCGCACCTTCTCCGGGGTCCATTCCGGCGTGAGCGCGCACCAGATGTCCACGTGCCCCAGCAACTCCGGCTCCGGCTGCTCGGTTAACAGGCGTTTGAGCCCGGGCGCGGCGGCGCGAATGCGTTGCTGGCCGGCGATGACAAACTCGTAGTCCTTCGGGTCCGGCTCGTCGAACCAGTAGGTGTAAGCGCGCTCCAGCCAGCCCTTTTCCCGGAGGTGGCGCTCCACCTGTCCGAGATAATCACCAAACAGCCGCGCGTGCTCGGCCGTGCCTTCGCGGAATCCTTCCAGCTCGCCGGGATGCTGGCTGTGAAACGTGCCTCCGCCCATGCCGCGCAGCGGAAGCTGGAAGGCGTTGAAAGGACTGCCACGCTCCAGTCCCTGCCCGTCCAACCAGCGCGCGGCGGCGGCGTCGAAGGCCGTGAAATCCACCTGTGCATGCCGCTGCGTGCCTTCCCCCTCGAAGCGGACCCCGATGGGCGCGTAATCGAAAAACGAGTACGGGCTGACGCGATGCTCGGCGAAGTTTTGGAGGTACTTCTCGAACACGGCCGCCTGGTCGGCGCGGTTGGTGAGCCGGTGGTAGCGGTTGATGGCCCCGGCGCCCAGGCCGAAGGCGCTGCGCAGGTGCGTCTCGCGCGGCAGATCGAAATCGTACACGAGCACCCGCATCGGGACGCGTACCGGCGCCCCGGAGTCGGTCCGCAAGGTGATCTCCGTCTGGTATTCGCCGCCGGGCACGCCGCGCGGGACGTACACGGTGAGCCACAGCGGCTGGTTTACCCCGGCCTCGAGTGTCCGGGGCAGCGCCAACGGGGGCAAGGGATCGGGATACCACCCGCGCCGGCTGCTGGCATCGGTGGGATGCGTCACGGGCACGTAAGCCACCTCGTAAAATTCGAGCTCGATCGGCGCCGCGCGCCCCGTCGGTCCGCGAAACGGACCCACCCGGACTTCCGTCAAGGTCTGCGCCCGCCGGGGACGCAACACCAGTTGCGCCGCCTCGAATTCCCCGCGGGCGGCGCTCAGTCGGACCTCATGGGTGAGCGGTCCGCCCGGCAGGGCTCGCTGCCGCCCCACCTTCCAGCCGCTCTCGCACCACCACAAGTCCAGGTCCGCGCCCCCGGGCAGTAGATATCCGTAGCCGGCGTCTTCCAACATGCCGAATCCGAGAACCGTGCGACCGGCCAGGAGCGCGCGTCCCCGTTCATCGTGAACCGCCACCGTCAACGGATGTTCTCCCGCCCCGGTCAGCCGGACCCTCAGAGGGCAATCCTGGCTGGCGCCCGCGGCCACCTCCAACCGCTGCCCGCGTTCGGCGCGTCCGCTGTCCGGTGGCACGGTGAGTCCGGCGGTGACGCGCAACGGCGCGGGCGCGGGGTTGGTCACGGCGAAGTCGAGGCGCCACTGGCCGTCGGCCTCCGGTCCGGAAAAACCGCGCCAGACAACCAGTCCGGGCGCGGCGGCGGCGGTGATTTCAATAAATCGGGTCTCACCGAACGCTTCGGGCAGCGGCGCATTCACGGTGGCTTCGTAGTCGAGGCGGTTGACCTGCAACGCGGTGTCTGCGGCCGGGGCGCGCAGGCGCAGCCACAGTTCGTCCGTCGGAAACAAGTCCGCGGGCAGCTCCAGCCCGCCGCCGCGATGGCGTTCGTCGAAGCGCCCCAGCAGGGTCCAGAGCGCACCGTCCCGGCCGGCTTCCACCTCGAGCGCGCCGGCCACGTGGTAATTCAGGGAGACATTCACCCGCGCGCGGGTTTGCGCCGCGCCCGGCAGCGCGAAGCGATACACCAGCTCGGCGCCGGGCGAGAACACCCAGCGATCGGTGTTGAAGCGCGCCGTCGCGCGCGCGAGCGGGCGATGATAATTGGCGCCCGTCCAGCCCGGGTTTGCGGAAAAGCCGTAGCGCGTTCCGGCCAGCCACTCTCCCTCGCCGAGTTCGAACGCCGTGCCCCCCGGCCGGGGCACCAAGCGGTGTCCGGCCAGGACCGGCAGCAGCTCCACGTCGTCGAACTCAACGTCGCCCCGCACGTGCCACTGGCCGAGGCGAACGAAATCGTTGGCGACGCCATCGGGTTGACGGAAAACGAAGGCGTACTCGCGCCAGTCGGCCTCGAGCGGAAAATCCCGGTTGACCGCGCCCGTGCCGGAGACGGCCGTGCCTCCGGCAGCACCGGGCAGGCGGCGGCCGCGGAAACGCAGTGCATACAGTGCGCCGGCCCGCAGCGGTAGCGTGTCGGTGAGCCACAGCGAACTGTCCCCGCCCCGGCCGCGCACGCGCAGGACACGGTTGGTTCCCGCCGGTCCGGCAACAGCCCACTGCCCTGCTCCTTCGAGGCGCCAGCCTGCCGGTTCAAGCGCGCCGGCTTCAAAGTTCGGGTTGGGTAGGAGGTTTTGGGCGGCCGCCGTACTGGCGACCCAGCCCAGCGAGCCCAACAGCATCCACGCGGGTGTTTTCATGGCTGGCGCCCCAGTCAATCCCTGTCGCGTCATCGCGGCAAGCTCTGGACGCGGCTGGAAACCAGCAGGATTGAGGACCGGTGGTTGGGTATTGGCAATTGAGGAATCGCGGATAGTGAACGGGGTTGTGGAGTTGAGCTTTTTCACCAGTCACCACTCACCATCCCCCAATCTCCATTTACCCTTCCCTCTTTGCTCCATCCACCACCGGTTCTGCCTCTTCCGCTTGAAGGAAATGCCTTGCTCAGCCCGGCGGGGGCGGCAGCCTGCGGCGGTGTCCTTGCGCAAACAGGGCATCTGGCTGGCGGTGGGCGCGTACGCCTTGTGGGGCGTGCTGCCGGTTTATTGGAAGGCGGTGCAGACAGTGCCGGCGCTGGAAATCCTCGCTCACCGCATCGTGTGGTCGCTGGTGTTTCTGGCCGGATTGTTGTCGCTCCAGGGAGGCTGGACAGAATTGCGGCGGGCGCTGACGCCTCGAACCGCGGGCGTGTACGCGCGCGCCGCGGCGCTGCTCTCGGTCAACTGGCTGACCTACATCTGGGCGGTGAACGCGGGGCGGATTGTGGAAACCAGTCTGGGCTATTTTATCAACCCTCTGGTGACCGTGATCTTGGGCGTACTGGTCCTGCGGGAGCGGCTGCGCCGGCTGCAGGCGCTGTGCGTGGCCCTGGCGGCGCTGGGGGTGGGATATCTGACCTGGCATCACGGGGAGCTGCCCTGGGTGGCGTTGGTGCTGGCCGGGAGTTTCGCCTGGTATGGCTTGCTCAAGAAAACGGCGCCGTTGCCCACGGTGCACGGGCTGACTTTGGAAACGGCGCTGCTGGCTCTGCCGGCGCTGGGCGTGTTGCTCTGGCGGGAGGCGCTGGGGCGGGCGGCCTTCGGTCATGCCGGACCGGGCGTCACGTTGTTGCTGGGCTTCACCGGCGTGGTCACGGCGCTGCCCTTGTTGTTGTTTGCGGCGGGGGCCCGGCGGGTGAGTCTGGCCACGCTGGGCCTGCTGCAATATCTGGCGCCAACCGGCCAGTTGCTCCTCGGGGTGTGGGCGTATAACGAGCCTTTTGGCCGTGCGCGGTCGGTGGGGTTCGGCCTAATCTGGCTCGCGCTGCTGGCGTACACCATCGAGGGGTGGTGGCGCGCGCGGGCCGCCGTGCGACCCGCCCTGTGAGCTGAGCCGTCGGCGCCGGACGTCCGAACCCGTGCAGATGTCCTCCTCAGGGCAGCCCTTCGGCCTGCAAGCGCAGGAAAACCTCTTCGCCCAGCAGTTGACGCAGGGTGGTCAGGTGCGCGGTGTACAGCTCGGCCAGCTCACGGGACCGGTCCTCCGGGCTGAGGGAAGGATCACTGAGCACCCGCTGGCGCTCAGCCTGGGCCAGTTGATTCACCTGGTAGAGGGGAATGAGCTGTTCGGGTTGCACTCCGGCCTTTTCGGCCAGGGAGCGGGTCTGCCGGAAGAGCGGGTCCTGGAGCAGCCGATAATGCGCGTAACGGGCCGGCCCCAGCGCGCGCTCGAGCGCCGCCTCGTGTTCCCGCGCCAGGACGGCCAGGCGCCGCAACTCAGCGTCGGGGTCGGCCAGTGGGGCTTCGCCGAGTCGGCTTTCCAGTTGTTCCTGCGCGCGGAAGAGGGCGCGGAATTCCTCCGGCGTGGCGTTGAACCCGCGCAGGCTGGCCCGGAGACGGTCCGCCCGGGGCGAGTAACGCAACTGGTATTCCTCCAGTTGCTCGGGGGTTAGGAGGCGGGCGAGTTCCTCCCGGGTCTCGCGCTCGGCCTGCTGGCGTTCGAGGTCGGTAAGTGGGGTGCCGCGCTCCCGCGCCGCCGCCTCGAGTTCAGCCAGCCGTCGGGCGGCGCGTTGCTCGATTTCGCGGAGTTGACGTCGCGTTTCCGGGGCAATGCCGCCCAGGATTTCCCCGTCCAGGGGGCGGGCTTGCTCCTCTTCCAGCAGGGCGATACGGCGCGTTTGCCAGTCGGGTCCCAGCAGGGTGGCCAGAAGGATTTGGCGTTCGGCTTCCAGCTCTTTCAGGCGGGTCTCGGCCTCCCGCACCAGCTCGGGGTCGGGGTCGGAGCGCCACCATTCCCGTCGCGGGTTGGGCACTTCCGCGGCGCGGCGGGCGGCAAACAGGGCGTTGACGTCGGCGAGGATGATGTCCTGCACGGTGGTCTCCGGACATCCGAAGGCGCGCAGGTTGCGCACGTAGGTCTGGTAATCCTCGGATTCAAGGTCCGCCCAGGTGAGCAGGCGCGGGCTGATGATGACGTTGGTGCGCACCGGTCGGAGCAGGTTGGTGACCACCGTGCGGGGAACGACGAGGCGCGGCGCCGGGGTGACGGGCTGGAGGGCCTGCCACCACAGCACCAGCAAGCACGCGTTCAGCCCCACCGACACGGCCAGCCAGATCACCAGCCAACGGGCGCGCATGAATTATTTCTGCGCCCGGCCACCCACCGGGGCAATGGCAAAAAAGCCTCACCGCACCGGGCGCCCGGCAGGGAGGCCCAACCGTCTCGGTTTGACTGCCGGCGTGCCGACCGGTCCGGCGCCGCGACACCGGGAACATCGGTCCCTGTGGACAAGGCCCGCCCGGATTGGGCTCGGTGATTCGGCCGGCGCGGCGCGGGATCGCCGTTTACTGGGGTTCCTTGATCAGGGCGATGAACTGCTTCATCGCCGTGGACAGGACCTTGTTCTTCTTGTGCAAGATGGCCAGCGGGCGGGACAGATCGGCGTCGCTGATTTCCACGGAAGCGAGGGTGCCGTCCTTGACCTCCTCCTGCACGCAGGTCTTGGGGACGATGGAGACCCCGGCGTCAATCTCGACCGCGCGCTTCACGGTCTCGACATTGTCGAACTCCATGACCGGGAGCACGTGCACGCCGTGTTCCCGGAAGGCCTTGTCCAGCGCCTTGCGGGTGGGGATGTCGGTCTCGAAGGCCACGAACTTCTGCCCGCTCAGGACGCTCATCTTGACGGTTTTGTTTTTCGCCAGGGGATGCTCGGGATGGCAGATGAGCACCATGGGCTCGCGGCGCAGCGGAATGATCTCCAGCTTCGGGTCGCGCACGGGATAGGCCACCAGGCCCAGGTCCACCACGTTGCCCAGCACGTCCTCGTACACCTGGTTGGACCGGCGGTATTCGACGTGGACGTTAACCGTGGGATAATTCTTGAGGTAACGCTTGATGTAGGGGGGCAGGATGTGCAGGCCGATGCTGTAGATGGTGGCCACCCGCACCGTGCCGGAAATGATGTTCTTCAGTTCCTGCATCTGGCTGTGGAGCCGCTCGTAGATCTGCACGATTTCCTTGCTGGCGCGGTAGAGCAGTTCGCCTTCCCGCGTCAGCCGGAACTTCTTTTTGCTCCGCTCGATCAGCAGCGCCTTGAACTGCCGCTCCAGGGAACTGACCTGTTGGCTGACCGCCGACTGGGTAATGTGATTGATCTGAGCCGCTTTGGTGAAGCTCTCCGTTTCCGTCAGGTCGCAAAAGACCTTCAAACTCTCGATTTGCATGAGGAAAGTTGAACCGGTCCGTGACCCCCTGTCAACTGTTTTAATGCCGGCATGAACCCGGCGAGTGCCGCTCGGGTCTTTTTGCTCGTCCCTGTCCCCCGGGACGGGGCGGCGCCTGTTGCTCACCCGCGCCTCCGGCTGGCGAGCGCGCAGGCCCCGGGCGTGCTTTTCCGGCTTCCCGATCGGGTTGAAATCGCCGGTGGCAGCCGCGGAGAACGGGGGCACGTCGGTGCCGAGTGCCGTGGTCGGTCGGCGGGCGAACCCGTGTTCTGGTTGGGGCGGGTCCCGGCCTTAGAAGTCCCCGACAGTCTCGGGAACGTTACGAAATCGAGGCAGCAGGGGGCGTGGTGGAGGAATCCGCCCGGCGCAGGTCCGCCACGCACTCGACATGCTGGGTTTGGGGAAACATGTCCAACGGGGTGATGTGAACCAGCCGGTAGGCGTCTTCCGTGCACAGCAGCCTGAGGTCCCGCGCCAGCGTGGCGGGGTGACAGGAGACATAAAGGATTTGCGCCGACCGTGCTTGTCGCAACGCGGCCAGCACAGACGGCGCGCAGCCCACGCGCGGCGGGTCCAGGAGCACGGTAGTGTGTTCCGGGACAAACCGAGCCAGCAACTCCGGGAGCCGCTCCTCGGCCGCGCCAGCCACGAAGTCGCCGTTGGTTACGTTGCGGGATGTGGCGTTGCGCCGGGCCGCCGCGATCGCCCGGCGGTCCACTTCCACGCCGGCGAAGGATTCCACCGCGGCGGCCAGCTCAAGTGCGAAAAACCCGACGCCGCAAAAGACGTCCACCAGGTGGCGTGTTCCGGCCCGGGTCAGCCGGTCGCGCACGGTGTTCACCAGCTCGGGTAGCAGGTGAAAGTTGTTTTGGAAAAACGAGTCCGGAGGGACCTCCCAATCCGCGGGCGGCAGGCGCAGCACGACCTTCAACCCGCCCCGTGGCGGCGGCCGGGCGCGGACTGCGCGGATTTGCTCATTGAGGGCCGGCTCGGCGATCGGGCATTCCTCCACGTCCACCACCAGGCGGCAGTCGTGGCGGAGGTACCCGATGACCAGGCGCTGTTCGGGCTTGTTCCACTGGCTGCGGAGCATGAGGCGGTTGCGGTAGCCGTAGGGCGCCGGACAGGGGATCACCGGTGCCACAACTGCGGGATCGAACCCGCCCAGCCGCCGGAGCAAATCGCTCACCTGGCGGTGCTTGACGCGCAGTTGCTCCGCGTAGGCCAGGTGCTGGTACTGGCAGCCGCCGCATTGTCCGAAGTACCGGCAGCGCGGGTCCACCCGCCAGGGCGAGGGAGTCAACACCCGCCGCAGACGCGCCCGGGCGAAGTTTTTCTTCACTTCGGTGATTTCGAGTTCCACCTCCTCGCCCGCAATGACAAAGGGGACGAAAACAACGAAGCCCTCGACCCGCGTCACCCCCTCGCCGCCGAAGGCCACGTCCTCGACGATCGCAACCAGCCGCCGGCCCGGTTCCAACGGGAGCGGCTGAGGAGTGGACGCTTCCGACATGAAAACAGACGTCGGCGAATGGCTGTTTATCGGAGCGCGCGCGCGGCGATGTCGCGCCGGTAGTGCGCCCCCTCAAAATGAATCCGCTCGACCGCCGCGTAGGCCGCGTCCCGCGCCTCCCGCAGGGAGGGGGCCAGCGCGGTCACGCCGAGCACCCGCCCGCCGCTGGTCACAACGCGCCCGTTCACCAACGTGGTGCCAGCGTGGAAGACCTTCACGCCGGGCTGGCGTGCGGCCTCTTCCAGTCCCTGAATGACTTTGCCTTTGGCGTAGCTGCCGGGATACCCGGCAGAAGTCATGACCACGCACACGGCCGCTTGGGCGCTCCAGCGCAGGGACGCGGCGTCAAGGGTGCCGTTCACGCAGGCCTCGAGCAATTCCAGCAGGTCGTTCTCGAGCCGGGGCAGGTACACCTGCGTCTCCGGGTCGCCGAAGCGGGCGTTGAACTCCAGCACCCGCGGGCCGTTTGGGGTGAGCATCAGTCCCGGGTAGAGCAGTCCGCGGAATTCTATGCCCTCGGCGGCGCAGCCGCGAAGCCACGGCTGGATGATGTCGCGCTCGGCCTGTGCCAAGTGGAAGTCGGTCAAAAAGGGCGTGGGAGAGTAGGCGCCCATGCCGCCGGTGTTCGGGCCGGCGTCGCCGTCCAGCGCGCGTTTGTGATCCTGGGAAGTGGGAAAGAGCTTCGCCACGCGCCCGTCGCACAGTACATGCAGGGAAATCTCGGTGCCCTCAAGCAGTTCCTGAATGACCACCTGGCGGCCGGCATCACCGAAGAGGCGTTTTTCGAGCATTTGCTCGATGGCGGCGTCGGCCTGGGCCATGTCGCGGCACACGATGACCCCCTTGCCGAGAGCCAGGCCGTCGGCCTTGACGGCGCAGCGTCCGCCCAGCTCGGCGGCAAAGCGGATGCTCTGCTGCACATACTGCACGCCGTAGGCGGAGCCGTTGGGACCCATCATGGGATAGGAACCGTCAATTTGAGAAACGGACAACCCCTTTGATTCCAGGTAACGGCGCAAGGCCCGCGGATTACTTTGAAGAGAAATGGCCGGATCGTAGCCCATTTCTTGGATAAAATCCTGTCCGTTGATGACGGCGAACTCCACATGTTTGA
>FWWM01012944.1_pt1 | contig 13674 bp, 13 predicted proteins | sample 2228351 | NCBI WGS metagenome assembly FWWM01 (sample SAMEA103939774, study PRJEB20133) | metagenome | reverse complement strand
TCGTCCGAGATGCCACCATGCGCTGGGATCGCGTCGTGGTCGTCACGTCCGCGATGGGCAAGTCGTCCGACCCGCGCGACACCGTCAAAGTCACGGATTTGCTATTGAACGCGGCGCGATCGGCCGCCGCCGGCGATGGCGAGAGCTATCCACGCGCCCGCCGCATGCTCGCCGACAAACATCACGCGGCAATCGAAGCGACCATCCACAACGCCGATGAACGCCAACGCATCGGCGACGAGGTAGACCATCTGCTCAGCGGCTTCGAGATGTTGTGCGCCAGCGTGCGCGTGCTGGGCGAAGTGACCCCGCGCGCACTCGACGCCATCGCCGGCCTGGGCGAGCGCATGGCCGCTCGCATCCTGGCCGGCGCGATCCGCAGCCTCGGCGTCATGGCCGAACCGCTCGACGCGACCGACTTCATCATCACCACCGACCGCTACCAATCAGCCACGCCGTTGATGGGCCCAACCCGCGAGCGAACGCTCGCCCGGCTGATGCCTCTGCTGCAGTCCGGCGTGGTGCCGGTCGTCACCGGCTTCATCGGCGCCACCCAGGCCGGCGTGCCCACCACGCTCGGGCGCGGCGGCAGCGATTACAGCGCCAGCATCATCGCAGCAGCGCTCGACGCCGACGAAGTCTATAACTACACCGACGTAGATGGGGTCCTGACAAGCGACCCGCGCATCGTGCCCGACGCGCGCACCATCGAAGTGCTCACCGCACAGGAGATGAGCGAGATGGCTTACTTCGGCGCCTCGGTGCTACATCCGATGACGATCGCCCCCCTCGTCGAGAAGAACATCCCCCTGCGGGTCAAGAACACCTTCAACCCCACGCACCCCGGCACGCTGATCGTGCATCACAACGAATCCGCACCAAGCAGCAGCGTGATCAAGGCAGTGACAGCCATCAAAGACGTGAGCATGATGACCGTATCGGGCGGCGGGTTGAAAGGCGTACCCGGCATCGCCGGTCGGACGTTCATGGCGGTGGCGCGCACGAACACCAGCGTGTTGATGATCTCGCAGGCGTCATCCGAGCAGAACATCTGCTTCGTCATTCCCAGGACGGCTGCGCCGGCCGTGGCCGCCGAGTTGAGCGCCGAGTTCAGCCACGAGATGGAGCACGGCGAGATCAACCCCATCGAGACCTTCGACGAGGCTTCCATCATCACGGCTGTAGGCATGGGCATCAGCGAGACCCCCGGCGTGAGTGGTCGCGTGTTCAGTGCGCTGGGTGCGCAGAACATCAACGTATTCGCCATCGCCCAGGGATCATCCGAATGCGCGATCAGCATGATCGTCGCCGCCGATCGCTGCGACGAAGCAGTGCGCGCACTGCACACGTTGACCAGGGGTTGAGGCTGCCCTCAGAGCGATACGCCTTCCCCCTATGATCGGAGTAAGCAAGACATCAATTGGAGGAGCAAACACATGATTAACTGGAAAGCTTTGGTCGCCGAGTTCATCGGCACATTCACGCTGGTCTTCATCGGGTCGGCGTCGGTGTGGTTCGCCAAGACAGCCGCGGGCTATGCGGGTGGCACCCTGGTTCCGGCATTTGCCCACGGCCTCGCCATCATCTTCGCCGCCTATTCCATCGGGAAGATCAGCGGCGCACATCTGAACCCGGCCGTGACGACCGCCATCGCCATCGCTGGCGGCATCGACTGGGTGAAAGCGGCCATGTACATCGTCACGCAGTTCATCGCTGCGCTGGTGGCCGCGCTGGTGTTGAATGGCATCTTGTTGCCGGTGACGCAGGACGGCGTCACCAGCGCCGCCGCGAACTTCTTCGGAGCGTTCAGCTACAACACGGCCGTCACCACGTCCATCGGCGCGCTGTTCACCGAAGCGATCCTGACTTTCTTCCTGGCATTCGTGGTCGTGATGGGCGCGGTCTATGGCAAAGCCGGTGACTTCGCCGGCCTGGCCATCGGCCTGACGCTGGCGATGGCCATTGCAGGTGGCGGCGGGATCAGCGAGGCCTCGCTCAACCCGGCGCGCTCGATTGGCCCGGCGATCGTGGCCGGCAACCTGAGCAACATCTGGATCTACATCATCGGCCCGGTCCTCGGCGCTGCGGTCGCGGCTGCGATCGCGCGCTACGTGCTCAACCCGACGACACCGGAGCGCACCCCACCGACCAGGAACACCGGCCGCCGCTGAGGCGCACCGCACGTCGAGCACGACGACCACGGAGGCGCGCAACTGCGATACACTTGGCCGCGCGCCTTCGTGGTCGTTTTTGTCTGCCTTTCGTCCGCATGAAGAAGTCTTTCGTCGCGCTCGTCGGCCGCCCGAACGTCGGCAAGAGCACCCTGTTCAACCGGCTCATCGGTGAACGCCTGTCTGTGGTGGACGATCGCCCCGGCACCACACGGGATCGCATCCAGGCAACGGTGACCTGGCGCGGCGTCGAATTCACCCTGGTGGACACCGGCGGCATCGAGCCGCTGGAGCCGCTCCGCAACCAGGACAGGCGAGTGTTGGCCGAGGCGTCGGCCGATTTCGTGCACGAGATCCGCGAGCAGGCCGAGATCGCCATCGCCGAAGCAGACGTGATCGTGTTCACCGTGGACGCGCAGGCTGGGCTCACAGCAGCCGACGAAGCGGTGGCGGAAATCCTGCGCAAACTGGTCGGCCGGCGCCAACGCCAGGGCAAGCCGGTGCCGCCCATCATCATCGCAGCAAGCAAAGCCGAAGCTCAGGCACCGCGCGATGCGAGCGTCGAGTTCTACAAACTTGGCCTGGGCGAGGTCTATGCTGTGAGCGGCATTCATGGCAGTGGCACAGGCGACCTGCTCGACGCCATCGTCGCAGCCATCCCACCCCAGCCGGCCGAGGAAAAGCCCGACGAGTCGGTCAAGATCGCGCTGGCGGGCCGTCCCAATGTCGGCAAGTCTTCGTTGTTCAATTGTCTGATCGGCGAAGAACGGGTGATCGTGAGCGACGTGCCGGGCACCACGCGCGACGCAATCGACACATTGATCGAATTCGTGGAAAGCGAACCGTCGAGCCCGGATGGGGAGGCGCCTGCCGATGCCGGGCCCTCTGACCTCCACGCAACCCAGATCACGCTCATAGACACCGCCGGCATCCGCAAGCGCGGCAGCATCACGCCAGGCGTGGAGAAGTGGAGCGTGCTGCGCGCGTTCAAAGCCGTGGAACGCAGCGACGTGGCGTTGTTGTTGCTCGACGCTACCGAGGGCATCGTCGCTCAGGACGAGCACATCGCCGGCTACATCCTGGACGAGAACAAAGGCGTGGTCGTCGTGGTCAACAAGTGGGACTTGATCGAGAGCGCGGAGAAAGTGGCTCGCACAGCGAAACCGGTGACGGGGCTGGGTCTGCTGACGACGAAGATGCAGGATTTCCTGCAGCTGGTGCAGACGCGGCTGAACTTCATGGCCTACGTGCCGGTGCTGTTCGTCAGCGCCAAAACTGGCTTTCGCACTGACCAGATCCTGCCGACTGCCCTACGGGTGAACGAAGCGCGCTCCATGCGCATTTCGACCAGCGACCTGATGCGCATCGTGCGCGATGCCAGCGAGCGGCACGCGCCACCAACCCGCGGCGGCAAGCGCTTGAAGATCTACATGGCCACTCAGGTCGGTGTGAACCCGCCCACGTTCGTCTTCCACGTCAACGACACCCAGCTGGTGCACTTTACCTACGAGCGCTTTCTGGAGAACCGGCTGCGCGACGAATTCACCTTTTTGGGCACGCCGATCCGGCTGATCTTCCGCGGACGAAAGAACTAAACGGTTAGTCGAAGCCCGGCAAGCCGAGCGCGGCAAGGACGGCAACGACCACCGGCCCGATCACCAGCGCCGGCAAGTAGTTCGCCAGGCGGATCTTCTTCAGATCGAGCAGGGTGAGGCCGATGCCGATGATCAGCAACGCACCGGTGGCCGACAACACGGCCAGCATGGACGAGGTGAACACGCCCTGCATCTGGCCGGCCAGCAGCGCGATACCACCTTGCACCACCACGATGGTGATGATCGAAAAGCCCACGCCGATGCCGAGCGAGGCAGCAAACGCCAGCGCGGCGAAGCCGTCGAGGGTGCTCTTGATGGCCAGCAACGAGAAGTCGCCCTTCAAGCCGTCCTGGAGTGAGCCGAGGATGGTCATCGGCCCGACGCAGAACACCAGGCTGGCTACGATGTAGCCGCGGATGAAGCGAGTGGTGCTCTCGGCATCGTCGCTCCTGGCGAAGCGACGCTCCAGCGCCGCGCCGAAGCGGTGCAAAGCCCCGTCGATGTCCAACAGCTCACCGACGATTCCGCCGAACAGGATGCTGAGCAGGATGACGATGAACTTGAACGGCACGTTCTGCTGTCCGGCCATGGCGTCCACCACATTCAAAATCGCGTAGCCGATGGTGCTGAAGCCCAGGCCGGTGAGCACCGTCTCGCGCATCCGCTCTGGCAGACGGTTGCCCAACATCACGCCCAGGGCAGTGCCGATCAGGACCGTAAAGACGTTCAGGATCGTGCCGACCATGCGCTACTCGCGAATTTCCCTCACTTTGAGTTCGGCGCGATCGAGGAGTTGAGCGCAGTGAGCGACGAGCCGTTGGCCGCGCGCATAGAGCTCGAGGGATTGGTCGAGGGGCAGATCACCGTGTTCGAGCCGGGCGACGATGTCCTCGAGCTGACGAAAAGCCTGCTCGAACGTAAGCTGTTCGATGGCAGGTTCGGCGGTTTCCTTCTTGGCCATGAGGGAATGTTACTGCATCGCGCAAGGAACGAGGGGGCCTTTCAGCAAGGATCATTGGAGGTGGGGCAAACATTCACCCTTCACAGCACGCGCCCATTCCCCCAGCGCACTGCTTTTCGATTCGAACCCGGACGCACCGGGACATATCGCTCCATCGGCTAAAATGATTTCGCGCGAGGGCGGATGCGTCCCGGTGGGCGCCCTGGTCTTCAAAACCAGTGGCAGGTTGCTCGGCAAGCTGCGGTGAGTTCGACTCTCATTCGCCCTCGTCTTGCACAGCCGGTCGGAGCGTCCACTGGCGTCCGGCCCTGGCGACGGGCGCTTACTCGGCGAACTCGTCCGAGCCTTCGTCCTCTTCGCCCGCCTCCGGCTTGGTCGTCGGAGCAAACTGGGCTGCCTGCCCTTTGGCGATGGATTCGCGCACCTGGGCCTCAATTCTGGCAGCGACGTCCGGATGCTCGGCAAGATACGCCTTGGCGTTCTCGCGGCCCTGGCCGATGCGCGAGCCTTCGTACATGAAGAACGTGCCGCGCTTCTCGACGATGCTCATGCTGGTCGCCACATCCAGCATATCGCCCAGCGTGCTGATGCCTTCGTTGTACATGATATCGAACTCGGCCTCCTTGAAGGGCGGCGCCACCTTGTTCTTGGTCACGCGCACGCGGGTGCGGCTGCCGGTCACTTCCCCACCCGACTTGATGGCCTGCACCCGACGCACATCGAGGCGCACCGAAGCATAGAAACGCAGGGCCATGCCGCCGGTGGTGGTCTCCGGGTTACCGAACATGATGCCAATCTTCTGGCGGAGCTGATTGGTGAAGATGATGGCGGTGTTGGTTTGCTTGATCACGCCGGCCAGCCGCCTAAGGGCTTTGCTCATCAAACGCGCCTGAACGCCCGGCTGCATGTCGGTGATCTCGCCCTCGATCTCGGCCTTCGGCACCAGGGCGGCCACGGAATCGATCACCACGACGTCAATCGCGTTGGAGCGGATGAGTTGCTCGGCGATGTCGAATGCCTGCTCGCCCGTGTCAGGCTGGGAGATCAACAGGTCATCCACGTTCACGCCACAGCGCGCGGCATAAGCCGGGTCGAGGGCGTGTTCCATGTCTATGTAAGCAGCAATGCCGCCGCGCTTCTGCGCCTGCGCGACCACGTGCTGGCAGATGGTGGTCTTGCCCGACGACTCCGGGCCGTAGATCTCGGTGATACGCCCACGCGGGATTCCGCCAACGCCCAGTGCGATATCGAGCGCCAGGCTGCCGGTTGGGATGACGTCCACGTTCAGTTGGGAGGCTTCCCCCAGGCGCATGACCGCGCCGTCGCCGTGGGCCTTGAGGATGGAGGCGAGCGCGATATCGAGCGCCTTCTTCTTTGCATCTGCTGCCATTTTTCTTCTCCTTGGAACGCTGCCGAACGTCCGCTGACCGCGAGCGGGCGCGTAGTCGAACAACTGTTCTAATTATAGCGCACCTACACGAACGGGCAAGGGCACGTGCGCTTTCAGCGCAGGGCGAGTTGTTCTCGCTCCGGGCCGACGCTGGCCATCGTCACCGGCACACCGGCCAACGACTCGATCCGCGCGATGTAGGCGCGCGCCTGGGCCGGCAGATCGGTAAAACGGCGCGCGGCCGTGACATCTTCCGTCCAGCCGGGCAGCGCTTCGTAGATCGGCTCGCACTGCGCCAGCACCGCGCTGTCCTGCGGGAAGTCCTCCAGGCGCTCCCCGCGATGCGAATAGGCGACGCAGATGTGCAGCGGGTCGAGGCCGGTCAGGATGTCGAGCTTGGTCAACGCCAGCTCGGTCAAACCATTCATCTGCACGGCATAGCGCAACGCGACGGCGTCGAACCACCCCACCCTGCGCGCCCGGCCGGTCGTCGCGCCGTACTCATCCCACGGGTTGGCACCGGTGCCTCTCAGCCGCAGGGCCAGCTCGCCGTCCAGCTCGGTGACGAACGGCCCGGCACCGACGCGCGTGCAGAACGCCTTCGCCATGCCCACCACGCGCGTGATAGCCTGCGCGGGCACGCCCAGACCAGTGAGCACACCGCCGACCGTGGCGCTGGACGAGGTGACGAATGGATAGGTGCCGTGGTCAATGTCGAGCATGACCGCCTGCGCGCCCTCGGCCAGCACGCGCTTTCCCTCCGCCAGCGCACGATGCAAGGTGCGAAAGGTGTTGGCCAGGTAGGGTGCGACGCGCTGCGCAGCCGCCGCATATTCAGCTGCGGCAGCGTGCGCATCCAGCGGTGGGCGCGCATACTCGCGCTCCAATATCCGATTGACGCGCTGCGTGTGCTCGTATACGGCCTCAGCAAAGCGCTCCGGCTCGCGCATCCACCCAGCGCGCAGGCCGATGCGAGCCGCCTTATCGCTGTAGGCGAAGCCGATGCCGCGCTGGGTGGTACCGATGCCGCCCTGCGTGGCCTCGCGAGCGGCATCGAGCGCGATGTGACCCGGCAGGATAACGTGCGCGGCCTCGCTGATCTGCAGGTTATCGGGGGTGACCGGAAACCCGGCCGCAGCGACCTCATCGCGCTCCTTCAAGAAATTGATGGGGTTGAGCACGACGCCGTTGCCGATGATGTTCAGGCAACGTTCACGGAAGATGCCGGCCGGCAGCAGGTGCAGTTTGAACACGGCGCTGCCGATGGTAATGGTGTGGCCGGCGTTGTCGCCGCCGTTGAAGCGAGCGACGATGTCCGCGTCTTCGGCTAGTGCATCGGTAATCCGGCCCTTCCCTTCATCGCCCCATTGGGCGCCAAGTAGAACAGTGATGGACATGGGTAGCTCGATATTGTGCGTGTGTCCAACGCGCAGTTTGCAACATGCAACGCAGTGGGTGCTTCAGGCGTCGTATCCGCCCATCTTCGCCTCCAGCTCGGCCAGGCCAGCTTCGACTTCGTCGCGCGGCAGGCCACCCAGGAGCAGTTCATGATCCCTGAGCTGCAACAGCCGCTCGTAGAAGGCGATGCCGGCGGCGATCAACGATTCGTCGTCCGGCGCTGCCTCCAACAGATGATACAGATCATCTTCGGCATCGGCATACCGACGGGTGCGCTCGTGGTAGCGGAACAGGCGTTCGCGCGTCTCGAACGGCACATCGAAGTGCTCCAGCTTCTCGACGAGCGCATCGATCCGCTCGGTGTAATCTTTCGAGGTGCCGAAGGGCTGTCGCAGCAGCGCTTCGGTCAACACGTTTGCGGCTTTCAGATAGCAGGCCTGTGCCATGTCGTATTCGCCGGCCAGAGCGTGCCAGTCGCCGTCAGCAGACAGCAGATCGCCCAGCACGACGCTCTTGTCCATATCGCCAACCTGAGTGAGGCCGGTGGCCAGGATGAGGTAGTCGTCGGGCGCATCGCGCGCGAATTGTGGGTCCAGGCCCAGCACCTCGCGGTAGGCCAGGTCGAGCTGTTCGCGGGCCTCCGCCTGTCGGTTCTCGCTCAGCAGTTGCTTGAGCGCGAGCAGGAACTCGCCGAACTGCTCGATCATTCGCTTGATGTAGTCTTGAGAATAGCGCATGTCGGTCTACACCTTCGCACAGTGATGATGGTTCGTCACCGCATACGTCCGCAGAGGCGGAGATCATCGCAAGCCGTTGAGCGCGGCGAAGGTCGCGATCAGTTCTTCCACCGGCGCCTCTTCTTCCGGGCATGGGCCGAGCGGGTCTTCGACGTCGGCCAGGTTGCCCTGCATGATGCGCAGCGTGTTGAGCACGCCGTAGCTCAACGCCTGCAGGTCATAGCCTCCTTCAAGCACAACGACCATGCGCCCTCCGCACAGCGCATCGCTCAGCTCGCACAGCACGCGGACCATGCGCGCGAAGCCGGCCAGTGAAACCTGCATGTGCGCGAGAGGATCGCGCCAGTGAGCATCGAAGCCGGCCGACACCAGCAGCAGGTTCGGTTTGAAGCGCTGCGCTGCCGGAACAAGGATCTCGTCGAAGACGAGCGCGTAGCCGAAATCGCCCGCCCCAGGCGGCAGGGGCACGTTGATGGTCGCTCCTCGCCCGGAGCCACGACCACGCTCGTCGGCTGCGCCGGTCCCGGGATACATCCAGCCGTATTCGTGCACCGAGGCGTAGAGCACGCGCGGATCGTCGTAGAAGAGGGCCTGCGTGCCGTTGCCATGATGCACGTCGAAGTCCACGATCATGACACGCTCCGGCCGGGCGTTGCGGTGATTGCGGACCGCCGATGGGGACCACGCGTAGTCATCTACCGCGTCGATGTCGTCGAGGGCATGTTTGGCCGCAAATGCGACGTTGTTGAACAGGCAAAACCCTTCGCCGTGATCGGCAAAGGCGTGATGTCCGGGTGGTCGAACGAGTGCGAAGGCGCGTTGCACCACGCCCTTCATCACCGCCTCGGCTGCCGCCAGGCTGGCGCCGACGGCCATGGCCGCTGCGTCGAAGGACGCCGCGTTGAGGTAAGTGTCGGGGTTGAGCGCGCCGCGCCCCCGCTCGCTGATCGCATACACCTTCGAGACGTAAAGCGGCGCATGCAACGCGGTCAACTGCTCGAAGGTGGCAGCCCTGAAGGGCAATGCCGCCAGCGACGCCAGCGCGTCTCGCTCGCGAAGCAGGGTCATGATCGCCCGCAGGCGCTGGGCGTTCTCGGGATGGCCCGGTAGATCGTGCTCCAGGAAGATGGGATCGTAGAGGTAACCAACCGACGGCATCGCAATCACTTACCCGCACCGACGAGTGAGCGACGGCGCTTGGCAGGGTCCTGCAAAACGGATACCACCAGCAAGCTGCCGACGATCAGGATGACGGCGTTGGCCAGGAACGGCCCGGCGCGGTCCCAATCATAGAGCACGCCCATCACCAACGGCCCGAATACCTGACCCATGGACTGGGCGAGCGTATATAAGCCAAAGCCGATGCCGCGCTGTTTGCCGCCGGTCATATCGGCGACCATCGCCTGCTCGGCCGGCACCGCGGCGGCGTAACATGCCGCCTCGAGGGTGGCAAACAGCATGAGTGCCAAGATGGCCAGGCTGACGGCCGGGAAGACCATGCTCAGGAATGGGATGGTGAGCGAAAACAGGCCGCTCATCGTCAAACCAACCACCATGGGCGGCTTGCGCCCCACCCGATCTGCCACCCGACCGAGCCGCGAAGGCAAGAACGCCCAGATCAACGCCGCCGGGATGTAGGCCATGGCGATCAAAAGCAGGTTCTGCGTCAGATGATCCTGGATGAAGACCAGGATGAACGGCGCCAGGCCATACGACGAAGCCGTGGTCAGCATGACGATCGCCATCAGCACATACAGTTGGGGATCTAGCTTTTGCCGGGTTCGATCCTCCCGCTCGGCCTCGATCAGCGCGTATTTGCGCGTCTCCGGCACGATCCGGATGGCCAGGGTGAAGGCAACCAACGCGCCGAGCGCGTACACCAGGAAGATCACAGACCACACCGTTTGATTCAAGCGCAACCCGTGTGTGGGGTCGAACCCGAACAACAGCAGAATGGGAACAGCGATCAGGCCGCCATATAGCCCGCCCCGGTATTGCGCTTCTTCCGTGTAGCCGAAGCTCGATCCGCGGCCGGTTTGCCGGGCGAGGTCCGCCGTAATGGTGTAGGAGGCAAGCAGCATCGTGCCCAGCCCGAACCCCTGGACGGTGCGGGCGATGAAGAGCATGGTCACCGCAAACGACGCATCCGTTCGAATGAGCGTCTCACCGATCGTGAAGTCGAATTCTCGGGCGAAGATGAACAGCACCATCGCCAGAAACAGGATGCCGACGCCAAGGCACAAAAAGAACTTGCGGCCATAAAGGTCCATGCTGCGGCCGATGATCGGCCGGGCAATGGCCATCATCAGCGCGGGGATCGCGAAGAGCAAGCCCTTCTCCAGGCCACTGGCGTTGAAGTTGCTCGAGTAGATCGGCAACGCAACGACCAGCGCAGAGGTGGCGAGTGAAGCAAAACGGATGACTGTCTGCAGCCGGTGTAGATTGCGGTGAGCCTCGAGAAGCGGAGTGGGGATCGGCACAGTCTCCTTAACCGCAGTAAGCTCATCCTGTGTGCTTTCGATTGTCTGCTGCATTGGGCGTGCATTGTAACCGCACATGTTCAGCGGTTGGAAAGCATCGGCTCTGGCCGGCAGCAGGCGGACACATCGCCTTTCGCCCTCGCCTCGAATGCACCCTTGCGATTGGCGCTCACTATAATGACGGCGTGGCGCTACGAAAGCTCGGCTGGCATGCATTCGCTGCAGCCCTCCTCGTCGGCGTATCCGCCTGCACCAATGCTCCCTCCAGTGACCTCAAACCGATGGTCGCCATAGTCACGCCGCCGGATGGGGCGCGTTATGAGCCCGGTGAGTCTATTCCGCTCACCGTCGCAGCCGCCGCCAGCCGAAATGTGCTTCGCATCGAAATCACAGCCGGCGACCGGATCGTCGCCACCCAGGTCAACCCGGAACCATCGCCCACGTTCTCGACGCGCATCGAATACACGCCGCAAACGCTGGGCCGCTTGCAACTGAGCGCAGTGGCCGTGGACGCGACCGGCGTAGCCAGCGAGCCCTACACCATTACGCTCATCATCGGTGAAGAACCGACGCCTATCCCTTTGCCGCCGATCGAGGTCACGCCGGTCACCGGCCCAGGTGGCTGCGTGCTCGCCGCCACGTTCGTCGAGGACGTCAGCATCCCAGACGGCACGGCGATCGCAGCAGGGACGACGTTCACCAAGACGTGGCGCATCCGCAACACCAGCGGCTGTGACTGGGGTGAGGGATACACGATCGCCTTCTTCTCCGACACACCCATGCACCCCACCGGCAGCGAGCCCGTCAGGCCGATGCCGAGCAACAGCGTGGCGGACATCAGCGTGCCCCTGACCGCACCTGCTCAGCCGGGCATCTACACGACGACGTGGCGCTTGAAAGACCCGGAGGGCCGGTTCTTCGGGAATCGCGTGTTTGCCGTGATCCGCGTTCCCTGAGCGGATGAGGCCGTTACGGTGCTCCGTCCCGCACATAGACGCGCACCTGCCATATCAAGCCGACGTTGCGCGCGAACTGCGATCGCAGACCGTGCCGTTCGATCATCGCATCCACGGCAACGGTGCGATGGGCGTAGAACAGCAGAGGATCGCGGCGTAAGCGCTCGAACAGGTTCACAACCCAGACGCCGGCGCGCACCCACCACATATCGCGTGGAAAGACCAGGCCCAGGACACGCCGCGCTCGCGCCGCAGCTGCGCTAACCAGGCGGGGCATATCGGGGTAGCAGCAGATCACGCGGTCGAGTGTCACGATGTCGGCCGGCGCGATGGCATCGGCCAGCGAGACGAAGTCGCCATGAAGGTACGAGACGCGATCGGCGTGCCCCTGGCGCTCGGCTTCCCGACGGGCGGCGTCAAGAAAGGCACTCGACCCGTCTACATCCACTGCGCTGTGCGCGCCGGCTTTCAGCAGCTCGTGGTGCACGGCGCCCACGCCGCCACCGATGTCGAGCAGCGTCACGCCGGCCACCGGCGTCGCGTCCTGGATCGCCTGCAGCAGCAGGCGGGTCGCTTTGGCCGGCCCGTTCTTGCGATAGTCTTCCAGATCGTCCTCGGCATACGAGGCGTTGAATACGCCCTCGAACGCCCGGCAGCAAGATGCAGTGCAGCACTTCATCGCCTTTCTCCTGAGGCGTCAATCCGGCACGCACACCGAGATGTTCGGCGCGAAGTCGTCAAGCATCTCCTGTGGAATGCGCCGCGGCACACCCGTCTGGACGTCGGCGCACACGCCGAGCACATTGATGCGCGCGAGCAGCGCGTCACCGGCCAGGCGCGTCACGGCGAAGTGGCGCATGGCCGTCGCCCGCTTGACGTCGGACAGCCAGGCGGCAATCTCGATCTCATCGTCGAACAACGCAGGTTGCAGATACTCGATCCACATCCGCCGATAGAAGATGCCGAGGCCGGCTTCGGCCATGCGTGTGGCCGGCCAGCGATAGTGGGCGATGCACTGCATGCCGCACTCCTCGGCCCATTCGGCGTAGATCGCGTTGTTCACATGGCCGGCCGAATCACACTCGCGCCACTGCACGCGCCGGCGCAGGCGATAAGCGCCCGCCGGCGGCGAAGGGGCAGACGGGAATCGCTCGCGCTGCGGAGGCGACTCGGGAACGCCATCGGGGAAGAAGCTTCGGATCAGCGTGTCCGGGATGACGGCCGGCTTGTGCGTCTGCGCATCCAGAAAGGCCCAGTCCGTCGTCGCACGGGCAACCAGTTCACCCGTCGCCGCCGAATGCAACTCGTAGGCCCGCCGCGACGTGACGCGCCGAAAGTCCACCACCCAGGTTTTCACCGCGACGACATCGCCGTACTTCAACGGCCGGATGTATTCGATGTCCGTGGCATGCGCGTACCACATGCGCCCCATCTGCGCGTAGCGCTGCGTGTCGTAGCCGGCAGCAGCGGATGCTTCGAACGCCGCTTCCTGCATGTAGCGCAGGTAATTGGCGTTGTTGACGTGGCCGTATAGGTCACACTCGTAGAAGCGCACCTTGAACGTGCTGGTATGGACGAGCGGCATGGGAAGAGGATAGCAGATCGCAACTCGCGAATTGGGGAGTCCGGTAAGATTCCAAAGCCATGCAGTACGACTTCATCATTGTTGGGGGTGGATCGGCCGGCTGCGTGCTGGCCAACCGACTGAGCGAAGACCCGTCGCACAACGTGCTGGTGCTGGAAGCCGGACGGCCGGACTACCCGTGGGACATCTTCATCCACATGCCCGCCGCACTGGCCTACCCGATCGGCAATCGGTTCTACGACTGGCAATACGAGTCCGAGCCGGAGCCATTCATGGGCGGCCGGCGCATCTACCACGCGCGCGGCAAAGTGCTGGGAGGCAGCAGCAGCATCAACGGCATGATCTTCCAGCGCGGCAACCCGCTGGACTACGAGAAGTGGGCGCGGGACCCGGGCATGGCC
>FWWM01012931.1_pt1 | contig 13682 bp, 13 predicted proteins | sample 2228351 | NCBI WGS metagenome assembly FWWM01 (sample SAMEA103939774, study PRJEB20133) | metagenome | reverse complement strand
CGGCGCCGTCGCGTTCAACCTCGATGGCGACAGCGCGGTTCCCTTCGAACATGACGCGGCGGGTGAGGGTGCGGGGCAGGATGCGGAGGTTGGGGCGCGCCCGGGCAGGGGCGAGGTAGCCGATAGCGGTGGAGATGCGGAGGCGGCCGATCTTGTTCATGGGGTGGGGGCCGGCGCCCCAGCTATCGGGAGCGTTGGCGTCGTCGCAGCGTGGGTAGCCGAGCTCGTCGGCAGTGAGGAGCCAGGCCTGGTGGATGGGGGTGAGCTCATCCCAGGGGTAGCGGCGGATGGTGATTGGCCCGGCATCGCCGTGGTAGGGGCGGTCGCCGAAATCGAGGTCGCGTTCGAGGCGCCGGAAGGCGGGGAGGACGTTCGCCCAGGCCCAGGCGGGATTGCCGGCGGCGGCCCAGGCGTCGTAATCCTCCGGGACTCCGCGAAGGGCGATGGTGGTGTTGACGGCGCTGGAGCCGCCGACGACGCGGCCGCGCGGGAAGGGGAGGGAGCGGCCGGCCCCGGTAGGCTGGTAGGCGAGGCCCCAATCGTGCGCTGTGTAGGAGTTGTTGTGGCTGTTGACGAGGTCGAAGGGGAGGGTGGCGGGGTCGGGGTAATCCGGGCCGGCCTCGACGAGGAGGACGGAACGGCGATGGTCTTCGCTGGCACGGGCGGCGATGACGGCCCCGGCTGAGCCGGCACCAACAACAATGAGGTCGAACCGTTCGCGCATTGGTGTTCCCGGGGTCGGACTGTACGCGATGGCGCGGTAGGACGCACGGGCGGGTTCCCGTACAATCCGGGCACCATTACCCCGGGATCTGCGAGGCTGCTGATGTCGTTCGAAACTGTGCTCGCGCAGGCGCGCGCCGAGGGGCGCACGCTGCTGACGGAGGTGGAGGCGAAGGCGTTGCTGGAGGAGGCCGGTGTGCCGGTTGCGCGGACGCTGCTGGCGCGTACGCGGGAGGAGGCGGAGCGGGCGGCGGAGGAAGTTGGCTACCCGGTCGTGTTGAAGATTGTCTCGCCGGACATTGCCCACAAATCCGACGTGGGGGGTGTGCGGCTGAACCTGCGCGACCGGGAGGCTGTCGGCCAGGCGTTCAACGAGGTGGTGGGGAACGCGCGCCGGGCTGTGCCGGATGCACGGATTACCGGGGTGGCCGTGCAGCACATGGCGCCGCAGGGAACGGAAGTCATCGTGGGGATGACGACGGACCCGCAGTTCGGGCCGGTGATGATGTTCGGGCTGGGCGGGATCATGGTGGAGGTGCTGAAGGACGTGTCGTTCCGCCTGGTGCCGCTGGAGGAGAAGGATGCGCGGCAGATGATCGACGAAATCAAGGGGCGGCCGGTGCTCTCCGGGGTGCGCGGGCAGCCGCCCGCGGACGTGGACGCGCTGGCGCGGACGCTGCTGAAGGTTTCGGAGTTCGTGGAGCGGCACCCGGAGGTGCGGGAGCTGGACCTGAACCCGGTGTTTGCGTACCCGGATGGTGCGCTGGCGGTCGACGCGCGGATCATTGTCGCGGACGCCGGGAACGGCTGAGACGGCCGGGGCGAAGGGGGGAGTAGCGTGGCAGTACCCGGGCACAGGCTGGATCGGATGTTCAACCCGCGGGTCGTGGCCGTCATCGGCGACAAGGGCCCGGGCTACATGTGGCTGCACAACAATCTGCCGCTGAAGGAGCTGGGCGGCAGGCTGTATTCGGTGCAGCTGGACGAGAAGGAGATTCCCGGGATTGAAGCGCTCGGGGTGCAGAACTTTCGGTCGGTGCTGGAGATCCCGGAGCCGATTGACTACGCGCTGGTGGCGGTGCCCCGGCAGGTTGCACCGTACGTGCTCAAGGACCTCATCGCTGCGGGAGCCGGCGGCGCGGCATTCTTCACCTCCGGGTTCGCCGAGACGGGCGAGGAGCTGGGCATCCGGCTCCAGGAGCAGCTCGCCACGATGGCACGGGAGGCGAACTTCAACCTGGTGGGGCCGAATTGCATGGGGCTCTACCTGCCGAAGGCCGGTGTGCGGTTCAATGCCGACGCGCAGGTGACCGATGCGGGCGAGATTGGCTTCCTGAGCCAGTCGGGGACGCATGGGATTATGTTCAGTCTTGTGGCGGCGGCGAACGGGATGCACATCAGCAAGTGCGCCTCGTTCGGCAATGCGATTGTGCTCGACGTCTCCGACTACCTGGAGTACCTGATGCTCGATGACGAGACGAAGGTAATCGGGATGTACGTCGAGGGGGTGAAGGACGGGCGGCGGTTCTTCGCGACGCTGAAGGAGGCGTGCCGACGCAAGCCCGTCGTGGTGTGGAAGGGCGGGCAGACGGAGGCGGGCGCCCGGGCGACGATGTCGCACACGGGGTCGCTGGCGGCGCCGCAGGCGGTGTGGGACGGGATGATGCGCCAGTGCGGCGCGATCACGACGAACAACCTGGATGAGACCGTCGATGTGATGCGGATGCTGCTGCGCGCGAAGGCACCCCGGGGGGACCGGCTGGCGCTGCTGGCGCAGACCGGCGGGCAGTCGGTCTCGATGACGGACGCGTTCGCGAAGGCGGGGCTGAAGGTGCCGCGCTTTACGGATGGGACGTATGCGGCGCTGGGGGAGTTCTTCAACATCGTGGGAGGGAGCTACCAGAACCCGCTGGATATGGCCGGGACCATCCAGGGGAACATGGAGACGCTGGACCGGATCTTGCGCATTGTGGACGCGGATGCGCACGTGGACGGGATGGCGATGGAGCTTTCGGCGATGTTCGCGGCGCGGCAGTGGAAGGCGAAGCCGGAGACGCTGGAGCGGACGATTGAGACGCTTGCGGGGCACATCGCGCGGTCGTCGAAGCCGTTCGTGGCGGTACTGCACCCGGCACACGAGGCGGAATACGTGGCGAGCATCACGCCGAAGTTCGAGGCGGCGGGAATCCCGGTATTTGCCAGCTTCGAGCGGGCGGCGGCCGCGTTTCGGCGGGCGCTGGACTACGCGCTGGCGCGGGCGTAGGCGGCGCTACCCCTCGGCGGCGCCGCCGAGGTTGGCGAGGCTCTGCTCGGCTTCATCGACGCTTTCGAGCTTGACGATGCCGCGTTTGAGGGCGTAGCGGATGAGGTCAGTGCGGGAGCGGGCGCGGAGCTTCTCCATGATGTGCGCTTTGTGGGCCTCGACGGTCTTGACGCTGACGACGAGTTCATCGGCGATTTGCTGGTTGGTGCGGCCTTCGGCGATGAGCTGGAGGACCTCGCGTTCGCGGGGGGTGAGGGTATCGAGGGAAGAGCGCTGGTCGGAGCGGCGGGCCTGGAGCTGGAGCTCGGCGATATCGAAGCCTTCGGAGAGGGCGGCGGAGAAGTACTGGTTGCCGCGGTGGACGGTCTGAATGGCGAGAACGAGTTCGGAGACATCGGAGTTCTTGACGAGGTAGCCGGAGGCGCCTGCGCGGATGGCGCCGGTGATCTGCTCTTCATCGACGAAGCCAGAGAGGATGACGACGCGTGTGGATGGTGAGGCGCGGCGCACCTGGCGGGTGGCTTCGATGCCGTTGAGGCCGGGCATGACGACATCCATGAGGACGACATCGGGCCTGATGCGTTCGACGAGCAGGAGTGCTTCGCGCCCGTTTTCGCAGTCGGCGACGACTTCAATCTCGGGCTGTGATTCAAGCAGGAGGCGAAGGCCCTGGCGGATAACGGCATGGTCGTCGACGACGAGGACGCGGATCGCGCGTGAACCGCTGACGGGGCTCCCCCTCCCAGGCGAGCGGTTGTTGCCCATGCAATCGACTCCTGCGGAGTGGAACGACACTCCGCGCTGCAGAGCGCCAGTCTACTCCTCCCGCGGCGGCTGCCAAGGGGCGATTGGGGGAATGGCAGGACACGTGCGGCAGCGCTCGAGGCGGCGGGTCGGTGGGTGGGGATCGCAGCCGAAGAGGTCGAGGAGCCGGTAGAGGGTCCAGAGGGGGAGGCCCATGACGCCGCAGTAGCAGCCGACAAGGCGCTCGACTGGGCGGACGTCGTCGTCCTGGATGGCGTAGCCGCCGGCTTTATCGAGGGTGCGCCCGGAGCGGGCATACGCTTCCAGGACGTCATCGGAAAGGTTGGCGATGGTGACCGATGAGATCTCGTGATCGATTGCAGTGCCTTCCGGGGCGACAAGCGCGACGGCGGTGACGACCTGGTGCGTGCGGCCGCGGAGGTCGCGCAGCATGGCGACGGCCTCTTCGGCATCGGCGGGCTTGGCGTAGAGCTTGAGGCCGCGGAACACGACGGTATCGCAGCCGATGACCACGGCCGCCGGGTAGCGCCTGGCGATGGCAGCCGCTTTGGCGTAGGCGAGCTGGCGGGCGCAGTCGACTGCGTCGCCGGCGAGGGTTTCATCGACGTCGGCGGCGTCGATGTGGAAATCGTCGACGAGGGCGGCGAGAAGTTCGCGGCGGCGGGGGGACGCGGAGGCGAGGACGATAGGCCGGCTCACGCGGCGGGCCACTCCAGGCGGCTCACGCACTCGATGTGGCCGGTCTGGGGAAACATATCGAGGGGCGTGACATCGGTCAGGCGGTAGCCGCCGTCGACGAGGATGCGGAGGTCGCGCGCAAGCGTGGCGGGATTGCAGGAGACGTAGACGACGACGCGGGGGCGGAACCGGGTGATGGCAGCAAGGACGGGCGGGGCGCAGCCGGGGCGGGGCGGGTCGAGGACGATGGCATCAGGATGGTCTTCGAACGTCGGGAGGAGGTCCTCGACTTTGCCGACGCGGATGCGGGCGTTTGCGACGGGGCGCAGGTTTTCGCGTGCGTCGCGGGCAGCGCTGGCCGATTCCTCGATGGCGATGACGGTGTCGAAACGGTCGGCGAAGATGCGGGCGAAGGTGCCGACACCGGCGAAGGCATCGACGAGCAGGCGTCCGCGGGCGGGCAGGGCTTCGCCGACGAGCCGAGCCATCTCTTCGGCCTGGGCGGCGTTGACCTGGAAGAAGGCGGAGGCACTGACGACGAAGTCGTGGCCGGCGAGGCGTTCGAGGTAGCTCGCCTGGCCGGTTGGGAAGGGGACGCCGGGGATGGCGGGGTTGATGAGGTAGGAGCCGGTGGCGGCAGAGTGCCGCACCTGCACCTGGTGGAGGCCTGCGCCGTGGCCCTGGAGCTGGGGCAGGATCTCGTTGACCCAGGGGTCGGCGATGGGGCAGTGCTCGACTTTGAGGAGCCCGTGGCCGCGGCGGGAGATCAAGCCGACATCGCCGAACTTGCGACCAGTGGAGAAGCGGATGTGGTTGCGGTACCCCCAGGGCTCCCGGGCGCCGACGATGGGGCGGACGACGGCATCATCGAGGCCGCCGATGCGGCGGAGCTGCTCGCGGACGACGGCTTCCTTCGCGGCGAGCTGGGCGGGGTAGGCGAGGTGCTGGAGCTGGCAGCCGCCGCACTCGCCGAAGAGGGCACAGCGCGGCTCGACGCGGTCGGGCGAGGGTTCGAGGACGCGGGTCACGACGGCCTCGAGGTAATCGGGGTACTCACGCTCGACGGTTGCCTCGACGAGTTCGCCGGGGGCGGCGTACCAGGTGAAAACGACGCGGCCATCGGGCGCGTGGGCCATGGCGGCCCCGCCGAATACGATCGGGCCGACACGAAGGGTAAGGGTGGACGGTTCGACGGGGGTTCGCCAGCGATGGCCACGGCGGGGCATGGATTCAGCGTAGGGGTCGCCCGCGAGATGCGCGAGGGCGTGGCGGCGAGTGGCGGCAATGGGCGGTGAGGCGTATGCTAGGGAATGCGCGTGGGCGGTTAGCTCAGATGGTTAGAGCGCTGCGTTGACATCGCAGAGGTCACTGGTTCGAATCCAGTATCGCCCACCAGACCACGCACCTATCGGCATCGGGCCGGCGCCACACGGGCGCCGGCTCGTCGTTTCGGGCGGGGAAGAGCGAATGCGGGCGGCGCGGTAGACTGCGTGGCATGCATCGAGCCATCTTGCTTGCCTGCGTGACGCTTGCGGTGCTGGCGGCGAGTGCTGCCGCACCGGTGACGCCGGGCCGGGCGGACGACGCGCCGGTCACGACAATCGTTGAGCCCCAACTCGACGGGAGCCAGTTTGTGACGGTGGTGTTCCACGCGCTCGACCGGGATGGATTCTGCCAGCCGCCGCCGGGGGCGGTGAGCCTGCACCCCGTGCTTAACATGCCGGTCGATTTCATCATCGAGGCCGGCGAGGGGATCATCATCGAGACGAGCGCAGGTGGGATGGCGCCGGGCCGCAGCGCGCTGGGGGTACGGACGTTTTCGACGGCGGCGAACGCGGCAGCCGGGGGCCCGATCCGCGCGTTCCCCCCGCTGCGCGAGGGTGCGAGCGACGAGTGCCAGGCCTGGGTCCGGATATCGCAGAGCATCCCGGGGCCGCTGCGGGTGCTCGTCCTGGCGCCGGGGGATGGCGGCGGCCAGGTCGGCTGGGTGGTCGAGGCGGGGCGGGTGACGACGACGAGCGTGGCGCTCACGTTCCGGTGGACGCTCGTGACGTGGACGGGACCGGCGACCCCGCCCGGCCAGGCGCTCGGCGGGGTGCAGGGCGCGACCGTGACGGCGGTGTACGGCTGGGATGCGACGGCACAGGCGTGGACCGCGTACTTCCCCGGGAGCGAGGGTGTGCCGGGTGCCAACACGCTGGCGGCGCTGGAGCCGGGCCGGGCGTACTGGGTGGCGATTGCCGGGCCGGGCCCCGGCGCCTGGACGATGCCTGCCGCTCGGTGAACCAGCGCCCGTGGTAGCATGCGCGGGCGAGATTGCCCGGAGGTAGCCCATGCCCGGCTGGGGAGTCATCCCATCGCTTCGCTTTGCCGACCTGGACGGAGCGGTGCGGTTCTACGTCGACGTGCTCGGGTTTGCGGTGCGGCGGGGTGAGCCGGCCGAGGGGAACGTCTCGGTGCAGCGGGGGGACGCGAACCTGATGCTCGAATCGGCTGCGGCGTTTTACAGCGAAGGGTACAACCGGGCGATCCGGGCGCGGATGGGGAGCCCCGGCCCGCACGCGCTGTCCATCGAGGCGGAGGACCTGGAGGCGCTGTGGGCGCGGGTAACGAGCGCCCGCGCGCGGGTTGTGGACCCGCTGGCGGATCAGCCGTGGGGGCAGGCGGAGTTCACGGTGGAGGACCCGGACGGGAACTGGCTGACGTTCTGGAGGTCGCTGGCGGCGGGCTAGTCAAGCGCTTCGGGCAGGGTGAGCTGGGCGTAGGCGAACGCTGCTTCCTCGCGGGCCGCGTGTGACGCGTTGCGTGCGAAGGCCTCGACGCGGGCGCGGTCGGTGAGCGCTTCATCGGGGGCGCGGAGCAGGTCCCAGGCGAGCAGCAGCAGGGCGCGGAGCGTGGCCTCGACGGCGCGGCCCCGGGGCAGCAGCGAGGGGTCGAGGTGGGAACGGGCGGGGTCGAGCTCACGTGCGAGGGTATCGAGGCGGAATTCAACGGCGAGGGCGCAATCCCGGATGGCTTCGCGGACCTGGCGCGGGTCGCGGGCCGTTTCGAGGCGGCGTGCGGCGCCGAGGAGCGAATCGACGATGCGGGGGCGGGACGACTCGGTCGCAGCCATGAGGACCTCCCGTGCGTGCCGCGCCTTCAGGCTCGGCGCTCCCGGCGGCGCTGCCAGGCCGCGAGCCCGAGGAGCAGGGTGATGCCGATGATGCTAGCGAAGTAGAGGAAGCGCATGGATACCCCGGGCAATGGCCCGGGGCAAACGTAACATGATTGGAACACGCAGCGGCGGGGCCAGCCGGCACCGGGAGGCAGGGCCGAACGGCCACTCGGGGGCGACCGGGAGTGGGGCAGGCGCGACGCCGGGCACGGTGGGTGCCCGGCGTAGCCGGTGGGGAGGAAGGTTCAGCGCAGGAGGCCGCGCTCCTGGAGGACGCGCTTCATGGTGGAGCCGATATCGGCAGGGGAGTCGGAGACGACGGCGCCCGCGGCACGGAGGGCTGCCTTCTTGTTCTCGGCCTTGCCATCTTCGCCGGAGATGATGGCGCCGGCGTGGCCCATGCGGCGACCGGGCGGGGCGGTAGCGCCGGCGATGAAGGCGACGACGGGCTTGCGGACGTGCTCCTTGATGTAGGCGGCGGCTTCCTGCTCGGCAGAGCCGCCGATTTCGCCGACGAGGACGATGGCGTCGGTATCGGGGTCTTCATTGAGCATGCGGACCGCTTCAACCTGGCGGGTGCCGATGATGGGGTCGCCGCCGACGCCGATGCAGGTGCTCTGGCCGAGGCCCTCGGCGGTGAGCTGGGCGACGACTTCGTAGACGAGGGTGCCGGAGCGGCTGACGACGCCGACGCGGCCGGGGGTGAAGACATCGCCGGGCATGATGCCGACGCGGGTGCGGGCGCCGGGGGTGATGACGCCGGGGCAGTTGGGGCCGATGAGGATGCTGCCGCTGCCCTGGAGGGCTGCCTTCACGCGCACCATATCGAGGACGGGAATGCCTTCGGTGATGCAGACGATGAGGGGGATGCGGGCGGCTGCGGCCTCGAGGATGGCATCGGCGGCGCCTGGTGCCGGGACGAAGATGATGCTCACATTGGCGCCCGTTTCACGGACGGCCTGGTCGACGGTGGTGAAGATGGGGACGCCATCCTGCTGTTCGCCGCCGCGCTTGGGGTGGATGGCGGCGACGACGTTGGTGCCGTAGGCGATGGAGCGGCGCATGTGGTTGGCGCCTTCGGTGCCGATGCCCTGCACCAGGAGGCGGGTGTTCTGATCGACGAGCACTGCCATGTGGCGACATCCCGGGGTGAGCGATTTCCGATTTCCGCCCGTGCGCAGGAGCACCGGCTCGCGGTGGGTTCGGATGCCCGGGTGGGAAGGATACCGGGTGCTTCGCCTAGGAGCGATCGGGGGTGGGCGCCAGAACGGTGGGCTTGGGCGCCGAGCCTGGCGGCCGCTGGCTTTCCATGAGCCGGAGGAGCTTTTTCCACTCGGGCCCGGCGAGGCGGCGGTAGACTTCGGGGAACTGCCGGCGGAGCTCTTCGGCGTGGGTGCGGTAGCGTTCGGCGAGCATGCCCATGGCCATGAGGGTGGCGGGTTCGAGCCGGCGGCCGGCGCTGGTGGCGAGCTCTTCGAGCATCTCGATGGCGACGTAGGCGTCCTGGTGGAGACCGAGGAGGTCCTGGAGGGCGGTGACGCGCTGGCTGAATTCGAGTGCCGGCTTGCCGTAGATGCCGTTGCCGACGAACTCGAGGGCGTAGCGGAGCTTCTTGGCTTCGATGCGGAGGAGATGGTAGGCCTCGGGCGGGGAGGACTTGCGGATGCGATCGCCGAGTTTGCGAACCTTGCGGTAGCGGCGTTCGACAAGGTCGGGGGCGACGGCGAGGACAGGGGTGCGGCCGGGCGCGAAGGACCGGGGTGGTCCGGAGCGGAGAGCCCTGGCGAAGCGGTCGCAGAGGCGGCTGTAGCGACGGGAGTCGAGGACCTGGAGCATGCGCCTGCGGGCTGCTGCCCGGCGCTTTCGGAGGAGGGCGTCGATGCCATCGAGCAGGTGGGCGCGTTCGGGTGGGAAAGCCTGGCGCCACTCCTCCATGCGTTCGAGCTGGACATCGAGGTCGCGGACCTCACCAAGTGCGCGGGCGACGAAGCCGAACTCGTCGCGGAAGGCGAGCATGCGCGGGGTGAGGAAGGGGCGGAAGGTGGCCATCGCCGCGCGGAGGCGTCGGGTGGCAACGCGCATGTCGTGGAGGGCTTCGATGTCCTCGCCGAGGCGGGTGCCGGGCTCGTTCTGGAGGAAGACGCGGAACTGGCGGCGAAGCACGGCGTAGGCGACCGCTGCGGCGGTCATACCGGGCTCGACGGTCTCGGGTCCGAAGGTGGGGGGCGCGGGTGGGCGCTGGCCGGTGGCAACGAGCGCGGCTTCGAACTTCGAGGTCGCTGCCGGGCCGAGGCTGCAGGCGGCGACCATGGCATCGACGAAGGGGCGGGCCCGCTCGAGCGCGGCGGGGTCGACCTCGACCTCGACCCGGGCGAGCCGGACCGGTTCATCGCCGGCGACGGGGATGACCGTGTCGTCGAGGGCGACCTCGGCGATGGGGCCTTCGGGATCGTGGAGCTGGAAGCGCTGGCGGGTGGTGAGGAGGCGAAAGAGTGGCTGGAGCTGCTGCCGCCCGCAGAGGCTGCGGAGGGCCTCGCCGGCCTCGCCCGGGGCGCGCAGGGGGTCGGCTCCGGGGGCGGGAAGCGGTGCGGTGATTTCGCGGCGGGTGCGGATACCGTCGCGGGCTTCGGCCATGGATTTGAGGGTCACCTCGGCGGTTTCGCCGCGGGTGCGAACGCGGCAGGTGTACCCGGCCCGGTGGACGGCCCAATCGGGGGTATCGAAGTAGGTGTCATCGAGGGACTGGGTAGCGGCAGGCTCAACGCGGAAGGGGCCGGGGACGGCCTCGTGGAGCCAGCGCGCGACGGGGCGGGTATCGAGGGCGGCGAACTGCCATTCAACTTCGGGGGTCGTGTGCGTCACGCGGCCATGATACCCGCGGGGACAGTAGCGGGGTGAACGGGCTCAGGCGCGGCGGATGGTGAGGCCGCCATCGACAGGGAGGGCGACGCCGGTTACGAAGGAGGCCGCGGGCATGGCGAGGGAAAGGGTGAGGTGGGCAACCTCCTCGGGGAGGCCGTAGCGCCGGAGGGCGGTGCGCTGGTGGGCGTACCGTTGCTTTGCCTCCTCGGGGATGGCCTCAGTCATGCCGGTGCGGATGGGGCCCGGGCAGATGCAGTTGACGGTGATGCCCTCCCTGCCGAATTCGAGGGCGAGCGAACGGGTGAGGCCAACGACGCCGTGCTTCGCGGCGGTGTAGGCGCTGTGGCCCGGGGTGGCGCCGAGACCCTCGGTGCTGGCGATGTTGATGATGCGTGGGCTCGACGAGCGACGGAGGTGAGGGAGGGCGGCGCGAATGGTGTAGGTCATGGCGGTGAGGTCGACGGCGAGGGTCCGGGCCCAGGCGGCGTCGTACTCCTCGGCTTCGAAGGGAACGGCGGCGGAGATGCCGGCGTTGTTGACGAGGATGTCGAGGCCGCCGAACTCAGCAACCACTTCCTCGACCAGGCGGACGACGGCTGGCCGGTCGGCGACGTCGCAGGCCCAGGCACGGGCGGTTCCCCCGGCGGCGCGGATCTCGGCGGCGACGGATTCAACGGCGTCGGCGTGCTGGTCGACGGCGGCCACGCGTGCGCCTTCATCGGCGAAGAGGATCGCCGTGGCGCGGCCCATGCCGCTGCCGGCGCCGGTAATGAGGGCGACTTTCCCTTCGACCGAGCGGCTGAGCTGGCTGAGGCGGGGCATGGGGAACCTCCGTAGCGTGGGCGTGTGGTGGTGTCTACCCTCCGCGCGGCCGGGACGCAAGCCGGTTGCACGGGCGGCTGGGCGCCAGCATGCTACCGGCACAGATTGAGCCCCTGCAGGAGTACACAGCGATGGTGATGGCCCTCGACGGCATCAAGGTTCTCGATCTTTCCCGGCTGGCGCCGGGGCCGCACTGCTCGATGCTGCTGGCGGATTTCGGCGCCGACGTGACGCTGGTGGAGGCTGTCCCGGGCGCCTCGGCGAAGCTGGGCACGACGGGCCTGCGACGGAGTGAGGCCGCCGAGCGGGCGGCGGCATATAACGCGCTGGGCCGCGGAAAGAAGTCGATTGCGCTGAACCTGAAGGATGAGGAGGCGCGCACGATCTTCTACCGGATGGCAGAGAGCGCGGACGTGGTGATTGAGGGATTCCGGCCGGGCGTGGTGAAGCGGCTGGGGGTGGACTATGAAACGCTTTCGCGGATCAACCCCCGGATCATCTGCTGCTCGATTTCCGGGTTTGGGCAGACGGGGCCGTACGCGAACCTGGTGGGGCACGACATCAACTACATCGCGATTGGGGGTGCACTGGGGGTGACGGGGCGGCCCGGGCAGCCGCCGGCAATCCCGGTGAACCTGCTGGCGGACTTCGCGGGCGGCGGCCTGACGGCGGCGTTCGCGATTTGCCTGGCGATCATCGCACGGGAGAAGACGGGGCGCGGGCAGAACATCGACGTGGGGATGAGCGACGGCGTGCTTTCGCTGATGACCAGCGCGTTCAGCCATTTCTTTTCGACGGGGCAGCCGATTCGGCCGGGTGAGTACCTGCTGAACGGGGCGGCGCCGTTCTACAACACGTACCGCTGCAGCGACGGGCGGTGGTTTTCGATTGGCAGCATCGAGCCGCACTTCTGGGAGAACCTGTGCCGTGTGCTGGGGACGGAGGACCTGCTGGCGAGCCAGTTCGATCAGGCGCGCTGGCCGGAGATGATTGAGCGGTTTGCGGGGATCTTCGCCACGAAGACGGCGGACGAGTGGATGGCGATCCTGTCGCAGTACGACATCTGCGCGGCGCCGGTGCTCGAGATGGAGAACGTGGTGACGAACGAGCACAACGTGGCGCGCGGGATGGTGATCGAGCTGGTTTCGCCGGTGGGGAAGGTGAAGCAGATTGGGGTTGCGCCGAAGCTGAGCGAGACGCCTGGCATGCCGCGCGCGACGGCGCCGCTCATCGGGCAGCACACGGACGAGATTCTCGCGGGGCTGGGCTACACGGCGGAGCAGATCGCGGACCTGCGCAGCCGGGGCGTTGTGGGCTAAAGCTTGCGGGCTTGCGTTGATGCGAAACGGGGGCAGCCACGGTGGCTGCCCCCGTTTCGGCCCCAGGCTGGATGCGGACGGCCGTTGCGGCAGCGACCCGCTCAGCCGGCGGGCTTGGTGGCGGTGACTGCAGCGGAGGCGAGGCCGTTGCCGCCCGGGTACTCCATGGCGACGGACTGGACATCGACGAAACCAGCAGCGCGGATGTGGGCCAGGTACTCGCTCTCGAGGAGAGCGCCGGCGATGCAGCCTGCCCACTTTTCCATGTCGTCGCGGATACCGGCCGGTGCGGGGCGGGTCCAGACGATATCGGACACCTGGAGGCGGCCACCGGGCCTGAGCACGCGATAGGCCTCGCGGAAGACGCGGGCCTTAACGGGCGAGAGGTTGATCACGCAGTTGGAGATGATGACGTCGACGGACTGGTCGGCGACGGGGAGGTTTTCGATTTCGCCGAGGCGGAACTCGACGTTGTGGGCGCCCACCTTTTCGGCGTTCGTGCGGGCGAGGCGGATCATCTCCGGGGTCATGTCGACGCCGATGACGTGGCCGGCGGGGCCGACCATACGGGCGGCGAGGAAGCAATCGATGCCGCCGCCGGAGCCGAGGTCGAGGACGACCTGGCCGGGCTCGAGGGCGACGATGGCGGTCGGGTTGCCGCAGCCGAAGGCGACGTCGGTGACGGTCGCGGGGAGGTCGGCGATGTCGGCCTGGCGGTAGAGCTCGGCGATGCGGGTGATGACGGGGTCATCGGCGGTGGCCGGGGTACCGCAGCAGGAAGCGGGCGGGTCCGGTTGTGCGGCTGCGCAGCAGGCATCGACGACGGGGAGCCGGTCGGCGGCATCGACGCGGTCGAGCACTGGTCGGACGCGATCGGCGTAGGTGCGGGCGACCTCGGCGCGGATCTCGTCGGGAGAGCGCTTGGCCATTGGCGTAGCCTCCTGGGTTGGTGGCATCATCGTAAATTTACGATGGCGTTGCGTCAAGGGGGCGCGTGAGGCTGCGGACGAGGGCACCGAGGGCACGCCAGTCGGCGCGCTGGAGTTCGAGCGGGCGATGGATGGCGGCACGCGCGGCGGGATGAGCGAGGGGG
>FWWM01012927.1_pt1 | contig 13683 bp, 15 predicted proteins | sample 2228351 | NCBI WGS metagenome assembly FWWM01 (sample SAMEA103939774, study PRJEB20133) | metagenome | reverse complement strand
AGAGCAATGGTTGTGGCTGATATGCCCTTCATGTCCTATCAAGTAAGTGTGAAAGAGGCAGTAAGAAACGCTGGAAGATTTATAAAAGAGGCAGGGGCACATGCAGTAAAGCTTGAGGGTGGAAGAGAAATCCTTGAGCATGTTAGAGCTATTACAGAGGCAGAAATTCCAGTTATTGGACATTTAGGACTTACTCCTCAGGCAGTACTTAGAATGGGAGGATATAGATTACAGGGCAAGGAGCCTGAACAGGCAGAAAGAATTCAAGAAGATGCAATGAAACTTCAAGAATCCGGAGCTGTGGCAATTGTGCTTGAAGTTATTCCCACGGAGCTTGCGAAACAAATTACAGAAAACCTTGAAATCCCTACCATTGGAATTGGAGCAGGACCTTATTGTGACGGACAAGTTCTTGTTATTCACGATATACTCGGACTTTTTGAAAGATTTACTCCAAAGTTCGTAAAAAGATACGCAAATCTCAGGGAAGAAGCACTTAATGCCATAAAAAAATACAAAGAAGAGGTAGAAAAGGGAGTATTCCCAAATGAAGAGCATTCTTTTTAGGAGGTTAGCAAGTTGATTTCGCCAGAAAAACAGCTTGAAATAATTAAAAGGGGAACGGTAGAGATAATACTTGAGGAAGACCTTATTAAAAAACTTGAAAACTCATACAAAGAAAAAAAACCTTTACGTATAAAGGTAGGCTTTGACCCGACTGCTCCTGACATTCATCTTGGTCATACAGTGCTTCTTGAAAAAATGCGGCAGTTTCAGGAACTTGGACATGAAGTGATTTTTCTCATCGGAGATTTCACAGGAATGATTGGGGATCCATCAGGAAAAACAGAGACCAGAAAACCACTTACAAGGGAAGAGGTCCTGAAAAATGCAGAGACCTATAAGGAGCAGGTATTCAAAATTCTTGATCCTGAAAAGACAATCATCAGATTTAACAGCGAGTGGTTTGGCTCAATGACTGCTCTTGATATGTGCAGACTTGCAGGTGCAGAAACTGTTGCCCGCATGCTTGAAAGGGATGATTTTAAGAAGAGATTTTCAGAAGGAAGACCTATCTCAATCTTAGAATTTCTATATCCTCTGCTTCAGGCATACGATTCTGTTTACTTAAAGGCAGATATAGAGCTTGGTGGCACTGACCAGAAGTTCAATTTGCTCATGGGAAGACAGTTGATGAAGATGTACGGAATGCAAGAACAGGTTGTTATCATGATGCCCTTGCTTGAAGGACTTGATGGTGTTCATAAAATGTCTAAAAGTCTTGGCAACTACATTGGAATAAATGAACCTCCTGATGAAATGTTCGGTAAAGTCATGTCAATCAATGATGAACTGATGCTAAAGTATTATGAACTTTTAAGCCATATCTCCGTTGATGAATTGAAGGAACTTAAAGAAGGAATAAAGGAAGGAAAGATTAATCCCCGTGATGCAAAAGAGGCTCTTGCAGTAGAGATTGTCACAAGGTATCACGGCAGTGAAACGGCTGAAAAGGCAAGGGAAAACTTTATCAGACTTTTCAGAAAAAAGGAAGTTCCTGAGGAAGTTGAGACTATAGAAATAAAAAATGAAGAAGGGGGAATCTGGTTACCCAAGCTGTTAAAAGAAAGAGGAATTATTAAAAGCACATCTGAGGCAATAAGACTCATAAAACAAGGCGGAATAAAGATAAACAATGAAACAATTACAGACTCTGATATAAAGCTTCACAGTGGCGAGTATCTTATAAAGATTGGCAAACGAAGATTTGTGAAATTGGTGATTAGTGATTAGTGGATGGTGGTTAGTGGCTGATTTTTATAACTATTCACGAGCCACTATCCACCAACAACCATCTATTATCTCACAATATTCATAAGTTCATTTAACATATTGTCTGTTGTTGTGATGACCCGAACATTAGCTTGATAGCCTCTCTGAGCTGCAATCATTCTTACAAATTCTTCAGCAAGGTCAACATTGCTTGCCTCAAGGGAGTTGGCAAAAACTTTTCCAACACCAACAGTGCCTGGAGCACCTAAAATTGGTCCACCAGAGCTAAAGGATTCAAGATAGAGATTATTTCCCATCTTTGTAAGATTATGGGGAGCAACAAACTTGGCAAGAACTACCTGAGCTACATTTCTTACCTGTCCATTTGTAAAAACTCCTGATATAACACCATTCTGATCAACTGTAACTCCAATAAGATTTCCTGCTGTATATCCATTTTGACTCTGAAATACCACTGCATTTGGTGCTCCATACTGGGTTGTATCAGTAAAATCTATTGTAACCTGTTGCGGTGAAGTTGCACCCCAATCTGAAAAATCAAAATCTACTGTTGTAGTCGGTGGATTATTGGTAAGATTTCCGTTTGAATCAAAATTAAGTGTATAAGGACCAGAGACCTGAAAGTTGTTCACATTTGGATCCGCATCAGAATCATACACAAAATAAGCATTCCAGGTATTAACTGCTGTATCTTTAACAAAATATGTATAAACAATGTGAGGATTTCCAAGACTGTCGTATATCGTAATCGCCGTTGAATAGTTGTATTGATCAGAGGTTGGAAGGTCTGTACCACCTGCGTATGTCCACGGATTTGTTGGTGTGGTATCCCTTGAGTCAAGATTAACTTGAGTGTTTATTCTTGTAGTTGCAGAAGGTGAGCTCATAAGTCCAGCAAGATATACATCTCCTATTCCACCTGTGATATTGCCTTGGGGGTCAAATAAATATGCCTGAAGTCTATAGCCATTTGGGTCAACAACATATCCTTCTTTGTCAAGTCTGAATTGTCCTGCACGGGTATAATAGGTTGGTCCATTTTCTTGTCTTACAACAAAAAATCCATCTCCCTCAATTGCTAAATCCAGTGGATTTGCAGTTGTCTCAAGAGTTCCCTGCGTGAATAGTTTTTGAATGTCCAAAATCATTGTTCCACGACCAACCTGCATTGCTGAAGCACCGCTTAAAGTTTGACTCAGTATGTCTGCAAAGTTTGCCCTGCTTGCCTTAAAGCCTACTGTGTTTGCATTGGCTATATTGTCACCGATAACTGAAAGGGCAAGACCATTTGCATTTAATCCGCTTATGCCTGTAAAAAGTGATGTTAACATTTATATCACCTCCTCTAAGCCTTAATTTCCTTTACTTGGTTCATACTAATATAACTATCCCCTACATTAAGCTTAAGCTTACCATCTTCAATTGCAATTCCCTGAACCTGATATTCCTTGCCATCTGTTGTTACTACTTTCTTGCCTATTACAGTTGAGCCTATCATGAGAGCATTTGAATAAATCTGATATGTTGCAAGGTCCTCAATGGTTTTATTCATGTTTATGATTTGCTCTAAAGTTGAAAATGTTGCAAGCTGACCGACAAACTCTGTATCTTTAAGTGGATTGAGCGGGTCCTGATACTTAAGCTGGGCAGTAAGGAGTTTGAGAAATGCTTCCTTGTCTATCTTGTTGTTGCCTGTTGCATTTGTCTTTTCCTGAACCATATAAAGCGGATTTTCAAAAATGCTGCTAATTTCGTTCATTTTTTTCCTCCTATGCAAAATATTCAATGAATTTTTGGTTGTCTCTGTTTTTTCTGTTACCCTGATTGTGATAACTGTCAGAATATCCTTTGTGTTCCTTAGTTAAATCCAGAAGAAAATCAGAAACCTTTATTCCCGATGACTGAAGATTGCTTTTAATTTCTGGCACTAATGCTGTAAGCATTTCCTTAACATGCGGATAATCAACTTTCATGTCTGCCTTTATTGAACCGTTATCAAGGGATAATTTTATTAAAATTCTGCCAAGCTCAGGTGGTTCAAGCTGAACAATGAGATTTTTTTGAGAAGTTGAGACAGCTCTGAATATGATGCTGGATACATCATTTAGCCTGCTTATTGGAAGATCAATTTTTGTCTGAATATCAATGAGTTTTGATGCAAAATCAGATGGATTAGAGGATATATTGATTTGAGAAGTAAGAGGCTGTTGTTTAACATTATTACTGGTTGTTTTATCGCTTAAATTAATAGAATTTTCTTCATTTAAGAATTTTACCAGATTGGCTGAGTTTTCATTTTTAATCTCAGTTGCCATGAAACTTTTTGTTATTTTTAAGCTATCATCAGCTAATTTTAAGTCCTGATTAGTTAGCTTTTCAGCAAGTTTCTGGATGTCCGAGATTTCAAGATTCTTTGAATTTAACTTCATGATATTTTCCAAATCTACAATTTTCTCAAAACCAGGATTTGTTTTGTTGTCTGTTTGAATTTTTTGTAGCAGCTTAAATACTTCACCGCTATTTTCTCCTGAATTAATAAAATCAAGGAGGGAAAAATTTTTGTTTTCAGAGTTTTTCAGAAGTTCTAAGAGTTGTGATAAATTTTGTTCCCATCCCAAGATAGCTATTCCAAATAATGCCATAGGATTGTTATTAATCAGCAAATCATTGATTCTGTTGCCCGCTAAGAGGTCTTTGTTTTCAGATAAAACATTTAATAGCTCATTGAGTAAAATATCAAATTCAGAGGTATGATTGGGGAAATTGGTTTGTAAATTTCCAACATTGTCTGCATTCATTAACAAATTCAAATTTATGTTTCCACTTATCATCATGCCATAATGAAAAACAACTCTCATGCCAAAATAATGGATAGTTAAAGATAAGATTTATCAGGCTTTTTTTATTGAATGAAGGAGCTAAAAATAGGGAAAATATTTCCTAATTGGATAATTTTTCCTTGATGGCAACAACCTTTTTTGAAATGGATGCAGCTTTCTGGGGATTTACATTGGCAAGAATTTTTCCTGCCTGACGAGGTTTCATAGCAATAAGTATGAGAGCTGCTGTTTCATCATCAAGCTGTTCAAGTCGAGCACCACCTTCTTCTGGTGGCATTTGTTCATAAATTTTTGCCAGTTTCTGAAATTGCTCTGACTGAGCCTTTTCTAACATTGCTTTAATCTCTTCCTGCTGTTTAATTTTTGCCTCTATTTCCTGCTTAAGCTTTTTTAGTTCTTCCATTTTTTTGTCAAGGTCCTGTTGAAGGATTTTTAGTCTTTCCTCCTCAATATTTGCAGGCTGTTGGGTTGTGGTCTGCTGTCCAATCAAAGTGCCAGCCATTATACCAAATATAAAGATAAAGATGCCTAATATCAATGCTCTTTTTAGCATTCTCAACTCCTGTATCTGGACATAAGGATATCTGCTATTTCTTTTTCTTCGGTTTTTTCTTTCTCAAACTTTTCTAAAGTCAATACTCTCTCGTAAATTGTCTCTGTTTTTTTTCGTTCCTTGAAGGCATTCTCATATAAAGCTCTCTGAGCTTCTATTTCCTCATCAATCTGTTTTAAAAGCTTAAGCAAGTTATCTTTTTGCTCCAAGAGATATTCAATTTCAGCATATATTGTGTTTAGCTGTTGCTGAGAAATTTCATTTTGATTTGAAATTTCCAATGAGAGAAAGTTAAATCTCCGCTCAATTTCTGCTATTCCCTCTATAATTCTCCTTCGTGTTGAAAGCAATTCTGCAAACTTTTGTTTCTCTGACTCCTCTTCCCATTCCCTTAATTTAAGTATCATATTTATGGCTTTCTTATTCATTTTTATTCAAACAAGCTGTAAAGAGCTTTTACACTTTCATCAAAATTTGCTTTTTCCTCTATCTTTTGCATGAGAAAGTTGTTGATTCTGTCAATCATTTTAAGGGCAAAATCAACCTGAGGATTTGTTCCTTCCTTGTATGCACCGATATTTATAATGTCTTCGTATTTTGCATATGTGGCAAGAATATCAAGCAGTTTACCAGCCATTTGTTGATGCTTTTCATCCACAATATCCTTCATGACTCTGCTAACGCTTTTTAGAGGGTCAACAGCAGGATAATGGTTTCTGTTAGCCAGTTCCCTTGAAAGGACTATGTGCCCATCAAGTATTGACCGGGCAGAGTCTGCAACAGGGTCTGTAAGGTCATCACCTTCAACGAGAACAGTATATATGCCTGTGATTGAGCCTCTGTTTTTTGTAACACCAACTCTTTCAAGAAGCTTAGGCATGAGTTTAAAAACACTTGGTGGATATCCTTTCATTGTAGGAGGCTCACCTGCTGCAAGTCCTATCTCCCTTTGAGCCATTGCAAACCGGGTAAGAGAATCCATAAGTAACAGCACATCCTTTCCCTTTTCCCTGAAATACTCTGCAATTGCTGTTGCTAAAAATGCACCTCTAATTCTTGTAAGGGCTGGCGTGTCAGAGGTTGCTACCACCAATACAGATTTTTTAATGCCTTCCTTTAGATCATTTTCAATAAACTCCCGAACTTCTCTTCCTCTTTCTCCAATTAGAGCAATAACATTAACATCAGCAGTGGTGTATCTTGCTATCATTCCAAGAAGCACGCTTTTCCCAACCCCGCTTCCTGCCATTATGCCTATTTTTTGCCCTTTACCACACGTCAATAATGCATTTATTACTCTAATGCCAAGATCAAGGGGTTCTTTTATGATCTCTCTTTCTAATGGATTTAAAGCTTCCCTGTATATTGGATAAGGTTTTCCATGTATACTTGGACCATTATCAATTGGTTTTCCGATACCATCAATAATTCTTCCCAAAATACTGTCGCTTAGTTCAATATAACTTTGCTTGCCTTTAACAACTATTTTATCTCCTGCCTTGATGCCATAAATTTCTCCTAAGGGAGAAAGCAGAATTGTGCCATTTCTAAAGCCAACAACCTCTGCCTCAACTGAATGGTCATTACTGATAATCTCACATATATCTCCAATGCTGGCATTAATTCCTGTTCCCTCAACAATGAGACCAACAGCCTTCGTAACCTTTCCGAAAACCTTTACTGTTTGAATATTGTCTAATGATGATTCTGCCTTATTGATAAAGGACTGAATTGAGAGCATTTTCTATTTCCTTTAGTTTTTCATCAATTTTGGCTTCAACCTGAAAAGATTGAGTTTCAAGGCTACAGTCTCCTCTTTTTAAATCATAAGATGGATGAATGGATATTTTTTGAGGGTCAACTCCGAGTTCTGAAATTTTCTCGGAAACAATTTTATAGTCGTCAGGATTAACTTTTATTATGATCTTGTCTTCGACTCCAGGCAATGTATTTAAGGCTTCCTTTATAATACTGATGATTAATTCCCTTTCAAGATTTATTTTAGCTACAACAACCTTTTCTGCAATTTTCATTGATAGTTTTAAAATTTGTGGCATTAAAGCAATAATCTGCTTTTGTTTAAATTCTTCAAGGTCTTGCAGAATGTTTTTAAATGCAGAAATTGCGGATTTAAGTTCATTTATTTTTTGATTTATTTCCTCCTTTCCTCTATTGATTCCTTCTTGATAGCCTTTGTTAAGGCCCTCATTATAACCCGCATTATATCCTGCTTGTCTTTGTTCTTCGTAGATTAGCTTTAATTGCTCTTCATCTATTTGAGGCTTTACCTCTTCAGTGTTCTCTTGGGAAGTTAATGACTCATCAAAGGGGAAAGGCACAAAGGGTTTTATTTCGTCAGACAACAACTTCTTCTCCACCTTTGCCTCCTAATACTATTTTGCCTTCTTCTTCCAGCTTTCTTGCTACTCTTACAATATTCATCTGAGCCTTTTCAACATCAGATACCCTAACAGGTCCTTTTGCCTCCATCTCTTCCTTTAATATCTCAACAGCTCTGCTTGACATATTTTTGAATATCTTTTGTTTAAGTTCCTCTGATGCCATTTTTAAGGCAATTGCAAGGTCATCTGTTGAAATCTCTTTAAGAATTGTTTGTATGCCTCTGTCATCAACATTAATAAGGTCTTCAAAGGTAAACATGAGCTTTCGTATTTCCTCAGCAAGAATTGGATCAGCTTCCTCAATGTTTTTGAGTATCAATTCCTCACTTGTTCTATCCATCTGATTGAGTATCTCAGCAACGGTTTTTATACCTCCAATTCTTCTTGATTGAGTATAGGACCTTAGCTGACTCTGGAGCACTTCTTCAAGCTCGCTTAAAATTGTAGGTGATATCTGGTCAAGGCTTGCAATTCTTTTGGCAACCTCTATTTTTAGCTGTTCTGGAAATTGACTTAATACCTCAGCTGCCTGTGTTGGTTCTAAGTGTGCCAATACGATTGCAACAGTTTGGGGATGCTCTCTTTGAAGCATTGTTGCTATTGAAGATGAGTCAAGCCATCTTAATATATCAAAGGCGGATGCTCCGCTTTCAATTTTGCTTATAAGCTTCTGTGCCTGCTCCTCACCAAATGCCTTTGTGAGAATGCCTTTTATATATTCAACATCTACTCTCATGGGCGCAGTTCCCAATTTTTCAGCAAATTCCCTAAGCAGTTCATCAGCCTCTTCCTGTGTAAGTTTAATTCTTGACATCATGGGAATTATTCTTGCAAGTTCAATTGGATCAAAGTGTTTAAAAAGTTCTGTTGCAGCCTCTTCTCCTAAAATTGTAAGTAGTGCTGCCACTTTTTCAATGCCAGAAAACTTTTTCATTTATTCAGCCATCCATTCTTTAAGGATTGATACAACCTTTTTGGGGTCTGTTTTTACCATTTCATTAATTTCCTGCTTTAAATCTCTTTCAGGAGCCACAACCTTTTCTTTCTTTAAGCCTATTTCCTCTGGAGGAATTTGCTCTGAGATGATTATCTCCTTCTTCTCAGGAGTTCTAAGAATATTCATTAAAGGTTTTATGACAAAGAGGATTATAAGAAGAATGATGATCAGTGGAACGAGGTATTTTAAAATAGTTTTTAAAAGTTCCATAATGTCAATTCCGGGTTTTTCCTCTGAAACAGCCTCAAACGGCATGCTTTCAACTATTACCTGGTCACCTCTTTCTTTACTGTATCCAACTGCTGCTTGAACAAGCTCTTGATATTTTTTTATCTCCTCATCACTTCTTGGAGTGTATATTTTTTTACCTTTATCTTCTTTGTAAGTTCCATCAACCAATACTGCAACTGATATCTTTTTAATCTGCCCAGCTGAACCCAAAATTTTGCTTATGCTTTTGCTGACTTCGTAGTTTATATTTTCCTGCTGTTTCTGGCTAATCACATTTTGTTGAGCAGTTCCAGTTTGAGCCTGACCAGGCTGATTGGAAAGAACACCGGGAATTCCTCCTGTTTGAGGAGTCATCGTTTTTTCCTGCATTCTCTGCTCATTCCTTATTGCAATTGTGTCCGGATCGTATTTTTCCTCAAGTTTTTCAACCTTTGAGAAATCAATATCCGCAGAAACCCTAACAATTGCTTTTCCTTTTCCAACTATGTTTTCAAGCATGCTCTGGATGTTTTTTTCATAAGTTTTCTCTATTGCTCTTTTGTATTCAAGTTGCGTGGCATCAACAAGTTGAGCTGTATCTTTTCCACCTGAGAGAAGATTGCCATATTGGTCAACAACTGTTACATGCTGGGGAGAAAGCCCTTCCACACTGCTTGATACAAGATGCACTATGCTGGATACCTGCTCCTTAGCAAGAGCCCTTCCGGGTTTTAGCTTTAAAACAACAGAAGCAGTTGGGTGGTCTTCTTTTTCTGTAAAAATTGACTTCTCAGGTATTGCAATATGAACTCTGACATCATCTATTTCCTGCAGCCTTTTTATTGTTCTTGCAAGCTCGCCTTGAAGTGCCCGAATGTAATTGACCCTTTGTGAAAATTCAGTGAGTCCTATTGATGTTTTATCAAATATTTCAAAACCAACTCCGCCTCCTGATGGTATTCCTTGAGCAGCAAGCTCAAGCCTTAACTCATGCACTTTGTCAGAAGGCACGTAAATCGCATTTTCCTTTACCTGATAGGGAATTTTCTTTTCCTTTAGTTTATTGATGACATTTCCTGCATCCTCTGAGGATAAGTTGCTGTAAAGAACCTGATAATCAACTTTTTGAAGCCAAAGCAAAGAAGTAAGAATTAAAGAGACGATTAATAAAACGACAACTCCTAATATGATTTTTTTATTTGTTGGTAAATTCCTAAAATTCTCTAAAATCTGATTTACTCTATCTTTAATTGCCATTTTTCATTAAATCTGCATGCGAGATATTTCTTCATAGGCTGTAATTACTTTGTTTCTCACCTGAATCAGTGTCTGAAGGGTAAGGTCTGCCTTTTCCATTGCAAGCACAACCTGATGAATACTTACCTCACCCTTTGCAAAATCCTCTATTGCCTTCTGGGCTTCCTGTTCAACCTTTGATGCCTCTTTTATAGCATCTTTTAGAGCCTGCTCAAAGGATTCCTTCTCAGCGCCTTTAAGATTTTTTAACTCCTCAAGACTTTTCCCTAAAATTTCACTGATATTTTTTATTTCTGTCATCAGTAACCTCCTATGCCTTTAGTAAATCAAGGGTTCTTAAAAACATCTCCTTATATGAGTTTATCATAGTTAGGTTAGCTTCGTAAGCCCTTGATGCTGAAATCATGTTAATCATCTCCTCCATTGGATTTACATTTGGATATTTTACATAGCCATTTTTGTCAGCATCAGGATGGGACGGATCATAAACAGTTCTTGGTGGTCTTGGGTCTTCAACTATTTTTTGTACATCAACTCCATGTGATATTTTGTCGTACATATAAGTGACAAACAGAACATCTTTTCTCTTGTAAGGGCCGCCTTCAGGAGTTCTTGTGGAATTTATATTTGCGAGATTAGAAGCTATTACATTAAGCCTAATTTTCTGTGCTTCAAGACCAGTTGCAGAGACCTTTAAAGGCAAAAATAAATCTGCCATTATCTACCTCCCCGAGCTACATCCTTATACATTCCAATTCTTTTAGAAAGTAGCTGAACCGCACTGTTATACATTAAAAGCGTCTCAGTTAGTTTTGTCATTTCAACCTCAATATTAACCGTATTCCCATCCCTGTTGGGCATTGTTGTAGGGGCTTCAATGACTTTTAAGGATATACTGTCTGATTCTGCTGCCTTTTTCAGCTCTTCCTGAAAATTTATATCCTTTGCTTTGTAGTCTGGAGTGTCAGCATTTGCAATATTTGAGGCAAGAATTTTTTGCCTATAGGCACAAATATCCATGATTTTTGAAAGTAATTTTATTGAGTTATCCATTTCTTTCACCTCTGTTAAATATCGCTAAAAAATTTTAAAGCAAATATTATGCCATTACAAATCCTTAAGCCCATACTCTTTTATTTTGTTTCGCAGAGTTCTTACGCTTATTCCTAAAATTTTTGCTGCCTTTGTGCGATTGCCTTCGGTTTTTTTGAGTGCATCAATAATCATCTCTTTTTCAGCATCCTTTAAGCTTCCTATCTTTAAGGATTTATCCATATCTGACTCAAAGGCAGGTTCTTCAAGAGGCTTTAGAACTCCATCTGGACTTAAAACTGCAAGCCTGTAAATAAAGTTTTCAAGTTCCCTTACATTGCCATGCCAAGGTCTTTGAATAAGATATTTTTTCATCTCACTGCTTAGTGTAAATTTTTTTGACATTTTATTGGAAAGTCTTTTCAGGAAAAATTCTGCCAATGGAATTATATCATCTGTTCTTTCTCTTAAAGGTGGAATTCTAATTGGGAAAACATTTATTCTGTAAAACAAATCTTCCCTGAAATTGCCTTTTTTTACTTCTTCTGCAAGGTCTCTGTTTGTGGTAGCAATAATTCTCACATCAACCTTAATCGGTTTAGTTCCGCCTACTCTGTCAACTTCTTTTTCCTGAATAACCCTAAGTAGCTTTGCCTGAAGTCTATAAGCCATTTCACTTATTTCATCAAGCAGGATTGTGCCCTTGTCAGCTAATTCAAATTTTCCCGGCTTTCTTTCTGTCGCACCTGTGAATGCTCCCTTTTCATATCCAAAAAGCTCTGCCTCAAGAAGTGTCTCTGTTATGGCTGCGCAGTTAATTGCGACAAATGAATGGTTTGCTCTGTTGCTATGTTTATGTATATATCTTGCAATTACCTCTTTTCCAACTCCACTTTCTCCAGTTAGTAAGACCGTGATATCAGTCTTTGCTATCTCTTTTGCAATTTCAAGTAACCTCCTCATCTGTTGAGAAACAGCAACAATTTCCTCCTCATCAGGGATTAGTCTTGAAACTATTGATTTAAGACTGTCCATTGAAAAGGGTTTCATCAAATAATCAACTGCACCAAGTTTCATTGCCTGCACAGCATCCTGAACATTTCCGTATCCTGTAATAACTATAACTGGAGTGAAAATTCCTCTTTTTCTTATCTCAGATAGGAATTGGAGTCCATCCATTTTAGGCATCTTTACATCAGTAATAATGAGGGAAAAATCAGAGATATTAACATCTGAAAGCACATTAGTTGGATCTCTAAAATACTGAGCATTGAACCCAAAACGAGCCATTGCATCCTTTAAAGCAAAGCCCATATCAGGTTCGTCATCTATGATTAAAACTGACCTCATTCTACTGGAAAGTATAATACAAATTCTGTGCCTTCTTTGGGTTTACTTTTTACTTCAATTTTTCCACCGTGAGCAGAAACTATGCTATTCGTAATACTTAAGCCAAGTCCTGTGCCTCTGTCCTTTGTTGAAAAGAAAGGATCAAATATTTTATCAATGATTTCACTGTCAATTCCTTGACCACTGTCAATAACTGAAATTTTGACAAATTTGTTTTCTTCCTTTGCATTTATCTGCAAAACTCCACCATCTGGCATTGCCTGATAGGCATTCATTATAAGATTTATCAGAGCCTGCCTTAGTAGAGAAGGGTCAAGCTTGACAGTAATTTTTTTTTGAATTTTGTATTTAAATTCAATGCCTACTCTGTTAAATACTTCATAAAACTCTTTTACAAAATCTGACAAAAAATCGTTTAAAAATACCTCTGTCTTTTTGGGAACAATACCCCTTGTGAATCCAAGCATATTTTCAAGAGTGTTTCTGAGCATTTTCACTGAATTTGAAATTCTTCTTGCATAGTCACCATGCAGAGTATCTTTCAAGTCTTCAGATATCATATTTGCATAAAGTTCAATGCTACCAAGAGGATTTCGTATTTCATGGGCGATTTTCATAACAAGAGAGCCCATTGCACTAAGCCTCCTGTTTCTTTCATTTTCTGCTTCAAGTTCCCTTATTCGTGTTATATCCTTACAGATAAAGACTTTGCCAATTCTATTTCCATCTGAATCAAAAACTTCGGAAGATGAAACTATTGAGTAAAATGGAGGAGCATCCTTTGGAATTACCCTGTCATTTTCAATTGTAATAGGAAGTTCTTTCTGCCCGATTATTTCTTCTACCTTAACATTAAATAGAGTTTCTGCTGCTTTGTTGATAAGTCTTATAATTCCCTCGCTGTCAAAAAAAACAACAGCAATGTCAATACTGTCAATTATACTGCTAAGAAGTCTTTTTTTCTGCTCAACCTCTTCTGTGAGGAGTTTTATCTTGTTTTCTAAAACATTGTAGTATTTAATGAGTGCATCAGAGGCTGAAGTGATTTTGAGAATTGCTTCATTAAAAAGTTCTTCGTGCTTCATAACTTTTCCAGAAGAGCCTTTGCTGCTTCTTTAAATTGGCTGTTGGACTCAGCAACTTTTTCAAGATACTTTTTATCCTTTGTGATTTTTCCATACTGATAATAAACCCACATCAATGTCTCAGTATCCTTTACTCCAGCATCTATTGCTTTTTTGTAGTAGT
>FWWM01012924.1_pt1 | contig 13684 bp, 13 predicted proteins | sample 2228351 | NCBI WGS metagenome assembly FWWM01 (sample SAMEA103939774, study PRJEB20133) | metagenome | reverse complement strand
CAAATACTTTAACTTGAGCAGATACTGCTTTATTTCATCTGGAAGCTGGCTAAAATACTGAGCTGTGTCAGTTGGAATGCTCCAGCCTGCTTTTGCAATTTTTAATCTGTTAAATTACCTTATCTCTCTAAATTCAATTCAAATTTCATACTTGACCTTTTAATATTAGACCATATAAAATGTGCATATGCACAAAATAATTTTTGAGGAGGAAAAAATGCAAGAGATGCAGACAATAGGAAGGCTTAAGTTTTTTCCTGTTACTTTTTTTGCTTCTGTAATGGGATTGTCGGGTTTGAGCATAGCAATTCAGAGATTTTTTGAAGTTTTTAATATAGAGATGATGGCTTTTGGAAAAATTCTCACAATATTGGTTACAGGATGGTTCTTTTTCCTGACTATAGTTTATCTTATGAAGTTTTTCAAATATCCAGAGGAAGTAAAAAAAGAGTTCAAACATCCTGTTAAATTAAATTTTCTGCCAACCTTTTCTATTAGTCTCATACTTCTTTCCATTGCATATCTGCCATTTAACTTAACAATTTCTTATATTTTCTGGATTTCAGGAGCTTTCATACATCTGATATTACTTTTTTATGTCATAAATAGATGGGTTTTTAGTGAGTTTAAAATAGTTGTCAAAAACCCATCATGGTTTATTCCTGTCGTCGGACCAATACTTGTGCCAATATCAGGGGTTAATTTCAGCCATGAAATTTCTTGGTTTTATTTTAGTATTGGTATCACTCTATGGTTGCCAATTCTTACTATTTTGCTTTACAGATTGATTTTTGCTGAACCTTTACAAGAAAAGTTAATGCCTACTTTATTTATATTCCTTGCTCCGCCTGCAGTTGCCTTCATTTCTTATGTAAAGCTAACCAATAACATAGATTTTTTTGCTAAGATTTTAATTAATTTTTCAATTTTTAGTTTTTTGCTTTTGTTAACATTTATGAGAAAGTTCGTGGGTTTAAGATTTTTTCTTTCATGGTGGGCATACACCTTTCCAATGGCAGCATTTACAATTTCTTTACTGCTATATTACAAGATGACAAATATGGCTTTTTTTGCAACTTTTGGGACAATTTCTTTGATTTTAACTGCTGTAATCGTAGGAATCGTAACTTTAAAAACACTTTTTGCAATAAAAAGGCGTGAAATTTGTGTTGAGGAATAAATAGGAGTTTAGCATGTCTCCAAGACTTAAAAAAACAAGAATATGTAACTGTCCTTTTGAAGGAAAAGAGGGAGTGATTTATAAGCCATGTATACCTGATGAAACTGTTGAGCAGATTACAATTTTCAGAGATGAGCTTGAAGCAATGAGACTATGTGATTTAGAAGGATTGACCCAGCAAGAGGCAGGAGCTAAAATGGGTGTTTCTAGAGGAACTGTTCAAAGGTTACTTACTGAGGCAAGAAGAAAGATTATTAAAGCTATTTTGGAGCAGAAAGCTTTATGTATCAAAAGAGAAAACACTTAACTTTAATTGACAAAAGTTTAAAATATCATGTAATTTTAAAATTCAATGCAACTTATACAAATAATTGGAAAATTTTTTTTAGAACTTCTTAGTTTTCTTGGAAGGATTTTTATTTTTCTTCTACAAATTTTTTATCACACTTTTACTCCACCCTTTAAGTTTCGCAATTTTTTAAGACAAATAAGGTTTTTTGGTAACAAGTCTTTAATTGTAGTAATTTTTACAGGTGCATTTAGTGGAATGGTGTTAGCTTTACAGGGATTTTATGCATTAAATAAATTCGGAGCTGAGGCTTTGCTCGGACCAGTTGTTGCTTTATCTCTTATCAGAGAGCTTGGACCAGTTCTTTGTGCGCTGATGGTTACTGGAAGAGCAGGCTCTGCCGTTACTGCTGAAATAGGAATTATGAGAATTACTGAGCAAATAGATGCATTAACTGTTATGGCTGTAAATCCAATAAAGTATATTGTTGTACCCAACATTCTCGCAGGTATTGTAGCTTTTCCTCTTTTGACAGCTGTTTTTGATCTAATAGGAATTTACGGCGGATATCTTATCTCTGTGCATGTGCTTGGACTTAGTGAGGGGACATATTTTTCTCAGATGGAGCTATATGTAGATATGGAGGACATAAGAGTAGGGTTTTACAAATCCCTAAGTTTTGGACTTTTAGTCACATGGATTTGTACATTCATGGGATATAATGCAAGTTACGGAGCAAGGGGAGTAAGTAGAGCAACTACAAATGCTGTGGTAATGTCATCAGTAGTAATTCTTGTATGGGATTATATGCTTGGAGCATTTCTACTATGATTGAGATTAGGGAACTTTATAAATCTTTTGGAAAACAGCAAGTCTTAAAAGGTGTAAATCTGACAATTCTTGAAGGAGAAATAATGGCTGTTATAGGAAGAAGCGGAGGCGGAAAATCGGTTCTTTTAAAGCACATTGTCGGACTTCTTAAGCCTGACAAAGGAAATATATTTATAAAAGGAGAGGATATAACCACTTTAAAGGGTAGCAGGCTTGATGAAATTAGAAAAGACATAGGAGTTGTTTTTCAAGGCGGTGCTCTGTTTGATTCCCTGACAGTTTATGAAAATGTAGCTTTTCCTCTTGTTGAAAAAACTAAATTAAGTAAGAGAGAAATCAATGAAAGGGTTATGAGGGCTCTCTCAGATGTTGAGCTTGAGGGCATGGAGTATAAATATCCTGCTGAATTAAGTGGAGGAATGAGAAAAAGAGTTGCCCTTGCAAGAGCACTTATCTCTAATCCCAAGTTTGTGCTTTTTGATGAGCCAACTACGGGACTTGATCCAATCCTTGTTCGTTCAATTCACAGACTTATTAGAGACACTCAAAAGATGTATGGATTTACGGGGCTTATAATAAGCCATGAAATTCCAGAGATATTTGAAATTTCTGACAGGGTTGCTATGCTGTATGATGGAAGAATTATTGAAGTTGGAACTCCTGAGGATATTCAAAAAAGTGAAAATATTATTGTAAAAAATTTTATAATGGGAATGGAGGATATTAATGAAAAGGGAAAATCTTGAGATAGCAGTCGGAATTTTTGTTTTAATTGGTATTTTTGCTCTCGGTTATCTATCATTTAAGCTTGGTAAGATAGAGATGTTCTCCTCAGGGCATTATATTGTATATGCTGAGTTTGATAAAATTGGTGGGATTAAAAAGGGTTCAGTTGTTGAAATAGCTGGAGTACCTGTTGGTTCTGTTGATAGAATAACATTAAATGACAAATATCATGCTGTGGTTGAAATGAAAATAAAGGCTTCAATAAAGCTTCCAGAGGACTCCATTGCATCAATAAGAACAAAGGGATTGATAGGAGAAAAATATATTCAGATAACCCCTGGAGGTTCTGACCAGTTTATTGCACAGGGAGGGAAAATTAGAGAAACAGAATCAACAATAGATATAGAGGAGGTTTTATCAAAATATGTGTTCGGGAAGATTTAAAATTTTAATTGTTTTTTTTATTTTTTTATTTTCAGCAGTTGGTTATGCAGAGGAGAAAGTTATTCTTGATCTTAAAGGTTGCATTGAAAGGGTAAAGAGATTTCATCCTGAGCTTGGGGAATATAAAAAAGATATTGAGCTTTACAAAGCAAAACTTCAGCAGGCTGAAGGTGCTGTTTTCCCTCAGATTGAACTGCTTGCAATAGGAGGTCCATCTCCAAAGGCTGAGAAGGAATCCATCTCTCCTGTAATAAAAACAGATGTTAAATCCACAACAATTAACGGTATCTTCGGAATGATTACAATGCAGGTGCTTCAGCCTATTTATACCTTTGGAAAGATTTCAGGATACAAGACTGCTGCAGAGGGAGGCATTAAGGTTTCGGAGGCTGAGCTTGAGAAAAAACGCTCTGAGCTTATATTAAAAACAAAGGAATTATACTGGAGCTTGGCTCTTGTTCGTGAATTGAGAACTCTTGCCAATGAGATAAAAACAGAACTTGAAAAAGCAATTAGAAGAACAGAAGAGGATTTAAAGAAAGAAATTCCATCTGCAGATGAACTCACTCTTTATAAATTAAGGACTTACTTGGGTGAGGTAAACAGAAATCTTAATGAAATTGACAAAAACGAGGCAATAATTATTGAGGCAATTAAATTTATGACAGGTATTCCAAAAAATCAGGATATTTCAATTATTACAGAGAGCTTGCAGTATGAAAACTTTGGCAAAAGTTTGAATGATTTAATAAATAGTGCATTTGAGTTAAGGCCAGAAATGATACAAATAAAGGAAGGTCTTAAGGCAAGGAAAGCATTGGTTGATGTGGAGAAAAGCAATCTTTATCCTCAAATTTTCGCACTACTTAAGGGAAATTTCTCAAGTGCAACGAACAGGGACAAAATCCATAATCCGTATATTTCAGATCCCTTAAACAGCTCATATCTGGCAGCTGTTGTTGGCATGAAACTTAATCTTGATTTTGGAATAACAAAAGGGAAAATAAGGGAAGCTGAAATTGAGTATGAGAAGATTCTGGAAAAGAAAAAACTTGCAGAGCAGGGAATTCCTGTTCAGATTATGAAAGCCTATTATGAATATCAGGAAGCTTCAAAAAGTGCAAAGGATTTAGAAAGTGCTTTCCAAAATGCGAAAAAATGGCTTGTAACAGCTCAGGCTAACATTGATATGGGAATTGGAGAGATAAAGGATTTGGCAGATGCTGCAGTTGCTTATGCTACCACAAAGGTAAATCATCTAAAAGCTCTTTATAATCAAAAAATGGCAATAGCAAATCTAATTCATGCCTCTGGACTTGATAAGGATGAAAGGACATTACAATAGCTTATGGTAAATATTAAAAGTAGAGACAGTTTTTATCATGCAAGAGAATAGGAGGTTAAGATGAGAAAAATTTTAATTTTCTTTATACTAATTACTTTTATACTACCTATCCATGTCCTTGCAACCCCTTCTCCTATGGAGCAGATCAAAATATCAGTGGACAAAGTTATAAGTATTCTCAAAGACCCTAAATACAAGGGAAAATCAAAGGCTCAGCAGAGAAGGGCATTATTAAGGCAGGAGATTGGCAAAGTCTTTGATTTTGAGGAAATGTCAAAGCGTTCATTGGGAGTTTACTGGAGAGAAAGAACTCCTCAGGAAAGAAAAGAGTTTGTGGAACTCTATAGAGACCTTCTTGAGCGTTCCTATGCTGATAAGATTGAATCCTATACAGATGAAGAAGTAGTATACCTTGATGAGAAAATTGAAAATGGAACACATGCCTATGTAAGAACAAAAATAATTACTACGGAGAAAAAAGAAATTCCAATTGATTACAGACTTTACTTCACAGGAAAAGAATGGAAAGTATATGATGTTATTATTGAAGGAGTCAGCCTTGTGAGCAATTATCGTAGTCAGTTTAATAAGATTATTCGCAGTCACTCATATCAGGAGCTTGTAAAGAGGATGAAGATAAAACAGTTGGAAACAAAGGAGAGAGAAAAATGATTAGAGCTTTAGTTTTAGAAAAAAGCCCCTTTATATCAGATTTTTTGGAAGACACTTTCAGTCTGATAGTTTGTTCAAACTATGATGATGCAAAAAGAAAAATTGGTAGATTTGAGCCAGATATTGTAGTTATAGACGAAAATTTTGATAAAACAGGTTTGTTAGATTTTTGTTTGGAGTTAAAAAATTTATTTGGCTTGCCTGTTTTTCTGATTGCCAATTTTTATTCTACCCTTGATATGACTTTATTCCAAAATATTGGAGTTGATGTTATTGTAAAGCCTTTTACAAAGGATGAATTGCTTGAAAAACTCTCTGGAAAAGAGGAGAAAAAAGTGCCTGTTTCCTTTGTTCCAGCGGAAATTCTGGAAAGTTTGAAGCCCTATATTCAAGATGAGATAAGAAAAGAGTTTATAACACTATTTAAAAAACTTACGGAGGTTGTGGAGTCAAAATATGCATAAGGAAGAAATATCACTCCCCGAGACTTACAAGCCTGACGAAGTTGAGACAAAGCTATACAAATTTTGGGAAGAAAATGAATACTTTAAACCAGATGAAGATTTATCTAAACCAAGCTTTTGCATCGTAATTCCTCCTCCTAATGTAACTGGAACACTTCATATGGGTCATGCCTTGAATGCTACCCTTCAGGATGTTCTTATCAGATGGAAAAGAATGCTTGGATTCAGTGCCTTGTGGTTGCCAGGAACAGACCATGCTGGAATTGCAACACAGAATGTGGTTGAACGACAGCTTCTTCAAGAGGGTTTAGACAGATATACACTTGGAAGGGATGAATTCCTTAAAAAAGTTTGGCAGTGGAAAGAGGCTTGCGGTGGCAGAATTATAGAGCAACTTAAAAGATTAGGTTCATCCTGCGACTGGTCAAGACTGCGATTTACAATGGATGAAGGATTAAGCAAAGCAGTAAAAGAGGTTTTTTTGAAACTTTTTGAAGAGGATTTGATTTATAGAGATTTAAGACTTATTAATTGGTGCCCAAGATGCCATACTGCTCTTTCAGATCTTGAAGTTGAGCACGAAGAAACGGAGGGCAAGCTCTATTATATAAAGTATCCTTTGAAAGAAGCTTCATCCCAGTATATCACAGTTGCTACTACTCGTCCTGAGACGATGCTTGGAGATACTGCTGTAGCTGTCAACCCTGAAGACAAGAGATATAAAGATTTCATTGGGAAAACACTAATCCTACCCCTCATTAATCGCGAAATTCCTGTGATTTCAGACAGTGCTGTTGATATGAAGTTTGGAACAGGTGCTGTAAAAGTCACTCCTTCCCATGATTTCAATGACGCAGAAATTGCTCAAAGGCATAATCTGCCTTATGTTTGTATTATGGATGAAGATGGTAAAATGACAGATGAGGCAGGTCCTTATAAAGGACTTGACAGATATAAGGCAAGGGAGAAAATAATCAATGACCTCAAAGAACTTGAACTACTTGAAAAAATTGAAAAGCACAAACACGCAGTAGGTCATTGTTACAGATGCAAGACAACCACAGAGCCTTTCCAGACTGTTCAGTGGTTTGTAAAGATAAAACCACTTGCTGAACCTGCTATGAAGGTTGTAGAAGAAGGTAAAATTCGTTTTATTCCTGAAATCTGGGTTAATAACTATTACGCATGGATGAGGGATATAAGAGATTGGTGTATTTCAAGGCAGCTTTGGTGGGGACACAGAATTCCTGTATGGTATTGTGCAGATTGCAAAACTGAAAAAGGCATTAAACAGGGCGATTTAATTGAGATCAGATTTTATAAACCTATAAAAATCAATGGCAAAGAAATTTGGAGCGGCACTTATACGGAGTTAAGGCAACTTGGTGTTTCAAAGGAGGAGATTGAACAAAAGGCAAAGATTATAAAGATTCCTATTGAAGTTAAACCTATTGCAAGTAAGGAGGATTTAAAATCCTGTCCATATTGTGGAAGCACGGAACTCATACAAGACCCTGATGTTCTTGACACATGGTTTTCATCAGCCCTTTGGCCATTTTCAACACTTGGATGGCCCGATGAAACAGAAGATTTAAAGAGATTTTATCCAACGGATGTCCTTGTTACAGGTTTTGATATAATATTTTTCTGGGTAGCAAGAATGATAATGATGGGATTGAAATTCATGAATGATATCCCATTCAAAAATGTTTACATTCACGCTCTTGTGCGGGATTCAAAGGGACAGAAGATGAGTAAGTCAAAGGGCAATGTTATAGACCCTCTTGTAATGATAGAAAAATATGGCTCTGATGCCTTTAGATTTACACTTGCTGCCTTCGCTGCACAGGGAAGGGATATTAAGTTTTCTGAGGAGAGAGTAGAGGGATACAGAAGATTTATCAATAAGATATGGAATGCAATGAAATACATGATGGGCTTTTATCATCTGAGAACAAAGGAAAGTTTAAGCATTGAAGATGTAAAATCACCTGAAAATAGATGGCTTCTGTCAAAGCTCTCAGATGCAATAGCTGAAACGAACTCAGCTCTTCATTCATACAGATTTAATGATGCTGCCAGTGCTATTTATCAATTCCTTTGGCATGAGTTCTGCGACTGGTTTATAGAATTTTCAAAGGTTGTTCTCTACGGAGATGGAGACAAAGAGGAGACGGTTAACTGCCTTTTCTTTGCCTTTGAAAATGTTCTTAAGCTTCTTCATCCTTTTATGCCTTTTGTCACAGAGGAAATATGGCTCAACATTCTCAAAAAGCCTCAATCCATAATGATTTCTTCCTATCCAACCACTGAACTAATAGGAAAAGATGAGGAAGCATTGCAGAAGATGGAATATGTAATTGATGCAATTTCAGGAATTAGAAGCATAAGAGGAGAACTTAATATTCCGCCTTCATTAAATCTTGATGTGTATATAAAAACATTGACAAATGAAGCAGAAGAAGTATTGAGATGGGGCACAAAATTTATATTAAAGCTGGCAAGGGTCAGTCAATTAAATATTTCAAAGGATATTGAAAGGGAAAAGGGTTCTGCAATTTCAGTGAAAAGGGAATTTGAGATATATATTCCAGTGAAAGACCTTATAGACATTGAGCAAGAGAAAAAGAGACTCCAAAAGGAACTTGTCAAAACTGAGCAGGATATAAAATTTTTAAACAAAAAACTTATGAATGAAGACTTCATAAAAAATGCTCCAAAGGATGTGGTTCAAAAGGACAAAGAAAAATATGAAGAACTTTTGATGAGAAATGATAAAATAAAAGAGAATCTTAAGATTCTTGAAGAGTTAGAATAGGAGGCAGTCATGGATGAGAGAATAGAAATAGAAAAGCAAAGTATGGATATAGTTGAAGCAGAGTTTATGACCATAAAGCAAAGCACTGTAAGGGCTGTTGAGGCTGGAAGCGCTGAGATGCAACAAGTTTGTGCATTAAGCGTTGATGCTGAGAAGGCTGAGGTCACTCAAGGAGCAATTGGTTTTATAAATTCCAATGAGCTTAATCTAAATCAATGCATTACTGCTGTTACAATGGCAGAAAAGTCAGAGATAAATGCTTCTTTGTGTCCTGTTGCAATAGGTAAGGAAAAGACAAAATTAAAAAGATCTGCCGCTGGTGTTGTCATTGGAAATAATGTTGAGGTTCAAAACTCAGCTTCTTTGATTGTTATTGGAAAAAACATTGAAGGTAATGTGACAACCCTGTTTGATTGGAAAAGCGCTCTTGCAGTGACAGCAGTAGCAGGAGGAATTTTTGGACTTTTAAGAATATTTCTCAAAAAGTAATGTTTAGCCCCCTTGTTGATGAGATTTTAAAGCTGTCAATTTTAGAAGATATTGGGCATGGAGATATAACATCCGAATTTATTGTCCCTGAAAACTGTTTTGCAAATGCGAATATAATATGCAAACAAGAGCTTGTTCTTGCTGGAATGCCCTTTGTGAAAAGACTTTTTCAGATATTAAAAGAAAGCTACATCCCCCAGAGTCAGAATATAGAAATAAAAGAATTTTACCGAGATGGAGATTTTATCAAGAAAGGTGAAGTTATTGCATCAATTCAGGCTAATGCAAAACTTCTACTTGCAGGAGAGCGCATTGCACTTAATTTACTTCAAAGGCTTTCAGGTATTGCTACTCTGACAAGAAAATTTATTAGACAGGTTGAGGGTTATAATGTGAAAATTCTTGATACAAGAAAAACAACTCCGGGGTTAAGATTCATGGAAAAATACGCTGTTCGTATTGGAGGTAGCTTTAATCATAGATTTGCCCTTTACGATGCGATTCTGATAAAGGATAATCATATAAAGATAGCGGGTTCTGTCAAAGAAGCTTTGAGAAAAGTCAAAAAACATGCAGTGCATCAAAGGATTGAAATTGAAGTGAAAAATATTGAAGAACTAAAAGAGGCAATAGATGAAGGTGCAGACATTGTAATGCTTGATAATTTTGATTTGGATAAAATTAGAAAGGCTGTTGAGCTTGCAAATAGCAAAGTTTTACTTGAGGTATCAGGCGGAGTAACTCTGAATAATGTAAGGGAAATAGCTTCAACTGGTGTTGATTTTATATCTTCTGGAGCATTAACCCATTCAGCTCCAGCTGTTGATATAAGCATGAAAATAGTGGAGGTTTTATGAGCTTAAACTACAAACAGGCAGGCGTTGATATTGACGAGGCAGAAAGATTTATTCATCTTATTTCACCAATGGTGAAAACTACTTTTCGCAAAGAGGTAATGACTGATATAGGTCTCTTCGCAGGACTTTTTAAACTTGATGCAAACAAATATAAAGAGCCTATACTGGTAAGCGGAACAGACGGAGTCGGAACAAAGCTCAAAGTAGCCTTTGAGGCAGACAAGCATGACACAGTTGGTATAGACTTAGTTGCCATGTGTGTAAATGATATTCTTACTGTTGGAGCAGAGCCTTTGTTTTTCCTTGATTATTTTGCAACAGGAAAACTTTTGGCTGAGAAGGCATCGCAGGTTATAAAGGGAATTGTTGAGGGATGCAGACTATCAGGTTGTGCTTTAGTGGGAGGAGAAACAGCAGAGCTTCCAGGTTTTTATAGGGAAAATGAGTATGATTTGGCTGGTTTCGCAGTCGGAATTGTTGACAAGCAAGAAATCATTGATGGTTCTCAAATTAAAGAGGGTGATGCAATAATAGGTATTTTCTCCTCTGGATTACACAGCAATGGTTTTTCTCTGGCAAGAAAAGTTTTTTTTGATATTGCCAGATACAGAATTGACCAATATGTACCAGAATTGGGATGTACAGTTGCTGAAGAATTATTAAAACCAACTAAGATTTATGTAAGAGCTTTCAATTCCGTGAAGGAAAAAAAGATAAAAATTAAGGGTATGGCACATATAACTGGTGGAGGAATTCCAGGAAATCTTCCAAGAATATTTCCAGAAAACATTGGAGCGGTTATTTATAAGGATAGTTTAGAAATTCCACAAGTATTTAAGCTGATTCAAGAGATTGGAAAAATAGATGAAAGGGAGATGTTTAGAGTATTCAACATGGGAATTGGATACATTCTTGTGGTGGAAAAAGAAGATTTAGATAAGGCATTGAATTTATTAAACAATGATGAGTATAGGGCAAATTTAATAGGAGAAATAAAAGAAGGAAAAAAGGAAGTAAAAATAGAATGAAGACATTTCAAGATGAAATACTTCTAACAGAAATTTTTTCAAGATTTGTTGACTTATATCCAGAGCATGTTGTTTTTGTTGATCCTGAAACTTTGTCAATAGTCTATTTAAATGAGAAGGCAAAGGAGTTTTTTGGAGACAACCCAGATCTTTCTGTTTTCTTTCAACAAGAAGAATATGTGAATCTTTTAAGTTTAATACAAAATTGTCACAAGGCTGAGGAAAAGAGGGTTATTACATTTAAACGATTTGACGGGAAAAAGGGAATTTTGCTTTTTAATCTTTATCCTTTAGTCAACAATGGTTACAGAGTAGTTGTATTTATTTTCAGTGATATTACTGAAAAAATCAAAAACAAAGAAGAAAAGAGGAGGAGAAATGCGCAATTAATTATTCAGGATAAGTTCAAATCCTTAGATTTAGTTACCTCTAGCATATCCCACGAAATAGACAACATTTGTAATTTTATGGCAAATAACTTAAGAATAGTGCTTCAAGTATGGAATGATGTCATTAAGTTAATCAAGGAGTATGAGAAAGAAAGCGGTGAATTTGTATTGGGCGGTATTATATCCTCAGAGATTGATAAGGTCATTCCTAGGCTTATGATGTCTCTTATTGAGGGAATTCATAGAATATCAGATAAAATCTATGATTTTAAAAAATACATAAAGGAAGGTTTTATCTCTCAAGTCTCATTGGTTGACATCAACGAGATTGTAAAGAGAGTAATTAATGTTCTTAATTATCATATTTCAATGTATACGGATAAATTCAATGTTCAGCTTGGAGAATCTTTACCTAAAATCAGAGTAAATGTCCAGAAGTTAGAGCAAGTTATTGTAAACCTTTTAACCAATGCCATGCAGTCATTGCCTGACAAGAAAAGAGCAATACATATTTTTACAGGTACTGAAGGAGATAGAGTGTACTTAGAAATTAGAGATGAGGGGATTGGAATTCCAAAAAAATTAATGCCTCACATCTTTGAACCATTTTTTTCAACAAAAGGAAGCTCAGGACTTGGGCTATATTTATCAAAGTCCATTATTGAAGAGTTTGATGGAGAAATTACCATAAACTCAGAAGAAAATAAAGGAACATCTGTAAAGATACATTTTCCCCCTGGGCATTAGATATGGAAAACTTTAATTACAGTGTAGCAATAGTTGATGATGAAAAGGATTTTTTGTATACTTGTTCTCTTCTTTTAAAACAGGAAGGTATTAATGATATTGTATTAATTGAAGACCCACGAGAGCTTCCTATAATTTTAAAGGAAAGAAATTTCTCAGTTATTCTTCTTGATCTGTCTTTGCCCCATGTTTCAGGAATTGAAATGCTTAAATTTATAAATTTGGAGTATCCAGAGATACCTGTCATTATAATAACAGCTACCAAGGAGATAGAAGTTGCCGTTGAATGTATGAGAATTGGCGCGTGCGACTATCTTGTTAAACCTGTTGAAAAGGATAAACTCATTTATTCTATAAAAAGAACTTTGGAGACAAGCCGATTGAAAGAAGAAATTAAAGGATTAAAATACAGATTAATAGAGGACAAACTTGAGAACGAGGACGCCTTTTCAGAGTTTATCACTATTAATAAAAGAATGAGAGGAATTTTTAAATACATTGAGGTTATCTCAAAAACAGACCAGCCTATATTGATTACTGGAGAAACAGGCACTGGGAAAGAGCTAATCGCAAGGGCAATTCACAGAATAAGCAAAAGAAAAGGAGAGTTTGTAGCAGTAAATGTTGCTGGGCTTGATGATACGATGTTTTCTGATACTCTTTTTGGTCATAGAAAAGGAGCATTTACAGGAGCAATATCCAACAGAGAGGGTTTAATTGCTAAAGCGAAAGAAGGCACTCTGTTTCTTGATGAAATCGGAGACCTTACAGAGGCATCGCAGATTAAACTTTTAAGGGTGTTGGAAGAAAAAGTATACTATCCGCTCGGCTCTGATATTTCAAAGAAAACTGATACGCGCATAATAGTAGCAACGAATCAGGATATTCAGGAGTTGGTTTATAGAGGAAAATTCAGAAAAGACCTTTTTTTCAGACTAAAGGCTCATCATATTCACTTACCACCACTAAGAGAGAGAAAGGATGATATACCTGTCTTAGTTGACTATTTTATTAAAGATGCTGCTTTATCTTTAGGTAAGAAACCTCCTAAATATCCAGAAGAATTGATTATACTTCTTATGAATTATACATTTCCAGGAAATGTCAGGGAATTAAAGATGATGATCTATGATGCTGTTGCTCGTTGCAAGTCACCTATTTTGTCGTTAGAAATATTTAAAGATATGATAGATATTAGCAATTCTTTTGATAAAGAATTAAAAAGTGAAATAGTTAAGTTTTATATCCAAATGAGATTTCCTGATAAACTTCCGACATTAAAGGAGATGGAAAAAATTTTAATAGAAGAGGCATTAAGAAGAGCAAGGGGAAATCAAGGGATAGCAGCATCCTTTCTCGGAATTACTCGGCAGGCTTTGAATTATAGAATTCAAAGATACAAGAT
>FWWM01011322.1_pt1 | contig 13685 bp, 8 predicted proteins | sample 2228351 | NCBI WGS metagenome assembly FWWM01 (sample SAMEA103939774, study PRJEB20133) | metagenome | reverse complement strand
GCCGCCGGGGATGTGCCATTGGGCCAAGGCGGTTTGCCCTGCGGCCACCGCCCATAAAGCTGCCGCCAGCAGAATATTCTTAGTGCTCATGCGATTCTCCGCGAGTTGGTTCTGAGCAGACGGTTCCGCCTTGCGCTTAGGCCGCCGGGTCCGCGAAGGGCGTCAGGCTACCGGCGGAAGATCGTCCGACTGTGGCGCCCTCGATAGTGGTATCGGAGGTTCGGGCCGTAGCAGTCGATGGGAAAACAACGGTAGGAACGGCGATTTCAGGCCTATAGGGGCCGGCCCTGGCAGACTGTGCGGGTTGCGGTAAGTTTTCCGGCTTCCGGTGTCCAAAGCGTGGGCCAGCTTGCTCAGGTTGACCCGGCAGGCCAACCAAAAAGCAAAACAGGGCGAAAAGCCGCCTGGGCGCCGGCCAGCCAAAGGTTGGGCCGCCCGTTGGAGCCGGCTTGCCCCCCCTGTGGTCTGGGGTCGAGGGCGGGTCTGGGTGTTGTTGGCTTCATTGAAGTTGCGCCGCGCTGCCGTGGTCCGGGGATGGGTCCGGCTGGCTGGTATCGCCGGGATTCTGCCGCTGAGACTGGCCCGCGGCGTTCCGGTGCGGGTAAACCGTGTGTTGCACCCGGCAAAAGGCGTGCGGCAAACCAAATGCAGGGGGGCTCTGGGCGTTTGGACCTTGAAAGCTGGCGGAGGGTATGTCATATTTCGGGTTTTGTCAGTCGTTCCGGGGGTTGCGGGAGTCGTTGGAGTGCAGATCTGGCCTGCGATCGACCTCCGCGGCGGCAAGTGTGTGCGCCTCAAACAGGGCGACTACTGCCGCGAGACGGTCTTTGGGGACGATCCAGCCTCCATGGCCCGCCACTGGGTGGAGCTGGGGGCGGAGTGTCTGCACTTGGTGGACCTGGACGGGGCGCGGACGGGCCAGCCGTCCAACATTGCCGCGATCGAGGCCATCCTGAGGGCGGTACACGTCCCTTGCCAGTTGGGCGGCGGCGTCCGGAGCGAGGAGACGATTTGCCGGTTTTTGGATTTGGGGGTGGCCCGGCTGGTGGTGGGCACCCAGGCGCTGCGCGAGCCGGAATGGTTCCGCCGGATGTGCGAGCGATTTCCGGGAAAGCTGGTCTTGGGGATCGATGCTCGGGGTGGCCGCGTGGCTACCGAAGGGTGGCAACAGACCAGCCAGGTACCGGCCCTGGAGCTGGCCCGCCAATACGAAGCGCTTCCGGTGGCGGCGATCGTGTACACGGATATCGCGGCCGACGGGATGCTGGCCGGGCCCAACGTGCCGGCCATGGCCGAGATGCAGCGTGCAGTGCGCCTGCCCGTGATCGCCTCCGGAGGCGTGACGACGGCCGAGGATGTGGCCCGCCTGGCCGCGATTCCCATGGCGGGGTGTATCATCGGCCGGGCCCTGTACGAAGGCACTCTCACCTTGCCGGAAGCGATTCGCGCTGGCCGAAATGGTTAGCGACCGATCACCGATACGGAGGAATCTGATTCATGGCAGCCTATTCGGTCCAAACAATCCGCAATCTGGCCTTGTGCGGGCACAAGTCGTCGGGCAAGACGACCCTGGTGGATCGCATGTTGACGTTCACCGGCGCGGTGAACCGGCCGGCCAGTGTGGATGAGGGGACCAGCATCTGCGATTTCGACGAGGAAGAGCGATTGCACCGCTACACCATCGAGGCCAAGCCGGTGTTCTTCGATTACGCGGGCAAGCATTTCCACGTGGTCGATACGCCCGGTTATCCCGATTTTATTGGCCAGACGATCGGAGCGTTGCGGGGGGTGGATACGGCGGCCATTGTCATCAACGCCCAGGCTGGCATCGAGGTCAATACCCGCCGGGTGTTTGCCGAGGCGCACAAGGCGGGGCTGGCCCGGATGCTGATCCTCAACAAGATGGATGCCGAAAACATCGACTTTCCGGCGCTGTTGGAAAGCATCCGCGAGATATTCGGCTCGGAATGTGTGCTGTTGAATGTGCCGGTGGGCGTCGGCGCCGATTTCCGGGCGGTGGTCGGCACGTTGGAACCGCCGGGCAAGGAGGGCGGGGTCTTGGTGGACCCGGCCGGCATCCATCAGTCGCTTATCGAGTCGATCGTCATGGCCGACGAAGAGGTCATGAATCGCTATCTGGAGGGCGAGCTGCCCAAGGCCGAGGAACTTTCGCGGCTGTTGATTCAGGCCATGGCCGAGGGAACCCTGATCCCGGTGGTTTGCGTGTCGGCCAAGACGGGGGTGGGATTTCGCGAACTGATGGACGTGCTGGCGATGTGCACGTTGCCGGCCGATACGCTTCGGCGCAAGGCCAAGCGGCCCGACGGGACCGAGGCGGAGATTCCGGCTGATCCCGATGGCCCCCTGGTGGCCCAGGTGTTCAAGACCCGTATCGACCCGTTCGTCCAGAAGCTCAGCTATTTGCGGATTTTTTCGGGCAGACTGAGCAAAGACAGCACCGTGCCCCTGGTGGGGGCGCGCAAGCCGGTCAAGATCGCCCAGCCGTTCCATGTGCAAGCGGGCGAGACGGTTCCATTGGACGAGGCCGGCCCGGGCGAGATCGTAGCGGTGACCAAGGTCGAGGAGCTGCAAACCGGCAGTTCGCTGGGCGAGTGGGAACTGCCGCCGATCCCCTTCCCTGTCCCCATGGTCAGCCTGGCCGCCGCGCCCAAGGCCCGGGGCGACGAGGCCAAGGTGTCGGGCTCGCTGGCCAAGCTGGCCCAGGAAGATTCCACCTTCCGCCGCGAGCTGGACACGCAGACCAAGGAGATGGTGATCTATGGCATGAGCGAGCTGCACCTCCAGATCCTCCGCGAGCGTCTCAAACGCCGCGACAAGGTGGAGATCGAAACCAAAGAACCCAAGATCCCCTATCGCGAGACCATCCAGGCCAGTGCCGACGGCATGTACCGGCACAAGAAGCAGACCGGCGGCCGGGGCCAGTTTGGCGAAGTCCACATCCGCATGTTCCCCTTCCCGGCGGGCACGGTGCCCGAGGAGTTCGCCACCAAAGAACGCTTCCCCTCCATGAAGGAGTTCCACTACCATCCGGAGCACAACTTCCTCTGGATCGACTCGATCGTGGGCGGGACGATCCCTGGCAACTTCATGCCGGCCGTGGAAAAAGGGTTTTTGGATCGGATCGCGCGGGGCGTGATTGCCGGCTACCCTGTCACCAATGTCTGCGTGGAAGTCCATTTCGGCAAACACCACCCGGTGGACTCCTCGGAACAGTCGTTCCGGACCGCGGCCTCGATGGCTTTCAAGAACGTCTTCCTCCAGGCCAAGCCGAGCTTGCTGGAACCGATCGTCAAACTAGAAGTCACCGTGCCGGGCGACAACCTGGGCGATATTTCCAGCGACATGTCGGGTCGGCGCGGTCGGGTGTTGGGCATGGACTCGGCAGGGGGCAACCTTCAGACGCTGATTGCCGAGGTGCCGTTGGCCGAGGTGGCCACCTATGCCCGCGCCTTGTCCAGCATTACCGGGGGCCAGGGGAGCTATACCATGGAGTTCAGCCATTACGACCTCGTGCCGGGCAACATCGTCAAGGAGATCATCGACAAGGCCCGGCTGGAAGAGGAAGAGGAGGAGTGAGGTTCCGCCACACGGGTTGGTCTTGCAGCGGTGGAGCGGTGGAGCTGTGCCGGGCGGCGCGCCCGGGAAGCCGCGCCTGCCGCGGGGAGCGGCCCGGGAGTGGCCCATTTTGAATCTCCAAGGCCCCAGGTGGGCCGGCAGGGAGGAGTCCGGCCGGAATGCGCCGGCCATCCCGCACTGGCCCCGGGGAGGTCCCGGACTTCGATGGCCCGACAGCATCCCCCGTCGCGCGAATCGTGGAGTACACGGATTGGGGTCATTCTGGCGGTTACCGGAGGGGCGGTCGGGCTGGGCAATTTCCTGCGGTTTCCGGGCCTGGCCGCCCGCTACGAAGGCGGGGCATTCATGGTGCCGTACTTCGTGGCGCTGTTTGTGCTGGGCATTCCCCTGGCCTGGGCCGAATGGGCCCTGGGGCGCTATGGCGGTTCGCGCGGCTTGAATTCCGGCCCGGGGATATTTCGGGCCATCTGGCCATGGCGCGGCGCCCCCTACGTCGGGGCCCTGGTGGTCTTCGTGCCCGCCAGCGTGTACATGTACTATGTGTTTGTCGAGGCGTGGTGTCTGGGCTACGCTTGGCACATGGCGGCGGGGCATCTGAACCTGGGAGGCCAGAAGGCGCCGTACCTGGAGTTCTTCGACCAGTTCGTCGGTGCACGCCACCACGGGAGCTTGTTCGGCCCAGAAGGGTTGGGCACGTTGGGCTTTGTGGCGTTCTGTGCGGCAGCTAATCTGGTGCTCGTTTATCGGGGGTTAGCACGGGGGATTGAATGGTTCTGCCGTCTGGCCATGCCCGCGCTGGTGTTTTGCGCGCTGCTGGTGCTGGTGCGGGTTCTGACGCTGGGGACCCCGGACCCGCAGTTCCCGGAGCGCAATGTGCTGGCCGGCTTGGGATTCACCTGGAACCCCCGAACCGCCGGCAAAGGGTTCCTGGAGTCGCTGGCCAACGCCCAGATGTGGATGGACGCTGCGGGACAGATTTTTTTCAGTGTGGCGATCGGCTTCGGCATCATCATCACGTATGCCAGCTATCTCAAGCCAGACGATGACATCGCGCTGTCGGGCCTGACGAGCTGCGCGGGCAACGAGTTCTGCGAGGTCGCTTTGGGGGGCATGATTACCATCCCTGCGGCTTTCGTGTTCCTGGGGCCCGCGGTCGTGCTGGCCTCGGCACAAACCTCGTCGTTCGACCTGGGGTTCAAGACCCTGCCCATGGTCTTCCAGGCCATGCCCCTGGGCCAGTGGGTGGGCACGCTGTTCTTCCTTTTGTTGTTCCTGGCGGCGATAACCAGCTCGGTGGCCATGCTCCAGCCCTGCGTGGCCTTTGCCGAAGAAGGTCTGGGGCTGCGCCGCGGGCCAGCCGTGGCGCTGATCGCCGTGGTAACCACCGCGGGACTGGTGTACGTCCTTTGGTTTTCGGCCGGCCAACTGGCGCTCGATACCCTCGACTTCTGGGGCGGCACCTTCGCCATCTACGTGCTGGCCACCGTGCAAGCGATTCTGTTCGGCGGGGTGCGGGGGGTAGATAGGGGGCTGGAGGAGCTAAGGCGGGGGGCGGAAATCCGCATTCCGCGGGGAGTGGGGTTTTTGATCAAGTACGTCTCGCCGGCATACTTGCTGGGCGTATTTGCCATGTGGCTTTACCAGAACCTGACGGCGTCGCCCGAGCGGAACGCCTTTGTCGCTGTGCTTCGCGTGCCCGAGGTCTGCGGGAGCGTGGTCCTGCTGGGTGTGCTGGCTGCGGTGTTGATTGCCGCGGTGGCCGCGGCCACGCGCCGCCGCCGGCTCGAACCCCAGCCACTGGCCAGGGAGGCCGCGCCGTGACCCTGGGCGGCTGGCTCGTCATGCTGGGATCGATCGGCCTGGTGACCGGCCTATTGGTTTTCTGCGTGCTTCGTATCCTGCGAACGCCCGATGCCCCCCGGCACGTGCATCCCCCTTCGGACCTGGAACCGCACGAAAAGAGGCCGCGCCCTTGATCCTTGCGCGACGACGTGCCGCCCAACGATCTGCCAAAGCGCGGCAAGCGGGCAGGGCCCTGTGGGCAAACGCGGTCCGCCAGGCGGGGCTGGGTATTTCGCCCGGAGGGGGTGTATCGGTTCACGGAGCCGTACGGGCCCCGTGGCGGCCGTCGATGCCGCGGTGCGCCGGGGCGCGAGCCGCCCAGGTTGGCAAGCTCAAGGCCCGCCGAAGCGTGCCGCCCGCTCCTGCGGAGTGCCCATCAGGTCTTCGACCAGTTCCGGCAGCACGTAGATCTCCGCCCGCGAGTTGTCGTCCAGGCGTTCTGGCTGGGCGCCCAGGCTTTGCGGCTCGAAGGGCCCGGCCTGGCTGAGGCGGATCCGTTCGGCTTCGATGCCTTGGCCTTCAAGGAAACGTTGGACGGCCAGGCAGCGGGCGTAGGCCAGTTGCCAGGCATCGCGGAAGGGGCTGCCGGCCGGCAAGGGACGCCGCGTGGTGTGGCCGCGAATCTCGATCTTGTTGCGCTTGCCGGCCAGCACGGGGACGAGTTCTGCCAGCCGTTTGCGGCCCAGCTCAGTCAGTTCGGCCGAATGTTCCTCGAAGGGGATCACCGTGCCGACCATGCGGCGGTTGCCTTCGTGGACCGCCAGCACGCTGGGTTTGGAGGCGGAGCGGCCTTTTTTGGCATCGGCGGCCGATTTGGGGCGCGATCCCCCCCGGCCGCCGGACGTGGGCAAGAACCCCATGTCCACGGCCTTCATGCTGAAGGCATCGCGGTAATTGCCGGAGGAATCGAGGTTGGGGCCGCCGGGGCCACCCGGGCCGGGCAGACCCGGGCCGCTGGGCCCCTCCGGTCCGTCGGCAGTCCCCACCCGGAAGGCCGTCGGGTAGTTGAAGTAATGGGCCACCGCCTGCTTGACTTTGTCGCTCTGCGCGGTGATCCACATGACCATGAAAAACGCCATCATGGCGGTGACGAAATCCGCATAGGCCACCTTCCACTGACCGCCGCCTTTTCCGGCCATGCTCGTACCCTTTGGAAAACGCTGGGAGGGGTCGAGGGGTGCCGCTAGCCGGCCTCGGCCTCGGCAAACAGCTCATCCAGGCGCTGGCGTGAGGGGCGGACCTCGCTCCCCACGCCGCGGCGGGCCTGCTCCAATGCCACCTTGGGCGGAAGGTCGTTGACAAATCCTTGAATCACCACGGCGATGGTGCGGAAAAACGCCAGTTCCGCCTCCCCCAAGAACTCCATCCGCACCGCCAAGGGGGTGAAAAAACCGTAGCACATCAGAATGCCCAGAAACGTCCCCACCAAGGCCGCACCCACCTTATGCCCGATCTCCTCGACCGGGCCATCGATCGCCCCCATGGTGATCACGATGCCCAGCACGGCGGCCACGATGCCGAAGCCGGGCAGCGAGTCGGCCGTTTTCGTTAGCACCCCGACCGGTGCGTGGTGTTCCTCGGCGATGACCTTCAGCTCGGCCTCCAGGAGGGCTGGAAGCTGCTCGGGTTTGGCGGTGCCTTCCAGCACCGGCGTCAAGGCCCCGCAGATGAACTCCGTGACGTGATGGTTGTTCATAATGCGGGGGTATTTCTGGAAGATGGGGCTCTCGTGCGGCGTGGTGATGTGCGATTCCAGCGCCACGATCCCCTCGCGCCGCGCCAGCCGAAGCAGGTCGTATAAGCACTTGAACAAGTCCTCGTAGCCTTGGCGGTTGTAGGGCGTGCCCTTGATGCTCTGGACAATCCCTTTGAGCAAGTCTTTGAGGACCTTCTTGGGCGACATGACGATCAACGCCCCGAGGGCCGCCCCGCCGATGACGAGTAGCTCGGAGGGGTGGATCAGTGCGCCCACCTGGCCGCCGGCCCACGTAAAACCCGCCAGCACCGCACCCAACACCACAATGCAGCCGACAATGACGATCATCAGTACGCCTCGTGCCCGATTGCCCCAATGCTTCGCCAAGAAACATGTAGCATATAAACATCGGGCGGGGGGCTTTTTTGCCGGATGTTCGGCCGCTGGGGGCGGCGCGGGTTGTAAGGGCCTTGCTGCGGCCGGCGCCCGCTCGAACCGACCCGGGACCCCTCGAACCGACCCGCGACCCCTCCAACCGAGCCGCGACCGTCAGAGGCGACCCCCTGCGCGCTCCAACCGTGCAGGACCGCCAGGGAGCGACCCACTGCGCGCTCCAACCGTGCCAGGACCCCTCCAACCGAGCCGCGACCGTCAGGGGCGACCCCCTGCGCGCTCCAACCGTGCAGGACCGCCAGGGAGCGGCCAGCGCCGCGCCCCCCAATCCGGCCCATCCATGCCCACAGAACGGACCGAAGCAATCAAGGCTGGCCAAACGTCGGCAGGCAGCCCAACGCCCCGGCCGGTTGCCGCCAGCCGCTCACCGCAGGGGGCGGAGCCCACTGGTGGCGATGACGAACCGCTGCCGCTGGCCGCTGAAACGGAAATCGACCGTGGCGGTCCGCTGGGCCCCTTGGCCGCTAAGGGCTACGATGACTCCGATGCCCTGTTCGGGGTGAAGCACGGTCATGCCCTGGTAGAAGTCATCGGGCGAGGGGGGATGGGGGGCTGGGGCTCCGGCCAGTTCGGCGGCCGTAACCACGCGGAAACCGGCAGGCAGTCGTGAAACGGGCTTGCCCACATCGCCACCCGGGCCGGAAAGGGTCGCTGCCGACCCGGCCGGCTCATGCTGGACTTCGTCGGCCGACGGCTCGACCGAGAACGCCGGCTCCGCTGGCTCGGGCACCAACTGGCAGGTGGGATCGAGCGCGGCCTGGGCCGTTTCGTCCCGCAACTCCAGCTCGCTCCGCGGTAACTCCATGAGGAACGGGCTGGGGACGGTCATCCGGCGCTGGCCCCGGAAATCGCGGTACACCGCCCGGCTGAGCTGAAGCTCCTCCTGCGCCCGGGTCATGCCCACGAACATCAGCCGGCGCTCTTCCTCGATCTGTTCGGGGTTGTCGCGGCTCCGCTCGTGAGGCAATAGGCCTTGCTCGCAAGCAATCAGAAACACCACCGGGAACTCCAGCCCTTTGGAGGCGTGGAGGGTCATTAGCGTCACGCGGTCGGTTTCCGACTGCCAGTCGTCGGTGTCGCCCACCAGGCTCACCTCTTCGAGGAACTCGGCGAGGGAGTGGGTTTGGGGGTGGCGTTCGTCGAACTCGCGGGCCACGGTCAAGAGCTCTTCGATATTGGCCCGCCGCTGCTGGTCCAGCTCGTCGCCGGAACTCTCGAAGCGGGCTTTGTACTGGGACTCGGCCAGGACGTGGCCCAACAGCTCTTCCACCGGGCAGGCGGCCAGAGCCACCAGGCGATCGAGCATGGCGACGAATCCTTCGAGCGCGGCAACCGCCCGGCGGCCTAGCGAAGCGATCTGGGCGGCCCGGCGCGCCGCCTCGACCAGCGGCACGCGGTGTTGGGCCGCGTACTCGGCCAGGCGGTGGAGACTGCGGCTGCCCACGCCCCGCGGCGGTTCGTCGATCACCCGCAAAAACGCCACGTCATCCCGCGGGTTCTGGATCAGGCGCAAGTACGCCAGGACGTCGCGAATCTCCTTGCGCTGGAAGAACTCCACGCCCTGGACCACCTGGTAGGGCACCCCCTGGCGGCGCAGCGCAAGCTCCACGGAGCGCGACAAGGCGTTGACCCGATAAAACACCGCGAAATCGCGAGGCCGCCGCCGGCCCGACGATACCGCCTCGCCAATGGTGCGGGCAATCGCCTCGGCCTCCTGCTGGTGCTTGGCATACGGCACCAGGCGCACCGGAACCCCCTCGCCATTCTCGGTAAAAAGCGCCTTGGCCTTGCGCCGGACATTATGGGCGATCAGGGCCGCGGCCACCCGCAAAATCCGCTGCGTGCTCCGGTAGTTCTGCTCCAGCCGCACCACCTTGACGTTCGGAAAATCCTTCTCGAACTCCAGAATGTTGTTCAGGTTCGCTCCGCGCCAGCCGTAGATCGACTGGTCGGGATCGCCGGTGACGGCCAGGTTGGGATGGTCGATCGACAGGGCCCGGGCAATGGCATACTGGGCCAGGTTGGTGTCCTGGTACTCGTCGACCAGTACGAAGCGATAGCGGTCATCCAGGGCACGGCGGATTTCAGGATGGTCGCGGAGCAATCGGGCCACGTGGAGCAATAAGTCGTCGAAATCGACGGCATTGGCCCGGAACAGATGCTCCTGATACGGCCCATAGACGCGGTGCACCAGGGCTCCCAGAGGATGGCCTGCCCGCGGCCGGTATTCTTCCGGACCGATCAGGTGGTTCTTCGCCCAACTGATGCCGGCGGACACGGCTTCGGGGGTGAAATGGCCCAGGTCCAGCTTCATCCGGGACAGCACGGCCGCCAAAGCACGCGCGCTGTCCTCGGCATCGTAAATCACGTAGTCCTCGCCCAGGCCGACCATCGGGGCGTATTGCCGAAGCAGCCGGGCACAAAAGCGGTGGAAGGTGCCCATCCACACGCTCCGGCCAGGAACCAAGCGCTCGACCCGGCTGCGCATCTCCTCGGCCGCCTTGTTGGTGAAGGTCAGGGCCAGGATACTCCCGGCTGGGAGATAGGCGACCCGGTGGGTTACCACGCGGGTCTTGCCGCTGCCCGGGCCGGCCAGGATCAACAGCGGCCCCTCGACGTGCTGTACGGCTTCGCGTTGTGCGGGAGTCAACCCGCCCAAAAGGAATTCCAAACCCATGCGCGCTCGTGTTGCCCCAAATCCGGCCCTCTCGGCCATTGCGCACTCAGATGATGGGGCGTGAACACCCGGCTACGGCAAAAGCCTTCTCGAACCTCGCCACCAGCACGTACCAGTGCCTCGTGCTGGCGGCCATCCTGGACCAATGGCCCCACCATATAGCGCCTATCCATGCTCCACAAGCCACCCGATGGTGGCAAGCGTTGCGCAGCCAGTTTGGCAGATTATACGCCTTGCAACGACACCTCGTTAGGCTTCTGGGCGAACGGGGCGGGTGGCCATCCGGAGAGTGGGTGCTCGGCACCGACGCGCAAATGGCAGGGCGTGCGTCCAGAGCACCCACCCTATCCACGAATGAAGAGCCGGGAACGTAAACCCCCGGTGGAAGGGACCGAACGTCGATGGAGCCATTCCACCGCCGGTTGACGCCGGCGGCTCGTGACGGACGCACGCAGCTCCTGGCCAAACGGTCTCCGTGACTGACGGCCGTACGCGGCCTTCTGGCAGCCAGCAACCGCAACGATATCCTCCTCGCAGCCTGAGAATAGGCCCCACCGTTACAGGACTCAGAGCACCCACCCTACTACTGCTACACTTACCCGCGTGGGCGCAGAGCAGCCACGCTACTTACCCATGTGGGTGCAGAGCACCTACCCTACGCTTGCGTGGGCTCGGAGCAGCCACCTACGCTTGCGTGGGCTCGGAGCAGCCACCTACGCTTGCGTGGGCTCGGAGCAGCCACCCTACGCTTGCGTGGGCTCAGAGCGGCCACCCTACCGGCTACTTGACAGCCGCTGCGTGCCGCCCAAAATGGGGCCTTGGGGAACAGGGCCCCTCGCAGGTATGGCTGGCGGGTTCTGACGAGTTTTCCCGCCGGCGGCCTGAAAAACACCGGCGGCGGCTTCCACCGTTTTGCCTTTCAAGAAGCACCGCGCGTAGATGACCTGGCCCCGCTAGCCAGGCGGCAATACCACGGCGGTCGCCACCGGCCCGATGGGCCACACAACGCCTCCCAGGAATCTAACAACGGACCGGTTGCTGCCCGTTGTGTCTTTTTCCGGCCAATGGCAGGAGGTGCGCTATGCGACAGAGGCTCACGCCACGATTGGCTTCGGCCGGCGCCCCTGAGGGCGCATCCGCGCGGGTATCCCGCCGCGCCTTCATCCGTCGCACCGGTTTGTTAGGACTTGGTGCGGCAGCATGGACCAGCCGGACGCGTTTGGCCCTGGGCCAGCACGGCAAGGCGTGGTCCGAGCAGCTCTCTGGGGAGGATTTGCTGGGCATGTACACCGACATGCTGAAGATCCGTCTCTGGGAGACGAAGATCAAGGACTTGATGGTGCAGGGCGGCTTCCGCGGGGTAGCTCACTTGTACGTCGGCGAGGAGGCGATTGCGGTGGGCGTGTGCCGGGCGCTCCGCAAAGACGATTACATCGCCAGCACCCATCGGGGCCATGGGCATTTGATCGCCAAGGGGGGCGACATGGCCCGGATGCTGGCCGAGATCACCCACAAGGCCACCGGATACTGCAAGGGGTATGGGGGTTCGCTGCACATCACCGATGTCCGCCTGGGCATTTTGGGCATGAACGGTATCGTGGGGGCTTCGCACTTGTTTGCGGCCGGGGCGGCCTATGGGATCAAGGTCCGGGGCACGGACCAGGTGGCCGTCAGTTTCGGCGGCGACGGGTCGTTGCAGAACAGCTTTTTCACCAGTGCAGCCAATGCGGCGGCGGTTTGGAAGCTGCCGTGGATTGCGGTGATCGAGAACAATGGCTACCAGATTTGGGTGCGGGCCAGCGAGGTGTGCTCGCCGGTCGATCTGGCCCGCCGGGCCGAAGGGTTCGGCATTGAGGGGCGGGTGGTGGACGGCAACGACGTGCTGGCCGTGTACAACACCGCGCGCTATGCGGTGGAGAAGGCCCGGGCGGGGGGTGGCCCGACGGTCATCGAGTGCAAGACCTACCGCTGGTACGACCACTACGGCGTGGCTGGGGCCAGGCTTGGGGTGGACGGGGCTTTGGGGCTTTGGTACCGGTCCAACCGGGAGCTGCGCGACTGGATGGCCAAGGACCCGATCGGCCGGTTCCAGCGGTTTCTGGAGTCGGAGGGGGTGTTGGGGGCGGGGCAGGCCGAACGCATTCGCGCCGAGGTCGCCAGGGCCGTGGAGGATGCCGCCGCCTGGGCCGCTGCCCAGCCGGTCCCGCAACCGGAGGACGGCCTGCGCAACGTCTTTGCCCAAGGCATGGTCCCGCTGCGAAACGTCTAGCGCGCCAAGGAGATCGCCATGCCCAAGAACATGCACTACGCCATTTTGGAAGCCATCCAAGGCGAGATGCGCCGCGACAAGCATCTGACCCTGCTGTACGAGTACCAGCGGCCCAGCGCGGGGTGGAAAGGCCGGTCGATCGATTTGGAAGCGGAGTTCGGCCGGCCCCGCGTCCAGTTCTGTGCCATCGACGAGCAATGGATCGTGGGGGCGGCATTGGGGATGGCCATGACCGGGGTGCCGGCCATTGCGCATATCCCCAGCATGGCCACGTTCATCCCCTTCGAACTGATGTTCAACCATGCGGGCAAGCTGCGGCACATGACGGGGGGCCAAGCGGCATTTCCGATGGTGCTGTGGGCCGACATGGCCACGCGCGCCCCTTTCCAGGGGGGCCAGCACGCCGATGCGGGCCTGGAATCGGCGTACGCCCGCCTGGCCGGCCTGAAGGTGGTCATCCCCTCGACCCCGTACGATGCCAAAGGGTTGATGATTTCCGCGATCCGCGATGTGGACCCCGTGGTGTTTTGCCACTATCCGATGCCGGCCGACGGACCGGAGGTGCCCGACGAGCCGTACACGGTTCCGATCGGGGAGGCGGCGGTGCGGACCGAGGGGGACCACCTCACCCTGGTGGGCTATGCACCGCAGACCGCCGAGATTGCCAGGGCGGTTGAGGCTCTCCAGAAAGACGGCATCCGGGCCGAGTTTATCGATCCCCGCACCTTGGCCCCGCTGGACGGCGTGATGCCCACCATCCTGGCCTCGGTCAAGAAGACCGGACGCCTGTTGACCGCCGACGAAGGCTCTTACAGCTTTTGCAACGCGGCGGAGATTGTGGCCCGGGTGGCCGAGGCCGTGCCTGGTGTCAGGATCAAGCGCCTGGCCTTTCCCGATGCGCCGGCTCCCGGCGCGCCCGAGATGATCCAGCACATGCGTGTGGATGCGGCGCGGATTGCCGAGGCGGCTCGGAAGCTGGTCCGCGCGGGCAGTTGACCCCGTGGCACCGTGCACCTGGCCGGTCCTGTGCCCCAGGCCTGTCCGCCGGCCGCGCTACGATACCGCGGCTTTGATCTGCCCGAACCGCCGCGTGTACTCGGCGTTGGCACGCACTTCGTCGAAAAATCGCGGGTACATGCCCACGATCACCC
>FWWM01012921.1_pt1 | contig 13688 bp, 12 predicted proteins | sample 2228351 | NCBI WGS metagenome assembly FWWM01 (sample SAMEA103939774, study PRJEB20133) | metagenome | reverse complement strand
GAGGCGGTGTACAAGCTCTTGTACCTGGAGGGGGAACGCCAGGAGGGGAGGTGGGCGGAGCGCAGACTGAAGGGCTTTGCTGAGGTGCGGGAGGTATTGGAAAGGATGCTACGGGAGCGGTATGCCCCTCGTACACAAACTTCTACACAAACTTCTTGACACGACCCGACTCCAGGGCAGTTTAAACGATATGAGCACTCGCATTTTCATACAGATCGCCGGTGGTGCCCCCCTCCCTATCTGCCTAGCATGGGAACAAAGCGATGCCGATAGGAGGCAGGGCTGTGATGGGAGCACGTGAAGAACCCAGGTTTATATGGCCAAAGGACCATCCGTTTCCGATTTCCGAGTACCAAGCCCGCATCGCCCAGGTCAAGGCCGCCATGGAGACCCAGGAACTGGACGTGCTGGTGGTGGCCAATCCGGCCAACATGAACTACCTCACGGGGTATGATGGCTGGTCGTTTTACGTACCTCAGGTGGTGGTTCTAGCGCTGGAACTCGAGCACCCCCTCTGGATCGGCCGGGCTCAGGATGTGGCTGGGGCGCGGTTTACCTGTTACATGGACGATGCGCACATCCTGGGCTACCCCGAGGAGCTGGTCCAGGCCCTGCCCCTGCATCCTATGACCTTTGTAGCCGATCAGCTCATCCAACGTGGCTTGGGTGCTGCGCGCATCGGCGTGGAATACGATGCCTACTACTTCAGCGCTATCGCGGCACGGAAGCTGAAGGAGGCGCTGCCCAACGCGCGCTTTGCCGACGCCTCGACGCTGGTGAACTGGGTCCGCCTGGTGAAGTCGGAGGCCGAGATCGCCATCATGCGCCAGGCTGGCAAGATCGCTGACCGCGTGATGCAGACGGCCTTCGAGCACATCCGGCCGGGCCTGCGGCAGTGCGACCTCGCAGGGGAGATCCTAAAAGCCCAGGCGATCGGCCTTCTGGAGTTCGGCGGCGACTACCCAGCCATCGTCCCCCTGCTGCCGACCGGTGTGCGCAGCTCGGCGCCCCACCTCACCTGGAGCGACCGGCCCTTTGAGCCGGGCTCGGTGACCTTCCTCGAGCTCTGCGGCTGCCGGCACCGGTACAACGTGCCCTTGGCCCGCACGGTCTGCCTAGGCAGGCCTCCCCAGAGGGTCCTCGACGTGGCGGCGGCCATGGTCGAGGGAGTAGAGGCTACCTTGGAGTCTATCCGGCCAGGGGTTACCGCCGAAGAGGTCCATGCGGTGTGGACTAAGACCATCGCCCGCCACGGCCTAGTGAAGAAGTCGCGGCTCGGATATTCGATCGGCATAGGCTACCCCCCCGACTGGGGGGAGGGGACGGTGAGTTTGCGCCCGGGCTCTAAGACCGAACTGCAGCCCAACATGTGCTTCCACCTGATGCCGGGGATCTGGCTCGAGGACTTCGGTGTGGAGATCAGCCAGCCCTTTCGGGTAACCGAGAACGGGGTGGAGTGCCTTACCCAGACCCCGCGTGAGCTGGTGGTGATCTGAGGAGGGGGAATGCCCGTCCTGGTGTTGAGGGAGCAGGAGATTCGGGGGCTTGTAGAGCTAGACCAGGAGGTAGTAGGGGCCATCGAGGAAGGGTTTGCCCTTCTGGCCTCAGGGCAGGTTACTACCCCGCCGATCCTGCGTCTGGAGGTGGCCGAGCATAACGGGGAGGCCGACGTCAAGGCAGCCTACGCGCGGGGCCTGGAGGCGTTTGCCATCAAGGTCTCGACCGGTTTCTTCGATAACCCTAGGCGTGGCCTGCCCAGCGGCAGCGGCTTGATGCTCCTCTTCGATGCGGAAAGCGGCTTCCCCCAGGCGGTGCTGCTGGAAAACGGTTATCTAACCCACGTGCGCACCGCCGCGGCCGGAGCGGTAGCCGCCAAGTACCTGGCCCCTTCGCGGGTGGAGACCGCTGGACTGATAGGCACCGGCCTGCAGGCCCGCTGGCAACTCCGGGCGTTGACCCTGGTCCGAGGGCTAGCTAGGGTATTGGTCTACGGCCGCAGCCCGGAAGCCGCTGTCCGCTATGCCAAGGAGATGGCGGAGGAGCTGGGCGTGCCCATTTACCCGGCCGAAACGCCGGCGGAAGTGGTCCGCGAGAGCCAGGTGGTGATCACCGCCACCCCTGCGCGGACCCCCTTAGTCGCTGGGGAATGGCTGCATCCGGGACTGCACATCACCGCCATGGGCGCAGACGCCGAGGATAAGCGCGAGCTTGCAGGGGGTGTTCTGGCGAAGGCCGACCGGGTGGTATGCGACCTCAAAGCGCAGTGCCTCCGCCTGGGCGAGCTCCACCACGCGGTGGCCGAGGGGGCCATTAAGGTTGACGACCCCCGGATCGTGGAGCTAGGGGAGGTCGTTCTGGGGAGAAGTCCCGGCCGGTGCTCCGAGGCGGAGATCACGGTGTGCGATCTCACCGGCACAGGGATTCAGGACACGCTGATCGCCCGGCTCGCTTACCAGCGCGCACGTACGCGAGGGTTGGGCCTCGAGGTGTGAGGAGGAACTCATGGACTGGGATAGGGAACGTGCAGGGCACCTAGGCACATTGGCGGTCTGGGCAGGGGAAGAGGAGGCACGGTGGCAGGGGGCTACCCAGGTACCCGTGGTCCTGAGCGTAGGCTACGGTTATTTCGACGTGGATGCCTGGTACGAGGTGGCCTTAGGCCAACGTCCAGGCCACATCTACAGCCGAAACACCAACCCTACGGTGGCGGCCTTCGAGGAGAAGGTGCGGGTATTGGAAGGGGCTGAGGCCGCCACCAGCTTCAGCACCGGCATGGCGGCCATCAGCAGCACGCTCTACACCCTGCTGGCCCCAGGGGACCGGCTGGTCTCGGTCAAAGACACCTATGGGGGCACTAACAAGCTCTTTCTGGAGTTTCTTCCCCGTATAGGCATCGAGGCAGTGCTCTGCAACACCTCTGACCACGAGGAGATCGAGCGCGAGGTGGCCAAGGGCTGCCGGGTGCTCTACCTGGAGACCCCTACCAACCCCACCTTGAAGGTACTGGACATCGCCCGGCTGGCCGAGGCTGGGCACCGGGTAGGGGCGGTGGTGGTGGTGGACAACACCTTTGCCACCCCCATCAACCAGAACCCTCTGGCGCTGGGAGCGGATCTGGTGGTGCACAGCGCCACCAAGTTCCTGGGAGGGCATGCGGACGCCCTAGGGGGGGTGGTGTGCGGCCGGGCCGACCTGGTCAAGGGGATCTACCACTATCGGGAGATCAACGGCGCAGCCCTCGAGGCCATGTCGGCCTACCTCCTGCTCAGGGGGATGAAGACGCTTGCGCTCCGCATCCAGCGGCAGAACGAGAACGCCTTTCGGATCGCCCGCTTCCTTCAGGATCATCCTCTGGTGGAGGTGGTCTACTATCCAGGGCTGGAGACCCATGAGCAGTACGCGGTGGCCCGGCGGCAGATGCGGGGCTTTGGGGGGGTGCTCTCCTTCGCCCTCAAAGGGGGCTTCGAGGCCGCGCGGGCTTTGCTGCCCCAGCTCAGGCGGGCCCACCGGGCCGCCAATCTGGGGGCGGTGGAGACCACGGTGGGGGTGCCCCGCACCACCAGCCACGTGGAGAGCACGGCCGAGGAGCGCCGGGCCATGGGTATCCCTGAGGGGTTAGTGCGCTACTCCGTGGGTATTGAGGACGTAGATGACCTGATCGCCGACCTCGAGCAGGCCTTGGTAAAGGTCCAGCAGTCTGTGGGGTAGGGAGGTGGCTGTGGCGAGCGGGAGCACCCTGCTTGACCGGGCTAGGGGTTTGGCCGGGGTTCTTATAGGCTGGCGCCGGGAGTTCCACGCTCATCCCGAGCTGAGCTTCCACGAGTTCCGGACCGCTCAGCGGGTTGCCGAACTGCTCCGGGCCCTTCCTGGCATCCGGGTCCAGACGGGGATTGGGGGGACCGGGGTTTTGGGGACTCTGGGCTCGGGAGCTGGGCCTACCATCGCTCTGCGTGCCGACATGGACGCCTTGCCCATCCAGGAAGAGACCGGGTTGGCGTTCGCCTCAAAGAACCCTGGGGTCATGCACGCCTGCGGCCACGACGCCCATACCGCCATGCTCCTGGGGGCGGCTTACCTCTTGCAGGAGGCCTTCGCCCAGGAGGAGCTTCGGGGCACGGTGAAGCTCATCTTCCAGCCGGCCGAGGAGAGCGTGGATGCCGAGGGCCATACGGGGGGTCAGCGCATGGTCGCCGAGGGGGTCCTCGAGGGGGTGGACGCGGTGATCGCCCTGCATGTGAGCCCTGAGCTGCTGGCGGGGGAGGTCCAGGTCAACCCCGGCTACTCCACTGCGAACGTGGACACCTTTGAGGCCTGGATCCAAGGCAGCGGGGGTCACGGAGCCCTGCCCCACCAGGGCACCGACCCCATCTGGATGCTCTCCGTGGTGTTGCCCGCGCTTTACGGGATGGTCTCCCGGCGGATACCGGCCTTGGAACCGGCGGTGGTGAGCGTGGGCCAGGTCAGGGCCGGGAGCGCGGCCAACGTGCTCCCCAAGGAGGTCTATCTGCAGGGCACCTTGCGGAGCTATAGCCCCGAGGCTCGCGAGCGCCTAATCAGCGAGCTGGAAGCGCTCCTAGGGCTGGTTCAGGGGATGGGAGGGACGTATGCCCTGAAGGTCCACCGGGGTGAGCCCTCGGTGCTCAACGATCCCCGGGTGGTGGCTTGGCTGGAGGAGACGGCGCAGGGCTTTTCGGTACAGGTCCGCCGGGGGCCTTTTGGCATGATCGGCGAGGACTTCGGGCACATGGCCCAGGGGGTTCCGGGGGCGTTGTTCCTCCTGGGGGCGGCTCGGGGCGATGGCATCAAGCGCGACCTGCACACCCCCATCTTCGACATCGACGAGGCCTGCTTGCCCCTTGGGGCCGCCATCCTGGCGGAAACGGCCCGCCGGTTTCTCCTAGGGGAATACCGGCTTTAGGAGGAGGAATGGAACAGAAGCTCGCAATCATAGGTTTTGGAACCGTAGGGCAGGGCCTGGTGGAGCTCCTCTTGGAGAAGGGCCAGGAACTTCAGAGGCTTGGCCTCGAGTTCCGAGTGGTGGCGGTGAGCGACCTGGCTCGAGGGGGGCTCTACTGCCCTAGGGGCCTGGACCTTCAAACCTTGCTGGATGTAACCCGAAGGACAGGGAGCTTTGCCGCTTACCCTGACGGGCCCGGGCTTGAGCGGGGCTGGGACAGCCTGAAGGCCATCCGCGATACCAACGCAGATATCGTCATCGAGGCCACCTTCACCAACGTGCTTACCGGGCAGCCGGCCATCGACCACTGCCGGGCAGCCTTCGAGAGCGGGAAGCACGTGGTGACGAGCAACAAGGGGCCCGTTGCCCTAGCCTACGGCGAGCTCTCGGCCTTGGCGCGTGCGCGAGGGGTGCGCTGGGCCTTTGAGGGTACGGTCATGAGCGGTACCCCTGCTTTGCGCTTGCCTTTGCTGACCCTGGTAGGCAGCGGGATCCAGGAAATACGGGGGATCCTCAACGGCACCACCAACTACATCCTCACACGGATGGAGGAGGGGCTGGAGTACGCCGAGGCCCTCCAGGAGGCCCAGGCCAAGGGCTATGCTGAGGCTGACCCCACCAGCGATATTGAAGGCCACGACGCGGTGTACAAGCTGGTGATCCTGGCGAACGTGCTGATGGGCCTTGAGCTCAAGCCAGACCAGGTGAGCCGCCAGGGTATCTCCGGACTCACCCAGCAGGACCTGGAGGCCGCCCGCCGGGAAGGCCAGCGCTGGAAGCTCCTAGCCCGGGTCCGTAGGGCTAGGGAGGGCCTCGAGGCCCGGGTGGAGCCGGTCAGGCTCCCCCTGAGCGATCCCCTGGCGGGCGTGAGAGGGGTGACCAACGCCCTCACCTACCAAACCGACACGTTGGGCCCGGTGACCTTAGTGGGCCCCGGGGCTGGCCGGCGTGAGACCGGTTACGCCCTCCTGGTCGACCTGATCCATTTGGTGCGGGGTTTTGGAATGGAAGGTCCTTGGGAGGTGCTGAGGTGAAGCAGGTAAAGGAGGGAAATCTGGAGGTGCGAGACGTGCACATGGTGCGAGACGTGCACATGAAGATGTTACTGGCGGGGGACTGGGTGGAGGGCAGCCGGGTCATCGAGGTGCGCGACCCCCAGGACGGCAGCCTGGTGAGCACGGTGGCAGCTGCGGGCGAGGCCGAGGCCCGGCGGGCTATCGAGCTCGGGGTAGAAGGAGCCAGGGCCGCAGCCCAGATACCCGTTCACGAGCGCATGGGTATTCTGTCCCGGGCAGCGGACTATGTGGAGCGGCACGCCGAACGCTTCGCCACCACCATCGCCCGCGAAGGCAGCAAGACCATCCGCGAGGCCCGCCTCGAGGTGGCCCGCTGCGTAATGACCCTGCGCCTCAGCGCCGAGGAGGCCCGGCGCCTTCACGGCGAGACCCTGAACTTCGACCAGCGCCCGGGGAGCGAGAACTGCCTGGGCTACTACTTCCGCTTCCCCGTGGGCCTGGTCCTCGCCATCACCCCCTTCAACGATCCTCTGAACCTGGTGGCCCACAAGGTGGGTCCAGCCATCGCTGCCGGTAACGCCGTCATCGTCAAACCCGCCACAGCGACCCCCCTCTCGGCGCTCCTTTTGGCCGAGGCCCTGGTGGAGGCCGGGCTGCCCCGAGGGGTGCTTTCGGTGATCCCCGGTCTGGCAAGCGAGATAGGGGACCTGCTCGTAACCCACCCCGCGGTGCGCCTCGTTTCCTTCACCGGGGGCCGTGAGGTCGGTGAGGCCATCGCCCGGAAAGCCGGCCTGAAGAAGCTGCAGATGGAGCTGGGCTCCAACTCCCCGGTCATCGTGCTGCAGGACGCTGATCTGGAGGATGCGGTGGAGCGGTGTGTCTCCGGGGCCTTCTGGGCTGCGGGCCAGAACTGCCTGGGTGTACAGCGCATCTACGTCCAGAAGGAGGTCTACGCCGAGTTCCGCCAGCGGTTCGTCGAACGGGCTGCTCGCTATAGGGTGGGCGACAAGCTCGACGAGCGCACCGACATGGGGCCCCTGATCAGCGAGAAGGAGGCCTCTCGGGTAGGGGCCTGGGTCAGCGAAGCGCTGGGCCAAGGGGCCAAGCTTTTAACGGGAGGTCGCCGGGAAGGGGCCTTTTACTGGCCTACGGTCCTGGAGGAGGTTCCCCCGGATGCCCGGGTGGCCTGCGAGGAGGTCTTCGGCCCGGTGGTTTCCCTTTTCGGGGTAAAGGACCTAGATGAAGCCCTTAGGCTCGCCAACGGCGTGAACTATGGGCTTCAGGCCGGGATCTTCACGCGAGATCTCGAGCTGGCCCTCAAGGCGGTGCGGGACCTCGAGGTCGGGGGGGTGATGGTCAACGACAGCAGCGACTATCGGCTCGACGCCATGCCCTTTGGCGGTGTGAAGGGTTCGGGCATCGGACGGGAGGGGGTGAGGTTTGCCATCGAAGAGATGACGGAAACCAAGGTGGTCTGCTTCCGGCTTAGGGGCTTTTAGGTTTTCGCTGGGCATAGGCCCAGGTGTAGTACAAAAAGGAGGGTAAGGGTATGCGCAGGTGGATTCTGGTGTTGGCTCTGGCAGCGATGGCATTTTCCTCGGCTATGGCCCAGGTTTCCCTGAGGGAGATCAAGGAGCGCGGCTTCATCCGTATCGCTGTGGCCAACGAGATTCCCTACGCCTACGTGGACGCAAGCGGTGAGGCCAAGGGCCCAGGACCTGAAGTGGCTAAGGTGGTCCTGGCCCGGCTGGGGGTTCCCGAGATCCAGTGGGTGGTGGTGCCCTTCGGCTCCTTGATCCCGGGGTTGCTCGCCAACCGCTTCGACATGGTGGCCGCGGAGATGGCCATCTTGCCTCAGCGCTGCCAGCAGGTCATCTACTCCGAGCCCAACACCACCTACGGCGAGGGGCTTTTGGTGCGGGCCGGTAACCCCAAGAAGATCTACAGCTACGAGGACTTCGCCAAGCGCCCGGACCTGCGGGCGGTGATCATGGCCGGGGCCGATCAGCTGGATATGCTCCACGCCCTCGGGGTGCCCGACGAGCGCATCGTGACCATCCAGAACAACGCCGATGCCATCTCTACCCTGATCACCGGCCGGGCCGACGCCTATGCGGCGACCAGTCTGACCGTGGCCGAGCTAGCTGCCAAGGACCGGCGCGTGGAGGTGGCTAGCCCCTTCACCGACCCAGTGATCCAGGGCAAGGCGGTGCGCAGTTGGGGCGGCTTCACCTTCAATAAAGGCTCGACCGAGCTGCGCGACGCCTTTAACCGGGAGCTGGTGGCTTTCAAGAAGACTCCGCAGTGGGCCGAGATCCTGAAAAAGTACGGCTTCACCCAAGCCGATATCGACGCCTCCTTCAAGCGGACCACTGCGGAGCTGTGTAGGGCCCAGTGATAACGGTACCCGGGTGCCCGAAGGGGCACCCGGGTGCCCTAAAGGGGGTGAACGTGGCGATTCTGGACTTCATCCCACCGCTTCTCCAGGGAGCTAGGGTCACCGCCGAACTCGCGGCGGCCTCGAGCATGCTCGGAGGCCTGTTGGCCTTCGTTTTTGGGATTGCCAGGCTGTCGGAGCAGTGGGCTGTGCGGGTACTGGCCATTGTCTACGTCGAGGTTTTCCGGGGAACCTCGCTTCTTGTGCAGCTCTTTTGGATCTTTTTCGCCCTTCCCCTGCTGGGCCTGCACCTTCCTGCCTGGACCGCCGGAGTCCTGGCGCTTACCCTAAACATCGGGGCCTATGGGGCGGAGGTGGTGCGGGGGGCTATCCAGGCGGTTTCCAAGGAGCAGTACGAGGCGGCAGCCGCCCTCAACTTCACCAAGCGCCACACCCTATGGCGCATCCTCCTGCCCCAGGCTATCGTGGAGATGATGCCCCCCCTGGGCAACCTGGCCGTTCAGAACCTCAAGAGCACCGCCTTGGTCTCCCTGATCACCCTGAACGATCTTACTTTCCAGGCGCAGAACCTGCGTAACCTCACCCAGCAAAGCCTAGAGGTCTACACCCTGACCCTCTTCATGTACTTCGCTCTGGCCCTGGCGATAGCCGGGATCCACCGTTGGCTCGAGCTGCGCGTGAGCCGCTGGGTCCACCTGGGAGGAGGTCGCTGATGCTCTTCGGGTACCGGTGGGACCTGAGCTCAGATGGGGCCTTTGCCCTTTCCATCCTGCCGATCCTGCTCAAGGGTATGCTGGTGACCCTCCAGGCTACCCTACTGGGCTTTGCCATCGCCCTCGCCTTAGGTCTTGCGTTCGCGGTACTCCGCTCAGCCCGATCCAAGTTGGTCAGTTGGCCCACGGCTTTCTTCATCGAGTTCATCCGCGACACCCCCCTCATCGTCCAGCTGTTCTTCCTCTACTTCGTGTTGCCCGATTTCGGCCTGATCCTACCTGCTTTTCTGGTTGGGGCGATCGCTCTTGGGCTCCAGTACAGCGCGTACACCTCCGAGGTCTACCGGGCTGGTTTAGAAGCCGTTCCCAAAGGTCAAAAAGAGGCTGCTTTGGCCCTGAATCTGAGCCCGGCCCGCACCTTCTTCATCGTGATCGTTCCCCAGGCCATCCCCCGCATCATCCCGGCCATGGGCAACAACCTGATCTCCATGATGAAGGACGTCCCCGTGCTCTCGACCATCACCGTGCTGGAGATGCTCACCGTGGCCCAGATCATCGGTGACCGCACGTTCCGCTACCACATTCCGCTCTCGATGGTAGGGGGGCTTTATCTTGCCCTGACCCTCCTCTCCTCCGCCCTGATCAACCTGCTGGATTCCCGGCTGCCGAAAGGAGGGATCCCGCTCCGATGAATCCGATCATTCGCTTCGAAAAGGTCGCCAAGCGGTTTGGCTCCCTGGTGGTCCTGGACGGGTTCGACTTCGAGGTCTACCCTGGGGAAAAGGTAGCTTTGATCGGCCCTAGCGGCTCAGGGAAGTCGACCGTCCTGCGGATTCTGATGACGCTGGAGAAGATAGACGCCGGTGTGGTCTGGGTGGATGGGGAACCCTTGTGGCACGAGCGTCGGGGCGACCGGCTCGTTCCCGCAAGCGAGCGCCATCTGCGCCGGATGCGAAGCAAGCTCGGCATGGTCTTCCAACACTTCAACCTCTTCCCCCACATGACCGTGCTGCGCAACGTGATCGAGGCCCCTATCTCGGTGTTGGGCCTTTCACGGGAAGAGGCGACCCAGCGCGCCCTCGAGCTTTTGCGGATGGTAGGCCTCGAGGACAAGGTCAATGCCTACCCCAACCAGCTCTCCGGTGGTCAGAAGCAGCGGGTGGCCATCGCTCGAGCGCTTGCCATGCGGCCCAAAATCATGCTCTTCGATGAGCCTACCAGCGCCTTGGATCCGGAGCTTGTGGGTGAGGTGCTCAGCGTGATCCACCGGTTGGCCCACGAGCACGATCTCACGATGCTGCTGGTGACCCACGAGATGTGGTTCGCCGAGGAGATCGCCGACCGGGTCTGCTTCTTCGACAAGGGGCGTATCGTGGAGGAGGGCGATCCCAAGAAGATCTTCTACAAGCCCGAGAACGAGCGGACGCGCCGCTTTCTCAACGCGGTGCTGAAGCACGATCAGATAGGCGAGGAGGCGATCCAGTAACGAGGTGCCGCTGTGAAGACGGCCGCAGATCCTTCCGGTCCCACCCCGCGCGACGTGTGGATAGCGCGCCGACGGATCGCCCCCTATGTGCGACTGACTCCGGTGGAGCTTTCGCCTCTGCTTTCCGAACAGGTGAGTGCGAGTGTCTGGCTCAAGCTCGAGGCCCTTCAGCTTACCGGTTCGTTCAAGCTCCGGGGAGCGGCCAACAAGCTTTTGCGCCTCGACCCCGAGGTCCAAAGGCGCGGGGTCGTCACCTTCTCCACGGGTAACCACGGCCTGGCGGTGGCCTATATGGCGCGCACGCTCGGCTTAGAAGCTACGGTGTGCGTATCCCGAAAGGCGGACCCTGCCAAGCTCACGGCCATCCGCCGGCAGGGGGCTAAGCTCGCGGTCTACGGCGAAAGCCAGGATGAGGCCGAAGCTTACTGTTATTGGCTGGCCGAGCAGCGGGACCTTACGGTCGTCAAGCCCTTTGATGACCCTGAGGTGATCGCTGGACAAGGGACGATGGCCCTAGAGCTCCTCGAGGCCCTGCCTGGGCTTAAGGCAGTGCTGGTCCCGGTCTCCGGGGGCGGCTTAGCTGCTGGGGTGGGCATGGTCCTCAAATCGGTAGACCCCTCTATCCGGGTGATCGGGGTGTCTATGGAAGGCGGGGCGGCCATGTACCATAGTCTGCAGAGGGGAAGTCCGGTGGCCCTGCCCGAGGTGGACACGCTGGCCGATAGCCTTCAGGGAGGAATCGGTCAGGGCAACCGCTACACCCTGGCCCTGGTCCGCCGCTACGTGGACGAGTGGGTGCTGGTCTCTGAGGAGGCCATCGGCCAGGGGATGGCCTTTCTGTTAGGCGAGCACCGCCTGGTGGTGGAGGGCGCGGCCGCTGTCGGGGTGGCTGCTTTGCTGGAAGGTAGGCTAGACGGGCTGATGGGGGACGTAGCGGTGATCCTGAGCGGGCGCAACGTAGACCCCCTCAGGTACCTGAGGGCCGTCGGACCGCGCCTAGGTGCGGCCGGCTGACCCGGGGGGAGGTATGCCGGTCAGCCTGCGGGATGTGCTGGACCTCGAGGTCCTGAAAGATGCTAGGGTGCGTGCGGCCAGGGAGGCCTTGGCCGAGCGGCCGGTGGAGTGGGTCTCGGTCATCGAGATCCCCGTGGAGAACTTCGTGCGGGAGCGCGAGCTCGTATTGAGCACGGCTATGGGCTGTGGCCATGACGAGGGGTTGCTCCTCGGGTTCGTGGCGGAGATCGAGGCCTCGCAAGCGAGCGCCTTGGCCCTGGCGGTGGGGTGCTACGTCCAGGAGATCCCGGGGAAGGTGATCGATTATTGCCAGGCTCGCCGCTTTCCCCTCATCGAGCTTCCCTGGGAGGTTCGGTTTGCTGACGTTATCCGGGCGGTTTCCGACCTTACGCTGCGCAAGCAGTACGAGATGGCTGAAACCTTCCAGAAAGAGCTCTCCCGGCTGCTTTGGCAGCGGGCAGGCCCCGAGGAGATATGCGAGCGGGTAAGCCAGCTGATCGGCGTTCCCGTGGCCGTGGCCGATACCGGAGGCCGGGTGCGGGCGGCCAGCCGGGCCCTTAGGGCCATGGCGCCTTCGCTGGAAGCGGCCTTGGCCGAGAGGGGTCTGGAGAGCGAGCGCGACGCCTGGCTAGACCTCGAGGGTCTGCGCTGCCTTTGCCGTCCTGTGGCCTTCTCGAGCCAGCGGTTCGGTCATGTTATCGTAGGGCTTTCGGCTGCCGAGCCGGGCCTCCCCCTCGAGTATGCCCATGCCCTGAACCAGCTAGCGATCGCCGTGGGCATGTGGTTTTTGCAGGAGCGCGTGGTTTTGGAGACCGAGCTGCGCCTGCGCGAGGACTTCGTCTGGAGCCTGGCCCAAGGCAGCACCGCCCCCTGGGAGGAAACGCTCTCTAAGGGGGCTCTGCTGGGCTTCGACCTAAATCGGCCCTTTATCTGCCTGGTGGGCCAGCTGGAGGTATCGAGGGGTGCCAAGGGCTGCCCTTCGCCATCTGAAGGAGAGGCCTTGGTTTACCGGGAGCTGCGCGAGCTGGCCCACCTCTCCCTCCAGCAAGTGCTGGTCACGCACCAGCAAGGTCAGTTCGTAGTGTTCCTCGAGGTTCCTTCGCGCTCGAAGCTGGTGTGGCGCCAGTCGGTCCATAGCTTCCTCGATGCCTTGGCCAAGCGGCTTGGGGCCCGGCTAGATAGCCCCTTGTCCTGGGGAATCAGCCGTTACCACGGCGAGGGAGCTGTCTTCGCTCAGGTCTACCAAGATGCCCGGATCGCTTTACAAGTGGGCCGAACCCGTAAGGGTCCGGGCTGCCGCATGGAATTCGAGGACACCGGGATCTACAGGGCCCTTTTGCGCCTCGCCGAGGACGCCGAGGTGGGCGAGATCGTCCTGTCGGTGATGAGGCCCCTGGTCGACTACAGCAGGCAGAAGGGCCTAGATCTGGTCTCAACCCTCACCGCGTATCTGCGCCACCAGGGCAACATCAGCCAGACCGCGAGGGCCTTAGGGCTGCATCGCCAGAGCCTTATCTACCGGCTGGAGAAGATCGAGACCCTGACCGGGAGGTCCCTGTTGGACCCGGAGGATCGCTTTCTGCTTCAGCTCTGTGCCGAGCTTTGGCAGTTAGGTGAGCCGCGCCCCTAGACTTGTACACCTTTAGCCTCCTCCTGATGTGATCTGACCCTTCAGCCTCTCCAGCTCCTCCTCCATCACCTCCCTTGGGGTCCTGTACCCCAGCCCCGTGTGCAACCGGTTCTCCCCGTAGTACCGGATGCGCTCCCCTATCACCCCCTTCAGCTCCGCTTGCTTCGCAAATGCTTTCCCCTTCGGGGAAGAGCGAAAGTTTGGGCTTCCAGGAATAGGTCCCTCGCCTCCCCCTTGGTCAGCCGTCAGGCTACCTTGGCCCGCCCAAAAAAGCTCTCCACCACCGGAGGCAAGATAGCCCTCCGGGCGGTCGTGTCAAGAAGTTTGTGTAGAAGTTTGTGTACGAGGGGCATACCGCTCCCGTAGCATCCTTTCCAATACCTCCCGCACCTCAGCAAAGCCCTTCAGTCTGCGCTCCGCCCACCTCCCCTCCTGGCGTTCCCCCTCCAGGTACAAGAGCTTGTACACCGCCTC
>FWWM01012909.1_pt1 | contig 13695 bp, 10 predicted proteins | sample 2228351 | NCBI WGS metagenome assembly FWWM01 (sample SAMEA103939774, study PRJEB20133) | metagenome | reverse complement strand
TGCCGAGCTCCGCGTTTGTCAGCTCGCGCAGCCAGCGCTGCGCTTCCCGCAGCGCCGCGGGCGGCGGCAGATGCTCGACCAGCATGAACTCGTAGAAGCGCACCATCAGCAGCGCGGTGCTCTCGTCGTTCACGCTCCACAGCGTGCCGACCACCGCCGGCACGCCCGCCTGCAGGATCCCCGCCGGCAGGCCGATGGCCTCGTCCGGCAGGTTGCGAAAATCCGTGACCGAGGTCTGGCAGGCGGAGAGCAATGCCAGGCGCACGGTGGCGAACGGCGCGGGCTGATCCAGGATCTCGCCCAGCGTCAGCGCGCCGTCGCCCAGTTGCAGGCCGGAGTTGAGCGGCTGGTCCAGGGCAAAGTTGCCGTGACAGGCGAGGTGCGCGACGGTCGCCCCCGGCAGGGCCGCCAGCAGGGCCGCCTGGGTGGCCTCATGCTCGTAGAGCGGTGCAGCGGCGCCCTCCGGCAGCAGTTCGACCACGCTTTGCAGCTCGGCTTTGGCATATGCCAGCGGGTTCGGGTTGGGCAGGGGGTTGCCGACGCCGGCCAGGCGCCGGGGCGTGTCAGTGCGTTGCTCTGCCGCCGCCCGGGCTGCCTTCAGCGCCTGCGCCGAGGGGGCGTAGGCAACCTCGAACTCATCCAGCAGGTGAGTGGTCGCGCCGTCGCGCGCATCTTGCGCCGCATATCGCGTGGCGTGCAGCGGCAGCAGCCCCAGCCGCCCGGAGGGGATGAGCACCACCCCGCGCGCCCTGCCCGCGCGCAGCCGCTCCGCCAGCGGCGCCATCAGCTTCCCGAGCGCTGGCAGCACCTTCGCCAGCGCCGCCGGGAGCCAGTCCGGGCGCGCCAGTTGCGCGGGCAGGTAGCCGCCGGCGACGTTCTCTCGCGCAGCGTCGGTCTCCACCAGCAGCGCGTTCAGCTCGGCCTCGGTGAAGTCGCTCAGCGCAGCCTCGGCGCGCTCCGGCCAGACCAGGACGATGGCGCTGCCTTGTGCCGTGGTGGCCAGGTAGGCCAGCGGGCGGTCCGCGCAGGCCTGCGCCTGAATAGCCGGGAAGGCGAGCGGGCGGAAGAAGTCCTCGTAGCCGGGGACGGCGCGGATGGCTTCGATGGCGGCGTTCAGCTCGGCGCGGGCGGCAGAGCGCTCCGCATGGTCGGGCTGCCAGGCGGGCTGTCGTTCGCCCGGGGCAGGTTGTGGGCGGGCGGCCGCCTGCCAGCGTTCGACGGCGCGGCGGTAGCGTTCGCGCTCCGCCTCCGGCAGGCGCTCCAGGTCGCGGCGGTTGCCTTCCAGGGCCTCGCCCAGCAGGCGGGCCAGGCCGGCCTCCAGCACCTCGGCCGCCCCCTCCGGCGCGTTCACCTGGGCATGGGCGTAAGCGCCCAGGGCAGCCAGCCCCTGCACCTCGCGCAGGCGGATGACCTTATCCGCGCGCTCCCACTGCACTGCGACCAGGGCCGTGGCGGCCTGCCGGAGAAAACGGGAAGCTTCCGCGGCTTCAGCCCAACTAGGCTCAATGGCCCGGCGCAGCCAGGTGCGGGCAGCGGTCAGGGCCGCATCCGGGTTGTCCTGCAGCCCCTCGTGGCACGCCTCACGGTAGTGGGCGATGGCCGCTTCCAGGTCGGCCAGGGCGCCGGTGCGCGCATAGCGGTCGCGCAGGCCGGTGCCCAGGTTGTTGAGATATCCGGCGCGGTCGGGCGAGTCCGGGGGCGTCAGGGCGACCGCACCTTGCCACAGGTCCAGCGCGCGGTTGAGGTCCTCTACCCGTCCTCGCGCCCAGTAACGGCGCAGGCGCGTCCCGCCGGCGTCGTTCATCACGGCCAGGCGAAACGGCTGCGGCACGGTCGCAAACTGCGGACTGAGCAGAATGCGCTCCCAGGCGGCCACGGCTTCGTCCAGCCCGGCTTGCTCGCCGCGTTCCAGGTAGCGGCGCTCACCGGCCTGCGCCCGGTTCAGGTCGTCGCGAAATTCGGCCGGGACGCCTGGCCCGCCAGCCGCGCTTGCCTTCTCGGCAAAGGCTTCCGGGATGCCCACTTCGCGGCAGCGGCCCAGCAGCGCCAGATGTTCGGCGAAGAACTTTTCCGCATTCGCGTCGCCCTGGCTGCGCGCGGCCTGCACCGCTTGCTCCAGCATCTGCAACGCCTCGTCGCCCAGCAGTTCGGGGTGCTGCTCCACCACGCGCTGAGACGCACCCCAGGTGTCCGCATCCAGGAAGGCTTGAAGGGCGGCCAGCGGCGGCAACCCGGCGGGGCTGGCGGCCTGGTCTCTCGCCGCGCACAAGCGCTTGAAATTGTCCAGCTTCGCGCGCAGGTTTGCCAGCGCCCGGGGGTCGGCCTCGGCCGGCGCCTCCGCGATCAGGCGCTCCACCACTTCGATGAAGGGCTGCTCCAGCGCGGTCGGCACAGCCTGCCAGAATTCCTGCATCTGGGCGGGATTCTGAATGGCCATGAAGGCTTGCAGCAGCACGCCCATCAACGCGGCGGCCCGCGCTTCAGGGTTGGCTTCCAGGTGCGCTTGCAGGTCGGCGGCCAGCTGCGGGTCACGCTCCAGCGCGGCGCGCAGGCTGGCTTCGTCGGTGACGCCGGCGGCGCGCAGGCGGGCTTGCAAATCGTCGAAGTCCGGCGGTGTTGGTGTGGTCATCGGGTCCCCCTGTGAGCGGCGAGCCTGGTCTTTCCTTCGATAGTCGCTGCTCGCGTAGTCTATTGCACGGTGGGTCGTACGGCAATCGGGCGTGGCCGTCCTGGGTCATTCCCGCGCAGGCTGGAATCCAGGTTCTGTGCCGCCGCGTACGTCTCGTTCGGCGCTGGATGCCCGCCCTCTTTAACGCATGCCGTCATCCGTCATTCCCGCGCAAGCGGGAATCCAGGCTCTGTGCCGCCGCGTACGTCTCGGTCGGCACTGGATGCCCGCCCTCTTTGGGGATCTGCGACCTGCGCGGGGACAAGCTTCGCGGGCACGACGCATTTACGCCTGAGCGAGGCTACAACGGGTCTCACATCCGTCGCAACGTCCTGCCATGTGGGCAACGCATGCCGTCATCCGTCATTCCCGCGCATGCCGAAGGTCCTCGCAGAGGGCGGGAATCCAGGCTCTACGGGCATGACGTTGTGCCCTGATCCATTCCAATGATGAATGGTGTCCTGGCGTTCTAAAGAATGTCGTCATACAAGTCTCGCCAATCGGGGTTGCGTTCCTCGATCAGTCTCAGCTTCCACGCCCGATTCCACTTCTTCAACTGTTTCTCGCGCGTAATCGCGTCAACCATGCTGGCGTGAAGCTCGTAGAAGACGAGCGTGTGCACGCCATACTTTTTGGTGAAGCCTTCGGCGACGTCGTTCTTGTGCTCCCAGATTCGCTGGCGCAGGTTGCTCGTGACGCCGATATACAAGGTGCCGTTGCGCCGGCTGGCGAGGATGTAGACGGCGGGTTGCTTCATGGCGTTCTTGCGAGGATGATAGCTCAGCCGACGCGAAGGTGGATCAAGGTCGGATCTGGATTCCCGCCTTCGCGGGAATGACGGACGCGAGGGTGTGTTGCCCGGCGCGGGAATGACGGACGGCGCCGCATCGCTACAATTGCCTTCGATGACCACGACCTTCGCTGCACCCGCCGGCGTGGAGATTCACCCAGGCGGTGAAATCGCGCCGCAGTTCCACGACGTCCTGACCGAACAGGCGCTGGCCTTCGTGGCCAGCCTCCATCGCACCTTCAACCCGCGCCGCGAGGCGCTGCTCGCCGCACGCGCCGAACGCCAGGCGCGCCTGAACGCCGGCGAACGGCCCGACTTCCTGCCCGAGACGAAGCCCATCCGCGAGGGCGACTGGCAGGTCGCGCCGATCCCTGCGCCGCTGCAGCGCCGGCACGTCGAGATCACCGGCCCAACCGAGCGCAAGATGCTGATCAATGCGCTCAACTCCGGCGCCGACATGTTCATGGCCGACTTCGAGGATGCCAACTCGCCCACCTTCGCCAACATGGTGCAGGGCCACTTGAATCTGCGCGACGCGATCGAGCGCACGATCGAATACACCAGCCCTGAGGGCAAGCACTACAGGCTCAACGATTCGGTCGCCACGCTGCTGGTGCGGCCGCGCGGCTGGCACTTGATCGAGAAACACGTGCGGGTGGATCACGAGCCGATCAGCGCGTCGCTGTTCGACTTCGGCCTGTATCTCTTTCACAACGCACGGCGCTTGCTCGACAAAGGCTATGGCCCGTATTTCTATCTGCCCAAGCTGGAGAGCCATCTTGAGGCGCGGCTGTGGAACGATGTCTTCAACTTCGCGCAGGACGCACTCGGCCTGCCACGCGGGACGATCAAAGCCACGGTGCTGATCGAGACGATTCTCGCCGCGTTTGAGATGGAGGAGATCCTGTACGAGCTGCGCGAGCACATCGCCGGGCTGAACGCCGGTCGCTGGGATTACATCTTCAGCGTCATCAAGAAGTTCCGCAAGCATGACTTCGTGTTGCCCGACCGGGCGCAGGTGACGATGACGGTTCCGTTCATGCGCGCCTACACCGAGCTGCTGGTGCGCACCTGCCACAAGCGCGGCGCACACGCCATCGGCGGCATGGCTGCGTTCATCCCCTCGCGCAAGGACCCCGAGGTCAACGCCATCGCGCTGGCCAGGGTGCGCGAAGACAAGCTGCGCGAGAGCAGCGATGGCTTCGACGGCACGTGGGTGGCGCACCCCGACCTGGTGCCGGTGGCGAAGGCGGTGTTCGACGAGAAGCTGGGCGACAAGCCGCACCAGAAGGAACGCCTGCGCGAAGACGTGCAGGTGACCGGCGCGCAGTTGATTGACTTCGCGGTGCCGGGTGGGACGATTACCGAAGCCGGCGTGCGCAACAACATCAGCGTGGCCATCCAGTACATCGAGGCCTGGCTGCGCGGCAACGGCGCGGTGGCGATCTTCAACCTGATGGAGGATGCGGCGACGGCCGAGATCGCCCGCGCGCAGTTGTGGCAGTGGATCCACAGCCCGCGCGGCGTCTTGGACGACGGCCGCAAAGTCACGCTGGAAATGGTTCGCCGGTTCGCCGATGAGGAGATGGCCAAGATCCGCGCGGCGTGGGGCGACGAGGCCTACGCCCGCAGTCGGGTTGCCGAGGCGCGAGAGATCGTTGACGTGCTGATCGCCGCGCCGGAGTTCCTGGAATTCCTGACGCTGAAGGCGTACGAGCGACTGGCTTGAGCCGACAGCCCTTGGCCTTGCCGGCCCTGCAGGGCGTGTCACGGCTGTTTGGCGGGGGCGCGCCCTTTGATCTCCGGAACGAGGATCAGCGAGGCCAGCAGGATCAGCGCTGCGCAGATCAGGGCGATGCTGCCGATGTCGAGCGCCTGCGTCAGCTGGAATGCCAGGATCGGGGCGGCAATGCCGCGCACGCCGGTGAAGAACGTGTGCACGCTCATGTATTCGGCCACACGGTCTTCGGGGGCGAACTTCGTCACCCACAGGCTCCAGGCGATCTCGCCGCCGGCGTTTGCTGCCCCGAAGATGACCGCGCCGGCGATCAGTCCAAACGCGCTTACGCCGGTGAAGAACGAGGCAATGCCCAGCGCGAAGCCGACGTTCAGGATGATGCGCAGGAGGAAGAAGTTCATCCGGTCGAACAACCGACCCCACAACGGCGTGAGCGCCAGGCGGGCCATGCTGGGGATCATCACCGTGTAGAGCGCGATCTGTTGTGGATCGAGGACCAGGCCGTACTTTGGGTTGGCGAGGAACTCGACGCGCAGTGGCCACATCATCAGGTTGGCGAAGCCCATCAGCATCCATGACGCCAGCGTCCAGCGCAACGTTCGATCGGTGCGCAGGATCTTGAGCGAGTCGAATGCGCTGAGGAGGAGCACCCCGCGCGAGGCGATCCCCAACTTCGTCGGGTTGTCCTTCGTCTGCGCGGTTGTGGGAGAGGCGTTGTGCAGCGCTTGAGAGGGAATGCGTGCCAGGCAGTAAGCTGCGCCGGCGAAGGCCGCGGCGAACGCGACCAGTAGCCAGCGAAAGAGCGCGATGTCGGCTGTCAACACCCGGCCGGCCAGCTCGGCAAATCCGGCGGCCGCAGCGACACGAATGACGAACGTGCGCGACACGTACCGGCCTCGCTCACGGGGCGCATAGTTGTCCTGATACACCGCCGTCAGAAGGGGGATGATGGCATTGGCTGCGCCGACCGCGAGCACGGTGGTCAGCACCAGCATGGTCAGCGTGGGCATACCCGCTGCGGCCAGCATGGCCAGCGCGCCGCCGGCCATCATCCAGGCGGCGACGCGCATCACCGGCTGGCCCGACCTTTCCACCATCGGCACCAGCCACAGCGAGAGCAGCAGGCCGATGTTGCCGGCGGCTGCGATCAGCGACTTCGGCGTCGGGCCGGCGTCGAAAGCCTTGACGGCGATCAGCAAGAGGAATGTCGTGCTTGCGCTTTCGATCACGCCCTGGGGGATCGCGCGCAGACGATCGTAGCGATAGGTGAGCCTGGTTCGAGTTGACGTCGCGGTAGTCAAGATGTCGCAGCCAGATGCACTTCGGAGTGAGGTTGCGGTCGCATCACCGGTGTGGCGAACGGCGCTAGCGCGTGTGAGCGCCGGGCGCGAGCGTTTGCATCAGGCGGTGTGCCCGGTGGCTCAGCTCTTCGATGCCGCCTTCACCTTTCACGTAGTCGCCGATCAGTTGGCTGCCCATGCCGACGGCAACCGCGCCGGCCTTGATGTACTCCGCGGCGTTCTCGATGGTCACGCCGCCGGTGGTCACGAACGGCACGTGATTCAACGGGGCGCGCACGGTCTTGAAGTAGCCCAGCTCGGCCGGGAAGAGCTTGATCAGGTGAGCGCCCATCTCGACTGCGTTCATGATCTCGGTGGGGGTGTATGCGCCGGGAATCACGCAGATGTCGCGCTCGACGCAAAACTCGACCACGCGCGAGTTGGTGTTGGGCGCGACGATGAATTGTGCGCCGGCGGTGACGGCTTCGTAGGCCTGGCTCTCGTTCAGCACCGTGCCTGCGCCAATCAGAAACGCGTCGCCCAGTTCGGCCTTCATCTCGCCAATACCCTCCAGTGCGCCGGGCGAGTTCAGCGTCACCTCCATGGCGGTGACGCCTGCATCGGCCAGCGCGCGCGCGATTTGTGCGAAGCGGCCGGTGTAGTCGCCGCGCAAGATGGCGATCACGCGGCCCTTTTCGATCATGAATCTGGCGTGTTGTGCATTCACGCGGGCCAGTATATGCTCATCGCCTACCGAAGACCAAATACTGACGATCAACCATGAAAATCACAGACGTTAAAACCTATATCGCCGGCAACCCGTGGAAGAACTGGTTGTTCACGCGCGTGGAAACGGACGAGGGCATCTACGGAATCGGCGAGGCGACGGTCAACGGCTTCACCAAGTCTGCCGAGGCTGCCGTGCACGAGCTCAAGCGCTTCGTCATCGGCCAGGACCCGTTCGACGTCGAGCAACACTCGCTCCGGCTGTGGCGCGACTTCTACAGTGACGGCGGCCAGATCCACGGCGCGGCGCTGAGCGGCATCGAATATGCCTGTTGGGACATCATGGGCAAGGCGCTCGGTGTGCCTGTCTTCAAGCTGCTCGGCGGGCGCTGCCACAAGCGCCTACGGGCCTATGCCAACGGCTGGTATCGCGGCCCGCGCACGCCGGAGAGTTTCCACGAGAAGGCCAAGGTCGTGGTGGCGAGGGGCTACACGGCGCTGAAGTTCGATCCGTTCGGCCCGGCCTGGCGCATCATGGAGGACCTGAACGACTTCGCGCTGGCCGTGGACATCATCGCTGCCGTGCGCGACGCCGTCGGGCCGAGCGTGGACATCCTGGTCGAGGCACACAACCGCTTCTCGGTGCACACCGCCCTGCAGTTTGCGGAGGCCATCGCCAAATACAACCCGACCTGGCTGGAAGCGCCGGTGCCGCCGCAACGCATCTCGGCCATGGTCGAGGTTGCGCGGCGCAGCCCGGTGCCGATCGCCTGCGGCGAGGACTTCTACTGCCGCGATCAGTTTGCCGAGCTGCTGCAACACAACGCCGTGCACATCATCCAGCTCGAGCCGCAAAACCTGGGCATGACCGCAGCCAAGCAGGTGTGTGGCATGGTCAACGCCTTCTACGGCGTCACTGCGCCGCACAGCGCGCAAGGGCCGCTGTGCTCGCTGGCCTGCGCGCATCTCAACATTTCCACGCCCAACTTCTTCATCCACGAGATCTTCGACGACTTTAACGATGACTGGAGCAAGCACATCTTGACGAATCCGGTCGTGGTGAAGGGTGGCTACATCGAGCTGCCCGATGACATCGTGGGGTGGGGGAGCGATCTCAACTACGACGAAATCGCCAAACATCCCTACAACCCGAACAACTTCCTGCCGCTCTTCCGCGAAGGATGGGAAAGGCGGATTCAAGTAGATGGGTGAGTCTCTCCTCCGTCATCTGCGCCATTCCGGTCATCGTGCTGTTCTTCCTTGCCCAGCGTTCGTTCATCGAAGGCATCAAAGCAAGCGACATGAAGTGATGGACGATACCGGGCAATCGAAGTTCGATGAACATCTACCCCCTCCCTGAACTCGTCTACATCCCCATCCACGAGTGGATCGAGGAGGATACGGTCATCGTGATCAAGCAGGACGCGGCCTGGCAAGCGTTGCAGCCGCGTAGCCTCGAGTGGGACGTCGGCGTCGAGCTCGAAGCGCCGGCTACGACCGAGGCCGCGTTCGAGCGGCTGCGGCAACAATGCGAGGGCATGGGCGACATCGTGTATGCCGTCGGCGGCGGCGCAGCCGTGGACGCGGCCAAATACGTCGCCAAAGCGCTCGATCTGCCCCTGATCTGCGTGCCGACTGCGCTGAGCGTGGATGCGTTCTTCACGCCGTCTTCGGGCGTGCGCCGGGAGGGTTGCGTGCGCTATCTCGAGACGATTCCGCCGGAGATCGTGCTGCTCGATCTCGACTTGATCGCCTCGGCGCCTCAGCGTGTGCGCGCGGCCGGCATCATTGATGTGCTCAGTATCGCCACCGGCTGCTTCGACTGGCAGTTGAGTGAGCAACTTGGCAAGAACCCATCGCACGAACGCTATGACCCAGGCGTCGCTAATGTGGCGAAGAGCATCCTGGGCATAGCGCTCGACTGCGCCGAAGCCGCCGGCCGCGGTGATCGCGATGGGCTGCGCTCGCTCGTCAACGCCCTGGCGATGGAAGTGCAACTGTGCAATCTGATCGGTCACTCGCGACCGGAAGAAGGCAGCGAACATCACTTCGCCTACTGCGCCGAGATGATCACCGGCAGTGCGACCTGGCGCGGGGAGCTCATCCCGCCACCCTACACGCATGGCGAGCTGGTGGGTCCGGGCATCATCCTGATGGCTGGGAGGCAGGGTCAGGAAGCGAGCTCCCTGCAGCGCGCGCTCGAGCAGGCTGGCGTGCCACTGGGCGCCCTCGACCGCGAGACGATCGAGGTGATCCTGCGCGAACTCCCCGCCTACGTCCGCAAACACAACCTGCCCTACGGCATCGCCTGGGAGCTCTAACTCGCCTTTCATGCCTCTGCTCGCCGGCGCCGATGCGCGCACCATCCATCCATCCTCGCACGACCGGCCGGTCTTCCTCGCCGGCTTCAGCCGCAACCGCCGCGCTACGGGTGTGCATGATCCACTCATGGTGCGCACGATCGCCTTGAGCGACGGCCGGGCGACTTTTGTGCTGGCCATGTGTGACGTGATTGGCCTGTTGCGCAACGACACACTCGACATCCGTCGCCGCCTGACTCTGACCGGCGAGCCTCACGTCGTTGTCGCGTGCACCCACACGCACAGCGGACCCGACACGCTGGGCTTGTGGGGTCCAGACGAGCAAACGACCGGCTACGACAACGCATATGTCGAGTTCCTCAAGGCTCGAGTGGCCGACTCTGTTGTTCAGGCTGTCACGTCGCTGCGCCCGGCCGGGTTGCGCGCGGCAATGTGCAGTGTGCCGGGCATCGTGCGCAACTTCCGCGATCCGCATATCGTGGATCACGAGCTGGCTGTGTTGCAGGCGACGACGCCTTCCCTGTCCGAGGGGGGAGCGAGAGCGGAAGTCATCTTCACCCTGCTCAACTTTCCCTGCCACCCCGAAGTGATGGACGACGACAACATGTTGATCACTGCTGACATGGCCGGCTATGCCTGTCGCGCGATCGAGCGCGAGGTGGGCGGGGTCGGCGTGTGGGCCAGCGGTCATTTGGGTGGCATGATGTCGCCGGACACGGCGATTCGCACCTTTGGTGAGTGCGAACGGATGGGAGAAACGCTCGCTGTAGCTGCACTCACCATACTTCGCATAGGCAGTTTCGCTGAGCGAGCTGAACTCGCCGGCATGATGCGCGAGGTGGACATCCCACTTCACAACCCGCTATTGCGGTTGGCAGCCGCCGTGGGGCTGTTGCGTGGGGTAGGGCAGGGCGAGTCCGTAACGACTGAAGTAAGCGTGTGGCGCATCGGCGACCTCGTGCAGTTTGTCTTCGTGCCGGGAGAATTGTTGCCGAAACTTGGCATGCAGCTCAAAGCGCATATGACCGCCGGGGCAAAGTTCGTCGTCGGCCTCGCCAACGATGAGATTGGCTACATCCTGCCGCGCGAGGATTTCATCTTCCCGCAGGATTACATGGACCCGGGCAGGCAATACGAGGAATCCATGTCGCTTGGGCCTGATGCCGAACCGACCATCGTTGACACACTCATCCAGATGCTCCGGACGACTCGATCTACGACTCCAAAATGAAATTCGGCCTGCTAGGCCTTCGCGTACTTCGTGCCCTTTGTGGTTAATCGCCATGTCAAAACTTGCGCTCCTCGGCGGCACCCCCGTTCGCGCGGACAAGCCGCCGCTTCCCACCTGGCCCGTCTTCGACGAGAGCGATGTGCAGTTAGTTGCCGAAGCCGTGCGCAGCGGTGTATGGGGTGGCTTCCCCGAGCCAGGTCGCTACGCCTCGCAGCTTGCGGCGGAGATGGCACGCATCCACACGGCCCGGCATGCCATCGTCATGGCCAACGGCACGCTCACGCTGATGGTAGCGCTGCAGGCGGCCGGCGTGGGCTGGGGCGATGAGGTCATCATCCCCGGCTACACGTTTGCCGCCACCGGCTGGGCGCCGCTGGCCGTCGGCGCGATCCCCGTGCTGGTGGACATTGATCCACAGACCTACTGCGTCAGCCCCGAAGCGATCGAAGCAGCCATCACGCCGCGCACGCGGGCGATCATCCCCGTGCATGTTGGTTGCTGCCTGGCCGACATGGACGCCATCATGGCGATTGCGCATAGGCACTCACTCGTTGTCATCGAAGACGCCGCGCACGCACACGGGGCAAAATGGAGGGAGCGAGGGGCGGGGAGCGTCGGGCATTTCGGCTCGTTCAGCCTGCAATCCTCCAAGACACTGACGACGGGCGAAGGCGGCATCCTACTGACGAACGACGACACACTCGCCGAAGCGTGCCACTCGCTGATTGACTGTGGCCGGCCGAAGGACCCGGAGGGTCGGCGCTATCACTTCGGCGCCAACTTCCGCCTGGGCGAGCTACATGCGGCGCTTGGCGTCGCGCAGATCAAGCGGCTGGAAGCCCAGACGCGCCTGCGGGCAGAGAACATGGCCTACCTCGACAAGGCGCTTGGCGAAATCCCCGGCATCATGCCGCTGCAGCCATCTCCCCAAACGACGGTGCGACCGACCTATCGCTACATCTTCAAGATTGATCCTGAGGCGTTCGCTGGCATCACCAACGCAATGTTCTGCGAAGCGCTTTCAGCGGAGGGCGTTGACGCCTGGCGTGGATGGGACCCGATGTATCGCTACGACCTGTTCAGGCCGACCGCGCGCAACTCACCCGTCGTGCGCAATTTCCCCGATCGCTTTCGGTTCGAAGATATGCACCTGCCCAACATCGAGCGTGCCTCGACCCGCGAGGCCGTGTGGCTGGATATGGCCTACTTCATGGGCAGCCGTGATCTGCTCGACGATGTCGTCGAAGCTGTTCGCAAGGTGCAGGCCTGCGCCGGGGAACTTGCCGGGTGGAATCGTTCCTGGCCAGGCAGGTGAATACATCGCGGTCAGCACATGCTTTCCATGTTGCAATAGAAAACGCGCGCAGTTGTGGGGACAAGCTCTGCCTTCTGCGAGGAGTGCGTGGGTATGACGCTTGTTCGTCGAACGCGCGCTGTCGTCTTACTGGTGCCTGGTGCCTCGGGGAATTGACGGGCCGGCGCACCATCAGGTATGATTCGGGGCGCAGCGCGATCCGCTACCTTAGCTCAATCGGCAGAGCAATCGCTTCGTAAGCGATAGGTTTCGGGTTCGACTCCCGAAGGTAGCTTGGCTGGCAAATTCGGCCAGGAATCCCCCGGTCCTGTAGGATGGCCGGGGATTTGCTTTTTCGAGTGGCCTGGGTCCGACGTACCAGGCGAGGGCGAAACCGGCCGGAAGGTTACCGTGCCACTTCCCAGGCCAGGTGTTGAATCTCTGGCATGATGAGCCTGTCCATGGCAACCTGAACGGCGTTGGGTGAGCCAGGCATGGACATGACCACGCGACCGCGATAGGTGCCGGCCGTCGCGCGCGAGAGCATCGCCGCTGCGCCGACTTCCTGATAGCTGAGCATGCGGAATAGCTCGCCGAAGCCGGGCATCACCTTCTCCAGCTTGCGCGAGATCACGTCGTAGGTTGTGTCGCGCGGGGCGATGCCGGTGCCACCTGTAAACAAGATCACGCGGGCGTCGGTCTCGGCGACGATTCGCTCGAGCAAGGCCTCGATCTGGTCGGGTTCGTCCTTCACGATGGTGCGGAAGACCACTGTGTGTCCGGCGGTCGTCACGCGTTCTTCGATCAGGTCGCCGCCGGTGTCGTTCTCGCGCGTGCGCGTGTCGCTCACGGTGACTACGGCGACGTGAATCGGCCCCTGCCGGGCCGCGATTTCGCGGTGTTGTTGCGTAGATGCGCTGCTCATACCAGTCACGCATTGTAGCGCTCGTGCGTGCGATTCGGGGAAGCTGGGGTGCATTTCTGATTTGGGGCAAAATGGAGGGCATGGCAAACGAGAGACTGATGGAGATGCTGCAGGAGACGATCAAGGAAGAGATAGCCAACCTGTTAGAGTGGGGCAGCCAGGTTCAGAGCCCTACTTTGACAGACCTGGAAGACCGCGCGCTAGCAGTGCGTCAGCGGCTCGGTCAAGCGTTAATGCAGGTGCTACTTGAACAACAGGAACAGCGACGCAATGCCGAGATACCTGTGAGTGCCGAGACAGGCAAACGGTTGCACCCCAAAGGGAGTAAAAAGGGGCGGTCGTGACGCGCTTGGGGCGTGTGGAGTATCGTCGAGCATACTACTACGACCCCCACAGTCGGGCTGGGCGATATCCGTTGGACGAGCAGTTGGAGATAGGCGGGATGTTCAGTGCGGGGTTGGAGCGCGAGATGGTGTGGCTGAGCGCACTGATGCCATATCAGACGGCGGCGCAGTTGCTGGAGCGGCTGACACAGGTGAGTGTGTCAGACACCACGCTGTGGCGACGGGTGCAAGCGGCAGGGGAGCAGGTGCGTATTCACGACGCGGAGCGGGAGAGCGCTCGGCGCAGCGCTCCGCCAGCGCCAGAGGCGGGGCAGATTCAGATGGGGGCGACGATGGACGGCGTGATGGTGCATATACGCGAGGAGGGATGGAAGGAAC
>FWWM01012905.1_pt1 | contig 13697 bp, 13 predicted proteins | sample 2228351 | NCBI WGS metagenome assembly FWWM01 (sample SAMEA103939774, study PRJEB20133) | metagenome | reverse complement strand
CCAAAAGCCTTATTTTATGCTGGTATATTTTATGAGTTTAGATTATTTTGGACAGCAGTGGGGCAGATGACAAAAATTATATTTATCTGGGATTGTCTATACTCGCTTTAATAGCAACAACTCTGTTTAAATCATATATACTTCTGGGTGCCGGGGCGTATTGGGGCATTTTATATATAAGGAGGATAAATGAAAAAAGAAAATATCTTTTAGTTATACCTGTTATTGTTCTATCTTTAATAGCTTTTTTTATTGTACGGGAGTGGATAGTTGGCTATGATTACAAAGGTCCTCATTATGGTTCAACAACCTCAATCCACGAATTTGGTAGATGGCTTAAACATACTTTCATGCCAATATATCTTAATGTATTTATTCATAAAAATGTTGCCTTTTTTATTTCTTACCAGATAGGTCCCATTATAGCTGCGATAGGAACTTTCAGCTTTTTTACAGCGTGTATTGCATTAATCTTCAATCTTATTAAAAAGAGATATGATGTTTTGGTTTTTGTTCTTTTATGGTCTGTCCCTCCTACAATCTTCTGGTTATTTGCCTATTTCAACACAGCAAATCATAACATGCTGGCTATATTGCCATTTTTGATAATAGGTGTCTTATTTCTTTATGAAAAGATATCACAGCATCTTTTAATATTTTTTGCTGGCATTATAATTATAGGGAATCTTATAATTAGTCCTTCATTTCCTATGAAGAATTTTAAAACGATTAATTTCTTTAAATCTCAAATCCGAGAAAATGAACGCTCAAAAGATTTACACCTCGTTGCTCAAAAAATTGCTAATTTAGAAGATAATAAAATTATTATTACAAAGGACGCTTTTCGTCCTTATCTCTTATATGAAATTTTTAGTCTGATGCCCAGTTATAAATTTATAAAGCTCGATAACTACTGCTATAAGATAGAAAATAAAAGAAACATGGTATGTTTTATTACTTATATTTCTATTGAGGATATATTGGCTATTCTTAAAAAGAATATAGCTGAAGATCGTTTAAAGGATTATACCATTATAGCAACCAGAGCTGGTCTGGAAAAACTGGACAGTGACATAAGTGATAAAGCTGCTCTAAACTAAGAACCGGGGGGTATCAGAGGTTGGGTGACCCTGAGATCGCCCCGTATAGGGCAAATGTGAAGGCCGAATTTGGCTGATTGCCCTGAAAAATACCGAAAGGAGCAGCAGAATGAGCAAAAGGCCCAGAAGGAACCACAGCGCAGCATTCAAGGCAAAGGTGGCAGTTGAGGCACTGAAAGAAGGACAGACCATAATAGAACTGGCAGAGCGGTTTCAGGTACATCCCAACCAGATTGCAAAATGGAAGAAGCAGTTACTGGAGCGTGCAGAAGAGATTTTTTCCAGGGATGACAAAACTGAAGGAGGACCGGATGTTAAGGAACTGCACGCCAAAATTGGGCAATTGGCGATGGAGAATGATTTTTTATCAGGTGCGCTCGGGCGCATAGCCGTACCGAGCGCAAAGAGATGATAGACAGGGAGCATAAATTACCATTGACCAGGCAGAGCCAGATACTCGAACTGTCACGATCGGGACTATATTACGAGACAGTACCGGTCAGTGCTCAAGATCTTGAGTTGATGAGGCTTATTGATGAAATTCACATGAAATATCCGTTTATGGGCAGCAGGAGCATCCGGGATCAACTTCAGGGTATGGGGCATCATGTAGGCCGCCAGCATGTCCGCACCCTGATGAGAAAGATGGGTATCACAGCCTTTTACAGGAAACCCAACCTGTCCAAGCCGCATCCTCAGCACAAGGTATATCCGTATCTACTTAGAGGGTTGGAGATCAACAGTGCCAATCAAGTCTGGGCTGCTGACATAACGTATTTGCCTATGGCGCGGGGATTTTGCTATCTTGTGGCGATTATGGACTGGGCAAGTCGGAAGGTTTTGGCATGGCGGCTATCCAACACTCTGGATGTGTCGTTCTGCACAGAAGCACTTGAAGAAGCAATCAGCAAGTATGGTACACCGGAAATATTCAACACTGACCAGGGCAGTCAGTTTACTTCAGATGCATTTATTGGAATTCTTGAAAATCACAGGGTAAACATCAGCATGGATGGCAAGGGCCGTTGGATGGATAATATTTTCATAGAACGTCTCTGGTGGAGTGTGAAATATGAAGATGTATATTTGAAGGCTTATGATTCAATCGTCGAGGCTCGGGAAGGACTCAGGGTCTACTTTGAGTTTTACAATATTCACCGGCGGCATCAAAGTCTTGACAGGAGGACACCGGATGATGTTTACTGGAGTTTACTACCTCAGAAAGAGGTAGCGGCATGAGGCAGGCAGCTTATCACTTAAAAACTGCTTCAAACTGTCTAAATAAACTAGGCCACCTCTTTGTTTGTTGCAGACTTCAGGCTGTTAGATAAAAAAGTAGTGGAAGAATTAAGAAAGTTCAAGGAAACATTTCTCTTTATCAGGGGGATTGTTTCATGGCTTGGATACAAGCAGACTGGTATTGAATATTGGGTACGGGATAGATATGCGGGTTCAACTAAATATACATTAAAAAAGATGATATCGTTTGCTATTCTGGGTATAACTTCTTTCAGTATTGCGCCTCTTCGAGTAGCGATCATAAGCGGATTTATTGTGTCTATAGCTGCATTTTTATACACAGGATATGCAATTTATGCAAAGTATTATTTACAAACTGTAATTCCCGGGTGGACATCAATATTGATATCAGTGCTGTTTCTCGGAGGAATACAATTAATAACTCTGGGCGTTATAGGTGAGTATCTGGGGAAAATATTTATTGAAACTAAAAATAGACCCAATTATGTGGTAAAAGAAAAAAGTCTTTGAAAAATGGATAACAAATTTTTCATAAAAGTGGAGAATAATATTCCACTCTTGTCAATTGTAGTTCCCTGTTACAATGAGGATGCTGTTTTATCTGAGACGGCTATTCAACTTGACAGGATACTGCAGGATTTAATTCAGAGTAAGGAGATTAGAGAGGAGAGCTTTATTTATTTTGTTGATGATGGAAGTAGTGATAAGACGTGGGAGATTATCAGCAGACTTCACAAAGAGAATGCCAAGAGGTTTAAAGGATTAAAACTCTCACGGAATGTTGGGCACCAGAATGCCTTAATGGCAGGCCTTGAGACATTACAGGATAAGGTGGATTGCGCGATATCTCTGGATGCAGACCTTCAGGACGATATCTCTGTGATTGAAGAAATGATTGAGAAGTTTAATGAAGGCTATGAGATAGTATATGGTGTAAGAAAAAGCAGGGAGAAAGACAGTCTCTTTAAGAAATATTCAGCTATCTTTTTTTACAAACTGATGTCTTTATTTAAAATAAATGTTATAGATAATCATGCAGACTACAGACTCTTAAGTAAAAGGGTGATAGGGCATTTGATTTCATTCAGGGAGGTTAACTTATTTTTAAGAGCCGTTATTCCCCTGATAGGGTTTAAATCTACTAAGGTATACTATGACAGAAAAGAGAGGCTTGCAGGGGCCTCGAAATATCCATTAAAGAAGATGTTATCTTTTGCACTCGATGGTATTACATCTTTTAGTATAATCCCGCTGAGATTTATCACGATTCTGGGTTTTATCATTTTTGCCGGTTCATGTCTTTTGAGTGCATGGGCTTTATGGCTTAAATTTATAGGCAAATCGATTCCGGGCTGGACATCAACGGTTTTGCCTATATATTTTATTGGTGGTGTGCAATTGTTCTCAATTGGCATATTGGGAGAGTACTTAGGAAAGATATATAAAGAGGTAAAGGCGAGACCAAGATATTTTAAGGAAGAGGAACTTAGATAATTCAAAGGGTCATAGATTTATGGAATATGAAAAAGACACCGTAGCAGATCTATTAAAGAGAGAAAAGATTTTTCATGATTCATGGGCAAATAATATTGATATTAATGAGGTAATGGTGGATGAGTCTTTTGAGGCGTGTACAGCTCCTGAGAACCGGATTATATTGAGCAGTTTAGGTGATATTAGGGGTAAAAAGATTCTTGATATTGGTTGTGGTGCTGGTGAGGCAGCAGTATATTTTGCAAAAAAGGGTGCTGATGTAACTGCTATAGATATTTCGGAACGAATGTTAGATGTGGCAAAGGGTCTTGCAAAGAGATACAATGTAAATATAAACACAAAAATATCTTCCTCTGATCATATTAAGTTCCATGACGAGATTTTTGATATTGTATATGCAGCAAATTTGCTTCATCATGTGGACATCGAATCTTCTCTCAGAGAAATAAGCAGGGTATTAAGAAAGGGAGGGGCATTTGCTGCATGGGACCCAATAGCCCATAATCCAATTATCAATATTTACAGAAAGATGGCTACAGAGGTAAGAACAAGAGATGAGCATCCTATGAAAATGAAACAGTTAAAGATGTTCTCTAAATATTTTTCTCATGTTGAGACAGAAGCAACATGGCTTTTTACCCTGTTGATTTTTATCAAATTCTACCTCTTAGATAGAGTCCACCCCAATAAAGAGCGATACTGGAAAAAGATATTAAGAGAGCATAAGAGTCTTGAAAGACTTTACTATAGTTTAGAGAAAATAGATAGATTGTTCCTGAAATTGTTCCCATTTCTTAAAAGATATTGCTGGAATATAGTTATTATAGCAAGGAAATAGCTTTTTCGCCTCTAAAGGTACCCTTTAAATGATTCGTTTATTTTTGTTAGAAAAGATAAATTCACTTATGCTTTATCTTTTCATCATGTTCTTACCATTTATAGTCTTCTATTGGATGGTTCCTTTTATATTTCATTTTACCATAGGTAATGATTATATCAAGTTTCCTATAAGACAGCAGATGGAGCTTTTATTTTCACTCAAGACAGGCTCATTCCCACTTTATGTGCCTGGTTTTGCTTCAGGGCACTCATCAACAGCCTTAACCCTAGGACAGATCTTTCATCCTCTTTCATGGATAGTCTCTATCATGCCTGGATACTGGGACGGAAAAGTTATAGATTGGAATAACTTCTTTAAATTACTCTCTCTTGGATTTACACAATTGATTTTACACTTTTTCCTGAAAAGATTTGGAATAAGCGTTGTCTTATCATTTATGTTCTCATTCGTCACGGTTTATACACTTCGCATGCTTAATCTCTTTCAATACGGTGCACCACTTGAGGCTTATACAGGTTATCTTATACTCTGTTCATTAATTGGTCTATATTGCATAAACTCAAAAGGGTTCTTCCTACCTTTAGCTATAATCTTTACCACCTATTCAGTTATCTGCAGTGGTCATCCTGAAGAGATGTATTATGGTCTGTTGGCAGCAGGATTATTTACACTTATTGCCCCTTTTTATATCTCAACGATGCTATCTGATGTAAAAATTGATTTTAAAAGCGCTTTTAGGTTTTGGTTAAAGACGGTGCTTTTTTTATTTCTTGGAATAATTCTTTCCTCCACATATATCGTTCCTTTTTATCTTGAATTCTTAAGGTTTAATGTCCACCGTGTTGGCCAGAACTATAAATGGGCAAATTTTGTTACCGATACCTTTATAGGCACATTAAACAATTTTTTCTTGCCTCTTCGTTCACAGACATTTAGTGCCTTTGGGGGCTCTTCACTTATTATTATGGCAGTAACACTGCCGGTGGTGAGACTTTTCAGGATAAGATTTCCTCGTCCTATATGGACTTTGTGGTTTATCCTATTTGTTATATTTATGCATATGCTTGGCAACATGACTCCTGTTCACAGACTCTTCTGGGAATACTTACCATTTGCTTCATCAATAAGATTACCAGGGAGAATATCCATAATTATGCCCTTTTTTATGATGCTTATACTTGGATGGATAGCAAAATCTAAAGCATCTACTATTTTTATTGGTGAATCCTCAGTAAATCTGAGGCCGGTTACAATCCTGGCATCCGTTACCGTTCTGCTAATACTAATCTATTACCTCTTTTGTGTTATAGGATATTATGTTTTCCATTTTTCATCTTTCCTAAAATGGTTTAATCCTCATTTTAAAGATAATCTTAGATATCTCAATATATCATATGAAGAAGTTGAGATAACTTTGATTATTCTTGGTGTGCTCTCACTGTTATCACTTATATTCTATGTTGAAGGGAAAAAACTGGCTAGATGGTTTGGGATGGCTGTACTAATTATCGCTGTAATCCTCCAGTTGGGGATTGCTTTTAAATACAGGAGTATGAACTGGATCACATCTAAGGAAAGAATTGATATACCTACTTTTAATGAAATGAAATCACAAAAAGGAAAGGAGCTAACTTATCTTTATTATCCTGGTGCAGGTTTGCAATCCTCAATAGTTACAAAACAACTTGACCATTCTTTTATAGAGCCCTTCTTGGGTAAGATATTCACAGAGGTTATACCCGTAAACAGTCAGGAAGAAGCATATGAAAAGATGTGGAGGATGAGGTTACCTCAGCAGGTTTTCATAGAAGGGTATGATGTAAAGAGGGCAGGGCAGATAACAGATGGTGCAAAGGATATGAGGAAAGGGGAAGTAAGTCTGGTATATAGCTCGTTCAATCGCTTAGAGTTTAAAGTTTATTCTGAAAAGCCTGCTATATTTGGTCTTTCATATCCTTATACAGATAACTGGAGGGCATGGGTGAATGGTGAAAAGGTTAAGGTTTATAGGGCAAATGGTACGGCACATGCTGTTGAGATTCCAGAAGGAGAGAGCATTGTTGAATTCAGATACTGGAGTGGCGCCTTTTTCTGGGGTATGATAATAAGTTGCATGACGTTTACATTGATAGGAGTATTTGTAGGGTTAAAAGGTTTCAGGGGATTAAGGAGGGCGATTATAGTAATAGTGGTTATAGTTATTGGTGCTGGTACTTTCATGTTATGGTATAAGAGTCTTTATAACGGTGAAAACCTTGAGACAGAGTATACGTGGACTTATACCCCTCCATCAAGCTCTCCAAATCTTGCATATGGAAAGAAAAACTGGACGAATATATCAACTATTCATTTGAACGAGACCTATCGCGAACTGGAATTATACAGGGGTAAAATAGTTGATGGTGATAAGAGCCCTGGAAATGGATTTATCACCTGCTATTATGATAGCTCGGCGTGGTTTGTAGATTTGTCAAGGGATAAGAAAATTAAGAAAATATTATTTTATTATAGCAATAAAGTCCCCCCTTTTTTGCTATTGAAAAATTGCTCAGTTTTTGAAGATGAGAGAGGAGGGGGTAAAGGACGGAAGATATATGACATATTAGCATCGAATGACAGGGAGAGGTGGAAAATTATAGGTTCGGTTGAGGTTGAAAATAATGGCTCTGGTGTCAGGGAGGTCATTTTTCAGGATATTCAGACTGCACGGTTTATTCAGATTAAATTACAAGGTAGAGGACAATTAAGTTTTGATGAGATAGAGATATATTGAGTGGAAATAAATTTCAATACCATTTTAGGAGCCGCTACTTTAAATTTCAACTAAGAATAGCATACGTTCGGACTTTATTGTCTTATATTATAAAAATCACTAAATTTGTATCCAAATTTTAAAAAAATGACAACTCCTGCTAATGTTATCGGAATGTATTGAGCAAGATGTATTATTAGCCCATATGCAAGTCCTGTTGATTTACTATATCCAAATGTTAGAAAAGCAAAAACAGATGCTGCCTGATAGACACCAAAATAACCGGGGACAGATGGCAAGAGTATACTCAAGTTAATTATCCCCAGACAGAAATATCCCATTATAACAGGATTCTCCAAACCCATAATCCATAAAATCAAGACAAACATTGAACCTTCAATCAGCCAGACAGTAATGCTTAACAGAGATACCTTGAAAAGCAGTCCTTTGCTCCGAAAAAATTTCAGAGAATTAATCATTTTTTCTAAGAAACCATATCCAAAATTACCAATGATGTTTTTCCATAATTTTAAAATCACCTCTGAAAACTTTGCCATTATAAAAAGAACGAGAATTGACAATAAAAAGATTGTCCCACCTATGAGAAAGATTTGATTTGTGACTCTCATTCCCTGTATTCTGTCTGTTAGAGAAAGCATCGATATCCCGAGTAAAGAGACTATTACAATTCCATCTAAAACACGTTCGGTAGCAATTGAACCAAGACAGGTAATCTTTGAGATATTATTTTTGTTACCCATGGCATAAGCCCTGACAACTTCTCCAAGTCGAAAAGGTAAGATATTATTGGCTGCGTACCCCAGAACAACAGTTTGTGTAGAATCAGATACGGACACTTTCTTAACAGTTGAAAGCATCAACTGCCATCTTAATCCCCTGGGCAGAAAACCGACAAGATAAATTATCCCTGCGGATACAAAAAAGAAATAATTAACATCCCTTATGGTATCTATAACCTCATTAAGTTCAACTTTTTGAATAAGCCAGAAAATCGCTATACTGCTTAATAACAAACCAAGAATAAATCTCTTCTTCATGATAGGCTGTGAGGTGGTTTAGGGAATAGGCCTATAGTTTGTTTAATAATCCATTGTGGCCGTTGTTTAACCTCATCGTAAATTCTTCCGAGATACTGACCTAAAATCCCGAGAAAAATCAATTGAACACCCCCAAGAAAGAGAATCGTAGCATGGGTTGAAAATCCTGGCTGGTAAGGTATCCCTAACGAGTCAAAAAAATCTCTAAAAAAGTACTGAAGCGTAAGAAAAATAATGCCGACAAAAGATAGCGCTGAAATCCATAACCCGATATAAGTAGCTAAAGTCAGCGGAATGGTTGAGAAAGAAATAATCCCATCTAACGCCAGACGGCGTAATTTCTTGAAATTATACTTTGATTCTCCTGATGCCCTTGCTTGTCTTTCATAAGTAAGTCCTGTCTGCTTAAAACCTGACCATGCCCTTAAGCCTCTTACAAATCGATTCCTCTCTGGCATTGACCTCAGAACATCAATAATCCTTTTGTCCATAATACAGAAATCACCTGAATCTAATGGGAATTCAAAATCCGTCATTTTTGACAATATTCTGTAGAATGCCCAATAACTTATTCTTTTGATAAGGGCTTCTTTTCGATGTTGTCTAACTGCATATACTACATCATAACCTTCCTGCCATTTTCTGATGAAGCGATGTAACTCTTCGGGTGGATCTTGAAGGTCTGCATCAATAATAATAACAGCGTCCCCTGTTGTATAATAAATACCTGCAGAAACAGCCGATTGATGGCCAAAATTGCGGGAAAGAGAGATGGCATACCATCTGGAGTCCTTTTGATGTTGTTCATATAGAAGATTCCACGTATTATCATTTGAACCGTCATCCACACAAATAACCTCCCACTCTAACCCCCAGTTTTCTGCCGCCTCTGTCATCCTCCTGAAGAGTTCAGGCAGTACATCCTGTTCATTGTAGCAGGGGATTACAACGGATATCTTTTTGTTCCTCATCTCATCAGACATAAACTGATGATTATTATAACCCAAATTCCTGACCATTGTCCCTTGACCCTCGACCCGTTTATCTCCCTAGATGTCTATTTATAATCTTATGGGTAAATGCCATGATGGTTCCCTGTGGGTTTCTGCCTGTGTTTGAAGGTAATATGCTTGCGTCTGTTAAAGACACATTCCTCATCTTCCATACCCTCCCATCAGGATTAACAACAGAGGATGATGAATCTATTCCCATTGGGCAAGATGCCATAATGTGGAGACATAGCATCACAACATCCCTAGGCCTTATCCTCGTGAGCACTTGATCCAGTTCATCAAGTGAACCTACAGCACCTATCCCCCTGATAGGTAAGTATAGTCTTGTTGCACCACATTGAAACAGGAGCATTGCTGTTCTTCGTAATGCCAATTTTATGGTGGGTAAATCTTCTGGATCAAATCTATAAACCACTAAAGGATGATTAAATCTACTAATAATATGTAGAACACTCTTGGGGCGTATCATTGTTGCAAAGATAGCCGAGTACTGATACTCTTTAAGGACTGAATTAATCACATCGTTACCGAAATGAGAAAGCGTCATGGCTATATAATGGGGCCTAAGGTTTGAGGTCATAATCAACATCCCTTCTTCTTCAAACTCCTGAATCTGGGTTGTAAACATTGTGCCTCGCTCAGCGTCAAGTCTATCTCTAAAACATGCCACAACCTTAAGGGTTATATGAAATTGGAGGTTTCTACCTGCAAGCCTTGAGATTCCGCTACGGCGAAGCAGATGAGGTGTCTGGAGAGCACCACCGGCTATAAAGACATGTTCAAATGTTATCTTTATAATCTTTGATTTAGTGCCAATAACGCGAGCCTCCAACCCTTTGGCTCTTCCATCTGAGTAAACAATCTTCTCGGCCCTGCACCTTGAAAAGATACGAGCACCATTTTTTAGTGCCCGTGGGAGATATGTCTCAATCGCACTCTGTTTTGCCCCTGAAGGGCAACCCGTAGGACACAGGTTACTGTTTTTACAACCTTTAATCGCCCGAGAGGTCATAACACATTTCCAGCCTAACTGTTTAGACGCTTCAAAAATCTTTAGTGAATCAAGGTTTTTTTCTGCCTCAAGTTCATGCCTCACTACATGTAGGTCATTGTTAATAATCTCAAAATATTTTTGGAGGTTCTTTTGACTATATTCCCTCAAACCATGAGTATCCTGCCATTCCTCAAGAACCCAAGAAGGAGTGGGACAGATTAAGGCTCCATTGATAACAGTGCTACCCCCAACACAACATCCCTCTGCAAATGCTATAGGAGGTCTGCCGAGAAAGGGAAAGATACCGCCATTTCTATAAAGTCTTGTTGTCATCTCACTGATATTTGAATTAAAGGATTCAGTGGAATAGTAACCACCTTCTTCTAAGAAGATTACATCGTGTCCATTCTCGGCAAGGATAGCACCTGCTACACTACCTCCAGCACCCGTTCCAACTACCAGATACTCACAGTGGTATATGTCTTGTGTATAATCTTCTTGTAATAAAATAGATTTTTCCACAATCACACCTTTTTAAATTCGGGACTCCGCAGAACATCCTGAATAAAAGGAAGGCTATCAAATAACCTTAGAAAGGCAAGGGAACGGACAAACTCGTTCAATATCCCATAAAAAGGGATTAATCTAATATAACGAATAAATGTCGATCGTCTTATGGAAGGTAGTGAGTTCAGGTTATGTCCTGTCATCATCAGACAACATAGACCAATTGTAAATACAAAAACTTTGATAGGGAAACGATAATACCAGGGAAGACCTTTTATAACCTTAGTAACAAATTCAGTAATATCATTCAATATAGGCTCACTATCACCCTTGTTGTTTGTCTGATAATGTTTTAGGGTTTCTAAGTTCTCTAATACAAGTCCCGACAATACATTGTTCCACATTTTGATATTTAACTAAAAAATTTTTGTTTGAGAAAATTCAAGATTAACTTGGTCTTGCCGAGTGATAGTGTTTTATCCAGCGCATCAAGAAATCTATCGATCTCCTCATCTGTTACTATAAGTGGTGGTGAGATAAGGAGAGGAATTTCTCTGTTTTCACCATAAAAAGTTAGTATATCATGACTATTGAAAAGTTCTGCCATAACAGCCCCTGTAATCAACTTTGCCCCAAATCGCTCATCCTTAAATACCTTACCAGGTATGGAACTGATTGCGGATTTTATAACAGGATTCATATCTTTGTTTAAAAGGATTCCGTGCAGAGCACCACTTCCTCTAACCTCATCTATAAGATAAGGGTATTTCTCATGAAGTCTCCCTAAACCACTACCAAGGCGTTGATTGATCCTTTTTGCCCTGTCAACATAATTGTCTTCAATAATTACATTGATTGCCTCTATAGCCGTTATGCATTCTTCTCCAAACCCGTTATAGGTAGTACTATGTAAAGTTGCATCACTTAAATTATCATACGCCTTGCGAAATATGGGTGTACGCGTGGTATAGCCCGATATAGAAGACTTACCACCTCCAAATGATTTTGAATAAGTAACTATATCAGGCACTACCCCTTTTTGCATGAAATTAAACAGGTCTCCTGTTTTTGCCCAACCTGTATACACCTCATCGAAAATCAAAATTATTTTCTCATTACTACATATTCCCCTGAGTTCCCTCAAGAACTCCGTAGAACACTCCCGCAGACTGCTTGCACTAAAAGGTTCAACAATAATAGCATAGATATCAGATTCCCCATTTGCTTTACGAAGTTTTGCAACAAAAGCCATAACGCTTTCTATATTATTATATTTAAAGGATTCTACATGCTGGATTGTTGGAAATCTGAAATCAAACTCAGGGGTGCTTGAAAGCCCAGCAGAACCGAGCAATTTACCATGATAGGCTATATCAGCATGCAGGATGTATTTTCTATTCCCATTGTGGTATTTGTAAGCGAGTTTAACAGCACCCTCATTTGCCTCAGCACCCGAATTACAGAAGTAACTTATGTTCAAATCTTTAGGTAGAAGTTTCGCTATATTATGACTTAGACCGGCGATATATGGTGATAAAAAGTTCTTATGCACCTCCATCCTTTTCTGTTTCTGATATTCCATACGGGCAGCGAGTATCTTTTGATGATTGTGCCCATGGTTAAGAACGCCTGAACCACCCGTAAAATCAAGAAGTTCCCTGCCATCAGATGTATATATATACATACCTTCCGCCTTTACTGCAACCGTCCTCCCAAAACGGAAAGAACCAATTAAATCAGCCTGGCTCTTATTTACAAATTCCTTATAAAGCTCATGAATCTTTTCAATATCAAATTCTGCACATTGTTGCCATGTATATAGATTAGTATCGTTCTTTATGTTCATGATTTTTACCCCTTTGTCTGAAATTCAATTTATGATACCTTCTTTTGATAGTAAATCCTTAACGGTGTATCAGGATTTATATAATTCTCATCAACTACTGAATAATTCTTTGCTGCTATCATCCCTTGATTCTGTGGTCCAAAATAAATAATATAACAATCAAAAGACAAATTCAGTCTTTCTAAATTATTTAATATATCTTTTAAAATCTCATCCTTAAACGGTGTATAGAGAAAAAAGACCAGTGAATTGGTACTCTTTTCATGATTGAACTCGTCTATTAAATTTAAAAAATCAACATTTCGCACATCTTGATTGATAATCCTTAACTGAATCTGAGGAGATAAATACCTCTTTAGATTCTGATAACATAAATCTGTGAGCATCTTAGAGTGCTCTATGCCGATTAATCGAGCAAATCCTATGGTGGCTGAACAATACAAAGTCCTTCCAGCCCCACATCCAACGTCAATAAAAATTGAATTTTGAAGATTGCCTATTAAATTCTTTATTTGTTTTAGTGATAGAGAAAGGATGTAATAAGGGGTAGGTATATAACGTTCAGAAGATTTTTTATCTTCCTCTTTGACATCTAAATCCTGCGGTTCAACAACAAAAAGATATTTGAATTTAGGGTGTTTTATTAAAAAAATAAACTCATATAGAGCTCCCATGAACAAAGGTTTTAATCCCCACTTCTCCTCTGTTTTGACTACTTGTTTTAATATTGAAATCACGGTCAGGCCAATAATGGTTAGAAATTCGTTTATTAACTTTTATAATTATAACAGAAAAATAGCTATGCACACAATTTTTACCATAAAAACACAAA
>FWWM01012902.1_pt1 | contig 13699 bp, 8 predicted proteins | sample 2228351 | NCBI WGS metagenome assembly FWWM01 (sample SAMEA103939774, study PRJEB20133) | metagenome | reverse complement strand
GGCAAGGGGGGCGGCAGAGTTCCGAGGCCTTGCCCCGGGGCCGACCCGCTTGCAGGCCGTGAACCGAGCCGGGGAGGTGGTGGCCCGGACGCGCACCGTGGTTCCATCGAGCGGGCAGGCGGTGTGGATGCTTCGGCCCGGGACGGACACCGGGCTGGACGAAGGCAGCGTGCTGGTCGTCAACGTGCGGCCCGAGCCTGTCCGCATCCGCGTGAACGGCTTCGACCGGGGAGAGGTCCGTCCCAATGGCAGGCGGCTCGTGCCGGCGCTTACGCCGGGGGTCCACGTCGTTGAGGCCCTCGGGGTCCGGACTGGCGAGGTCTTGCGGGCGGACGTCACCGTACAGCCCGGCAGGACAACGTCTTGGGAAGCCCGCCCGTCGGTGTCGGTCCTGGCCGTGCGTAACCTGCGCGACGAGCCGGTCCGCCTACTGATGGATGGGAACGAGATCGCGTTCCTCGCCCCTGCGGAAGAGGCCGAGGTCCGGGTACCCTCCGGCCAGCACCTTCTGGAGGCCCGCGGGGCCACGACCCTTCGCGCATCGCTCCACAACATTGTCCTTTCCCCATCGGTCCGCGTCGCACTGGACATCCCCTCTCCTTTCGCGTCTGTCACCGTGACGAACCACCTGCCCGACCCGCTGGATGTCCGGGCCGATGAGCGGGGCCTCGGCGTAATCGGCCCTGGGGAGCGTGTCACCTTCCGGGACCTGGGGCCCGGGACCATTCGCCTGAACGCACGCTCTTTGACCCGGCCACTGGAATGGACCACCACCGTTCACCTCGAGGCCGGCCAGGAGTACGACTGGGACCTCTCGCAGTGAGGGCGCGCATCACGCCCAGGGACCGTAGAACCAGAACCAGCCGAGCGGGGCCACGAACAGAAAGGCATCAATTCGGTCCAGAAGCCCCCCGTGGCCTGGCAGGAGACCGCCCGAGTCCTTGACGCCGGCGCTACGCTTGAACACGGATTCCACGAGGTCGCCGGCCTGGCCCACCGCGCCCCCGACCAGGGCAAAGGCCACCAGTCCCCGGGCATCCGCGCTCGCCCAAAAGATCCATTTCACCGCGAGGGCTCCGAGCACGCTCCCTGCGAGCCCGGACACCGAGCCCTCCCAGGTCTTCTTCGGGCTCACCACGGGGAACAGGCGGTGCCTGCCAAGCGCCTTCCCACCGAAAAACGCGGCCGTGTCCCCGAGCCAGGTGACCGCCGCGATCACGAGGAGCGCCCATCGCCCCTCCTGCCCGTTCTCGGGGCGGGCCACCGCGATGGCGCACGACCCGAGCAGCGCGACGTAGGTCACCCCCGTGACGAGAACGGCGGCCCGTGGGCCAGCACGTTCGATCGGGTGAGGGCTCGCGAGGACCGCGAGCAAGAGCACAAGCACCGCAGCGACAAACACCGAGGGCCAGGCCACCGCAAGCCGGTCCGCGGGGCCGAAGGCGACTGTTGCAAGCAGGGTGGCCCCGACTGCCACACCCAACACGCGGTCCGACCGCCTGAGCAGGTCTGCCGGAAGGGCGAGAAACTCGTACAGGGCTCCTCCCACCGCGACTCCGAGCAGGATTGCCAGGACGCCGAACGGGCCATCCGCGACGGCCCACAGGACCACCGCGGCGAGGACCACGCCCGTGATGATGCGTGCCGTCACGGTTCACCCCCTTGGAGCCTATCCGCGAACCGGGATCGGGGTGACAAGGCCCGTCCCTGCTCGACCGCTCGGCTCGAAGACCTCGCCTTCAGTCTATTGCGCGACGGCCCTGCCTGACAAGTGCGCGCCACGCATGCAAGGCCTCGATACCCGCGATCTCGAGGGGTTCCAGTACCGCGGCGCGACGAAAGGCCGCCTCCGCCTTGTCCAGGTACCCGAGGGCCTCGTACATCCGCCCCAGGTGCAAAAACGACTCGGCCAGCCCTCCCCCCTGGTCCAAGTGCCACAGGTGGCTCGCGCGCTCCTGAAGGTGAATCGCCTTGCGCGTCTCCCCGCGCAGGAACTCGGCCCATGCCTCGGTCTCCGCGTAGAAGGGGTGACCCCGGCTCGACAGGGCCAGGGCCAGGCGCACCTCGTTCAGGGCCCGCGCCACGTCCACGCCACCGACCGAAAGGAAGTAGGCCAAATTGTTGCGGGTCTCGGCCTCTGCCGGTGCCAAAAAAAGCCGCGTTTCGTAGACGGATAAGCCCGCCCGTGGTCCCTCCGCCAGGTGGGCCAGGTGCGCCTCCAGCGAGGGGTAGGCCGGAAGGGTCCTGGTCCCGGTTCGCGCGAGACCCTCCCGCACCAGGCGCGCCAGGTCTCTGGCGGGCCCGCGCGTCTGTGGACCCGCAGGCCACAGGGTCTCCACCACCACGGCGGCCAGCCGGATCGCTGATGCCCGCGAGCCATCCTCCTGTTGGATCGCGCGGAGTAAGGCCTCGGACATTGGCCAGTTTCGAACGAGAAGCGCCTTGCGAAAGGCCGCATCAAGCACGCTTCTCGCCACCTTGGGTGGCAAAGTCCGCAGGCACGCCATCGTCTCAGCGGGGGCGGCGTCCCTGGCTAGACACCGGGCGGCCCGGACCAGCGGCAGGTCCCCGAGACCCCATCCACCATCCTCCCCTGCCCTTCTCTGGACACCCAGGCCCTCCACAGCACGGAGTGCCTCCTCGACAAGGTCCTCGGGGACCTCGGGGTCGCTTACGGCCACCTCGGCCAGCCGGGAAAGGAATTCGGCCTTGCTACGGGCCACCGTGACGGCCCGTATCACGAGGTCCCGCCCTTGTGCCTGGTCCCCTGCCCGCAGGAGGGCCAGACCAGCCGCCATCAATGCCTGGGCATCCGGGACGCCTCCCATCGCTTCCAGGCGATGCAGCCCCTCTTTCGCCAGAGCAAGCCTCAAGTTCTCGCTGGCCAGCGTCACGACATCCGCCCATGCGGACCGAGCGTCCGCGAGCGAGCGCACGTATCTCTCGGCCGCCTCCCAGAGGCCGTGGTCAGGCCCGTCCCGAAGTCGGGCCTCCAGGAGGGTTCGCATAAGCCCGGGGTCTTTGGGCCAGCCTTCTGTCTCCTTCCCAATCAGCACCACGCCGAGGAGGTCGCCCCGCAGGTATGTCTTGACCAAATCCGCGACGATCTTCCCCCCCTCCACCGGGTTCTCCGCCGATTCGAGTATGAGGTTCGCCGCGTGCGATGCCAGGCCTGGCTCGTCGGCCATGAGCGCGGCCCGGAGCGCCTCGATGCGGTTCGTAAGATTAGAGTGGTCCATCGAGGCCACATCCAGCAGGGCCCTGGCCCGTCCCACCCAATCTCCGCTGTCCCCTCGGACCCTTGCGACCAGCCGCTCGCGGCGAGCCCTGTCCTCCACGCGCGAGCGGATCAGGCCCTCGACCTTGCGCGGGGCGTCTTTGTGGCCCGCGCGCGGCCCGGAGCGCACCGCGACCCTCGACAAGGCACCGAGCGGGCCGTCCGGTCCTGACCGTTCGAGGCCCGCGATGGCCAGACGGTAGGCGTCCGCAAACCGCCCGCACGTCAAAAGCGCCCGGGCAGCGGCCAGAAGACCGCGGGGGTCCTGCTCGTCCTTGGGGCCCGACAGGGCAGCCACCGCGTCTTCCATGTCTGCGTCTCTTCCGGACAGACACGCGGCAAGCACCTGGGCCTCCAGGAGGATCCGCGAGTCGCCCCACTTCCGCACCTCCCGGATCAGGTCTCCTGCCCGACCACGGGCCGCCTCGACGCGAATGAAATCCGCCAGGACCCCGGAGACCGAAGACGAGGCGCGCAAGGCGTCTAGGAAGATATCGCGCGCCTGGGTCAGAAAGCGCTCGTCCCCTGAACGCACCACTGCCAAGGCGAGCCGGGCCCCGAGGTCTTGCGCGGACCCCTTCCCGCGCCCGCACACCTGGTACATGCTCCACGCGAGCCCGATGGCCTCCTCCTCCAAAAAGAAGTCCACAAGGTCGGAACAGTCTTGAGCCCCGTCCTCCTTGAACTGGCGGGTTCCTGTCCTCCCTTCCTCGTGGGGCCGCTCCCCCCACACTTCGCGAGCCACCCGGAAGGCCGTCTCACGCTCGCCCGTGACCCAGAGGGCTCGGACCCACGCAAACGCCCCCTCTGGCGAGATCCGGTCCGTCCCCACTCGCGCGAAATGTTCTGCGGCTTCCCGGTGCCGTCCGAGGTCGAAGAGGAGCCTCCCGATGGACTCTTCGGACCGGGGGAGGCCGGCCAGGGCGTTCAGGACCTTGCCCACGTCGTGGCCCATCCGCGTCAGATGCTCTGCGACCTCGTGCAGGTCCGCGATACCCATGCCTTCCAGGACCGCGTCGGGCGCCTCGGCAACGAGACGCGCGGCCTCCTCCCACAGGCCCTCGGACACGAGCAGGCGGTGCACCTCCCCTTCGCGGCCTCGACCGGTCGCAAGATAGGCCGACAAAAGGAGCATCCCGGCGTCACGGTCCCCGGTCGCGAAGAGCACCCTGGCGGTCTCGAACGTGAGCCTCCGGTCACGCTCGAATCCTCGGTCCTTGCGCAGTATCTCGAGAACGTCGAGGTATTCCTCCCAAGCGCGCAGTTCCCGGAATTCGGGTCCAAGTTCGCTCAATATGACGTCCGGGGACTCGCAGCGGAGGGCAACCTCTCGCGCCGCGGCCCCGGCGGCCCGTAAGTCCCCCTTGCGCAGCCGCATCCTCGCGATCTCGATCAGGGTAGGAGGGTCGCAACCCCGCTTCTCACAACGGGCCTCGAGGATTGCGAGCGCCTCCCTCAATCCGTCGCCATCGAAACCCGCAATTCCCGGTCCGAAATCCGAAATTCCGCTGCCGCCAACCGACCGGCCGAAACGGGCGAGGGCGCGGACCGTCTCGATGCAGGCGTGTTCCTCGTTCGGAGCGAGGCGATTCCCGGTCCCAGAAGGGGCTTCCAGGCACATTCGACGTGCGAGTGCCAGAAGGTCGTCCCATTGCCCGGCCATGGCGAACAGCCCTGCGAGCCACGAGACACCCTCCTCGCGGTCCCTCCACGCTGGGTCGGAGAGAATCCTCCGTCCGGCCTCCGCCGCTTCCCGCATCAAACCAACCTCGGCGATTGTCTCGAGCAAGTCCCGTGTCGGGGGTTCCGAGGGAGATTCCGCGAGGATCTTCCGCAGCGTCTGGCGCGCCGCGTCGAGGTCGCCAAGTCGGGCCTGGACTGCCAAGAGCCGCTCGAGCGCTACCAGGCGTGAAGCGTCGGAGTATTCCTCGGCGGCGCGGGTCCACCATGAGGCCGCCAGTCGCAGCCTCCCCGCCTCCTCGAAGATCCGGGCCACTCGTTCGGGCATCGTGACGATACGTAGCTTCCTTTTATGTACCTTCAGATTAACGAAGACCACTTCGTCTGTGATGGCCACGCTCTCCATTTCGCGGGCGGCTACCTTGAGGAACTCCGCCTCGGCCGCATCGAGACGACCTCGTGCGAGGGCCACCTCCCCGGCCACGAGAGCGACCTCCGAGGTGGCGTCGTCCCCCAGGGCGCGCCGCATGGTTTCAACCGCCCGCTCTGCCAGGCCCCAAAGCCCAAGGCTCGCGAGGGTCTTCGCACATTCCGAGTAATCCGCCTCCGGGTCAATCGGCCCATCGAGGAATCTCTGGAAATACCGGGACGCGCACAGTCGGTCTCCCAGCGTTGCGCAGGCCATCCCTATCCGAAAAAGCATGCGCGGATGGAGGGTTACCACAGGACCGTCCGCCGCACGTGACGCTTCCCTTCGCTCTCCCATCCCCGCTACTCCAAAGCGCCCTTCGAACCAGCGAAGCAGGTAGACCGCCTCGCCGGGCCGGTCGGCGTCCAGGAGGGTCTTGAGCGCCTCCTCCAGGGCCTCGGTGCGCCGGGTCAGGTCGTCCGAAGCGGACTCTACGTATCGCCTGAAGGCCTCGACTGCCTCCCTATGCTTGTGGGCCTTCAGCCGCGCAAGGGCCAGGCGCTGGAAAACCTCGGGGCGGACAAAGTCCCGCTGGGCCGCGGCCTCGAGGAGGGCCAGGGAGAGGTTCGACGCTTCTTCAAGCCGATCGAGAAGTCGTTCGATACGGAATTCCACTGCCGGGTCGCCGGCCCCGGCCTCCATGGCGGAGAGGACCTCCGCCTGCGCGTCCTCTTTCCGGGCCAAAAGGACTTCCGCGATGTCCAAGTGCGACTGCGCCCTCTCCGCGTCGGTCCTCGCCGCGCGAAGGGCCTTGCGGAACGCATCGAGCGCCCGCCTGAGGTCGGGCCGCTCTCGGTACCGTTCGCCCACCGTCGTCCACCACTTGTGCGGACCCTTTGCGCCTGGCCCCTTCTCGATACGTGCCGCCGCTTGCTCGTAAAGGGCCTCTTCCTCTTCTGGACGCCGTGCCTGATGAAGGGCCCTTCCCAGGGTCAGGACCCACTCGAGATCGGACAAGTCCTCGTGACGCCGAAGAAACGAAACCGCCTCCTCGGCGAGACCCGCATGGAGCCACACGTCCGCAAGATGGTCCCACGCAATCCGACCACCCGGCTGCTCCAAGAGGCGGTCCAATGCGCGATGCCCCTCCTCGATGCGCGACTCGCGGATGGCCAGGCGTGCCAGCCGCAACCAGTCCTCAGCCTCGGACAGGACGCCCCTGTCGAGCCCGCGCTCCACCACCCGGTAGGCGGCCCGCGGGAACCCATGGCGCTCGAGGGACAGTGCCGCGGCCCTCCACGTCGCAGACGCCGCATCCGTGGTCTCGAGGTCTCCGAGCCACCTTTGAATGACCCGGTCCACGAGCCCCGTGGACCCTGTGGCCTCGGCCACGAGCAAAACCGCATCCGCCTCGGCCTCGCCGAACGCCGGGGGAGCCAACGACATCAGGTACTCGGCAATCCTCACCGCGGTGGTTGTGTCGCCAAACCGCACGAACAGAAGGCACGCCTCGCGCAGAAACGCCTTGTCGGTAGCCCGATTGCGAATTGCGCGGTCCATTGCCTCGCGGGCCGCCATGCGCTCGCCCGCACGAAGCAGGTCGTGGATGCGCCGCAGCACAAGGTCCCTCGGAGCCCCATCGCCGAGCACCCCGCCCAGAAACTCGGCGGCTTCCCGATATCGCGCCGCTTCCTCGAGGACCTCGGCGGCCCTCAAGGCCGCCGCGACGCGCGCGTCGTGGTCGGGTCCGGTTGTCGCGACGAACTCGGTCAGCAGATGCCGCCCCTCATCCACGCGCCCGCGGCGCATAGCGGCCCGGGCACACAGAAGCAGGTCCTCGCGCTCGAGGCCGCCGCCTGCCAGGGCTGCGCACGCCCGGCGCGCTCGCTCGAACTCGCCGGTTTCGACCAGCCGGACTACGAGCGCCCGCAACGCGGGGACCATCTCGGGGCAGTCCGTGGCCCACCGCTCTCGCCTGGCAGCGATGAAGCCCAGTGCGGTGTCGGCCGCGGTGCGCAGTGCAACGGCGGACTCCGACACCGTGACCCGCGGACACGGCTCGTCCGAGCGAGGGGCCTCGGCGCCAGGCTCGTTTGGGACCGCCTCGCCCGATAGGACAAGGAGCAGCATGAGCGCCAATAGGCGCCCAAGCAGGGAGCGCTGCGAGATGGCTGGCGTCCACCGCATGACCCGAGCGCGTCTCCCTCCCGTGCCGCAGGCTACCGCTCGCATCGTGTCGGGTGAGGGGAATACCCCGGCTCGACCGGGATCGGGTATTCCCCGGTGAAGCACGCGTCGCAGTAACCCCCAGTGGCCTGGCCCGAGACCACGCGGTGCATCCCAGATACTGATAGGTAGCCCACCGAGTCGGCCGTGACGACCTGTGCGATCTCTTCCACCGTGGCCAGGCGCGACGCGACTAGTTCTTCGCGCGACGGGGTGTCTATCCCGTAGAAGCACGGCCAGCGCGTCGGGGGCGACGAGATGCGCAGATGGACAGCACGTGGGCCCTGGGAGCGGACCATCTCGACGATCTTTCTGGATGTAGTCCCCCGCACAATCGAATCGTCCACGATCACGACCACGCGGTTGCGAAACAGGTCCGAGACCGGGTTCAGTTTCAGTTTCACGCCGAAGTGCCGGATACGTTGTTCTGGCTCGATGAAGGTCCGACCCACGTAGTGGCTCCTGATGAGCCCCATATCGAAGGGCACGTCGAGGACCTCCGCGTAACCGATGGCGGCGGCCACACCGGAATCGGGGACCGGGATGACCACGTCCGCGTCCGGGACCGGCTGCTCGCGCGCGAGTTGCCGCCCCAGTTCCTTGCGGACCGCGTACGCCTGCTGGCCGAACACGATGCTGTCCGGCCGCGCGAAGTAGATGTGCTCGAACACGCATCGAGCCAGGGGCTCCGGCGGGAGGGGTTGCGCAGACTCGATGCCCCCTTCCCGGGCAATGAGCACCTCTCCGGGCAGCACCTCGCGCTCGTAGTGTGCGCCGATCAGGTCGAGACTGGTCGTCTCGGAGGCAATGACCACTGCCCCGCCCAGCCGTCCCAGGACCAGCGGTCGAAAACCTCGGGGGTCGCGGACCGCGACGAGTTCGGACGGGCTCAAAAGGACCAGCGAGTACGCCCCTCGTGCGCGGCGCATCATGTAGGCCACGCGCTCCGCGAGGGTTGGTCCTGGCGAGGACGCGACCAGGTGCAATAGCACCTCGCTGTCCGAGGTCGAATGGAAGACATGACCCCGCTCCATCAGTTCGCGCCGCAACCCCTGGAAGTTGACCAGATTGCCGTTGTGGGCCAGGGCCAGGGCCCCTCCCGCGAAAAGGCACCGGATAGGCTGGGCGTTTTGAAGGGACGACGACCCGGCGGTCGAGTACCGGACATGGCCGATGGCGTGGTGGCCAGGGAGTTTGCGGAGCACCTCCGCGGTAAAGATGTCCGCGACGAGGCCCATCTGGCGATGGATGTGCAGGCGGTCCCCGTCCGCGGTCACGATCCCCGCGCTCTCCTGGCCTCGGTGCTGGAGCGCGTGCAGCCCCAGATAGGCGATCTTGGCCGCATCAGGGTGTCCAAAGATTCCAAATACGCCGCACCCGTGGTGGATCTCGCCCAAGGACGGCCTCGAACCGGCAGGGGGTGGGTCCTCTACCGGCCGCGACATGTGTTGACCCCTCGAATCTCTATCGGGATCGTTGCTCCGCGAGGCCGCATCCCGGTCGTCCCAAGACCATTTTGGGTCAACGACTTCCTTCAGTCTCACGGGATTGGGGCAATGACTCGGAGCCCGTTCTTCCGGGAGCCGTCTGGTCGGGCGGCGGCGGGAAGATGGCGTCAATCTCCTTCTCGACCTCCGAGGTCGCGTCCGAGGTTGCCACGGCCAGTTCCTTGACCAGCAACTCCTTGGCCGTGTCAAGCAGTTTGCGCTCGCCGAAGGAGAGGGGCTTCTCGTAGCGCAGCAGGTACAAATCCCGCATCACCTCGGCCACCTCGTACACGGAGCCGGTCTTCAGCTTGTCAATGTACCCACGGTAGCGGCGGTTCCAGTTCTGACGTGGCATGCGCGCTGGCTTGGAGCGCAGCACACTGAACACCGCTGGGACCTCCTCTCTGCCGATCACCCGACGGAGCCCCACCTTCGGCACCTGGCGCAACGGGACGAGGATCCGCCTGTCGGTGTCCAGCAGCCGGAGGAGGAAAAAGGTCTCCTGGTTCCCGGAAACCTCCCGGCTCTCGATCCCGACGATCTCGGCCACGCCGTGGGCCGGATAGACGGCCCGATCCCCTACCCTGAAGTTCCCAATCATGGCTCACCTCCTGGTGTCCAAAGCATTGTCCGATGCTGGCGGACCCGCCTCAAGCCCATCAGACGGTGCGGCAGCGGGCGGCGTGGCGGCCTGGCACAGATCGAGTACCTTCCGCCGACCGGTCGGAAATCGTTCGCGATACCGCTCGCACTCCGCTTGGAGCGCCTGGGTATCACCTGCCTCCGCGAGTGCCTCGACCAGCGCGGCGCGCACTTCTTCGAGCCGACCGGCCTCGGGCACGTCCCTCACCAATCTCGCGAGCCGCCGGACCGCGGCTTGGGGTCGGTTTCTCGTGCGGTAGAAGCGTGCGACCTCCATCTCAAACGACCCGGCGATGCGCACCATCCGGTCGAGCATCTGCCGCGCCTCCAGGACGAACGGGCTGTCGGGGAAGCGCGTCAGGAAGTCGCCGAGGGCCTTGATCGCGGCTCGCACGGGTTTCTGGTCCTTGCGGTCCGCCGGGGGGAGGAGGAAGAACTCTGCGGGCATCGAGCGGACCGTGGCCTCCGCGAGCCGAAAGTAGGCGTAGTGAAGGTTGGGGTCTCCAAGCGCGGTCTTTGTGAACGAGCGATACGCCTCCGCGGCCTCCTCGTACTTCTCCTCGAGCATCAAGGCATCCGCGAGTCGCAAGCGCGCCAGGGGGGTGTACGCGATGTAGGACGGACCGCGGGCCACTTTCTGAAGGCGCTCGCGTGCCGTCGGGTAGTCGGCTTTCTTCAGGGCCGTGAGGCCCGCTAGGTAGTCCTCGCGGGCCTGGGCCAGCGTCGTGGCTCGGTCCCGCTGGACCTCCGGAGCGCCTGCGCAGGCCGACAGCGCGGACGTTAGGATGACCACGAGCGATCCATTGGGCCGGGAGTCCATCCGGAATACCTTGGCGCTCCACAAGGCGAAAGTATTGTATCAAGAACGAGCGTGGAATGTCAACCGGGCTTGCGCCCATTCTTCCGAGTGCACGGGCTCGTGCACATCAACCTATTCGAAAAAACATCGGCAGGTTTCCGTTCATCCACGTTTAGGACGCCGGGCGTCTTCGATCCCACGTGGCGGTCTGCTTGACCCGAGGCCCGATTTGATCGCCGGGAGGGAATCGCGCATACTGGCGTGGCATCGCGGCGCCGGAGGATGGCGGACATGGACGGTGGATGGTGGCGATGGGTGGCGGCGCTGCCATTGGTGGTCGGCATCGTCTCGTGCGGCTCCTCAGGCTCGGGGAGCGACGCGGGGCCGGGAGACGCGGATGACACGACCGCGGACGCCCCGTCGGTCCCCGAGGAGCCGGGCCCGTGGCCGGATGGCCCCGCCCCAGACGAGGTGGTGGCCGACGTGGGCAGGGAGCCGGGGTCCGAGGAAGCGGGTGCGGACGGGGCGCCCCCGGACCCCGGCGTGGTCCCTCCGGTCCCGTGGGGCCCCGAGAACCGCGGGTTCTTGCACATGCGTGGGATCGTGCATGCCCACTCGATCTACTCGCATGACGGGTGCGCGCCGGATGCCCCGCCCGTTGGGAGCGAGGCGTCGTTGAAGTGCCTCGCCGAGATGCGGGCCGCGCCCTGCCTGGCCGGGATTGACTTCCTGATGCAGACGGACCACCCCGCGAACGTAGCCGACACCCCGTTCCTCGATGCCTTGCACGACCAGCCCGGCGATGGCGACGCGATCATGAAGGACGAGGAGGGGCGCCCCCTCGCGAACCGCGTGACCTGCCCGGAGGGCAGCCTCGTGGACCGGTTCTACTTCTACGTCGGGACCGAGGGCGGGGCCAAGAACATGCCGGTGGCCCTGGCCGGTCCGGTCCCGCCCGAGGTCTTCTCGACCGGGTACGCGGACTCGGTCCCGCTGGCCAAGGCCCAGGCGGCCATCGCCCAGGTGCACGCCCTGGGCGGCGTGGCCCTGGCGGCCCACACCGAGGAGGGCGATCTCTCGGTCGAGCGCATCGTGGCCCTGCCCCTGGACGGGATGGAGATTTACAACTTTCATGCCAACATCTTGAAAGCCATGGACAATTTCGACAGGCTGCTCCTGTTGGACCGTTTCATGGGCCAACCCGGACCCGACAGGCCGCTGGCCGACCTGTCGCTCCTGACCTTCCTTCAGCCCACGACCCGCGACATCGAGAAGTTCGACCAGGCAGCGCCCTTCATCCATCTGGTCCACATCGCGGCCAACGACGTGCACCGCAACGTCGAGTTCCCCGTCCTGTGCCCGGAGGGGGTCCAGCCCGACAACTTCTGCGGCACCCTCGCCGAGAGCGGCTACCCCGAGTTCGCGGCCTTCCTGGCCGTGGGAGGGCCCTTGCCGTTGAACGACGGGGACCGGCTGGATTCCTACGTGCGTTCATACAAGTGGTTTTCCAATCACCTGTTTGTGGACGCGGACGACCCGGACAGCATCCGGCGGGCGCTGCGGCAGGGACGGGGGTTCTCGGCCTTTGATGGCCTGGGGTACCCACAGGGGTTCGATTTCCTCGCCGTGCGCGGGTCGGAGGTGTTCGAGATGGGCGATGAACTCGCGTTTGCCCCGGGGGTTACCCTCTACGTGCGCACCCCGACCCTTGTCGAGCCCCCGTGGGGGCTGCCGCGAGTGGAGGACTACAGGGCCGGGGAGGTGACGACCCGCCTCGTCCGGGCCACCGAGGGAGGGTCGGAAGTCGTCCTGACGCTCGTGGGCCAGGGGACGACCGCCGCGTTCCCCCTGCCAGGACCCGGGGTCTATCGGGTCGAGTGCGACCTCGTCCCGAGGCACCTCGCGCCCGCCCTCCCCGGCGTCGAGCACCTCGCGGGCGACACGTATCCCTATCTCTATTCCAACGCGATCTTTGTCCGGGAGGTGGGCGGTGACCGCTGAACATAAGAGACCGGCGGGGCCGGCCCCCCTGTGGCGCCGGCCCATGCAACGGCTCCGGGGCCTGTACGACTGGGTCCTGCACTGGGCCGAGACGCCGTACGGGACCCCAGCCCTGTTCCTGCTCGCCTTTGCGGAGTCCTCCTTCTTCCCCGTCCCGCCGGATGTGCTGCTGATCGCCCTGACCCTGGGGGTGCCGCGCCGGGCGTGGTGGTATGCCCTGGTCTGTTCCGTCGGGTCCCTGGCCGGCGCGGTCCTGGGCTACTACATCGGGTACGGGGCCTGGGAATCGCTGCGGGGCGTCTTCATCCCGTATCTGTTCTCTGCCGAGGCCTTCGACCACGTGGGGCGGCTGTACCAGGACAACGCGGCCCTGGCGATCTTCACGGCGGCGTTCACCCCGATTCCCTACAAGGTCTTCACGGTCGCCGCCGGCGTCTGGCACGAGCACGTCTCGCTCGCGGTGCTCCTCGCGGCCTCGGCGGTGGGCCGCCCCCTGCGGTTCTTTCTGGTGGCCGGGCTCCTGCGCTTCTTCGGCCCGCCGGTCAAGCGCCTGATTGACCGCTACTTCGATTGGCTTGCCCTCGCCTTCGGGGTCCTGCTGGTGGGCGGGTTCGTGGTCGTCAAGCAGGTGCTCTGATTGCGCCGCCTCGCCCCTGCGCCCGGTTCCTAGACTCCACGACGAAAACAGGCAGGGCCGGACGAACCATCCAGCCGCGAGGTAGTCGCGCGAGCGCCGCAGGGCCTCCTCGAGGTCCAGGGTCTCGGGCTCTCGGAAGGACTCGATGCTCGGGACCAGGGACCGCGACCCGAACGACGCCTGCTCCACGCGCCCCCGCGAGCGGCCATCCCGGCGAAGCCGAGGAGGTTTTGGGGGTCGAGGCGTTCCCAGGTGGGGCGGCAGGCTCACGACCCGGGGTCCTGGAGCCACTTCCAGATCGGGATGAAGCGGACCCGGGCCGTCATGCCGAACCAGTGGACCTGCTCCTCGCCCTCGTCCGAAAGGGTCAGGACCTCGAGGTCCTCGCAGCCGAGGGCGCGGGAGGCCTTCAGGAGGGAGCGGACCTCGCGCGAGCGTGTGACCTGGCTTTCCGGGTACGCGCAGACCTGGATGAGCCTGGTGACACGAGGGCCTTCCTTCAGGACGAAGTCCACTTCCTCCTGCTCCCCACCCTGCCAGT
>FWWM01012895.1_pt1 | contig 13704 bp, 13 predicted proteins | sample 2228351 | NCBI WGS metagenome assembly FWWM01 (sample SAMEA103939774, study PRJEB20133) | metagenome | reverse complement strand
CACCCCCGGACCCGGGAGTACTTCGCGGGGCTGCAGCGGCCGTTCGTGGTGGAGATGTTCCGGAAGATCCGGGGTGGGTGGGGGAACGGGTGCCTGAGCCGGCGGGGGTTTGAGGCGGAGATGCGGCTTGCCGTCCAGTACCAGCTCGTGCGCCAGCCCATCTCCTTTGATGAGTTCGCAGACACGCGATGGGCGGGGGCCTGTCCGTAGGAGGTGTGGTGTGAGGGACGTGGAGCGGTGGCTTTCGGAGGTGCGGTCAGGGTGGATCCCGGCAGCCATCTACAGCGATCCGAAGGTATTCGACCTGGAGGTCAAGCACATCTTCGGCCGCGCCTGGGTCTTTTTGGCCCACGAGTCCGAGATCCCGGAGCGGGGCGACTACGTGGTGCGCCGGATCGTGCACGACTCCTTCATTGTCGTGCGGGACGAGTACGGGGTCATCCGGGTCCTGGCGAACCTCTGCCGGCACCGGGGCATGCAGGTGTGCCGGGCGGAGCGCGGAAACGCCAGCCACTTCCGCTGCCCCTACCACGGGTGGACGTACCGGAACGACGGCACCCTCATCGGTGTGCCCTTCTACGAGGAGGCGTACGGCGGGGAAGCAGGGCTTCCCAAATCGGAGTACGGGCTTGTGAGCGCGCCCAAGGTGGCCACCTACAACGGGCTGATCTTCGCGAGCCTGGATCCGCAGGCCCCGGACCTCCTCGAGTACCTGGGTGGCTTCCGGTACTACTTGGACTTCTACACCCGCCACAGCCCGGCGGGGATGGAGGTGCACGGGCCGCAGCGTTGGCGCATCCGGGCCAATTGGAAGATCGGGGCGGAGAACTTCTGTGGGGACTCCTACCACACGCCCTACACCCACCAGAGCATCTACGAGATCGGGCTATGGGGGGAGCACCGGCCCGCGCGCCGGAAGGAGGGGGGCACCTATTTTGCCGAGATCGGCGGGGGGACCTTGTACAAGCTGCCGCCGGGCGGCTTCCGGGAACGGCTGCGGTCCATCGGGTATCCCGACGAGATGATCGACCGAATGGCGGAGGTGTGGTCGGAGCAACAGCGGGCCCTGGTGGAGGTCGCGGGGTTCATGGTCTCCGCGGCCACGGTCTTCCCCAACCTCAGCTTCGTGCACAACTGGCCCCGGGTGCAGGAAGGAGGGCCGCCGGTTCCCTTCGTCTCCATCCGGCTGTGGCAGCCTGTGGGGCCGACGGAGACGGAGGTGTACTCCTGGTTTGCGGTCGACCGGTCGGCGCCCGCGTGGTTTAAGGAGGCGTCCTACCGGTCGTACCTCCTGTCCTTTGGGTCCAGCGGGATGTTCGAGCAGGACGACGTGGAGAACTGGACCTCCATCACCGCGGTGGCCCGGGGCAACTGGGCAGGCCAGATCCGGCTGCACAGCCGCATGGGCCTCGCGCAGGACGATAGCCTCCTGCGGGCTCCACTTGCGGGCTGGCCGGGCCCGGGCCGGGCCTTCCAGGGGTTTGGGGAGTACAACCAGCGGGAGCTGCTCGGCCTGTGGTGCCGGTACCTGGAGGGCGGGGTCCGGGAGGTGGTGGGCGCGTGACGCAGCGGGAGGCGATGGTTCGAGTGGGGATGCACGAGCCCGACTACCAGGCGGCGGTGGAGTTCCTGCACACGGAGGCACAGCTTTTGGATGAGCGCCGGTGGCGGGAGTGGCTGGAGCTTTTGGCCGACGACGTGGTGTACGAGATGCCGGTGCGGGTCACCCGGCCCGCCACCCTGGAAGGGAGGGTGCTCCCGGACATGGACCACTTCCGGGAGGACCGGTTCACCCTGCGCAAGCGGGTGGAGCGGCTGGAGACGGAGTACGCGTGGACAGAGGACCCTCCTTCTCGGACCCGCCACTTCGTCACCAACATCCGGGTCTGGCGGACGGAGGAGGGGGAGCTGGTGGTCCGGTCGTACCTGTTGTTGTTCCGCAGCCGCGGGGACGTGCAGCCGCCGGACCTGGTGAGCGCGGAGCGCACGGATCGGCTGCGGTGGGTCGACGGAACGCTCAAGCTCGTGCACCGCACGATCCTCGTGGACGAGGCCGTGCTGCGGACCCAGAACCTGGCCATCTTCCTCTAGGGGGACGCGTGCGGGGTCACGGAGACGAGACGTTGGAGTTCGAGCTCGCGAACGAGTTCGCCGTCGTGCGGATCCGGAAGCGCCGGACCCGGAACGGCGAGCGGCTGGAGATCGAAGCCCCGCGCCTGGGCCGGCGGATCTCGCTGTGCCCCCTGGAGCTCGAAAGCCTCACCTGGCAGACCCCCGAGACCTTCTCCGCCTTCCTCGCCACCCCGTACGGTCCGGAGGAGGAGTGAGGTGGGCTGGCTGGAGGGGAAGGTGGCGCTGCTGGTCGGCGCGGGAAGCGGGATCGGCCGGGCGGTGCTGGAGGCCTTCCTCGCGGAGGGGGCTCGGGTGGCGGTGCTGGAGGTCGACCCGGAGAAGTGCGCGCGCCTGCGGGCGTATGAGGACCGGGTGGTTCCCGTGCAGGGAGACGCCACCTCGCTCGAGGACAACCGGCGGGCAGTGCAGGAGGCCGTCCGGGCCTTCGGCGGGCTCGATGTCCTCATCAACTTCGTGGGGGTGTTCGACTTCTACACGCGCCTGGAGGAGATCCCGGAGGACCGGCTGGAGGAAGCGGTGGCGGAGGTCTTCCGCACGAACGTCTTGACGCACCTGCTGAGCGTGAAGGCGGCCCTCCCGGAGCTGCGCCGCCGTCCCGGCAGCAACGTCATCCTCACCGTCTCCACCTCCGGGTTCTATCCGGGACGGGGAGGCGTGCTGTACGTGGCCTCCAAGTTCGCGGTGCGGGGGCTGGTGGTCCAGCTGGCCTACGAGCTCGCGCCCCAGATCCGGGTGAACGGGGTCGCACCGGGCGGGACGGTGGGCACAGATCTCCGGGGTCTGCGGGCCTTGGGGCTTGAGCACCGGCGGCTGCCCTCCGGTCCGGAACGGGAGGAAGAGCTGCGGGCCCGCACGCCCCTCCGGGTCGCGCTGCGGCCCGAGGACCACGCGGCCGCCTACGTGTACCTCGCCTCCGACCGGGCTCGGGGGGTGACAGGGACCATCCTGCACTCCGATGGGGGGATGGGAATCCGCGCATGAGGGAGGCGATCTCCATGGACGAGGCGTCCATCCGGCGGGAGGTGGCCCTGGCCTGTCAGGTGCTGGGGCTGGAGGATCACGGGGACTTCGTCTGGGGGCACGTCTCCGTCCGGGATCCCGACGGCCGGGGCGTGTGGATGAAGGCGGCCACCTGGGGCTTTGAGGAGATCACGGAGGAGCGGGTGATCCTGGTGGGGTGGGACGGCGAGGTCCTGGCGGGGGAGGGCAGGCGGCATTCGGAGTACCCCATTCACACGGAGATCATGCGCGCCCGGCCGGACTTCACCTGCGTGGTGCATACCCACGCCCCCGCGGCCGTCGCCTTCGCGTCCTTAAACCAGCCCCTCCGCCCCATCTCCCACGAGGGCACCTTCTTCGTGCCTCCGGATATCGCCCGGTTCACCAAGACCGGAGACCTCATCCTCACCCGGGAGCTGGGAGAGGCCCTGGCGGAGAGCCTGGGGCCGCGGAACGCCATCCTGCTCGTGCACCACGGGATCGTGACGGTCGGGCCGGACGTCCCGCACGCGGTCATGGGCGCCATCCTGCTGGAGCGGGCCTGCCGCAAGCAGCTGATGGCCATGGCCGCGGGACCTCTCGCCACTTGGTCCAGCGACGAGGAGGCGCTGAGCAAGCGGCAGCACTGCTACCCGCCCGAGCTCATCCGTCAGGCCTGGGCGTACCTCGTGCGGCGGGTGGAGACGGAACGCCGGCAAAGGATGCTCCAAACGGTCGAGGGGAGGGAAAGGGGGGATTAACCATGCTGGAGATCCAGACGCGGCCCATGACCGGAGAGGAGTACCTGGAGAGCCTGCGGGACGGGAGGGAGGTGTACATCCACGGGGAGCGGGTGAAGGACGTCACCACCCACCCCGCCTTCCGGAACGCCGCCCGTTCCATCGCCCGCCTGTACGACGCCCTCCACGACCCCGCCTACAAAGACCTCCTCACCGCCCGGGACCGCTTCGGGATCCTCACCCACAAGTTCTTCAAGCCCAGCTACTCGCCCCAGGAGCTGTTGGAGGCCCGGGATGCCATCGCCTGCTGGGCCCGGTTCACCTACGGGTTCATGGGACGCACCCCGGACTACAAAGCCTCCTTCATGGCGACGTTGGGGGCGGCGCCGGAGTTCTACGCGCCCTTTACAGAGAACGCCCGGCGGTGGTACCAGGAGTACGCCACGAAGGTGCTGTTCCTGAACCACTGTCTGGTGAACCCGCCCGTGGACCGGGCCAAGCGGGCTCACGAGGTCCCGGACGTCTTCCTGCGGGTGGTGCGGGAGACGGACGGGGGGATCATCGTGAGCGGGGCCAAGATGCTGGCCACGGCCTCCGCCCTCACCCATGCCACCTTCGTGGCCCAGAACAGCGCGAGCGCCGCCATGCTGGAGAAGGGGAAGGCGGAGGACTACGCCTTGGTGTTCATCGCGCCCATGGACACCCCGGGCCAGAAGCTCATCAGCCGGCCCTCGTACGAGCTGCGGGCGGAAAGCCCCTTTGATCACCCCCTTTCCAGCCGGTTCGACGAGAACGACGCGGTGCTCATCTACGACAACGCGTTCATCCCGTGGGAGCACGTGCTGGTGTACCGGGACGTGGAGAAGGCCCAGCAGTTCTACGCGGCGAGCGGCTTTTTGAACCGGTACAACCTCCAGGCCAGCACGCGGCTGGGGGTGAAGCTGGACTTCATGTGCGGGCTGTTGGCGAAGGCGTTGGCGGTGAACGGGACGGACGGGTTCCGGGGGGTTCAAGCGCAGCTGGGGGAGGTGATCGGGTGGCGGAACCTGGTCTGGGCCATGACCTCGGCCATGGCCTTGGATCCGCAACCCGGGCCTGGGGGGAGCGTCATCCCCCGACTGGAGTACGCGGCCGCGGCGCGGCTGTTCGCCACCCTGGCCTGGCCCCGGGTGCGGGAGATCTTCGAGCTGGTCTTAGCGGGAAGCCCGCTGTATACCGTGAGCAGTTACCGGGACCTTCAGAGTCCGGAGCTGCGGCCCCTGATCGAGCGGTACTACCGGGGGACAGACCTGCCCGCGGAGGAGCGGATCAAGCTGTTCAAGCTGATCTGGGACGCCATCGGGACGGAGTTCGGGGGCCGGCACGAGCTGTACGAGCGCAACTACTCGGGGAACCATGAGCAGATGCGGCTGGACCTATTGACCTTCGCGAAGGCGAGGGGGCTGCTCGATGAGTTCCTGGCCCTCGTGGACCGCTGCCTCAGCGAGTACGACCTCGAGGGCTGGAAGGACGACACGTGGATCTGGGAGCGCCGGCCGGAGGGGGAAGGATGAGGGCGGGATCGGAGGCGGCCCTGCGCCAGCAGATCGTGGAGGCCTGCCGGGTGCTGAGCGGGGAGGGATTGGTGGAGGCGTACGGGCATGTGAGCCACCGCCTTCCGGATTCGGACCGGATCCTGATCACCCCTCGGCGCGCGCCTGCCCTGGTGCAACGTCCAGAGGAGCTCGTGGTGGTGGACCTGGAGGGCCGGCGGGTGGCCGGAGAGGAGGATCCGCCCCTCGAGGTGTGGATGCACACGGAGGTGTACCGCCGCCGGCCGGATGTGCAGGCCCTGTGCCGGACCCACGGCCCCGCGGCGACGGCCTGGAGCACGCTCGGGGAAGGGCTTCGGCCCGTGCACGGGTTCGGGGCGTTCCTAGGCCCTGAGGTTCCCGTGTTTCCGGTCCCCTTCCTCATTACCACTCCGGAGCTGGGCCGCGCGGTTGCGGAGGCCTTGGGCGAAGGAGAGGCGGTCCTGCTGCGGGGGAACGGACAACTCGTCACGGGCTGCAGCGTCGCGGAGGCGTGCGTGAAGGCCATCTTCCTGGAGCAGTCCGCCCGCCTCCACCTCCTGGCCCGGGCAGCGGGGAATCCCGTGGTGTGGACCCCTGAGGAGGTGGCCCGCCGGACCGGCCCGGACGTCCCCTACGACCACTACGGTCGGGCGTGGAGCTACTACCGGGCCAAGCACATCCCCCACCGCGGGCTGTGAGGAGGTGAGGACACGGTCGTGGACCTGGCTGGTGGTGGCCTCAGGGTTCCTCGCCCTGGCCGTGACCATGGGGGTACGCAGCGCCTTCGGCGTCTACGTGCTCCCCTGGCAGCAGGAGTTCGGGGTGAGCCGGGCCCAGGTGAGCGCGGTTTCCTCCCTGAGCCTCTTCACGTACGGGATTGGCAACGTCGTGGCGGGCCACGTGGCGGAGCGGGTGGGGATCGGCGTGGTGCTGCCGGCCAGCCTGGCCCTCGTCGCCCTCGGCCTCTTCTCCATTACCCTGCTCCGGGAGTTGTGGGTCCTCCTGGTCTCCTACGGGGTGATCGCCTCCGCGGGGTTTTCGGGGGCGTCGCACGTCACCGCCTCCGTGGCGATCCGTGCCGCGTTCCCGGAGGGGCGCCGCGCCTTCGCCCTCTCCCTGGCCGTGGCCGGAATGGGAGTGGGCCAGCTCATTCTCGTCCCCCTGCAGGTGCTGGTGGTCACGGCGTGGGGATGGCAGTCTGCCTTGCGGATGTTGGCCCTTGGGGCCGCGCTCCTTGGCCTGCTGACCCGGGCCGTGCTCGCCCCGGTTCCCTCCACAGGCGCGCGGGCGGTCCGGACCGCGGAGGGCGTGGGGAACCCGAAGGGCCCTGGTCTCCTCTTCCGGGATCCGTGGTTCTGGGTGTTTCTGTTCCCGTACTTCGTGTGCGGGTTCACGGATACGGGGCTCGCGGACAACCACTTCGTGCCCTTTGCCCAGGGAAGAGGAACCCCTGGCACCGTCCTAGCCGGGGCCCTGGCGCTGCTTGCGGCTGCGAACCTCCTGGGGACCGTGGGGATGGGGTACCTAGCGGACCGGCTGGGGCGGGCGACGGTCCTCGCGGGGATGTACGGCTTGCGGGCCGTGGCGTTTCTGGTCGCCCTGGGGGGAGGGCCGTGGACGGTCTGGCTGTTTGCCGTTGCCTACGGGGCCACCTACACCGCCACCATCGCCCCGACCAACGCCTTAGCCCTTTCCCTCTTTGCCCGCTCCTCTCCCGGGCTTGCCGTGGGCACGAGCTCCTTCATCCACCAGGTCGGCGCGGCCCTGGGCGCCTTCTGGGGCGGGTGGGTGTTCGACCGCACCGGGGATTACCTGGTGGCGTTTGGCACCGCGGCCGTGCTCCTGGCGATCTCCGCCCTCGTCATGGTGGGCATCCGGGGCCGGGCTGAGCAGGAAATGATCCGTGGCCGTTCGTAAGCGAAAGATTGAAAGACGGACGGAAGGAGGGGATGGGTGATGCGAAGGTTCAGAATTGGTGTGTGGATCGTGACCCTTGTGGTTGTGGTCGCCTCCGTGGCCTTTGCCCAGGCCCGGGCGGACGTGGTGGCGGCGGCCAAGCGGGAGGGCCGGGTCGTCGTGTACGGGTCGCTGGAGGCGGACGCGTTCGACGTGATCCGGAAGATCTACGAGCAGCGGTATGGGGTCTCCGTGGAGTACTGGCGGGCGGCCAGTACCCGGGTCCTGGATCGGGCGCTGGCGGAGCACCGCTCGGGCCGGGCCCTGTTCGACGTGGTACTGACCAACAGCGGGCCCATGAAGATCCTCAAGGCCCATGGCGTGTTCCAGCGGTACGTCTCGCCCTCCTACGAGGACTTTCCGGCCGCCAGCCGGGATCGGGACGGGATCCTCTCACCCGCCTACCGCATGGTGGTCATCAGCGTGCTGTACAACACGCGGCTCGTCCGGCCTGCGGATGCCCCGAAGACGTACATGGACCTGTTGGACCCGAAGTGGCAGGGGAAGATCGTGATGCCGGACCCCACCCTCCACACCACCACCGCCACCTGGCTGGTGAACCTGAGGCGGGTGCTGGGTGCCCAATGGCGGCCCTTCGTGGAGCGCCTGGGGCAGCAGGTGGGGCTTGTGGAGTCCTTCCTGCCCGTGGTCCAGAAGCTGGTGGCGGGGGAGTACGCCTTGGGGGTCACCTACGTGAAGTACGTGAGGCAGTTCTCAGAAGCGCCCTTGGACTACGTGCGGCTCAACCCCGTACTGGCGGACGCCCACCACGTCGGCCTCGCGAAGAACGCTCCGCATCCGAACGCGGGCAAGCTCCTCATCGACACGCTGACCTCCCGGGCGGGACTCATCGCCCTGGCGCAGACGGGTGAGTTCGTCCTGGTGCCGGGGATCTACCCGCCCATTCGGGACGCAGAGAAGCTGCGGGTGATCCTCATGGAGGACCTGGACGAGCAGGAGTTCCGCAGGGCGCGGGACGAGCTCGGGCCACTGTTCCGGAGGCGGTAGATGAATGTCGGCGGTGCCGCAACGCGGACCCTGGCCCTCCCCCGGATCTGGGGGCGAGTGGAGACCACCACGTGGGTCGGCGGTGGGGTAGGGGTGCTCTTGGCCTTCCTGACCCTCTACCCCACCGCCATGCTCTTCTACGGAAGCCTGAGCGACGCGCCCGTGGGGGCCTTGGGCCGCCTCACCCTGGCCCACTACCGGCACGCCTACACGGATCCGGCCACCTACCGCCTCATGCTGAACTCCTTCGTGTTCGCCCTGGGCACCGCGGCTCTCTCCGTGCTATTCGGGCTTGTGCTGGCGTGGATCACCGTCCGGACCAACGCCCCGGGCCGGGCTCTATTTGAGCTCGTGGCGTTAGCGCCGAACGTGCTGCCGCCGCTGTTGGTGGCCACCTCCTGGACCCTGGTCTTAAGCCCCCGGATCGGGCTGCTGAACGTGGCGGTCCTGCGGCCGCTTGGGCTCCCGCCCCTCAACATCTACTCCATGGGCGGGATGATCTTCGTGGAATCGCTCGTCACCACGCCCCTGGCCTTCCTCATCATCGCCGCCGCCCTCCGGTCCATGGACCCTACGCTGGAGGAGGCGGCGCGGTTGGCGGGGTCCAGCACCATGGACGTGGCCCGGCGGGTGACCGTGCCGCTCGTGCTGCCCGCGGTGCTGGCCGCGGCGACGCTGAACTTCGTGCGGGCCATCGAGAGCTTCGATGTGCCCGCGGTGATCGCCCTGCCGGCCGGGATCGAGGTGTTCAGCACGAAGGTCTTCCGGGAGGCCCTGGCGGCGTTCCCGCCGAACCACAACCTGGCGGCCACCTACGCGGTGAGCCAGCTGGCCATCGCGGTGGCCTTCGTGATCCTCTACCGCCGGATCACGGGGATCTCCGAGCGCTACGCCACCATCACGGGCCGAGGGTACCGGCCACACCTCATCGACCTCGGCCCCTGGCGGTACGTGGCCTCCGCGGTGGCCCTGCTCATCCTGGGGATGCTGGTGGTCGTCCCCTTCCTGGTGCTCCTCTACGTCTCCCTCATCCCCTTCTACGAGATCCCCAGTTGGGACGTGCTCGGCCGGCTCACCCTCAAGCACTACGCCTTCCTGATCCAGAGCGACCGGGTGGAGCGGGCCTTGCAGGTGAGCCTGAGCTTGGCCCTGGGTGGAGCGACCCTGGCCATGCTGCTGGCAAGCCTCGTGGCATACTTCGCGGTGCGCCGCCGGACGACCCTGAGCGGGCTGTTGGAGACCCTTTCCTTCGTCCCCTGGGCATTTCCGGGCACGGCCCTGGCCATCGGGCTATTGTGGGCGTACGTGCAGATCCCGCTGCCCATCTACGGCACCGTGTGGATCCTCCTCATCGCGTACGTCACCCGGTTCCTGCCCTACGGCCTGCGGTCCATGACCGCCACCATGGTGCAGGTGCACCGGGAGCTGGAAGAGTCCAGCCGGATCTGTGGGGCTGGCTTCCTGCGGACCTTCCGGAAGGTCCTGCTGCCGTTGTTGCGTCCCGGGTTCCTGGCGGGTTGGGCGATCCTGTTCACCATCTACATCCGGGAGTTCAGCACCTCCGTGTTCCTGTACACGCCGCGGGCGGAGCCCGTGGGCCCTCTGCTGTACCACCTGTGGCAGGACGCCCAGCCTGGCCGCATGGCGGCCCTTGGGGTAGTGGTGAGCTTGATCTGCGTGGGGATGGTGGCCCTGGCCCGCCGATGGGTGGGAGAGGGCGTGGGGCGGCGGTGACGGAGTGCTAAAAAAATTGAGGAGCTGGAACATGGATGGTCTGGAACTCCCAAAGCTCCCGGAGCCCGTAGCGGTGGAGCTCGACGGCAGGACCTCGGCCCTCCTCGTGCTGGACATCACCGATGCGTTGTGCGGCAGCGTTCCCTCCTGCCGGGAGACCCTCCCCGCCATCGTGAGGCTACTGGAAAAGGCGCGTGGGACCGGCGTCCGGGTCATTTTCTCCGTGGGGAGGGCACCGCAGAACCTGCTGCCCGAGCTGGCCCGACGCGAAGAGGAACCGATCGTCCGGGGTCCCGCGAACAAGTACTTTGGAACGCAACTCGAAGAACTGCTGGCAGGGACGGAAACGGTCGTGTTGACCGGCACTTCCGCCAATGGAGCTGTCCTGTATACCGCATTTGAATCGTGCATTCGAGGGAAGCGCGCCGTGGTGGCCGAGGACGCCATTTCCGCTCGGGATCCGCTCGCCGTGTGGGTCGCAAAATACCAGTTGCTGAACCAGCCGGGGTACGGAAACCCTCGCAACGAGCCCCTGGCACCCCAGGCGGTCACCCTGAGCCGGTCGGACCTGATCACGTTTCGCCCGTAGGAACGGGTCCCGTCCCTCAGGGTCGGAGCAGGCACGGCGGGACCGCATCCTGAGCGCTGCAGTATGATGAGGAGAGAGGAAGATGGCGGAGGTCCAGGAGGGGAAGCGAGAGCAGGAGGCCTGGAACACCCCCACCTATGACCGGTGGGCTCGGGCCCAGGGCGTGCCAATCCTCGGTGGCCTCGCGGTCCGCAACCTGCGGGAGGTGCCGGTGGCCTGGTGGGCGGCAAAGGGCGCGTACGGGTGCCTGATCCGCCTGGAAGGGTCAAAGCCCTTCACGGATGCCTACGTGCTGGAGATCCCGCCCGGGGAGGCCACGAAGCCCCAGCGCCACCTCTACGACGAGCTGGTGTTCATCCTGGACGGGATCGGTGCCACGGAGGTGTGGAACAGCCAGGGCGCCCGTCAGCGGTTTGAGTGGAAGGCAGGCTCTCTATTTGCGATTCCGCTCAACGTGTTCTACCGGCACTACAACGGAAGCGGACGCCAGCCTGCCCGCTATGTCGCGGTCACCCTGGCTCCTCTCGTGATGAACCTCTTCCACAACCTGGACTTCGTCTTCAACTGTCCGTACGACTTCACCGACCGGTTTGCAGGCGAACCCGACTTCTTCTCCGGGGAGGGGACCTGGCTCGCGGAGCGGATCTGGGCCTGCGGGTTCATCTCGGATGTGTACCGGTTCGACCGGCTTGAGGTCTGGCGGGAACGGGGCGCGGGCGGGCGCAACGTCCTGCTCGAGCTCGGGCACAGCACCATGGGCGCACACATCTCCGAGTTCCCCGTGGGCACGTATAAGAAAGCACACCGCCACGGACCGGGCTCCCACGTGATCATCCTCTCCGGCGAGGGGTACACCCTGATGTGGAAGGAGGGGCAGAGGCCGGAGCGGATCGACTGGCAGCCGGGGTCCATGTTGGTGCCCCCGGACCGGTGGTTCCACCAGCACTTCAACGTCGGCCGGGAGCCTGCCCGGTACCTGGCCCTGAAGGCCATCAGCCGCCGGTACCGCTTCATGCACGACACGGAGAAGGTGTGGGAGCTCAGCGTGAAGTTGGGCGGAGATCAGATCGAGTATGAAGATCAGGAACCCTGGATCCACGAGATGTTCATCGCGGAATGTCGCAGGCGGGGTGTGGAGGTAGACCCAGAGTTCGCAAAGATCTTCCAGTCCATTGGCAGGGGGTGATCCGGATGCGGAGGGGAGCAGTCGGAATTGCCGTCGTGATTCTGCTCACGGGGTTCGTGGGAGCTGGTTTGACGCAGCCCGCTCCCCTGGCGGGGAAGACCATCACCATCCTGGTGGGGAATCCACCGGGAGGGGGCTATGACCGGTTCGCGCGGCTGGTGGCCCGGCACCTGGGCCGCTTCCTCCCAGGGAACCCCACGGTGGTGGTGCAGAACATGCCGGGGGCCGCGGGAATCGTGGCCGCGAACCACCTCTACAACGTAGCACGGCCCGATGGCCTCACCATCGGCCTGTTTAACCGGAACCTCGTGCTCGGCCAGCTCGTGGGCGTGGAGGGGTTCCGGGTGGACATGCGGAAGTGGCAGTGGATCGGAAGTCTTGCGGAGGACGCATATGTCCTGTTTCTCCGGGCCGACCTTCCGTACCGGCACGTGTTGGAGCTCCGACGCGCAGAGCCCCCGGTGGTCCTGGGCGCCACAGGACCGGGCGCGGGTTCCTACGACTACCCTCTCGTCCTGCGGGCCTTCCTGAAACTGAACGTGCGGATCGTGAGCGGCTACAGCGGGACCGGAGACCGGATCCTGGCGATGGAGCGGCGGGAGATCGATGGAACCGTCCTGTCGTGGTCCTCGGCTGCGGTGTACGTGCAGCGGGGATTCCTACGGCCGCTGGTGCGAACGCAGTCGGCCCTTCCGGAACTCCGGGACATCCCCGTGGACACCGCGCTGGTGACGGAGCCGATCGGGAAGGACGTCCTGGAGCTGATGGCGATCCCAAACCGGATGGCGCGGCCCTTCGTGGCGCCGCCTGGGACCCCTGCGGAGATGGTGCGCCTCTACCGGCAGGCGTTCCGGAACCTCGCTGAGGACGGTGCCTTCCGCGAGGAGGCAAGGCGACTCCGGTTCGACATCGTGTATGTACCGGGGGAAGTCGCCGCGCAGCTCGTCGAGAGGGTGCTTGCAAGCCCTCCGGCGGTCGTGCGCGTGCTCAAGTCCTTCTACCGGTTTGGTGAATAACTGATGAGGAGGGCACGCCATGTGCCTGGACAGCGACCACGAGTGCACGGAGCACGAATGGAACCCGGGCGTTACGGGGATCCACCGGGTCGGCCCCGGATTGCGGGAGCTGGCGGAGGCATTGCTCGCCCTGCCGGAGCAGCGGTGCCCACATGTGGGCTTCATCGGATACGGGGACGTAAAACCAGGGGATAAGGTGCTCTTCGCGGTAGACACGCACTACGAGCCGGAAGTCGTGAATTTGGTCGTGGATGTGCTGCGGGAACGGGGCGCGCAGGTGGATGTCCTGTGGGTGGATGTTGGCCCGGACCGCGCGTTCGATGACCTGGACGAGATCCGGGTGGTGATCCGCAATGAGCACTGGTCGAAGAACCCCCGGCGGTGGGAAGGGCTCCCCTGGGTGGAGGAGCTCGCGGAGCGGCACGGATACAACCTGCTCATCCACGGGAAGGGAGGGCCGATCCCCAACACGCCCTACCGGTACGAGCAGTTCCCCTTCCTGCGTACGGAGCACCTGCAGCAGGGAGCACATGCTTTCCCGCAGGAGCTTCACCGGCTGATCAACCGGAAGACCTGGGAGAAGATCTGGGTGCACGGGCGTGGGGCGAAGGTGCGGCTCACGGACCCCGAAGGCACGGACATCACCTGGACCCTGCACGAGGGGTACTACACAGGGGAGCGGCGGGGCTTCACCCCAGACCCTGTGCGGCACTATGGGCACCTCCACGGCCACCCGCCCACGCCCATCCTGCCGGAGGAGGACGCCACCGGGGTCATCGCGGGGACCACGAGCCACTTCGGGCGACCCATC
>FWWM01012891.1_pt1 | contig 13707 bp, 6 predicted proteins | sample 2228351 | NCBI WGS metagenome assembly FWWM01 (sample SAMEA103939774, study PRJEB20133) | metagenome | reverse complement strand
GATTGCCCGATGACAGCGGATGGGCTATGATAAGAAACTTTATGCCGGCAGGAGGCAGCCCGGGTTGCGTTTGGGCGGGTAAGCCGAATTGGGGTTACGGGTGGCCAGTGCTGGTGCGATAACGTGCGGGCATTGTTGGAAGGGGGGCGGGGCATTTTCCATGGATTTGTGTCGGGGCTGGTTCCACGGAGCGACGTGATTTAGATCATGCGAGGCATCACGAACCTGGCCGCGCTGCGATGGCTGGGCGGTTGGCTTCCAAGGATCGCGCTATTCGGCGGGGTGCGGGTTCGCGGCCAAGTGCGGCTGTTGGCGCTGGCGGGTTTGGTGGGGCTTGTTGCCGGCGTCGGGGCGGTGCTTTTCTATTTGGCCCCCCGGGCGGTGGAACACGGGGCGCTGGGGATGGTGGCGGGCTATTATCCGGCACCTCGTCCTGCTGGCGAGGCCCCGGTGTCCTGGCTCCCGGCGGGGGCGCGTCCCTTGAACTTGTGGCTGTTGGTGCTGGTTCCGGCGATCGGCGGATTGTGCAGCGGAGTCCTGGTTTTCACGGCAGCCCCGGAGGCGGAAGGGCACGGCACGGACTCGGCGATCTCGGCGTATCATTACCATCAGGGGCAGATCCGGCCGCGAGTACCTTTGGTGAAGATCGTGGCCAGTGCGCTGACCCTGGGAACCGGGGGATCGGGAGGTCGCGAAGGTCCTATCGCCCAGATCGGTGCGGGGTTTGGCTCGCTTTTGGCGAACCTGCTACGCCTCCGCGCGGCGGAACGGCGGGTGCTGATGGCGGCGGGGATGGGCGCGGGGATTGCGGCCATCTTTCGGGCCCCCTTGGCCGGCACCATGTTTGCCGCCGAAGTCCTTTACCGTTCTCCGGAATTTGAAGCCGAGGTGATCATTCCCACGGGCATCGCCAGTGTGGTTTCGTATTGTGTGTTTGGCGCATTCAGCGGTTGGGAGCCGCTGTTCCACATCCCGCCACTGGGTTTCGAAAGCGCATGGGAGCTGGGGCCGTACGCCCTCTTGGCGTTGTGCATGGTGCTCTTGGCGATGCTGTACACTCGCACCTTCTACGCCTGCCAGCGATGGTTCGGCCTTTTGCCGGTAAGGCGGCATCTGCGGCCGGCCCTCGGTGCGCTGCTCACCGGTGCGCTGGCCGTCGTGCTGTACCTTGGGGCCAAGCATCTTTGGTTCGATTCGGCGCCCGGCGGCCCGCGGGATCCTGCCCAGCAGGTACTGGCGGTGCTGGCTTTTGGGTACTCGGCCATCCAGGAGTCCCTCACGCGGGACACCGAGATGGTGGCCGCTCCGTTAGTCCTTATCGCGCTGGGGAAGATCGCGACCACTGGTTTGACAATTGGCAGCGGCGGGTCGGGAGGGGTCTTCGGCCCGTCCATGGTCATTGGGGGGTGTGGGGGCGGGGCGCTTGGTGCGGTGCTCCATCACTTCTGGCCCCACGTGGTCCGCCACCCAGCCAGCTTCGTCGTTGTGGGCATGGCCGGTTTCTTCTCCGCGGCCGCCAAAACCCCCTTCTCCACGTTGGTGATGGTCAGCGAGCTGACGGGGGGCTATACCCTGCTTTTGCCATCCCTGTGGGTGTGTACTTTGGCTTTTGTGTTCTCCGACAGCCAGTCGATCTACGCCTCACAGGTCGATAGCCGGGCCCGTTCCCCCGCCCACCAAGGAAGCTACGTCCGGGAAATTCTCGGCAAGGTTCGCTTGGCCGGATTCTTGTCCTCCCAAAAGCCGATTGAGCCGCTTCGGCCTGGCGATCCGCTTTCGGTGGTGATCGAGCGGCTGGAACACGCGGCCTTCTCCGTGCTGCCTGTGGCGGACCCCGATGGCCGCCTGTTGGGCGTCGTAAACCTGGAGGAGGTGCACCTGGCCGCCCAGCAGCCTGCATTGGGCCCGCTGGTCGTTGCCGCGGATTTGATGCGAAGCGATGTGCGTCCGTTGACCCCCGAAGACACGTTGGATAAGGCTTTGGAGCTGTTCGTCGAGCACGACCTGCTGGCGCTGCCAGCCGTCGAGGACCACCATACCGGCCGGGTCATTGGCATGGTCCGCCGTTTCGACATCGCCAACGCCTACCTGCGCTACCTGCACGGGCCAAGGTAAGTCTACGGTGGGGTTCGAGCATCGCTGAACCGCGGGCCGTTGGAGCCCACCGCCCGGGAAAGGCGTGCTTTGCACGCACGCGGCATGAATTCCGCGCGGTGGCAAAGCACCCTGGGCTGCTTCGGCTGGCAGCCGTGTGGTCCCTCTACCCTCATCTTGCGTGGCGGCGTATGGTAAAGAATCGGGCTTGGCCTGGTCGTTTCGGGCCAGGCCCTGCCTGCGAGGGTTGGCCGCTCGATTCGGTAACCTGCTTGGGGTCGAATCCATCGTCCGTGTCGGCGCAAGCCGCCCGTTTGTGGCAGTGCAAGACTCGTCGGGCTTTGCTATTGGTTTTTTTAGCCGCGTATGTTGCGGAGGCCGTTTCCGATGCCCATCGTCTCCTCGAACACGAACTTGCGATGCACCCGCCGCGCATTTCTTCGGACCGCGGGGCGGAGCGTGGCCGGCGCCTGGTTGGGGCTGAACGCCTGGCAGCTTTTCGGCCAGGAGCCTGGGCAGCGTCCGCCGCGTGCGCCGGAGTATGTAAAAGTGCTCGGTCCCAGAGGTCGGGTCCCCGTCTCGCTGATTATCGATGACTCGACGTGCCTGGTGAATCTCAACAAGTTCGCCGTGCCCCAGTTCGCCGTGGCCTGGCGGGGGACGCAGCGCTACAAGCAGCCGTGGCGCAGCTGGCCCGACGAAATTCCCGACCGTTTCGTCCGCCAGTTCGCCGATTGGGCGGCCCAACAGGGGGTGAAGGGCAAATACAGCGTGGTCCCCTATCCGGCGTGCGTGGGCCGGCTGGACCGCCTGTTGCCCGGCTGGAGTCTGGACGAACTCGATGCCAGCCTGGAATTGGTCCGCACCCGCATTACCCCGCTGTTCGACATTCATCCCGAGATGGTCACCCACACCTGGGTGATCGACCTGAAGACAGGCCAGCCTTATCCCGAGCGCAGCCCCCGCTTCATGGAGAACTGGGATTGGACCGCGGGGCGGTCGGCCGACGAACTGGCTGCCTACATGGCCTACGCTTTGCAGATCCTCAAGAACGTTGGCCTGCCGTGCGAGGGGATCACGACGCCAGGCGGTTTTGGCAACCAGGTCCTGGCCGAACTAGCCCAGGGGACCCTCCAGGCCTGCCGCGACGTGTTCCGGGCCGAAGTGCCCCATTACTTCCGCCACGCCTATGACCGCGGGCCGCAGAGTGTGGCTCCGCGGGTCGAGTATGCGGCCGATTTGGATGGCCCAGACCCCAAGTGCGTGGTTTCGATCATCGCGTGTACCGGCGATTGGACCGGCGGGTGGGATTGTTCCGGCCCAGGCCAGCCCGACCGCTTCATAACCCCCGACCTCTCCGGGGGGCGCCTGGTCGAGGTCATCCAGCGGGGCGAGCCGGCGATCCTTTTGTGCCACTGGACGGGCATTTACTTCAACGGGCAACTTGTGGGGTTCAAGACGCTTCAGGAGGTGGTGCGCCGCCTGCACGCCCGCTACGACCATCTGGTGTGGATGAAGCTCAGCGAGATCGCCCGCTACTGGGCCGCCCGCGAGCTGACCCACATCGTGGCCGACAACCGCACCCTCCGCTTCCACGCGCCGTTTGCGGCACCGCAGTTCACTGTGCGCATTGCCAGGCCGTTGCAGGCCGCCCCGCTTTTCCGCACCCAAGGCCGTATGCAGGCGCTAAGAGAAGTGGCCAGCCCCCGGGCCTTGGAAACCGGCACCTGGTGTCGCGACGCGCAATCTGCGGTGCTTTGTTTCGACCTGCCCAAAGGCCCGTCGGAGGTGCAACTGGCCCCCGCATGAGCGAGGCAAGAAACCGGCCCCTGGAGTCCCCGGCTGTCTAAGGGAGCAACTTGCCCAGCTCTTCGATATCCCGGACTGCACACCGGAACTTCACATACCCGCGAGTTCCGCTGGCACTGACGCTAAGCCCGCTGATCAGCCTCTGGATTTTCTCCGTCTTCGGGCGGATCTGGGGCGGGGCTTTGGCCAAGTTGGTGGACATCATTTGCCGCAGGATATCGAATTCGGACTTGAACTGCGCTGCTTTGTCACTGGATGTAAACTCCGCCGTCAAAGACGCCCGGATCGAGGAATCGACGCTGAGCGCCACAGCCACCCAGCGGATGTCCTCCTTGAACTGCTCGGTGGCGGCCGGGCGCGGGAGCATGCCCTGCTGCCATCCACTGGTGATGCTTACCAGAAAGTGGTCTCCCGAGGGGGCATTCTTCAGGGCTTCCTGCAATTCGGCCTCCAGCGGCGCGGCCTCGCCGCGCTGATAGCGATCCAAGGCTTGCTTTAACTCCTCTTCGCGTTCCGTGGCGCAGTAGGTGCAACTGGCTAGTTTGGCGATACACCCAGTCGGCAAGGCGACGTACGAAATCCCTCCGTGAGTGACAAACTTCGAGGGGGGAGCGGACTGTCCCGGCTTGGCCGAAAAGAGCACGGCTTGCAGGGTCTCAAGCGACAGGTCATCGCGCGTGCGGATCACGGCCACCGATGCCTGCAAGCTTCCGACAAAGAAGATATCTTTAAGCGGCGTGATGCGGGCTTGAAGATTGAGGGGGGATGCCCCGGGGCGCTTGCTGGCGAACCCCTCGATGACGCGAAGCACCTCGCTCTGGCGGATCTTATCGACATTGGCATAGGCGATGGCTTTGGCCCCGGAGGGGACCGCGAACGCGGCCCAGGCGGGGAGCCCATTGGCCGCCGTGCCCGAATCCCCGGCCATAGACGCCACCACCCCGGGCCCGCGAAAAGCCCGACCCACCAACACCCCCACGAGGATCAACCCGGCCAGGCCGGCCGCGATCCCCCCGGCCAGCAGCGCCGCCCGCACCCACTTCTGGCGGCGCCGCCGATATCGCCAGGCGATGAGCGAAGGACCAAACGGCGCCAGACCTGACGGCGCCGCGCCCGCTCGGGCGCCAGGAACGGTCCATTGGCCGGGCATGGCCGGGCCCGCAACCCCCGGTACCGCCGGAGGACCCAGTTCCGCCGCCAGCAACGCATCCAGGGGCCCAGCCGACGGCAGCCCAGACGCCCCGCCTGCCAGCCCCGATTCGCCCAAAGGCACCTGCGGCGCCACTTGCGGAGTCGCGGCCGGCTGTCCTGTGCCCGGCCCAGGCACGGATACTATAAAGGTCCGCTTGCACGCCGGATTGGCGCAACGGGCCTTCCGGCCCGCCACCTCCGACTTCACCTGGTACCGCTTTCCGCAATACGGGCAGGCGATTTCCATGAAACACCCGACCTATTCTTGCTTCACACGCCCGTTACCGCCCACTTGCCAACCGTCTAACTCGCCTTCATTCTCGGGCACAGCCCGTGACCCAAGCGCCGTCCTCCTGCGAGCCACCCAGGGATTCGCCCGGACACGGCGTCTGCGCCACGCATTCGGGCCGGGTTGGGGTGGCACCTCGAACCGGCCTGCACAGCTCGGCCTGGCTGCGACGACAAGTACTTCACACCACCCCCATTCTATTCAGAAGGGCCTGTCACCAGTGTAGGTGGCGCGGCTCCCGCGTGTCAAGGTCCTCCGGCAAGCTAAACCGATAACCAGGCCAGGGTCGTCCGTTCCCGGTGGAGGTGCGAAACATGCCGCTTGCCACGGCGCTGCCGGCTAACGCTGGCGGTCCAGGCTTGCTCGGGCCGCGCAGCCTTACGCTGGCGTGCCGCCTTGCTCGGGGGGCACAGGCTTACGCTTTCGGCACCGCGGAGCGATGGGCCCCGTGGCCGGTTTGTGGATACATCCTCGAACATGCAGCCGGCCCGCTTTTCAGAAAACCATCGCCGAGCGGCCGGGCGGCCGGATACCTCCGCCCGCCCTTCGCTGAACAGAAGCCGCAGTTCTGCAAGGGTGGCGGGGCGCGACCAAAGGGGAAGCCAGATTTCGCCCCGGGCCCCCCCGCAACCAACTTGTCGGCCTGCCCAACTGCCGCAAGACAAGCGAAAAAACTCGCAACCCGTGGCGCGGTCCGCTTCGAGCGCGGGACCAGCGCCAGCGACGCTGCATGGTGGTGTGGCGCTTACGCCCCTAGCGACAGCCAAGCCGTTTGTCATCCCGCTGGAGGTGCAACCTGCCGGGACAAGCAGGCGACCGCGCGGGTAGCCCACCGAGGCCGCTGGCCATCCGGGCAGAGTTGCGGGGGCAAAATTAATTGTCCGGCAAAAACAGTCCCAAGCCGAAATGCGAGGAATGCCCGAGGCAGATCGGCCCGCGAACCGCTTTGGGAAAAATCAACCGGAACGCGCCGGACAAGCGCCGGCCGCCATCGTCCCCCGGCTTTTTCCGGAAGCGCTGGAACTCGATGGGCCGCAAGCCGTGGGCCATGCGCGGGTCGCGGTGGCCGGCGGCCCGGCGTTTGATGCGGAACACCCCGTGGAGGTCCACGCAGGGATCGATCTCGGTGTGATCGAGCGTGGCCTGGTCGATTTCGGCGTGCCGCTCGGCCAGGCGCTGGAGTTCCTCGCGGAGTGTGGCCTTGAGGAACGCGACCCCCGAGCGGAGCAACTCCGGTGGATCGCGGCGTGCGCCGCGCGCCTTGGGAAAGCGGGGTGCCAAAAACGGGGTTGCCGAAATCCACCGGCGTGCCGGGCGCAGCGGCCCGCAGTCCATGTCCTCGCGCGAGCAGGTCGCCACCAAGAGGACGCGCAGGGGATGGCGGTCCTCGCCCCGCCGCTTGGTGCGGATCTCGCGAAGATGGTGCAAGGCTTGCAGCTCGGTGGGGGTAAAGCGGGCCGCTGCATACACGGTCAAGTGGTCCAGTCGCCCGTCGCCATCCTCATCGGTCGGGAGATAATAGGCATGAGCGTGCCCGGAAAGTGGCCGCCCCTGGGCGTCTTTGCCCGAAAACGTCTCCGACCACCCTGAAGCCCCTTCCCGGGCCGCCAGCCAGCGGTACGCACCCATCAGCGCGCAACGGGCCGCCTCGGCAACCGGCAAGGTCTCGGTCACCAACGGTAGCACGGCCGAATCGAGCACGAAGCGCGCCACTTGAATACTGGTCACGGCAGAGCGCGGGCGAGGGCGCGGGGTATGGCTCACGGCAAAACAATCCCGAGGACGCTCGTACTCGACCCATCGGGCCCCGGGCGGACGCGACCACCGCTTATTATGAAGCTCCAAAGTCTCGATGCAAAGGTTCCACGCCGGATCGTATAACGCCGGCCCCGGGGCCTGGGCTTTGGCTTTGCGCCCGCCCCGCCCGCCCGACGCTGGCTTGGCGCGTGGCACCTGGTCGTCGGCAAAGGCGCTTGCCAGATCCGGGCATAACAGGCGGACGATCTCATACCCGGGCTGCGGGCGTTCCGCGCCGTCCAAAGGCCGCGAACACCGATAGCCTTCCGAAGGCGGCTGCGGCAATAACTCCGCCTGGCACCACGACTCCCCGCGGCCAAGCGTGTTCAACTGCGACAGCAGCTTGTTGAGCGTTTTGAGCTGGGGATCGTCCAACACCACATCAGGCCACACGGCGACGACTGGCGTGTCGCGTCCCACCACGACAAAGGTGTCGAACACGAGCGTGCGATCGCCGGGACCCTTCTTGAACCAAGGCATGTAATGCCGCGTGTGGCCGGTTGTGGCTGGCGGAAGCCAAAACTCCGGCGGGACCGCCAGCGCGCGGACAATCGGCTCGACCTGCTGCTGCGAAAGCTCGGGCAGGGTTCGCTTCCACGCGGCCACCAGCGCGCGGAGGATCCGCCAGGGCGCGGGTGGCCATTCGACCGCTCCCTCGTTGACATGCCGCTCCCAAGGCGTGGCGTGGTATCGGCCCGCAAGAAACTTGAACCCTATGGCGATCATTCGTTCTCCTCGGCGTTGGCCGTATCGTCGTCCTCTGCTCCCCCCATCGCTTCGGACTGCCGTCTCGTCGTTTTGGCGGGCGGTTTCCACTCCACTTCTGTCACGGGTGGGTCGGCGAAATGGGGCTTGCAAGCCGCGATCAGCCGCCGGCATTCGTCACGGAGCACATCCTCGGCGGGGATAACCCAGCCGGCCGGGCGCCTCACCGAGAGTTCGCCGTCGACTTCCAAATCGCAGGCCGTGCGAAGGCGCAAGCCCGTCGAGAGGAACCGGCGGACCTTCAATAGCGACAGCGCAATCAGCAACCGGGTGGCCTCGTCCGGAAGCCCGTAGCCGCGCAGCAGGGCCAAATCGAGGTTGAAGAAGGCGCGGATCTCTTTGGCCACGAACTCGGTGCGATGGAAGGGGACGTTGCCCAAGCCCAGCCTCGTATCTCCCGAGGGATCCACGCGATCGTTCTTGACGCCCCCGCTTTCTGCAGGGCGGACGTCGAAGGCTTCGATGAACCCGCTGAGGAGGCGAGGCAATCGGAGCCGGCCCCCAGCAAGTTCTTTCTTCGCCAGGAAAACGCCGTGAATGACGGCATTGGCATCGTACTTGAAAACCAGTCGCGCCAGTGCGCGGATGTCGACCGGCCCCTGCTCTAGACCGGCGGCCTCGTGCTTGAGACGCTCGAAGACCCGCTTGTCGGCGCCTTCGAGGATATAGGGAGAGTTGATCCGGTGCGCCTCGAGCACCGAATTCGTGAGTTCTCCGTTGTTACCCGCCTTGACGCGGATATAGGGTAAGCCCCGCAACGGTGCGATGAATTGCGACGAGGCCTCGTCCCAGCAGGCCAGTTCCATGCGGTTGGCCACCGACTGCGCGGACTCGACCAGAAGCATTTCCGTGCCGTCGGGAAGGGTGTAGCGCGCCGGGCCAAGGTCGGCAAAACCCGTGGGTTGGAAGCGGTGCCCCTGCACGGGTTTCAGTTTGGCTTCCATCAGAAGCCGAGCCTCGTTAACCAGGCCCGCGTAGTCGATCGAGTTGCTCCCGCTTGTCATTCGAGGTCTCCTACGGTAACAGGGGAAAGTGTCTCGGCCACCGCGGCCGAATCACGGCAGATCAGCTCGACGAGCCCACCCCAGGCGTCCCAAGCCAGGGGGAACAGAAGCGCGGCCGCCAGGCGCCGGGCACGCTCATAATTCCGGGGCTGGTCGCTCCAGATGCTGTCGCGCGTCGATCCATCGGGTCGCGGGCCCGGCATCGGAGGCAAGCCGGAGGCCCGCAAGCGCTGCGCCGCGATTCGACAAGCTTCTCCGATGCGCCCGACCCGCACCAGGGGCAAGATGCGGGGCTCGGGGCGGATAACCAAGCCGGTTTCCTCTCGGCCATCGGACAATCGCTTTGCAAGCCGCCACCGGACCGTTGCTCCGGACCGTTCGGGCACCAACGGGGCGGGAAGGAACAAGAGTTTTAGCAGGGCGAATTCTCGGGGAACCAGAGCGACGTCTGGGGCCTTCGGCACGCCGGCGGCCTGGCCCGGCCACGCCTGGCCAGCGGCCGTCGCGGCTCCAGGCCAGTCCCACTGGCGGCTGGAATCGACCAGCACGAGCCCCCACAGGAGTTTTTCGATGCGATTGTCGTCCACCTGGCCTTCCAGGAAGGCCGCGATGGCATCCAGCGAAACCGTTTCGGCCGAGGCCAGGGGCAACCGTTCGCAGCCGGCCCGCACGCCGTCCATGATGCGCCGCTCCAAAACGCTGGCCAAATTGGTGCACAGGTCGGCAGCGTTCCAGACCACGGCCCTTCCTTTCTCTGCCCAACTGACCATTGGTCTGCGCCGCCGGGTATCGTAGCCCACGGAGACGGGTTCTAGATTGCTGCGCAGCGGACCGAGCTTGCCCTCCGGGTCGTAGAGCGGCGCCAGGGAGCGTGCCAGGGCGAACTCTGGCGAATGGTCGTCCGCTGCCGCCATCCAGTCGCGCGATAATCCCTGGAGCGGCTTGAGGCCCTTCTCGCTGCGAAATCGCTCAGCACCGGCCAGCACTCGCTCGGCATCTCCCAATGCTTGAAGCACTTCCTGGAACAGGCGTTCCCCACCATATTTGCAATAGTCGAGCATGGCACCGGCAAGCCGTCGGTAGGCTGCCGCAAGCCGCGGCGGCACACGGTCGCCCCCAACAGCCTGCCGGAACTTGTCTAGCCATGGGTCGATCTCACGAAACAGATCGACTGGGCCGCGTTCGGCCACGTCAAAACGACCAAGAGGCGCTGCGAGGAATGTCCTGCCGCTCCGCCTCAAGAATCCCAGACGACAGAAGGATTCGATCCCCCGATCCACGCCGAGACTCGTGGCCGCACGCGCAAAATCCGTGCCGTTTTCGGCCGGGCGGCCGGATACCTCCGCCCGCCCTTCGCTGAACAGGAGCCGCAGTTCTGCAAGCGTGGCGGGGCGCGACCAAAGGGGAAGCCAGATTTCGCCCCGGGTCTCGCGCTCGTCCTTGAAAGACGCCGAATCGAAACCCGCTGCCACCGAGCGCACCGTGAACGGAAACGAGGATTGGCCGCGCCCAAAAGCGCCAAACCGCCGAACTGCGGCGCCGGCAAAAAGGAGCGTGCCTTCAATCATTAGCACAAAGTCCCACGGGTTATCGAGCGAGTCGCCTTCGGTGCCTTGGGTGGCATTCGGCCCCCCGGCGCGTCCAGGGGCGAACTGCCCCACGCTTGCCGAGGCCAGTTGCGAGACCGTGCCAAAAAGCGCCGTCTGAACCCAAGCAACCGACTCAGGCGTTGGTGGTCCATTGTTATGCAACTTCAGGGCGATCAGCCGTTGCATGAAGTTCTGGGTGAAGTCGAGCCGCCCATCGTTGCCGCCCGTACCGAGTAATGGTGCGAAGGCCTGGTCATTTTCGTGAACCACCATCGCCGCATCGATCCAGGCCACCACATCGTCGGGCAGTTCCCGGCGGTACCGACGAATCAGCCGGCTTTTTACGTCATCCTTGGGCTTCGCGCCGAAGTGCTCCTCGGCAACAATCGCCTGGACCTTTTTGATTACGTCTCGGTAGCCGCGAAGCCGCTGGCTCGCGCTACGTAACAGCTCCTGCACGGCCTGCTTATTGTCTTTGGCGAAGAAACCGGACCCGCCGGCCCAGGGTGCTACAATTGGCGTAGGCTGATACTCCATCAGCAAGAACCCAACGAGAGCAGCGCGATCGAGCTGCGATCGCAGCCAAAACACATCATCCTGCCACCAGCCGCGGGCGTTGGGGTCCTTCTGCTCGCCCACCAGGCGTAAGATGGCCAGCGCCTTCAGATAGGCCATCAACGGTTCCGGCGTACAGCCATCAAGTCTGAGGTCAAAAACCGCCTGGGACATACAACCACACCTCGTTCAACGGGCGATCGGGCTACCGGAATTTCCGGCGATAGGTGCAGGGCCCCGGCTGACCCGCATATCCGCAGCCCGAAGGAGGGCTTCCAGATATGCCAGGCCGAAGGGCCCCAGCTCGTTCCGCAGGCGGATCATGCGATCGGCCCAGGAAGGCTGGCCCACAAACGGCGGCTCGGTGCAAAGGCCCATTTCCATCGGTTCCAGCGAGAGTTTAACGGCCGGCGCTGCCACACCGCCGCCGAGGTCCGTCGGCGGAAGTTCGTCCCCATCCCAGACACCGCGGGCGAAGCGCCGGTCATCGCCGGGCTTTTGTTCCTCCGGCAGCGATCGGATCGAGAGACGCACTTTGCCGTGGTGCGCTGCTACGAGGTAGGCTACCAGGTCCCGCACCTTGTCGGGCACAAGCTGATCGGAGTCCAGGAGCACCGCCAGCGCGGAGGCCAATTCGTGGCGAAAGAATCGCCGCCCATAGCGGTTCCATTTCTCGCTTGCAGCCTTGGCCCACAAGACGCCATTGGAGGGCTGTCCCTCGGGCAAGGCGGCCTGAAATACCGCATGAGCCTTGCCGCGGTCGTGCCAGCGGGCCGCGTGGCGCAGGGCGTCGGCACAGTCGCCCGAAAGTCCCAGCCTCTCCAGCAGCGCCGCCAATTCATCGCATAATTCCTGGGTGTGTTCGGCGATGCTCTGCCAGCGGCCGCAGGCCGCAAACCGCTCGGCTTCGGTGGCATCAGGTGGAGTGGCCGGCTCGCTGGCGGAGGGCTCCAGCGGCGAGACCGTCTCAGAACTCGTCGGATCCCATCCGCGGTCCGGTCGGTAGCCCCCGGCCTCGCAGCGGATAAGAAACACCTGCCCCGGCACGACCGCACCCTCGCCGGCCCTTCGCCACGTACCCTCGCGGAAATCCCACCGCCATACCTCGTCGCCATGGTTTTTCAAGAACTCGCGGAACTCGCCCAGCGGAGCCGAACAAAGTTCTTCTGCCCGGTACGCCGGCAAGTCGCGCGGCGGCGCGGTTTGCGGGTCCCAATCGCGCCAAAAGACCCGCACGTCGCTTTCCTCGATGTCGCGGACAAACCGGTCGATGTCCAGGTCGTTGCCCGCCAGGTCGGGCGTGGTATCGAAAAGCTCCAGCACATCCCTTGCGCGGATCACATGGAGCGCGCGGAACTTGAGCGGAACATTGGGGAGTTTATCGATCGCCACGTCCGACAGTTTTTCCAGTTCCCTCCGCGCATCCTGCAAGTCGGCTTCGTCATAAGGCGCCGCCAGCTTAGCCGAGCCTTTGTCCGGCAAGTCGATCCAGTAAACCCGGGCAATGGAATTGAAGTTCCCATCACGGTTACACCGGCCGAATCGCTGCACCAACGAAGGCCAGGGAGCGAGTTCGGTGAACAGGGTCGCGGCACTTATGTCCACGCCCGCCTCGACGACCTGCGTGCTGACGACAATGGTCCCCCCGGGTCCCGGCGGTGCCAGAAGCTGATCGACAATTCGACGCCTTTCCGCAGGCCGAAAGCGAGAATGGATCAAGACGCGTTCCGGCGTTCCGGAGGGTGCAAAAGCGGAGCTGTCACGCCGTCTGGATTTGCGCGAGTCCTTCTGCAGCGCCTCATATAGCGTCACTGCCCGACGTATTGTGTTGACCACAACCAGCGTTAGAGTGCCCGGCTTGTGCTCGGCGAGGATCTTGCGGGCCAGTTTCGTATCCTCTCCGATGGTGGCGGGGGCCTTGGCAAGCGGCTTGGTCGCTGCGCGGCGAGCCTCCAGACGAGGATCGTTGATGTCGGCCGCTGTCAGTTCCAGGGGCTGGCCGAGCGACGCACGTGGGAGGTCAACGGTATCCAACCACTGGGGGTCCAAAGTGGCCGACATCCAAAGGCTTGAACATCCAAACGTATTGGGGGCCTTGGGTCCGGCCAGCTTGCTTCGGAAGGCGTGCAACTGGGCGGTCGTGGCGAGCCCGCTTCCCATAAGCTGCACTTCGTCAAAAACCCAGAGGCAATCGTTGTTCAGCAGCCCGAAGTGCATCGGCCAGCGTGCCCGGCTGGCCGCATATCCCCGGTTGAGGGCGCGGGAAAGGAGCATGTCCTGGGTGCCGACGAGCACGGCATCGCGCTCTGGGTAAAGGTCCCAGTCCTCCTCTTCCTCACCGCCCATGAGGCGATACACGGGCACATCGCGATCCAAACCCAGGTTTTCCAGCCACTGGCGAATGTTCTTCTCGGTCTGCTCGACCAGCACCCGCATGGGAAGGCAATAAACGAGCCTGCGGGGGGTGCCGTGGCGCGTGGGCTCGGGTGCAAACCGTCGCCGCCACAGCCAGGCAAGCACCGCCGCGGCGGTCTTCCCCAGCCCAGTCGGGACGCTTAGCAATCGCGAAAGATCGTCGCGGGTGGCAAGCTCGATCTGATAAGGATAGGGATCG
>FWWM01012878.1_pt1 | contig 13719 bp, 14 predicted proteins | sample 2228351 | NCBI WGS metagenome assembly FWWM01 (sample SAMEA103939774, study PRJEB20133) | metagenome | reverse complement strand
AAGTTGGTTTCCATCCAGTCCGCCAGCCGAGAAGCGCGTTGCTGGTATTTTTGGACGATCTGCTTCAGGTAAGTCTCGGCGGTGGGACGGTCGGGAGCATTGAATACCTTGCGAATGTCAGCCGCCACTTCTGCCTGCATGTCCTTGTGCGGTACATAGGCTTGCGCATTCTGTTGCAAATGATATTGACACCTTTGCCAGGGGACGCCGCCGAACACGGCCCGCAATGCCTGCCGCAAGCCCGCATGATCGTCGCTCGTGATCAGGCGCACGCCGCGCAGTCCGCGCTGGATCAGGCTTTGCAAGAAAGCCCGCCAGAAGATTTCAGCCTCTCCCAGCCCCAGCATGACGCCCAGAATCCGCCGTTTGCCGCATATATCCACTGCCTGAGCGATCAAAACCGCCACATCTACCACCTGCCCATCTATCCGCACTTTCTCGTAGCGGGCATCCAAAAACAGGTAGTGGACTTCACCCAACGGGCGATTGCGCCATGCTTCCAGCAACGCATCCAACTCCGCCGCGGCCTTGCTCACCAGGCTGCTCGATACCTGGCTGCCACACAACTTCTCCATGATGGCGTTCACTTTGCGGGTCGAAGTCCCCTGCACGTACATCTCTGCCATCGCCATCGTTAGGGCGCGTTCGCTGCGTAAGCCCTTTTCCAGCGCCTGTGGGTAATACTCCCCCTGGCGCACTTGCGGAATGGCAAACTCGATCTCGCCCAGGCGGGTTTGCACCGTTTTCGGCTTGAACCCATTGGCCCAATCACACCGCTTTTCTGAGCGTTCGTAGGGCGCCACGCCCAGGTACTGCTCTTCATGGCCGCATTGATAACAATGCGGATCAATTCCGGCTCAAAGTCCAACCCTTGCTCTGCAATCTGTTCCAGGATTTCGTTTGGTAAGGTACAATCGTATTGGTAGGTCATGGTCGTTGTCCTTTCTGAAGTTAGTTGCTTCCGAAAGTATACACCAGACCTACCTCTTTTCAATTTTACAGAAACAAGTTTACACTAACCACGCCCATATCTCTACGAGAGCGTTTTTGCTCATGAGTATCAGCATCTCCTCCATGATGACTATGATTCGGACGAGGTAACCTGGCTCAACGAGAGTCTGTCCATGTTTGCCGAATACTTGACCGGTTATGTCGTGAACGAAGATAACTATACGACCTTCCAGGAAATGCCTGAAAACTCGTTGGTGGTGTGGGGTGATCAGGGCGGCGAGGAAATCGTGGCTGACTATGGGATGGCTTTCCTGTACCAGATGTACCTGTATGAAAAATTTGGCAAGGAATTCATCCAGGCTAAGTTCCACAACCCAGATAACGGCATTACCAGCGTCAACTCCACTGGCGTCCAACAAGAAATGGCGCAAGAGCAGTTTTGCCCAAACCTATCATGATTTCTCGGTGGAGGCTTTCGATACCCCTGGCGCCCCCCCATGGGGAGCGGATTATATTTGGATTACAGGCAGCCCCAAGAAAGTGGGTAAACTGGTCTTCAATGGTGTTGATTTGAGCCAATCGCCCACACCCTGGACATCGGATGGCGAGATGCTTTACAGCGGTACGGGGGACGAGGTGGACAATTGGGCCATCTTCGAAACGGTTGGAGGCGAGACGTTGACCTTCGATACCTATTGGGATTTGGAGGATTACTGGGACTATGCCTTCGTTCAGGTTTCTACTGATGGCGGCTACAGTTGGACCAGTCTGGAGAGCACATATACCACCTATGATCACGATCCTAATGCCTATCCGACGGTCATCGAGAACCTACCTGGCCTCACTGGTTGGAGTTGCTATTACGCCGCTGATCCCTGTGTGATCAATCTGAGTTATGACCTCAGCGCCTATGCCGGTCAGGATATCCTGGTGGCTTTCCGCTTGGTTACGGATTGGGCAACGCATTACGAAGGCTGGTACATAGACAATGTCTATGTCGGCGATACGTTGATTTCGGATGGAAGCGATGCCAGCCTGTTCAAAGATATCTCAGAGTTGTTCCCGCTCGACAATGATTTCACGGTAACCTTTGTGGGGAAGAGGGGCAAGGGCAAGTGGGCACAATACCAGGTGCATACCATGAAACTCGATGAGGTGACGGAAGAGGGTATGATTTCGCTTCGCCGGGTGTTGTGCTGGTCTGATTCGGCTGTGATGATCGTGACCTTCGATGCACCGGAGGGCTATAGCAAGTACGCCGATTACACCTATCAGATTGTCAACAAATGGGATAAGGGAAAGAAAACAGACTACAGGAAAAAGCATACCCATCCGGGTCATTAGTGACGGCTGGCGGGAGAGATTTCCTGTCTGACGGTTAAGGAAGGGTTCACCCCAAGAGGTGGGCCCTTCCCCTTGTATCTATTCAGGCTGGCGAGAAATTGCGCCATTGTCCCTCACCCCAACCTCTTTTCATCCCCGTAGGGGGTTACCGGGGGGAGAGGGGCTTCGAACGGGCGAGTTCGTAAGTTCCCTCCCCACTGAGGGGAAGGCGGAGATGAGGCTTTTTCAATTGACTGGTATCCAAGGTTGCCCGTCTTGGATTTCAGTGGGGTTTACAGGGAGGATGGGCGGCTTTTCGGTGGCTGGGCTGGAGGGATTGGCCATACAAAGGATGATTTGTTCTCCCAGGTCGGTATGATAGGGGTATCTTTGTCCACTGGCCTCGAGAACAAAGCGATAGCCTGGAGTAATGACTTGTGCATAGTAAAGCCCTGGTTGTGGACAACCCAGCGAGGTGTCAGGCCAGGATACGGCAAGCGACTCGACAACTCGTATTTCGTTTGGGGTGATGCCCAAAAAGTTAGCCAGGTGCGCTTTGACTTTTTCGACCAGGGGGCGGGGTATGGAATCACTTACGTCTGTGACGGGCGGCGGCATCACAGCCACTTCTGGGGTGGAGGTGGGCGGTGGTTGGGGCGGCCGGGTGGCCCATGTATCGGGTGTGGTGGGCGATAAGGGTCTGTCTGCGCTGCTGCAGGCAGAAAGCCCAACCAGTATCAACGCACTCAGAGCCATCAGGAATTGTCTCATATCGTCTCCTTTGTTGCATCACAGGCAAAGGTAATCTTCATAACGCGGCGAGCCGCAACCAAAGGCGAAATGAATTTCGCCCTACAACTTTTTCGTGTTCGATGCAAATGTTGCACGGTAATACTAATACAAAGACGCTTGAACGGCGTGATGTGTTCCCCGCTGCGCTCGAAAAGTCAGATTTCGATGATCTTTTTCTGGATGGCATACTTGATCAATTCCCCCCGGTCGTGCAAGTCCAATTTCTGCATCAGGCTGTTACGGTGCGCCTGGACGGTTTTGATCGAAATGGAGAGGATTTCGGCGATTTGTTTGTTGGTGTATCCTTCAGCAATCAGTTGTAAAATTTCGCGCTCACGTGGGCTGAGGCTATTCACCTCTTCTTGTGGACGCATTCCGCCCCAGCGCAAGTAATCTTCTATCACCAGCCGCGTAATGGCTGGCGATAGCACTGCCTCGCCGCGATACACGGAGCGGATGGCGCTGATCAACTCGCTGGCAGCGGCGTCTTTGAGCAGGTATCCCATGGCTCCGGCTTCGAGCGCCTGACGGATGTATTCTTCGTTGTCGTGCATGGACAGTATCAGCACGCGCACCTGCGGACTTTGTTGTTTCAACTGTCGGGTGGCTTCCAACCCGTTCAAGAGCGGCATGGCAATGTCCATCAATACCACGTCTGGTTTCAGTTGACAGGCCAGGGCAACCGCAGTGCGCCCGTCTTCGGCTTCGCCGATTACGCTCAAGCCAGGTTCGGCCTCTAGCAAGGCGCGGATACCGCTGCGCACAAGCGTATGATCGTCAGCCAACAGGATACGGATTTTTTCCACGTGTCTATTCCGGAGGACAGTTGTCGAGTCCCTTCAGGCTAGAGATTTTCCCATTTTTGGATTGCTTCGCGAAAGGCCGCTTGCAGGCGCTCATCGGGCAGGCTTTCGATGTCTTCGAATAATTTACCGTTGACCCAGATTTGCAGGCCGCCGTCGGCTGCGCTGCCCAGGTCAACCTCGAATTGTTTGAGATGGGGATCGGCCCGTAGGATAGTGCGCAGAATGTCTTCGATTTGTTCTGCGAAGGGGGCGGCTACTTTTTCACCCGGGTCATAATCGTAGACGGCCATGCCTTCCCGGTCCTCTTTCAGGGCAGCCTGCGTCTCGGACGGAGGAAGGGTGCGCATCCATTCGGGCTGTTCGTCGCCGCTTTTTGTCAGTTTGACTTTTCGAGACTTGAACCACACAGGCAAATACAACAAAACGGCGACCAGTATCGCTATGCCGCCCTCAATGATGAGTGTAGTGGTCATCATGACCTCCTTGAGAAGATGGCAACCATCATGTTGGAATTATACCCGCAACTGTCAAATTCTCTCGACAAGGAGTCAGGGCCTTTCGAAGATTAATCTGTTGAGGCTCGAACGTTATTTCAGGGCGGCGCAAAGGGCAAAAATGTACCGCCGACCTGCTTGTGCCACCTGTGCCATGAAATGGCAGGGTCGGCCCTGCCGCACCACTTCGAGGTGCCTGGCATAGCATAGCCTGGCGGTACGATTTGCAAAATCAACATTACTCTAAAAAGCCCTATCGAGGCGCATTGGCTCATTCGATGGATTATACCGCCCGCCCGCTGACGTGGATGAAATTCGAAGCCCGCCAGCCGCCTTTCATGACTGGGGCAATTCTTCAGGCGTCGTAACTGCTCAGGTCAAGACCCTAAAGGTCTCCTTTGCAATCGAAAATATGTTTCAAGCCTGACCTGCCTGCAAATTCAGCCTTTCGACTTGCGGGAAAGACCTTTAGGGTCTGTATTTGCGGTATTTGCGAAAGTGGCTGAGTAGTTACCAGGCGTCATGAATTTCCATGCCGCTGGCAAGACTACACCTGCCAGGGCGATTTTGATGATGTCGCCAGCGATGAACGGTAATACGCCAAGTAAGAGCGCCTTTTGCACGTCTAGCAACAACGTCAGCCAGCCTGCACCGCAAAGATAAATTACCGCCATACCGGCCAGGAATGGCAACAGTGAGGTTTGCAGGGAGCGTTCCCACCCGCGTTCGGTCAGGCGGCCCACTAGCCAGGTGGCAATTACGAAACCACACAGATAGCCGAAGGTAGGGCCACTCAAATAGGGTAGGCCGCTTCGACCGCCGGCAAAAAAGGGCAATCCCAATCCGCCTAGCAGCAGATAGAGAGACATGGAGGCCAGACTGCGCCGCGAGCCAAGCGTCGCGCCCGTGAGCAGCACGGCAAAGGTCTGTCCGGTGAACGGGACGGGGGTGAAGGGCAGCGGGATGCTCACCTGGGCAAATAGCGCGGTGAACAGCGTTCCGGCCAGAATCAGGCCTAAGTCGCGCAGCCAGGCAGCGGTGCGCGGAAAGAATCGTAAGGCAAGTGTAGGAGCAAGTGCATTCATAGTGTTTCCTGGTTGCTTTGTCATGTCAGGGACGTTCTATCATCGAATGTTTGGGTGTTTGGGCGGGGAACAGCGGATGAGTTTCTGAGGCGGCATTGAGGGCAAAAGTAGATGGCCAACCGCAGATGAAACACAGGACTGGTGTACACCCGTCCTGTGTCTTTTTGCTGACCAACAACTATCCGACTGCCGATTACAGACTACTTCCCAAACTTCTTCTTCAGAATGTCCTCCAGTGTCGGTTGGCCGATTTCCTGCAGCTCGTAGCGCACGCGCTGGGTGGGCTTGTCGATCTTGATGACACGCGTCAGGTCGATCGGCGTGCCGATGATGACCAGGTCCACGTCGGCTTTTTGGATGGTGGCTTCCAGGTCTTTCATCTGGGCCGCGCCGTAGCCCATGGCCGGCAGGATGGGGCCGGTCTTGGGATACTTATTGTAAGTGGCGGCAACGGATTTGACCGCGAACGGGCGCGGGTCCACGATTTCGGCTGCGCCGAAGCGGCGGGCGGCAACGTAACCGGCGCCGTAGGCCATTTCGCCGTGGGTCAGAGTCGGGCCGTCCTCGACCACCAGGACGCGCTTGCCCTGGATGGCAGCCGGGTTATCTACGAACAGCGGCGAGGCGGCTTCGATGACCGTGGCGGTGGGGTTCAGGCGGCGCAGGTTCTCGCGTACCTGGATCACAGCGTCGGGGTTGGCCGTGTCCACTTTGTTGATGACGAACACGTCTGCCATGTGCGCGTTGGCCTCGCCGGGGTAGTAGGCGCTTTCATGGCCGGGACGATGCGGGTCGGCCACGACGATTTGCAGGTCTGGTATATAGAATGGGAAGTCGTTGTTGCCGCCATCCCACAGGACGATGTCTACTTCCTGTTCAGCGCGGCGCACGATCTTCTCATAGTCTATGCCAGCGTAGACTATGACGCCGTTGTTGATGTGCGGTTCATATTCCTCGCGTTCCTCGATGGTGCATTCGTGTTCGACCAGGTCGTCGTAGTCTGCAAAGCGTTGCACTTCCTGGCGCACCAGGTTGCCATACGGCATAGGATGGCGGATGGCCGCCACTTTGTACCCCATCCCGCGCAGGAGGAGCGATACCCGCCGGGTGGTCTGGCTTTTGCCCGACCCTGTCCGAACCGCGCATACCGATACGACCGGCTTGGATGACTTAATTTGCGTATATTTTGTCCCCATCAAGCGGAAGTCTGCGCCCAGGGCGTTGACCAGGCTGGCCTTGTGCATCACATATTCGTGCGGCACGTCCGAGTAGGCGAAGACTACTTGCTCCACACCGTGTTTCTGGATGAGCGCAGGTAGTTCCTCTTCCGCATGGATCGGGATTCCCTTGGGGTAACGGGAGCCAGCCAATTCCGGGGGATAGAGGCGGCCTTCGATGTCCGGAATTTGGGTAGCGGTAAAGGCCACAACTTCATAATCTTCGTTCTGGCGGAAGAAGGTGTTGAAGTTGTGGAAGTCGCGCCCGGCGGCGCCCATGATGATGGTTTTGATAGGCATAGGTTCTCCTATTTCTACAAGTCACGCTGAGGACAGTGTCCGACGCGGCCCGGGGTGGGATTTGGGCTGCGCCGTTTTTACCCAGGTGACGTGTTGACGATGGAATTACATCACATCCGGCGCCTGGATGACCAGCAGGCGCAGGGCGTTGGCCAGCACTTGCCGCGTCGCCGCCACCAGACGCAGGCGCGCGGCCTGCATGGAGGGCTGGTCGGCCTGAAGCACCGGCACGCTGTGATAGAACGAATGGAAAGCAGTGGCCAGGTCGTAGGCATAAGCGGCAATGATGAGTGGACGGTATTCTTGCGCTGCCTGTTCTACTGCCGCTGGGAAGCGCGAGAGTTGTTCGATAAGTTCGACCTCATGTTTGGTCAACGCATATCCAAACGATGCCGCCCCTGGCATCCCTGGATACCTGTCTACCTGTGTACCTGTGTACTTGTTTGCCTCCGCTCTGCCCATCCCGGCTTTCTTCAAAATCGAATTTGCCCGTACATAAGCATTCTGAATGTAAGGCGCGGTGCGGCCGTCGAAACTGAGGGCTTCGTCCACGTCGAAAACGATATCTTTGTTGTTGTCTACCGACAGCATCGTGTAGGCCAGGGCGCCCAGGCCAATTTGACGGGCGATCTCGCGCTTCTTTTCTATGGGCATTTCAGGGGTGCGCTCGGTCATTGCGGCCAGCGCGCGCCGCTCGGCTTCATCGGCCACATCTTTGAACAGCGCTACCCGCCCCTTGCGCGCCGACATGGCGCCTTCGGGCAGGCTGACGAAACCATAGGCCAGGTGATAACATTTCGAGGCTTGAGGAAAGCCCCATAATTCCAAAATCTTGAATACTTGCTGAAAGTGCAAACTCTGGCGGTTATCCACCACGTATAGCGAACGGTCGACGTGATATTGCTCGAACTTTTGCTTGGCCAGCGCCAGGTCCTTGGTCAGATAGAGCGTGGTGCCATCACTGCGCAGGATGACCGCTGTGCGATATTTCTCTTTTTTCAGCCCTAGTTTCTCGTCAATTTTCACGATGACCGGCCCGCCTTGAGGGCGCTCGTCTTCGGCGATGCCACGTTCCAACAACTCGTTCACGATGGCCTTCGATGGTTCGTCCACTTCACTCTCGAAGAACCATACATCGATGTTGATGTCCAATGTATGCAGGATGTCGCGCAATTCCTCCAGGCTCCATTCGCGCGTCTTCAGCCATAGGGCGCGCACCTCTGCATCGCCAGCATCCCAGCGGCGGTACATTTCGCGTCGCTCGGTTTCATAGGCTTCGCGCTGCACCTTTTCGGCGGGCGTCTCGCTTTCTTTCTCGGTCAGCAGGTTGGTAGCCTCGGCATAGATTTTCAGCAACCATTGTCCGCGCTCGTGAATGTCGCTTGGCTCCTGGCCTTTGTAGAACTTTTCGTAAGCCCACAGAACAGTGATGACGCCTAGCCCGATGTCTCCGGGGTATGAAGCGCGGATCGTCTCGAAGCCAGCAAATTCCATGATGCGCGCCAGCGACTCGCCCAGGATGGCGTTGCGCGCATGTCCGATGTGGAAAGAATGATGCGTGTTTGGCTGGGCGTATTCCACCATCACCCGCTCATGCTTGGGCGCGCCGCGGCCAAAGTCTGCGCCCTGCTCCAGGATGGCGTCGACGACGCGCGCCGCGTATTCGGAGGTCGAAAAATACAGATTGAGATACCCCTTCACCGCCTCGACGCGACTGATGCCTGCCACGCTTCCAGTCTGGTCCTTCGGTAGGCTCAGGATGGCGTCTTTGGCTTGCTCGGCGATCTGCTGCGCTCTCTGTGGGACGGGTATGCCCCCTCCCCCACCGGTGCGCGCCTCGTCGGCCGCCGCCTGAAAGAACGAGGTGGATATTCCCCATTCCCCGCTAAAGGGAATGGGCTGCCACTTCAACGCCGCCAGCGGAATTCCCTGCTGGCGGCAAAAGGCAACGATTTTGGCTTCTATGTCTCTTTGCTCGCCTTCGAACATGACTCTCCTGTTTACGTAGGAAGAATATAACTGCTCAGGCCAGGACCCTAAAGGTCTCCTTTGCAATCGAAAATGTGTTTCAAGCCTGACCTGCCTGCAAATTCAGCCTTTCGATTTTCGGGAAAGACCTTTAGGGTCTGTATTTGCGGTATTTGCGCAAGTGACTGAGTAGTCACGGAAGAATTATATCAAAGGCAGGCGCCACCGAGGCCCTCAAACATGGCTGGCTGCCCGTCTTCGTGCTGGAGCATGCAGCCATGCTAGACGGAAACAAGATGCTCCTCCAAAGAGGCGCGTTGCCCTTCCCGCATCCGTTCCGCGAGGCGCCTGTCCGCCTGCTGGGCTGGCTGAAAGAAAAGGCTGGCTGCTTGTCCCCTAAGCCGAGCCAGCCAACTTTGTTTTAGTCTTTAGTCTTGTCGGCGATCTGCACCGGCCTGCCCGATTGCGCCGCTTCGAGCAGCGCCGTCAGGGTAGCCACGTTCCCGCGGCTATCGGCCAGACTCACGCGCGGCGCTTTGCCCAGCAGAACGGCGTCGGCCAGGTCTTCGACCTCGCCGCTGTACAACGCGCCGCGGCTGTGTACCCGAATTTTCTCCAGTCGGTTTCCCCGTTGGAGCAGGAGCGTTTCGTAGCGGCCAGGCTTGAACGGATTGGGGATACGCAAGACCGCCTCCGAGCCGATCACTTCCAATTCAGTGCGGAAAGGAGACCGGAAGCCGCTGTCGAACTGCGCCAGGACCTCGCCCGGAAAGCGCATCTGGCCGACGAAGGTCTCATCGCATCCGCCCGGACCCGCGACCTGCCAGCCAAATACTTCGAGCGGTTCTACTCCCAGCAGGCTGCGGGCGTAGTTGACCGGGTAGCAGCCCACGTCCCACAGACTGCCGCCGCCCATCTCTTTCACGGCGCGGTAATTTCCTTCGCGTGTGAGCGTGAAGGTAAATGCGCCGCGAATCAGGCGCAACTCGCCCAACGCGCCGCTGTGGACGAGTTCCTGCGCTTTCAGCGTCTGCGGGTGATGGCGGTACATGAAGGCCTCTGCCAGCACGCAGCCGCTTTCGTGAGCGGCAGCAGTTATCTCGTCCACCTCTGCAACGCTCAAGGCCATCGGTTTCTCGCACAGAACATGTTTACCTGCGCGCAGCGCCCGGATGCTCCATTCGGCGTGTAAGGAATTGGGCAAGGGATTGTAGATTACATCGATGTCTGGGTCTGCCAGCAGCGCTTCGTAACTGCCCAGTGCGCGCGGGATGCTCCACTCCTTCGCGTAGGCATCGGCTTGCTCCTGACTGCGGCTGGCCACTGCAACCAAACGGTTGCGTCTCGAGCCTCGCAAGGCGGGGATCAAGGCGCGGTTGATGCGGGCAGTGGAAAGCAATCCCCAGCGCAGGGGTCGAGTGGCCATCTCAGCCTTTCAGCGAACCGGCCAGCAAGCCGCGCAGGAAGTAGCGTCCCAGGAAGATGTAGACCAGCAGGGTGGGCAAGGCTGCCAGCAGCGAACCGGCCATTTGTACATTCCACTGAATGATCTGGCTGCCTGCCATGTTGTTGAGCGCCACGGTGATTGGCCAATCGCGGTTGCCGGTCAACACCACAGCAAACAAGAAATCGTTCCAGGCAGAAGTAAATTGCCAAATCAAGACGACCACGAAACTCGGTATAGAGATGGGCAGGAGAATGTAGCGGTAAACGCCGAGCATGTCTGCACCGTCAATCTTGGCGGCTTCGAGTAGTTCCTGCGGCAGGCTGGCGTAATAGTTGCGGAAGGTGAGCGTCGTGATGGGAATGCCGTAAATGATGTGAGCAATGGCCAGCCCCAACAGACCGGTCAGGCCGACCGCGCGCATGAACTGAACCAACGGAATCAGGATGCTCTGATAGGGGATGAACATGCCGAACAGAATGAAGGGAAAGATGATGTCGGCGCCGCGGAATTTCCATTTGGCAAGGATGAAGCCATTGAGCGAACCCAACATCGAGGAAATGATGGCCGCTGGAATGACCATGATGAAACTGTTTTTGAGCGAGGGGGCCAAATGCTTGTAGGCTTCGATGTAGTTATCCAGGTGAATACCCTTGGGCAGATTCCACATGGTTTGCAAATCCACTTCGGCAAAACTCTTGAAGCCGGTCACCAGCATGACATACATGGGAATCAAATAAAAGATGGCCATGCCGATCAGCGGCAGGTAGAGCCAATTCTTTCCAAGACGGAAAGTCTTCATTGTTGCACCTCCGTCTTTTGGGTATAGACGATATAAGGAACGATCAATACAGCCACGCTGATGAGCAGCAAGATGCCAATGGCAGCGCCGCGCCCGTAGAACAGGCCGTCGAAGGTCGTTTGCCACATGTAAATGGCTGGCACATCCAGCGGCAATTGTTTGCCGGCTACGGCCACGATCAGGTCGAACACCTTGAGCGACATGTGACCCAGGATGATGAGCGCGCTCAGCGTAACGGGGCCAACAAAGGCACGATGATGTGGCGGTAAATCTGGATTTCACTGGCCCCATCTATTTGCGCTGCCTCGCGCAACTCGTGAGGAATGGCGCGCAACCCTGCCAGGTAGAGCGCCATGGTGTAGCCAGACATTTGCCAGATAGCCGCCAGAGCAATGGCCGCCATTCCCCAGTTTGGTGTAGTGTGCCATTTGTTGATCAAGAAGTCGAGATTGAGATACGAGAACAGCAAATTCAGCCCGCTGATGCGTGAGCCGGTAGCCGGGTTCATCAGCCAGCGCCAGACGACGCCCGTGACAATGTACGAAATTGCCATGGGAAAAAGGAACAAACTGCGGAAGAAGCCTTCCCCCTTTAGTCCTTGGTCGAGCATCACTGCCAGAAAGAAACCCAGCAGAATGCTGCCTACCACAAAGACGCCTGTGAAGATGAGCGTATTGCGAATATCTACGTGGAAGCGAGGATCGGAAAATAAAGCCAGGTAATTCTTGAGGCCAACGAACGTATAGTCTGGATTCAATCCCTTCCATTTGCTAAGTGAAACGCGGATGGACCACCCAATGAAGGCATAGATGAAAATCAGCACTGCCAGGATGGAAGGCGTGATGAGAATGATGGAAAGATAACGGTCTTTGTCTCTAAACATCCGGCACCTCGCTTTCGGGAATTTTGCTACCGTACGAAACCAATTCCGATGTCCTTGCAAGCGTTCTTTGCGAGGCAATCTCCAGTTTTTGGCAAATTCACCATCCAAAATAGACTGGGGGATTGCCTGTCCCCTGGATGTCCGTCCAGGACAGGCCGGGGCTTCGGGCAAGGGAACGCCGCTTGCAATGACATTTGTACGGTAGAGAAACGAGAATCAAAAAGAATCGTTGAGGCTCCATTGTGGAGCCTCAACGATTCTACACTAAAATTTTTACTTGCAAGGGCCAGAACTGGCGCAGGCGGCAGCCAGGGCAGCCTGGAAGGTTGCCACGTTCTTGTCTGCAATGAACAGGCCAAGAGCGGTGTCGATTTCGGACTTCCAGGAGTCATTGGCGACTACGCCGTGCGTGAGCGAGCCAACAACGATATTGGAGGCCCAATCGTCCATAGCCGATTGCAGATATTCGCCAAACAGGGTCTTGTCGCAGTCGGTGCGGGCGCAGATGGAGCCTTTGACCGGATTGAAGGCTTCCTGACCGGCTGTGGAACCGGCAATCTTCAACCAGGCCTTGGCGCCTTCGGGATGCGGTGCATTGACCGCCAGCGTGAACGAGTCGGACAGGAATTGGAATACGCCAACGCTGCCGGGAACGGGCGCCCAGCCGTAATCTACCATCGGTACTTTACCGAGTTCGCGGAAGTAGCCTTCGGCCCAGTCGCCCATCACGTTGAAGGCAGCATCGCCATTGACGACCAATTGCGCAGCATCTTGCCAGGAAAGGGAGGCCGCGTCGCTGTTGGTATAGTTCAAGACTTTGGCGTAATTGTCCAGCGCGGCTTTGACCTCAGGGCCAGCCCAGTCGGTGGTGCCGTCCCACAGGCCATTGTAGGCCTCGGCGCCAAGCGAACCGAGCAACACGGTTTCGAGCAGGTGCATTTGTGTCCACTGCTCACCCAAAGCCAGCGGGGTGACGCCGGCAGCCGTCAGTTTGTCCATGGCTGCAAACCATTCATCCATAGTGGTCGGAACTTCGATGTTGTTTTCTTTCAGAATGGTGGGGTTGTACCACAGCACGTTGGCGCGATGGATGTTGACTGGCACGGAGTAGATGTTACCGCTGTCGGAGATGAGTGGGATGAGCGTTTCGGGCATTACATCCAGCCAGCCTTCTTCTTCGTAAAGGGCATTCAACGGTTCGATTTGTCCACCGGCAACATAGGTGCCAATCAGTTCCTGCCCAGCATGGCCCTGCCACGAGTCAGGCGGTTCACCGGCTTGCAGGCGGGTGGCCAGGACGGCGCGCGCATTGGTGCCAGCGCCGCCGGCCACGGCGGCGTTGATGAACTCGATGTCAGGATATTCCGCGTTTGAAGACCTTGATCATGGCCTCCAGGCCGGCTGCTTCACCGCCGCCGGTCCACCACGAGAAGACTTCGACTTGTTCCTTTGCGGCGGGGGCCGGTGCGGGAGCCTCTGTAGGAGCCTCGGTGGCAGCCGGGGCTTCGGTTGCGGCAGGCGCAGGGGTGGACGGAGCGCCGCAGGCGGTCAGCACGATGGCAGTCAATAGACATTATCTGCAATAACCTTCCGTGGTCAGACCACGGAGAGAAAACGCTGGTGCGGGATGGCGGCACTCCATACGGAAGTTGTG
>FWWM01012877.1_pt1 | contig 13724 bp, 16 predicted proteins | sample 2228351 | NCBI WGS metagenome assembly FWWM01 (sample SAMEA103939774, study PRJEB20133) | metagenome | reverse complement strand
TCTCCCCGAGCGACGCCACGGTGGCGACGGTCCCCTCCCAGGCCTGCAGCGCGAGCGCGGTGTCCGCCCGCTCACCCACGGCATGGCCCACGACCAGCTTCGTCGCATGACCCAGGATCACGATCAGGTGCGCCTTCGCTCGACCGGCGCGTAGAGCAGCTCGGTGAAGTCCGTGTACAACACCGCCAGCGGACCGATCGCCTCCAGGGCTTGCACCAGATTCACCCGGTGGCCCGCCGCCTGGAGGGCTCGCCTCACGCCGCTGGGCTTGGGCACGCGGGTGCCCCGCAGCAGCGGCAGATCCCAGAGCCGGTGCAGGCGGCGCACGACCTTCTCGTTGCGGCGTTCGCCGTACGTCTCGCGCAGCTCCGTGGTCACGCGACGGTAGCCGTACTCCGGGAACCGCCGGGCAATGGCCTCGAGCGGCCCCCGCAGGTGCTGGTACTTCGCTTCGTCGCTTACGCGGCCGCCGCGATGGCAGTACCACGTCGAACGCGCCAGGCCGAGGACCGCCAACACCGGTCGCAGCTCGAAGTCTCCGACCGCGCCGTGCGCCAGCTGGATTTTCTCGGCCACGCTCAACCGCTCTGCCCCAAGAAGTTTTTTAAAAGGGCGATCTCGACCTCCTTCTGGCCGAGCAGCCGCTCCAGCTCCGCGATCCGCCGCTCATACGCCTCCACGGCCTGCTCCCGAGCGAAGAGCTCTGGCCCTCGCTCGACGACCGCCTTCTTCCACAGCCCGATCGAATTCGGATGCACGCCGTACGCCTTGGCGATCTGCCCCGGGGTCCGGTCCCCCTTCAGCGCTTCCAGAACCACCTGGAATTTCAGCTTCGGCGAGAACGACCGTCGTGTGGCTCGTCCCATGGCGACCTCCGGTGTCTGTTGTTAATCCAGCACCACGTCGCCAGGAGGTCAACTCCACAATGCAGCGGTGTCCAAAATTTGGGTCTCAGATCCTACTCTCAGCAGAAGGGACAAGTGGACGTCTAACTCACACTAACAGCTCTCCGACAAACCCGGGGTGGTTCAGGGTGTCATCCACGCCAAGACGGTCACACCCCATCGACGGTCTTCAGTTGAGCAAGCGACACAGGCATTCGAGGCCTACCTGCGCCACGAGCGTGTGCTGGCTGAAGCGACCATCACCTACTACGTGACGTTCGTTCGGGAGTTCCTGGCGGATCGGTTCAGCCGAGGCCGCGTCACGCTTGCCCGCCTGTGTGCCGGCGATGTCGTGGGCTTCGTCCAGCGTCAGGCATCGCGGCTGCACCTGAAACGCGCGAAACAGCTGACCATCGCCTTGCGGGCCTTCCTGCGCTATGCCCGCTATCGGGGAGACCTCACCCAGGATTTGGTGGCTGCCGTTCCCGCTGTCGCCAATTGGGCGATGCCCTCGATCCCTCGCGCGATCGGGGAGGAGCAGGTCCGTCAGCTGCTGGCCAGTATCAATCGGCAGACCGCGAGGGGACATCGCGATTACGCCATCCTGCTGTTACTCGCGCGTCTGGGATTGCGGGCGAACGAAGTGGCGTTGCTCGAGCTGGACGATCTGGATTGGAAAGGCGGACAGATCCTCGTCCGAGGAAAACGCGGTGCCCGGGCCGCCCTGCCTCTACCGGCCGACGTGGGCGCGGCGATTGCCGCGTACCTCCGGCATGGACGACCGCGCAGTGCCTGCCGTCGGGTGTTCCTGCGGGCGCGCGCCCCCCGCTGCGGCTTTGCCGGCCCGAGTGCGATCGGCTGCGTCGTTCGAGACGCCCTTGAGCGAGCGGGCGTCCGTGCGCCGACCAAGGGTGCACATCAATTCCGCCACGACCTCGCGACGCAGATGTTACGGCGGGGGGCCTCGCTGATGGAAATCGGCGAGATCCTCCGCCATCGGAGTCCCGAGACAACGGCCATCTACGCCAAGGTGGACCTCGACACCTTGCGGACGCTCGCGCTGCCGTGGCCCGGAGGTGCGCGATGACCACCTTGCGATCAGCCGTTCGAGACTACCTGGCCCTGCGGCGCGGGCTGGGGTTCCAGTTGCGTGACGCCGGCAGGCTGTTACTCCAGCTCGTCGCGTTCATGGAGCAGCACCGCGCCTCGACCATCACCACACGGCTGGCGCTGACGTGGGCTCAACAGCCCCACGCGGTGCAACCGGCGGAATGGGCGCGCCGCCTGAGCATCATCCGAATCTTTGCGCGCTATCGCCACGCCACCGATCCCCGCACGGAGATTCCCCCGGACGGCCTGCTCCCTTATCGTCCGCAGCGGGCGCAAGCCTACCGGTACTCGGATGCCGAGATTCGTGCCCTCCTGCACGCCGCGCTCCACATGCCTTGCCGCTACGACCGCGGGACGTTGCGCCCGTGGGTTTATTACTGTCTGTTCGGGCTCCTGAGTGTGTCGGGGCTGCGCCTCGGCGAAGCCCGCAACCTCGAGCTGCACGATGGGGATCTGAAGGCCGGGGTGCTGACCATCAGGGGCGCGAAGTTCGGGAAGACGCGGTCGGTGCCGTTGCATGCCTCCACCTGCGAAGTGCTCGCCGAATACTTCCGCCGACGGCAACGCCATTGGGGGCAGCGGCCGGTGTCTTCCTACGTGTTCGTCTCGAGCGCGGGCCATCGGCTGGATAACGGCGACATCCATCGGACCTTTTATGCACTGTCCCGTCAGATTGGTCTGCGCGGCCGCGCCGACCGTCATGGGCCGCGCATTCATGACCTCCGCCACCGATTCGCGGGGAAGATCCTCTGGCGGTGGTACCACACCGGTGAGGATCCTGAGCGCCGCTTGCCGCTCCTGTCGGCGTACCTCGGACACGTGCACGTCGGCGATACCTATTGGTATCTCAGCGCCTGGCCCGAGCTGATGCGGGAGGCGATGCGCCGCCTCGAGCGGCGGTGGGAGGCCCAGCCATGAGCCGCCGCACGCCGCTCGCCCCGCTGCTGGAACGGTTCTTCACGGATCGCCTGCTCCACCAGCGCCAAGCGAGTCCTCACACCGTCGCGTCCTATCGCGACACGTTCCGCCTGTTGCTGAGATTTGCGCACGCGCGGCTGCACACGCCCCCCCGCGCAGCTGAGTTTCGAGGCCGTGGACGCGCCATTCATTGGGGCGTTTCTGGATCACCTGGAAACGACGCGCGGCCTGAGCGTGCGAAGCCGGAATCTGCGCCTGACCGCCATTCACTCCTTCTTTCGGTACGTCGCCTTCGAGACCCCCGCCCATGCCGCGCAGATCCAGCGCGTCCTCGCCATGCCCAGCAAGCGCTTCACCCGGCGTTAGATCTCCTTTCTCACCCGGCCCGAGGTCGACGCGCTGCTCGCGGCGCCCGATCAGCGCACGTGGTTTGGCCGCCGCGATCACGCCCTGCTCATGGTGGCCGTCCAAACCGGACTTCGGCTGTCTGAGTTGACGGCGCTCACGCGCCACGATGTCACCCTCGGTACGGGCGCGCACGTCCGCGTCATCGGGAAGGGCCGCAAGGAACGCTGTACCCCGCTCGCCAAGCCGACCGTCGGCGTCTTGAAGGCATGGTTGCGTGAACCGCCGCCTGGTGAGGCGCAGGTACTATTCCCGACGGCGCGGGGGACCCGGCTGAGCGCCGACGCGGTGGAATACCTGGTGGCCAAGCACCGAACCGTGGCGGCCACAGTCTGCCCGTCGCCCCAAGACAAGCGGATTACTACCCACAGCTTTCGGCACACCGCGGCCATGGGGCTCCTCGAGGCCAGTGTGGACCGGTCAGTGATCGCACTCTGGCTCGGGCATGAATCGGTGGAAACCACCCAGATCTATCTCGAGGCCACCCTCGCCCTGAAGGAACGAACGCTCGCGAAAACGACGCCGCCGAACGGAAGCCGGTTCCGTCCCTATCGGCCGGGCGATGAGCTGCTGGGCTTCCTGAACAGTCTGTAAGACGAGAAACCTATGCCGGCGATCGTGAGGCGCAGTTCGGTTCTTCAGACGCAATTCCGGCCCGACTCCGACTCCAGCCTCACGTCGCTCGGCATAGTCCGGAACGCGGCATAGTGGCGCCTATTCCGCATGCGGGATAGGCGCCACTGCTTCGCCACCCATTTGCTCGAGGATGGCTACGACATCCGGACCGTGCAGGAGCTGCTTGGGCATGCGGACGTGAGCACGACGATGATCTATCTGCATGTCCTGAATCGGGGCGCGCTGGGTGTGCGCAGCCGGGTCGATCGACTCTGACGAAGGGCGGTGTCGTGGTTGCCTGCGCGGCTCGCACGTAACCACACCGTGCGCCCGGGCTCGTCTTTCGGCAGGAAACCTCTACCATCAATGGATTACCGCCGCCGCGAACCTCACCCCCGTCTGGTGCATACCAGCGAGGCCCGCGCGTATCCTCCTTCTCGCTGGTAACCACGGTGACGATGCGGGCGACCCGGCCGTGCTATCATCCAGCGTGTCTTGCCGATGACGGTGACCGGGGCGGTGAGCACGTCGGTATGGTTCGCTGCGAGGGATCCGTTCCGGTCTACTCCAAGAACAGTTAGCTGGCTGAACGACGATCATGGCGACTCGAAGAAAGACACAACACCGAAGAAAAAGAGAATAGCGATCCTGGGCTGGGGATCGCTACTCTGGGAGCGCGGCAAGGCGTTCGATCAGTGGCACCGTCGCTGGCGTTAGGATGGGTTTGAACTCCCGATCGAGTTCACCAGGGTTTCGTCCAGCGGGCTGGGTGCTTTGACTCTCGTCATAGACGCGGAGCATGGCAGCGCCACGAAGGTCGCATGGTGTCTAAGCAGGCGGACCAATGTGCATGACGCGGCTTGCGATTTGCGAACGCGCGAAGGCACGACGATCGACAAGATCGCTCGGTACGAGCGCGATCGGAATGGTAGTTCGAACACGAATGAACTCGCGGTTGCGACTTGGGCGAGACGGAAGAAATTGGACGCTGTGGTTTGGACGGCGCTGAAGAGCAACTTCAACGAGAAGGTAGGCACGCCTTTCTCTATTGGTGCCGCGGTGAGTTACGTCAAATCGCTGACGGCCGCGGGCAAGGCAAAGTGTCGGTTCTCAAAACGTAGGGACCCCTTCCGACTGAGTTTCTCAAAACCTTTCCCCCCTCGAGCCTGAGGTTTCTCAAAACCTTTCCCCCCGGTCTGACCGCGCGGTACACGTCTCGGGTTCCGGCTCTCGGAGCGGCCGGACCAGGAGGCGTGATGTATCGGGAGGTCACGATGTTCGAGATCACCGAAGTCCTGCGGCTCTGGCTCGCTGGGGTGCCGAAGAAGCGGATCGCGGCGCAGCTGGGGCTGGATCCGAAGACCGTTCGCCACTACGTCAAGACCGCCACGACGACCGGCCTGGCGCGTGGCGGGCCGCTGACCGAGGCGCACGTCCGCGACGTCGTCTTGGCGCTGCACCCAAGCGGGGGCCGTCCCCGCGGCGACACCTGGCGGGCGTGCGAGGCGGAGCGGGCCACCATTCAAGCGTGGCTGCACGAGGGCGTGCGGTTGAGCAAGATCCGCAAGCTGCTGGCCCGCCGCAAGGGCGTGGTGATTCCCTATCCCACCTTGCATCGCTTCGCGGTCCTCGAGCTGCAGTTCGGCCGCACCGCCACGACGGTGCCGGTGGCCGATGGCGAGCCCGGCCAGGAGTTGCAGCTCGATACCGGCTGGGTGGGCTGGCTGACGCTGCCGCTACTCGGTCGCAAGCGCCGCTTCCGGGCCTGGATCTTTACGGCCGTGCGCTCCCGCCATCGGTTCGTCTATCCCACGTTCGAGGAGACGACGGTGCGCGCGATTGAAGCCTGTGAAGCCGCCTGGGAGTTCTTCGGCGGGATCTTCCGCGTGGTGATTCCGGACAACACCAAAGCGATCATCACGCAGCCCGACCCGCTCGCGCCGCGCCTCAGCCCCGCGTTTCTCGAGTACGCGCAGGCGCGCGGCTTTCAGATCGACCCCGCGCGCGTCCGCCACGCACGCGACAAGGCCCGCGTCGAGCGCGCGGTGCCCACCGTCCGCGACGACTGCTTCGCCGGCGAAGTCCTCGCGACGCTCGAGGACGCCCGCGCCCACGCGCGCCACCGGTGCCTTGAGGAGTATGGGCTGCGCCGGCACAGTCGGACGCAGCGCCGCCCCCGCGAGCACTTCGAGGCCGACGAGCGGGCCGCCCTGTTGCCCGCGCCGACCACGTCGTACGACATCCCGCGCTGGAGTGCGCCCAAAGTCGCGCGCGACCAACTCGCGCAGGTCGACAAAGCCCTCTATTCCCTCCCGCATCCCTATGTCGGCCAGATGGTCACCGCGCGGGCCGATCAGCAACTCGTCCGCTTCTACCATCGCGGGCTGTTGATCAAGACGCATCCCCGCAAGCCCCCCGGCGGCCGGTCCATCGATGAGCACGACTATCCCGCTGAGCGCAGTATCTACGCCCTGCGCAATGTCGCGGCGCTCCAGCGCCAGGCCGCCACCTCCGGGGACGCCGTGGGCCGGTTCGCGGCGGCGCTCCTCGACGGGCCCTTGCCCTGGACGCGCATGCGGCGGGTCTATGCCTTGCTCGGCTTGGCGCGGCGCTACGGCACCACCCGCGTCAACGACGCCTGCACGATCGCCCTGGCCGCCGAGATGCTCGACGTGCATCGCCTGCGGCGGATGCTCGAGCTCGGCCAGGCTCCGCCGCCCGGCGCCCCGGTGGCGCGCGTCATCCCGCTCGCGCGGTTTCTGCGCCCCGCGAGTCAGTACGCCCTGCCGCTCGCCGCGACCGAGCGGCCCCCGGAAGGAGATCCCCATGACGACGGAGATGATTAGCCCTGAGTTGAAGACGACCCTGCGGCGGCTCAAGCTGTCGCGGGTCCTCGATACGTTGCCCGAGCGGCTCGTGCTGGCGCGCCAGCAGAAGATGCCCCACCAGGACCTCCTGCTGCTGGTCTTGAGCGATGAGGTCGCGCGCCGAGAGAGCGTCGGCGCCACGCTCCGCGCCGACCGCGCGCGGCTCGATCCCGCCATGCGCCTTGAGGCGTGGGACGCCACGGCGAAGGTGACCTTCGACCGCACGCTCCTGAACGAGCTGACGTCGTTGCGGTTTCTCGACGCCCATGCCCATGTCGCGATTGTCGGCCCGGTCGGCGTCGGCAAGACCTTCCTCGCCCACGCGCTCGGTCACATCGCCTGCCGCCGAAGCGCCAGTGTCCTGGCGCTTCGGACCGATCGGATGCTCAAGACGCTCAAACACGCCCGGCTCGACAACAGCTATGAGGCGGAGCTCCGCAAGCTGCTGGCCGTCGACCTCCTCATCCTCGACGACTTCGCCATCGACGTCCTCGACCCGACGGAGAGTCGTGACCTCTACGAGATTCTCACCGAGCGCCATCGCGCGGGCTCGATCATCGTGACGTCCAATCGAGGGCCGGACGAATGGCTCGCTACGTTTGCCGACCCCGTGCGCGCGCAGAGTGCGATCGACCGGTTCACCAGCAATGCCGATGACCTGGTCATCGAGGGCGAGTCGTATCGGCGTCGCCTTAAGCCCCGGCTGCCCGCGGAGGACCGGCGATGACCGGCGCGAGGCCAGCCAGGATCCCCTCGTTTCAGGGGGTAGCCAGATCCCTCCCCGGGTGCCGATCGCCGCTCCTGGGGCGTCCTACGCGGTCGGGCTCGACCCGATCACCTCCGATCCAGGTCCAGCGCGGGAGACGGCTGTGGAAATGTCGGCGCCGTGGAAACCACAGAACGGTTTCCACCGCGCCTTGGAAATCTCGCAGAGCGCGCGATTCCCACATTCCCACAGCCGATCCCTTTCTTGAATCAACAGGAGGACACGAAGAAGAACCACAGGCGTCCGTGACGACTGGACACACGACGCCCCGGTAGGGCACGCTGAAGCGCGGTCAGGCCAGGAGGGAACACCGGGGGGAAAGGCTTTGAGAAACCAGGGTCCGATCCTTCTGAGAGCCGACAGCAAAGGCGGCAGAGTATGTCTGGCGAGCCCCAGACTTCGTCGATACACCCGTGCGTACCGCACTTCAGCAGGAGCCGTGGTTCGACACACCTGGGAATCAGCCAGCTCCCAAGAAACTTCTGTCCCCGACTAGGAAAGGCCGGCAGAAAGGACCTCGCCGGTCTCGCTGTTAGCGAGTTCGAAGCCCAGCGTGGCGGCGCGTTGCCGGAGTCGGCGAAGGACGCGGGTCCGCTGCTGGAGGTCGTAGGCGTTGGCTCCGGGATCGCGGTACACCAGCGTGCCTTTCAGAGCGCGATACACCAGGACGGCGAGTTAGCGCGCGGTCGCGGTAATGGCCTGCGGCTTGCCGATCCGGGCAGCGAGGCGGCGATAGAAGGCGCCGAGCGCGGTCTGTGTCCGCCCGAGGCTCATGGCGGTCATGCGCAAGATGCCCGCGGCCCGATTGGCGGACGGCTGCGTCCGTGAGCTGAGCAGGCGGCCACCGGAGATCTTGTTCTTGGGAGCGAGGGTGAGCCACGATGTGAAGTGCTTTTCAGTGGCCCACCGACTCATGTCGGTGCCAATTTCTGAGACCAGTTTCAGCGCGGTGTGCGGGGCGATGCCATCGATCTGGGTCAGATCGACGCCGCCCGTCAGCTGATGTGGCGGCGTGCGGATCTCAAACCGCGGTTCGTTGTCGCGCGGCTTTTTGGTCACTCGAGGATCGGGGAGCGGCGTCGCCGGGGTGGGCTGATGGGCCGTGAGCGTCCGCACGTGGGCCTCGATGGCGCGATCACAGGCCGCAAGCTGGGTCTGACAGGCATCAAACAGTTCGAGGTTCTGCTGCAGGACGAAGAGGTGCTCCGGCGCAATCACACACGTCACTCTTGCGCCCGGGCACGTTCTTGCGGTGCCGCGCATTCACCAGCAGCACCTCGAATCCGCGCGCCTCGAGAATCTCGTAGACGGGGATCCAGTAGACGCCGGTGGCCTCCATCGCCACGCTGGTCACGCGACAGGCCGCCAACCAGTCCGCCAACCCCAACAGGTCACTGGTGAAGGTTTTGAACGACTGGACGGGCGTGGCGTCTCGATCGGGGGGCACGGCCACAAAGTGTTCGGCGGAACCGCAGTCGATCCCCGCGACATTCGGGTTGATGCGATCGAGCACGGTGGGTGATACCCGCGGTTTGCCGGGCGACCTGCGACGGCGATGGTGGGCCGCGTCTGTCAAGTGGTGGAAAAGTTCAGTTGCGTCAGCATCCGGCATCATGATGTGACTACGCTGCCTTTTTCACCTCCTTCAGGTCTCGATATCCATCAAGCACCCGCAGTGTGATCTGCCCGCTGCGCAGCAAGCCGAAGAGGAGCAGGACCACCGCATCCTTCCCGGGCAGACTCGCTTGCGTCTTCGTCCGGCGGCGGAACTCCTCGTTGATGCGCTCGAGCGCATTCGTCGTCCGCAGCGCCTTCCACTGCGACGCCGGAAAGCGCAGAAAGGTGAACAACTCGTCGCCCGCCTCCTTCAGGCTCTCGACCACCGGCGGGCACCGCAGGTGCCATTTCTTGGTGAACCGCGCGCGCTCGTGCTGGACGGCCTCGACGCTGTCTGCGTAGATCATCCGGCGGTCGTCTTCGGTCAGCTCCTCCCGCAACCGTGCCGGCACTTTCGACTGCAGGTTCCACAATTTGTGCGCCGTACAACGCTGAATCTCGATGCCCGGCCAGTGCGACCGCAGGGCATTCATCAACCCCGGGTTGCCGTCAATGATCGCCAGCACCGGCCGCGCGAGGTGTCGCGCCGTGAGGCTCGCGACCACCTCGGTCCAACTCGCCGCGCTCTCGTCCCCGACCAGCCGCAGGTCGAGCACGACGCGCTCGCCATTGCCCCGCACGCCCAGCGTCACCAGCACCGGCACACGCTCGCGCCGACCGCCGATCCGCACCTTCGGATACCAGCCGTCCATGAACACGTACCGGATGTCCTCGCCCGCGAGATCCCGGGTGCGCCACGTCTCGAAGTCCTCCCGCAGTCGTCCCACGAGTCGCGAGACCGCATCCTTCGACAACGGGCCGCCCTTCAGCAGCGGCGCCAGCGCACTCTTGATCCGGCGCGTGTTGCCGCTCGCGAGGTAGACACCGAGAATCGCTTCATCGACGCGGGTGGTGCGGCGCTCGTACCGACGCACCGTCGCGCTGCGCCATTCCGTCCGCCTCCCGTCGGCCTGCCGGATCCGCGCCCGTGGCATCGCGAACGTCGCCGGCCCCAGGCTGGTCGTCAACGTCCGGTCTCGCGTGCCGTGCCGGTAGCCCCGACGCTGCTCGCCCACCCGCGCGGACTTCGAGGCGCCGAGGGCCGCATCGAGCTCTTCCTTCACCAGCTCCTCGATCGTGTCGCGAATCCGCTGGCGCATCGCCATCTCGATGCTATCCGGGCCGACCGGAATCTCTTTCGCCCCGCCTGGCTTCTTGCTACAGTGCTCCATCGCGTCATCCTCCCGGCACCCGCCGCCAAGCGGGCGCGCAGCTCTTGGACTGAACTGCGGCGGATGATGACGCGATTTCTACTTTTCCACCAGACTCAAGACACTACCTCCTGCCGCAGCCGATCTAAAAGCAGTGAGGGATGCAATTGCCGACCGGTTGAAAGAACAGGTCGAGCCTGGACCCTTGCTTGGAGCGTTTGCGAGAGGGAGGCCGTCGACAATATCGCTGTGGAAGTTCGCGTCTGGAATCGTAGTTTGGTTGCTCTTCGCTCTCGTGTACCTTCCGAGCGTGAAGCGGGATCCCAGCAATTGGAACGGTGTCCTCGGAGCGGTGTTTCTCGGAGTCATGTGGGGGATCGTCGGGTCCGTTGGGATCCCAGATAACTGGGTTACATGGAGGGTACTGGTGTCCTACGGACTCGGCAACTTTGCGTTGTCTGTGCTGGCGATCCTGCTGTGGCAACAACGGCAGGCGGCCCGAGCCAGAAGGGCGGGCTAACATGCCGCTGCACCTGACGGCAGCGGGGCCCGCTCGCGCGTGCCCCTCGCGCGCAATGCTATCGTTGATGCGCGCGTGCCGCAGGTGAGCGGCAGACGTTAGGCCGTCGATTCCCGGACTTGCGAAATGTAACTACATCGTGCATACTAGTCGCTGATACGTGGGCGAACTCCGATTCGAGTGGGATCCGGGGAAGGCTCGGCTGAACCTGCGGAAACACCGGGTGGCCTTTGAAGAGGCCGAGACGGCGTTCGCTGACGAGCACGCCCTGATCATCGACGATCCGGAGCATTCCGCCGATGAGACGCGACGGGTGCTGCTGGGCATGAGCGCCCGACTCCGCATTCTGGTCGTGGTTCACGTCTACGAGATGGTATCCGACACGATTCGTATCATCTCGGCACGTCGCGCGACGAAATCCGAGCGGGACACCTACGCCAAGAGGTTTCAGCCATGAGGAAGGAATACGACTTCAACCACGCTCGCCCCAATCCCTATGCCAAGCGTTTGAAGCGCAGTGTGACGATCCGCCTGGACGCCCCAACGATCGGGTACTTCAAGCGGCTCGCTGAGGAGACCGGGATTCCGTATCAGACGCTCATCAACTCTTTCTTGCGGGAGTGCGCGGAAACAAGGCGGCGGCCTACGATGAAATGGACCCCAACAACGAAGGGCGCGGCATAACACGCGGCTGCACCCGACGGCCGCACGTAATGCTGAGCGGCCGCGGGTGAGCCCCTTGACGGGCACCTCCTTCGCGATCGCCCACATGAAGGCGACCAGGTCCCGTGCGATCGCGGTGACGGCGACGTTGGGGTGTTTGCCGCGGGCGGTGAGGCGACGGAATCGCTTGCACAGACGCACCTGCGCCTTCCACCCGATGTCTTGAATCGGCTGGGGCACCTGGTCCAGGCGTCGCTGGATGTGGGCCGAGACCTTGGCGTTATAGCGGTAGGCCCAGGCGGCCTCGATGAGCGCACGCCGGGCGCGCCCGTTGCCGGCCTTGGTGATGCCGCCCAGGTGGCGAACATGCCCGCTGGAGTACTCCGATGGGACGAGCCCGACGTACGCCGCGAGCTGACGCGGGTGGTCGAAGCGCGTGAGGTCGCCGACCTCGGCGACGACGGTGATCGCGACGATCCACTGCACGCCGCGCAGGGCTTGCAGGGCCTGCACCACGGGATAGAGGCGCCAGGTCGGGGCGAGCTCGAGGAGCTCGGCCTCGATGCGTCGGAGCCGATTCATTTGCTCATCGACGGCCCGCAGGAACTCCTGGAACACGATCTGTTGCGCGGCGGTTGGGCACACGACCTTCGCCAGGTACCGCCGATGCGCGTCGTTCCAGTCGGCTCGGCCGACGTAGTGCAGGCCGAGCCGGAGCAGCAACGAGTTCAGGCGGAGCTTGGCCGCCTTGAGGGTGACCCGGGCGGCGTCGCGGGCGCGGCAGACGTCGCGAAGGGCTTCGTCCTCGCCGCCCGGGACGTAGACGCTCGTCAGGTCGCCGGACCGCAGCAGGCGGGCGATCTCGACGGCGTCGCGCCGGTCATTCTTGACCCTGTCGCCGGGTTTCTTCGGGATGAGCGAGGGCGCCACGACGGTGCAGTCGAGACCCTTCCCGGTCAAGTAGCGGTGCAGCCCGTAGCCGCTCGGGCCGGCCTCGTAGGCGAACACCAGCTGGGACGTCTTCGTGTGCAGGCGGCGGATCAGCTTGTCGAGGTCCGCCTGCCGGGTCCCAATCGACCCCACGAACACCGGCGGGTCGGCGCAGTGCCCCTGGGCGTAGGCGACCGCAATTGAGTCCTTGTGCACGTCCAGACCGACGAAAAGAGGAGTAGGCTTAGGCATGGCTGACCTCCGGTCGAAAGTGCCGCTGGCGGTTCAGCGTGCGGATCTGGCCCGGATCGGGCTAACCCGCGATTGTGCCGGAGGTCAGCCGTGCAGTTAAGCCGAAGTCATACTGTCTAGCAGTCCGTGGTGCAGGTCCGGCGTCGCACCGAAAGCGGTGATGCGCCCGGCTGGCAAGGCGCGACGACCGAGAATACCCCGGGTATTTGAGGGAGGAACAACGCCGCCAGCCGGGATGCAGCACCGGCCGAATGCAGCCGGACTTGCACCACGGACTGCTAGCCCTCACGAACTGGAGAATTCCTGGATGCCGAGACCAAGTTCGTTTGGAGTCTGCGACGCTTGCGGCTCACGTACGAGCAAGGGCGCCATGTCGGCTCACCTGCGCAAATGTCTTCCTGGCAACACTGGAGGCGCACCGTCCGAAGCGCTGCTGGTGCGGGTCCAGGCCCCCGGCGCGCCGATGTTCTGGCTGGACTGTGCGGTCACGCGCGAGGCGAAGCTAAAGGACCTCGATAGAGTCTTGCGACGCACGTGGCTCGAATGCTGTGGCCATCTGAGCGAGTTCTACGGGACTGCGCGGCGCAAGGTCAGCATGAGGACGAGAATCGGCCAGGCTCTCGGCCTCAAGGGGAACCGGTTGGGCTACGACTACGATTTTGGCTGCACGACCGCGCTTGTCATCACCCTCTTCGGTGTCGTGGAGGCCGGCCCCGGCAAACCTGTCCGGGTGGTCGCCCGCAACGAGCTACCCACCTGGCCGTGCGACCTCTGCGGCCAGCCAGCGACAACGATATGTACTGAATGTCTGTACGAAGGGCGCGGCTTCTGCTGTGCGATGCACGCCAAGAAGCACCCTTGCGGGGACGAAATGCAATTGCCAGTGGTCAATTCACCCGGATCTGAGACCCAAATTTTGGACACCGCTGCATTGTGGAGTTGACCTCCTGGCGACGTGGTGCTGGATTAACAACAGACACCGGAGGT
>FWWM01003636.1_pt1 | contig 13741 bp, 10 predicted proteins | sample 2228351 | NCBI WGS metagenome assembly FWWM01 (sample SAMEA103939774, study PRJEB20133) | metagenome | reverse complement strand
GCGGGCCGAAGGCCGGCTGGGCCCCAACAGGCCCCCCGCCGGGGAACGCCCGCCCCGCTCGTGTGGAGATCCGGCGCAGGGGATCCCTCGGGGAGCGCTTCAGGAGGTGGAACGATGGCCCCGTTCACCCCTCGGTTGCTCGATCCATGCGAGCATGTTACGATTCGAAGGAACCGGTACCGAGGGAACCCGCTCCCGCCAGAGAACCGCTGCCTCTCACCATAGGAGGACGGGATGCCGCCATGGGAGGGACCGGAGCCGGGGGATCCGGTGGCCGTCGCCGCTCGGGAGCTGCTCCGGACCGCCGTGAGGCTGTTCGGGGCGGATCAGGGATGGCTGAAGGCCACCCCCGGATGGCTGGGAGGGTCGGAGGCGCTGCTGGCCGGCGAGGGCGACCACGCCGACGCGGACGCCTCCTCGATCCTGCGGCTCCCCATCGAAGAGGCGGGGGTGGAGATCGGCGAGCTGGGGCTGGTCTGGTCGGGGACGCCCGCCCCGGCCGCGGAAGATCCGTACCTCCGGCAGGCCCTCCAGCGCATGGCGGCAGCGCTCCTCCGGCTGGCCCGGGAGCAACAGGCCTCCCGCCGCCTGCTCCACGTCCAGGAACAAGAGCTCTGCCGCATCGTTCTGGACATCCACGACGGGCCCGTCCAGGAGATCTTCGCCGCCCTCTCCCAGCTCCAGCTGGTGCTCCGGGCCCGACGGCTGAACCGCGGCGTCCGCCCCCGCCTGGAGCAGGCGGCCCAACTCCTCGAACGGGCCCTCACCGAGATCCGGACATTCATCGGCGCCTTCCGGCCGCCGGAGTTCGAAAGCCGGCCGTTGCTGGCGATGATCCACGGCCTCATCCTCCAGCACGAGGTCCTCACCGGCCACGAGGTCACCTTGGAAGTGGAGGGCTCCCTCCCAACCCCGCCCCTCCCCGTCAAGATCGCCCTCTACCGGTTGCTGCAGGAGGCCCTGAACAACGCCGCCCGCTACGCCGGGGTGTCCCGCTATACCGTCCGGCTGCGGGGCGAGCCCAACGGGCTCTGGCTGGAGGTCCGCGACGAGGGCCAGGGGTTCGATCCCCAGCGCTACCTCGAGGGCCCCTCGCCGGAGGCCATGCGCCACTTCGGGTTGCGGGGGATGCGCGATCGGGCGGAGTTGCTGGGGGGACGGTTTGAGATCGAAAGCGCTCCGGGCCGGGGAACTTCGATCCGGGTGTGGCTGCCATGTTGAAGGGGAAGGCGGGCCCGCCGCGACGGATCCGGGTGGTGTTGGCCGACGACCACCCGTTGGTGCTGGAAGGCCTGCGGGCGATGCTCCAGGCCGAGGAGGACATCGAGGTGCTCGCGGCCGTGACCGATGGCGCGGAGCTGATCCCTATCGTGGAACGCTACCGCCCGGATGTGGTGGTGCTCGACCTCCAGATGCCCGGCCTTTCCGGGTGGGACTGCCTGGAGGCCATCCGGCGGGCCAGCCCGGGGACCCGCGTCCTGATCCTCACGGCCTTCGGGGATGGCGAGTTCATCCAGATGGCCATCGAACGCGAGGCCGACGGCTTCGTGCTAAAGACGGAATCCCCCCAACAGACCCTCACGGCCATCCGGCAGGTCGCCCAGGGACTTCTGGTCTTCCCCCAGGCCGCCCGACGCTGGCTCGGCCGGCGGCTCCCGGAGGGGCTGGCCGCCCTCACCGACCGGGAGCGGGAGATCCTCGCCCTGGTCGCGGAAGGCCTCTCCAACGACCAGATTGCCCGCCGTCTGGGCATCCGGGTGGCCACGGTGAAATTCCACCTTCAGAACGTGTTCCAGAAGCTGGGGGTGCGCAACCGCACGGAGGCGGCCCGCTTCTACCTCACCGCGCGATCCGGCCGCCCGCTCCTCGAAAAGTAAGCGGATCCGCCCCGCACTGAGGCCAGCATCCCCCTCGCCGTTCGGCCAGGTCGCCCTCCAACCCCGGTCGGGCCTCAGGTCCCCGTCCCGCTGACGATCCAACCTCTCCGCAGGACGGTTGTGGGCGCCGATCCGTCCCGTTATGATCCTCCCCGCCGGTTCCGCGAGGACCGAGCATGGCATCTTCTCCGTTCAGGAGGCAGGATGTCCGCGATCCTCGAGCGCGTGGAGATTCGAGGGCCGGTTGACGGGCCCTTCCGAGAGATCCTCACGCCGGGGGCGGTGGCTTTCGTCGCCGAACTGGCGTGCGCCTTCGCCGAGGAGCGGCAGCGACTGCTCGCCGCGCGCCAGGAGCGCTACGCGCGCATCGCCGCCGGGGAGCGGCCCGCCTTCCCATCGGAGACCGAAGGGATCCGCCGGGCGTCCTGGCGCGTGGCCCCGCCGCCGAAGGACCTGACCGATCGGCGAGTCGAGATCACGGGGCCCACCGATCGCAAGATGATCATCAACGCCATGAACTCCGGCGCCCAGGTTTTCATGGCCGACTTCGAGGACGCCAACGTGCCCACCTGGCGGAACATGCTGGAGGGCCAGGTGAACCTGCGGGACGCCGTGCGGCGGACCATCCGCTACACTGCGCCGGACGGTCGGGAATACCGCCTCGCGGAGGAGACCGCCACCCTAATCGTCCGCCCCCGCGGGCTGCACCTGGCCGAGCCGCGCCTGTGGGTGGACGGCCGGCCGGTGCCCGGGGCGCTGCTGGACCTGGGGCTCTTCCTCTTTCACAACGCCAGGGAACTGTTGGAACGCGGCAGCGGCCCCTATCTCTATCTCCCCAAGCTCGAAGGTTACCAGGAGGCCCGCTTCTGGAACCAGGTCTGCGAGGCGGCGGAGGATCGGCTGGGGCTCCCCCGGGGGAGCATCCGGGTCTCGGTGTTGATCGAGCACATCATGGCTGCCTTCGAGATGGAGGAGATCCTCTACGAGCTGCGCCATCGGATCACCGCCCTTAACTTGGGGCGTTGGGATTACATCTTCAGCATGATCAAAGTGTTCGCCCATGACCCCGCGATGTGCTTGCCCGATCGTCAGCGCCTAACGGTGCCGCAGACCCCCTTCCTGCGCGCCGCCGCCCGGCGGCTGGTGCAGACCGCCCACCGGAGGGGCGCCTACGCCATCGGGGGGATGTCCGCGTATATCCCCCGCCGCGACCCGGCGGCGAACGAGCGGGCCTTCGCCGAGGTGCGGGCGGATAAGACCTGGGAAGTTGAAATGGGCTTCGATGGGGCCTGGGTCGCCCATCCCGGCCTCGTGCCGGTGGTCCGAGCGGTCTTCGAGAGCGCCTTCGAGGGGCCGAACCAGCTCCACCGCATCCCGGACGGGGAGGTGACGCCGGAGATGCTGCTCCAGATCCCCGAGGGCCCGATCACCGAGGCCGGTTTGCGGAACAACATCGCCGTCGCGCTGCGCTACCTGGCGGCCTGGCTGGACGGACGGGGGGCGGTGGCCATCTTCGACCGGATGGAGGACACCGCCACCGCCGAGATCGCCCGCTCCCAGATCTGGCAGTGGCGTCACCACGGAGCCCGCCTGGAGGATGGGCGCTTGGTGGATCGAGCCCTATACCGTGCCCTCCGGGAACAGGAGGCGGCCGCGCTGGAGAAGACCCCGGCGGAGGGAGCCCCGCGCGTTCGGGAGGCGCAGGCGCTGCTGGATTTCTTGGTGGAATCCGAGGCGTTCGTTCCCTTCCTCACGGAACCCGCAATGGCCTACCTGGAGGACGCGGTCTGATATTTCCCATAACCCAGACGGAGGAGGGTCGGATGAGCCGCGACGGTGCCCCTTGGATGGCAGAGGCGGAGGCGCTGGAACAGCGCTGGGCGACGGACCCCCGATGGGGAGGGATCCGCCGCGACTACACCGCCCTCGACGTGATCCGCTTGCGGGGATCCGTGCGAATTGAATATACGCTGGCCCGACGGGGGGCGGAGCGCCTCTGGCGGTTGTTGCACACCGAACCCTACGTGGCGACCTTCGGCGCCTTGACCGGGGCCCAGGCAGTGCAGATGGTCCGGGCCGGCCTGAAGGCCATCTATGTGAGCGGATGGCAGGTGGCGGCGGACGCCAACCTCTCCGGCCAGACGTATCCGGACCAGAGCCTCTACCCCGTTAACAGCGTGCCGGCCCTGGTCCGCCGGATCAACAACGCGCTGTTGCGGGCGGACCAGATCGAGGGGCTGGAGGGGCGAAACGAGCGCGACTGGCTCGTCCCCATCGTCGCGGACGCGGAGGCCGGGTTCGGCGGCCCGGTCCACGCTTTCGAGCTGATGAAGGCGATGATCGAGGCGGGAGCAGCGGGGGTGCATTTCGAGGATCAGCTGGCCGCGGAGAAGAAATGCGGCCATCTGGGGGGAAAGGTCCTGATCCCCACCGGCCAGTTCATCCGCCTCCTCAACGCTGCCCGCCTGGCCGCCGACGTGCTGGATGTGCCGACCCTGCTCATCGCCCGGACCGATGCGTTGAGCGCCACGCTGCTCGCCAGCGACATCGACGAGCGGGATCGTCCCTTCCTCACCGGCGAGCGGACGCCCGAGGGGTATTTCGTGGTGCGGGGCGGCCTGGAGGCCGCCATCGCCCGGGCCTTGGCCTACGCCCCGTATGCGGATCTGCTCTGGTTCGAGACCTCCCGGCCGGACCTCCAGGAGGCCCGCCGTTTCGCCGAGGCCATCCACGCCCGGTTCCCAGGGAAACTGCTGGCCTACAACTGTTCCCCTTCGTTCAACTGGCGCCGCTATTTAGAGGACGAGGCCATCGCCCGCTTCCAGCGGGAGCTGGCCGCCATGGGTTACAAGTTCCAGTTCATCACCTTGGCGGGCTGGCACCTGCTGAACCTGCACACCTTCGAGTTCGCCCGCGCCTACCGCGCCGAGGGCATGTCCGCCTACGTGCGGCTCCAGGAGGCAGAGTTCGCCCGCGAGGCCGATGGCTACACCGCCGTCCGCCACCAACGCGAGGTGGGAACGGGCTACTTCGATTACGTCCTCACCGCCGTCTCGCGCGGGGCCGCCGCCACCGTCGCCCTCGCGGGCTCCACGGAGGCCGAGCAGTTCCATCGTTGAGCCTCGGGGGGATCAACGCCGCCGGCGAGGCGCTGCCCCGTCGGACCGGCCATCGCCCCGGCCTTCCTCCTGCAGCCCTGCAGGCCGATGAGGGGGAGGAGAAACGATATGGGGGTCCGGGGCGCATCCCGGACCCCCATATCGCATGGCGGGTTTCATCATGCGAAGCGGGATCGAGGGGCCTGCGGGCGTTGGGCCTGACCCGCCTACGGCCCGAACTCATGTTGGAACCGGGTCTCCTCGATCAGATGGGCCGTGAGGGCCGCCCACACCCGCTCCGCGGTGATGGGCAGTTCTGTGATCCGCACCCCCACTGCGTCCCGGATGGCATTAGCGACGGCGGCCGCGCCAGGGACCACGGGGGGCTCCCCCACGCCGCGGGCCCCGAACGGGCCGTGGGCGCTGGGCACCTCCACGATATGGCTCTCGATGGGAGGGACCTCCGGGGCGGTGGGCAACGCGTAGTCCACGAAGGTCGTGGTGAGGACCACGCCGTTCTCATCGTAACGCAGGGCCTCCCACAAGCCCCACCCCAGCCCCTGGGCCGCCCCCCCGTGCATCTGGCCCTCGATGAGCAGCGGGTTCAACGCCCGGCCCACGTCCTGAGCCATCACCGCCTCCCGCACGGCCACCCGGCCGGTCTCCGGATCCACCTGCACCCGGACCAACATGGCGGCGAAGCCGGGGGCCGGCTCGGTCTGGGCGGAGGATCCGCGGCCGAGCACCGGCTCGAACTTCCCCCCGAACCGCTGGGCGAGCCCCGCCACCTGCCGCACCTCCATCCGGGGCTCCGGAACCCCGCGGACGTAGATGTGACCGTCCCGGATCTCCAGATCCTCCGGGGCGACCTCCAGGCGCTGCGCGGCGATCCGCAGGATCTGCTGCCGCGCTTCCTCCGCTGCCCGCTGCACCGCCAGCCCGACGGTGTAGATGGTCTTGCTCCCCGCGCTCGCTCCGGCGTAGGGTGCGACGTCCGTATCCCCCTGGATGATCCGGACCTGCTCCGCCGGCACACCCAGGACGGCTGCGGCCAGCTGCGCCATCGCCGTGTGGGTCCCCTGGAGGTCCACCGCGCCCACGTAGATCCGCACCACCCCGTCCCGGTCCACGTGGCACATGGCCGCGGCGGGCTCCAGGCCGCCGTGCCAGCCCCCCACGGCCACCCCGATGCCCTCCCCCGGCCCCTTCCGCCGCTCCCGCCACAAGGGGTGTTCCCGCAGCGCCTCCAGGCACGCCCGCAGCCCGATGGGGCCATAGCGCCTCCCGCTCGGCAGCTCATCCCCCTCCTCCATCGCATTGCGCAGCCGGAACTCCAGGGGGTCCAGCCCCAACCGGCGGGCCATCTCATCCATCTGGGATTCCAAGGCGAAGAGGGCCTGGGGGGCCCCCGGCGCCCGATAGGCCCCGACCCCCGGCTTGTTCGTCAGCACCTCGATGGCCTCGATCTCATAGTGGGGGAAGCGGTAGAAGCTCCCGAGCAGGTTTGCCGCGATGCGGGCCGGCGAGCCGGGGAAGGCACCGGCCTCGAAGATCAGCCGGGCCTGGAGGGCCGTCAGCGTCCCGTCCCGCTTCACCCCGGTCTTCAAGGTGATGATCGCCGCGTGCGCGGGCGTCCCGATGAGGAACTCCTCCTGGCGGGTTAGGGTCAGCCGCACCGGCCGCCCGGCCTGGATCGCCAAAGCGGCCACCAGGGGCTCCAGCAGGGTGAACTTTCCCCCGAAGCCGCCCCCCACCGGGGTCGGGACCACGCGGATCCGGTTCTCGGGCCAATCCAGGAAATCGGCCACCTCCTTCCGCACCCCGAAGGGATCCTGGGTGCTGGTCCAGACGGTCAGGACCCCCGTGGCGGGATCGAGGGCTGCGGTGGTGGTGTGGGGCTCGATATAGGCCTGGTGGACGGAGGGGGTGCGGTAGGTGAACTCCAGGATGAGATCGGCCTCCTCGAAGCCCCGCGCGATGTCCCCGCGCGTGTAGCGGGCGTGATCGGCGACGTTGCCGGGGCGGGCCGGCTGACCCTCCGAACCGCCGGCATCCGCCGCGTGGGCGCCGGCGTCCGCCCGGGCCCCCGGCCGGCCGCCGGGCCAGATCCGCGGGGCATCCTCCGCCATGGCCGCCAGGGGATCCACGAGGGCCGGCAGGGGATCGATCTCCACCTCCACCTGGGCCGCCCCATCGGCCGCCGCGGCCTCGCTCTCCGCCAGCACCACAGCCACCGGCTGGCCGTAGTAGACCACCCGCTCCCAGGCGAGCAGCCCCCGGGCGTGATTCTCCGGCTCCCGCTGGAACCACGGGAGATCCGCCGCCGTCCACACGGCGACCACGCCGGGGATGGATCGGGCGTGCGCCGTCTCCACGCGGCGGATGCGGCCGTGGGCGTAGGGGCTGAGGACCAGGCGGGCGTAAAGCAGATCCGGCAGCCGGAGATCCGCACCGAATTTCAGCAGGCCGGTCACCTTCAGGCGACCGTCCCGCATCGGGATCCGCTGGCCGATGCTCATCGGTTGAACCTCCCTTGGCCAGGATCGGTCATGAGTAGGGTCCAGCGCCGGGACGCTGGGTTCCCCATGAGGGATCGCCTCCCATCTGCCATGGTTTTGGGGGCCAGTAGCCCCTTCTCCTGTTCCGCGGCCCTCCACCCCGCTGCTCCCATCCCCTGACCAAAGCGCCGGGCCATGGACGCTCCCTCGTGGTGGAGACCCGCCCTATCCTTCATCATACACGACACGCCCTTCGCGGGCGACGATCCTTCCCCGCTTCACCACGGTGTGCACCAGGTTCACCCCATAGCGGTAGGCCAGGTGCCGGTAATCCGGGGCGTCGAGCACCACCAAGTCCGCCTGCTTGCCCGGCTCCAGCGTCCCCACCTCATGGCCCAGGCCGACGGCGCACGCCGCGTTAAGGGTCGCGGCGGTGAGGGCTTCGGCGGGGGTGAGCTGCATCCATCGGGTCGCCAGGGCCATCATCATCGGCATGGACTCACACCACGAGGTGCCCGGATTGAGGTCCGTGGCGATGGCCAAGGCACCGCCGGCATCCACCAACCGCCGTGCGGGGGCGTAGCGCCCCGTCGCCAGCCCGAAGGCGGTGCCGGGGAGGGCCACGCCGATGGTCTCCGAGCGGGCGAGGCGCTCCAGGTGCTCCGGCGGCGTGCTCACCAGGTGATCGGCGCTGATGGCCCCCAGGGCCACCGCCAGCGGCACCGCCCCCAGCGCCGGCTCGAACTCATCCGCATGCACTTTGAGGCCCAGGCCCAGCCGCTTCGCCGCCTCCAGAATCCGCCGGGTCTGATCCAGATCGAACGCCCCACGCTCGCAGAACACATCGCAGAACCAAGCGGCCCGGCCGTCGTCCCAGGGAGGGCGCCACGGCCCACCCGGGGGATACCGCCGGGCGGCCACCGCGGGCAGCATCTCCTCGATCAACTGCCCGACGTAAGCCTCGGGGTTCTCCCGGTGTTCCTCGGGGATCGCGTGGGCCCCTAGGAAGGTCGGCACCAGATCCAGCGGATGGATCCCATTGAGGCGGTGGAGGGCGTCCAGCAGCCGGAGCTCGGTTTCCGGGCTCAGCCCGTAGCCGGTCTTGGCCTCGGCCGTGGTGGTGCCATGGAGCAGCATCCGGTCCATGCGGGATCGGGTCTCCGCGATCAACTGCGGATCCGAGGCGGCGCGGGTGGCGCGCACGGTGGCGAGGATCCCCCCACCGGCCTGGAGGATCTCCAGGTAGGTCGCCCCCTTCAGCCGGAGCTCGAACTCCGCAACGCGGTCCCCCGCCCAGATCAGGTGGGTATGCGGATCGACGAAGCCCGGGACCACGGCCTGGCCCCGCGCCTCAAGGATCTCCGCTGCCTCGGTGACCTGCGCCTCGACCTCCGGGGTCGGCCCGACCGCGATGATGCGGCCGTCGCGGATCGCCACCGCGCCGTCCGGGAGGATCCGGAGGGCCCCCATGGCGGCCCCTCGCGCCGGCGAGCGCCCTTGTGGGGTGACCACCTGAGCCGCATGGCGGACGAGCAGATCGACGCGCATGGCTTCCCGGGATCCTCAGCGTGAGGGGTGGCGCAGCGGCCCTGGGAAGGAGCGGCTTCCCTTGAACCGCTACGAAGCGCCCTGCATCGGCATCCGGATCCCGTGGCGCCGGGCGGCCTCAATAGCCTTCTCGTAGCCCGCGTCGGCGTGGCGCACGATCCCCAGCCCGGGGTCGGTCCGCAACACCCGCTCCAGGCGCCACTCGGCCTCCTTCGTCCCGTCGGCCACCACCACCATCCCGGCGTGCTGGCTGAAGCCGATTCCCACCCCGCCGCCGTGGTGGAAGGCCACCCATGTCGCCCCGGCGACGGCGTTGAGCAGGGCGTTGAGGATCGGCCAGTCGCTGATGGCGTCGGAGCCGTCCTTCATCCCCTCCGTCTCGCGGGTGGGGCTGGCCACCGAGCCCGCGTCCAAATGGTCCCGCCCGATCACGATGGGCGCGCCCAGCTCCCCCCGGCGCACCAGTTCGTTGAAATAGAGCCCCGCCCGATCGCGCTCCCCATACCCCAGCCAGCAGATGCGAGCGGGGAGTCCCTGGAAGCGCACCCGCCGCTGGGCCATGGTGATCCAGCGGCGCAGGCTCTCGTCCTCGGGGAACAGCTCCAGCACCGCCTGGTCCGTGCGGTAGATATCCTCCGGGTCCCCCGAGAGGGCGACCCAGCGGAAGGGGCCTTTCCCCTCGCAGAACAGGGGACGGATGTAGGCCTGGACGAAGCCCGGGTAGGCGAAGGCGTCCTTCACCCCCATCTCGTAAGCCTGCTGGCGCAGGTTGTTCCCGTAATCGAAGACCACCGCCCCCGCCCGGTGGAAGGCCAGCATCGCCTCTACATGGGCCGCCATGCTCTCCTTCGCCCGACGGACGTAGGTCTGGGGGTCCCGGGCCCGCAGCGCCTCCGCCTCGAAGACCGAGAGGCCTCGGGGGACATACATCAGGGGATCGTGCGCGGGGGTCTGGTCGGTGACCACCTCCGGAACGATGCCGCGGCGGGCCAGTTCGGGGAAGACCTCGGCGGCGTTCCCCAGCAAGCCGATGGAGCGGGCCTGCCCCACCTTCCGGTAGCGCTCCACCCGCCGCAGGGCCTCCTCCAGATCATCGACGATCTCGTCGAGGAAGCCGTGATCGAGCCGGCGCTGGGCCCGGCGCGGGTCCACCTCCACGATCAGGCCCACCCCCTCGTTCATGGTGATGGCCAGGGGCTGGGCGCCGCCCATCTCCCCCAGCCCCGCCGTCAGCACCCACTTCCCCTTCAGGCTGCCGCCGAAATGGGCGCGGGCGCAGGCGGCCAGGGTCTCATACGTCCCCTGGAGGATCCCCTGGGTGCCGATGTAGATCCAGGCGCCGGCCGTCATCTGACCGAACATGATCAGGCCCTTGCGCTCCAACTCGTCAAAGACCTCCCACGTGGCCCAGTGGGGGACCAGGTTGCTGTTGGCGATCAGGACGCGGGGGGCGAGCTCATGGGTGCGGAAGATCGCGACGGGCTTGCCGGACTGCACGAGGAGGGTTTCGTCGGGCTCGAGGTTGCGGAGGGACTCCAGGATGGCGTAGAAACATTCCCAGTTGCGGGCCGCCTTGCCGCGGCCGCCGTAGACGATGAGGTTCGCCGGATCGGCCGCCACCTCGGGATCCAGGTTGTTCTGGATCATGCGGTAGGCGGCCTCGATCTGCCAGTTCTTGCAGGTTAAGGTCTTCCCCCGGGGCGCACGGATCACCGGGGCCGCTCCACCGGACGCCATGGGGGCCTCCCCGTCGTGGCTTGCCCTTTACCTTTAGCGCACTTCCAGGCCCCGCGCAAATCCCCCGAGGAGGCGTTCCGCGGAAGGGTCGGGTTCTTTGTTTATAATGGGCACATCCATCCCAAAAGGAGGCGGGGGCGCCATGCGAGGCTTCCTGATCCGCTGGGCCCTGAACACGATCGCCCTCTGGGTGGTCTCCCAGATCTATGCTGGGGTCTCGTTCCGGGCGGGCGCCGGGCTGACGGACTTCCTCCTGGCCGGGCTGGTGCTGGGGTTGGCCAACGCCCTCGTCCGCCCGATCCTCCTGCTGATCACCCTGCCCCTGAACCTCCTCACCCTCGGGCTCTTTACCCTCGTCGTGAACGCCATCATCCTGTATCTGGTGGCCGCCCTCACCGCCCTGGACGTCCACGGGTTCCTCGCCGCGCTGATCGGCGCGGTGCTGCTCTCGGTCGTCAGCTTCGGGCTGAGCCTGCTGGTCCGGGAGAAGTGAGGGCGAGGGCGGCGGCCCCACCCTCTCCCATCCGGGGATCGCTCATCGCCCCCCGACCCGCACGAGGATCGGATCCACCTCGGGCATCGGCATCCGGCCTTGAGCGGCCCACGCCTCCCGGGCCTCCGCGACGACGAACAGGGAGCCAGTCACCAGCACCGGATCGCCCCCCTCGGCCGCCTCGGCGAACGCCGGACCCACCTCGCCGCGAACCCGCCAGGGGAGCCCCAACGCCTCCGCTGCCTCGGCGAGGCGCCGCGGATCCGCGGCCCGGGGGTGGCGGGAGCGGACGAGCCAGGCTTCCTCGATCAGCGGCCGCAGCGGCGCGAGGATGGCCGCCGGATCCTTGTCCGATGAGGCCCCGAAGACCAGACGCCAGCGGCGGCCGGGAAACACCTCGCGGACGGTCTCCGCCAGCCGCGCCGCCGACGCATCGTTGTGCGCCCCGTCCAGGACGACGGGGGGCTCCTCCCGCAGGATCTCGAAACGGCCCGGCCATCGGACCCCCGCCAGCCCCTCCGCGATGGCGGAGTCGGGGATCGCCCACCCTTGCTCCCGCAGCCGCACCATCGCCGCCACCGCGAGGGCAGCGTTCTCCCACTGATGGCGCCCCAACAGGGGCAGGCGGACGACCCATCGCGATCCGTCCGGGGCGCGGATCTCCCCGCGCTGCCCCGTGGGGGAGATCGCATGGGGACCATACCGCCATCCCTCGAGGGTGGAAAGGGGCGCCCCCCGCTCCGCGGCCACCCGCCGCAGCACCGCCATCGCTTCCTCGGCCTGAGGAGCCGTGACGACGGGAACCCCGGGCTTCATGATGCCGGCCTTCTCGAAGGCGATGTGGGCCAGCGTCGGGCCCAGGATCTCCGTGTGGTCCAGGCTGAGGGCGGTGATCAGGCAGACGGCTGGCGAGACCACGTTAGTGGAGTCCAGCCGCCCTCCCAGCCCCACCTCCACCACCGCAATCTCGACGCCGGACTCCGCGAAGGCGAGGAAGCCCATCGCTGTCAGGATGTCGAAGACCGTGAGGGCCGGATCCGCCTCCACCGCCGGGCGGAGGCGCTCGAAGAGGTCCACCACTATGCGGGGGGAGATCAGTTCCCCGCCGATGCGAATCCGCTCCCGCATCGTGTGCAGATGGGGGGACGTGTAGAGGCCGGTGCGGTATCCGGCCGCCCGGAGGATGGCCTCGGCCATCGCGGCGGTCGAGCCCTTGCCCTTGGTGCCCGCGATATGCACCACCACATAGCGCTGTTGGGGGTTCCCCAGGTGCTCCAGCAGGCGCCGGATGGGCTCCAGGCGGAACGCCTCCGGTGCCCGGGGCCGCTGCGCCTCGAAGTTCGCGCGGCCGAACAGTTCAGCCAAGACCGCCCCATAGGCGCTCTCCTGGCTCACCGGGCGTTCCTCCGTCGAGGAGTGGGCGAGCGGACCCCTCAATCAGGAGAGGGCGCTCCCTCTGATTTTAGTTCCTCCCGGAGGATCGCTTGGGACAGCCCGGAGACCCGGGACGCTCGACCTACGGCTGCACGGGGCGGGCCACCACCACCAGGCGATGGGAGTTGCTCCAGGGAGGCCAGCACGTTACCAGGGTGAGGCGCTCATCAGGGGTGTCCTGGATCCAGCGGGCGTTCGCCACCCGAACCGTCAGGGGTTGGCCCCGCTCGGGAAGGATGTGTCGCTCCACGACCGCGTAGACGAAGGCGCGCTCGCGGGTGTAAACCCAGATGCGATCCCCGATCTGCAGGTCGGCCAGACGCCGGAAGACCGCCCCGGCGATGTTGTTGTGGCCGCTGAGCACCATGTTGCCAGGGGCGCCCGCCCGCGCCGAGGTCGGATGCCAGCCCGCCGCGTCGCGATCCGGCGCCAGCCATTCCCGATACCGACGCCCACCGATCCCGACGATGCGGGATGCGGCCGGAACGATGGGGGCGTCCAAAGCGATGGCGGGGATCACCAGGCGGATGGGGATCCCGGACCCTGGATCGCCCGCGTCCGCCTCGGGCCCATGGGCCGGCCCCCGAAGCGAGCCCCCCGCGCGGCGGGAGGCCAGGGGCGTCGGCGTGACGGGATCGGAGGCGATCGCCTGCGCATCCTCCACCACAGGAGACGGCACAGCTGCGATGGGCGCCTTCGCCGACGGCATCGCCCCGGGGAGCCCGGCCAGGATCAGCCCAAGGCCCAGGAGGCTGGATCCGAGCGCCCGCATCGGCAAGCCTCCGGCGGATTGGGAATCGATGAACCCCCTTACGCGCCGTTCCGGCGGCGGGGGCCATGTCCCCCTATCAGCCGCCCCGCGATCCAGAGGAGGAAGCCCGCGATCGGCAGCAGCGCCGCCAGCGGGAAGGGCGCCGGGCTGGGCGTCGCGGTGCCGGTGCGGCCGAGCAATTCTCCGTTCACCGGCTCCGTGGGATCTGGCCGGGGGGTTTCCGACGGAGGGACCGGTGGCGCCACCGGCGGGACCGCCGTCGGCGTGGCCGTGGGCGTCGCCGT